>Ga0105248_10004136_pt1 | contig 16054 bp, 18 predicted proteins | sample KBSS34metaG_FD_81524 | JGI IMG/M metagenome (GOLD analysis project Ga0105248, IMG submission 81524) | Switchgrass rhizosphere microbial communities from Kellogg Biological Station, Michigan, USA - KBS S3-4 metaG | ecosystem: Host-associated > Plants > Roots > Rhizosphere > Soil | place... | reverse complement strand
GGCGGAAGTCCTGGAACACGACACCGATGCGGCGCCGGAAGTGGGGCAGCTCGTCGCGCGATGCTGCCGTTAGATCCTCGCCGAACAACGAAATCCGGCCGCGCGTGGGACGTTGCGCAAGGTAGAGAAGCTTCAGCAGCGACGTCTTTCCGGCGCCCGAAGGTCCGGTAAGGAAATAGAAGCCCCCCTTCGACAGGCGGAAATCGAGGTCGCGCAACACCTCGGCGCCCGTCCCGTAGCGCAGCCCAACGCTGTCGAATTCGGCAACCGGTATCAGAACAGCCCTCCCCTTCACGCGCGCGCCTTGCCATTGCCCGCGCATTCCTGTTTACCCTGCGCTCACCGTCCTGGAAGAGGGCAATTGCAAGACATGATCCTGACCTGCCCCAATTGCGCAACGCAATATGTGGTGAAGGATGGCGCGATTCCGCCGCAAGGGCGGCAAGTTCGCTGCGCATCCTGCAAGCATAGCTGGCACCAGGATCCGGAAGCGCTCACGCTCGGGTCCGAGCAGCAAATCGATCACCCGGCCGACCAGCAAGCCGATGAGATTGCCTCCGAGGCTCCTGCCGACGTGCCTGAAACCAACGATACGGACGAAAGTTACGCCGAGGCGGCGATCATCGACCCGAGCACCGGGCCCGAAGCTGAAGAACGCGCGTACGAGGAGGCGATGATCGACGATGCCGCGCCGGTCTATGAGCCCGACGCGGAGGGCGAGCAGGCCGCACCAGCTGCGGTTGCGATTGATGATGACCCTCCGTCTGAGCATGAAGCCGTCAGGGACGACGAATTTAGCCCGTTCGCGGCGCGCGACGTGGTCGAAAGCAAGCGCCGGAGCCCACTGCTCGCGGTCCTGCTCCTGCTCGTCCTGATTGGCGCGGCTGCGGCCGCCTTTTGGTTCCTCGCCCCGTCCGAGTGGAAGGCCAAGCTAGGACTCGCCGAGACGACGACCCCGCTGCAGCTCTCGAATCCGCCGAATGTCGAATTGCGGCCGCTGGCAAGTGGGAACCAGCTGCTCACGGTGTCGGGTCGGGTGATCAACCCGACCGACAAATCTCATCCCGTCCCGCCAATCCACGCCGAGCTTTACGACCATGGCGGCAAGGTCATCTACAGCTGGACGATCCAGCCGCCGACGCCGGTCCTGGGGCCGCAATCGAGCGCTTCGTTCAACAGCGCCGAAGTCAACGTGCCCAAGGGAAGCGAGGGCGTGACGGTCAGCCTGGGTCCGCCCAAAGCCTGATTTACTGGAATTCGAAGACTCTGAGCCGCTCGGGCTCGCCCGCGGCGGACTGGATCACCGTGTCACGTTCCTGGAAGGGGTCGGCACTTCGGACCTTTCCGAGGCGCAGTTCGGCGCCTGAGATGATGCGGATGATGGCGCGCGCCTGGACGCTGGCGCCGACAGGCCGGGGCTGCACCACCAGGGGCACAGCAGCAGCAGCGATCGTTGCGGCAAGAAACAGCATCACGAACCCGTCCGTAACGCGGCCGCGGGCAATTGGTAAACAAGGTCTTAAGCATAGTCCCGGAGCGGGACGAAAAGGTCGGGTTTCAGCGGCATTGCGTCCCAACGGGGCCTTTGCTAGGGGCCGCGCCTTGCCAGTGCCGGCTCACCCGAGGCCGGTCATCACATGACGTGCGGTCGTGGCGGAACTGGTAGACGCGCAGCGTTGAGGTCGCTGTGGCCGAAAGGCCGTGGAAGTTCGAGTCTTCTCGACCGCACCATTCTTTCAGATCCAGACCGTCACGCGGCCCCGCCGTGTCGAATTGTTCTTGAGAATCAGTAGCGAAAGTTACGGAGAGCCGGCGGTCGAGTCGGCTGCCGACGCGATCTTCGGCAGGGCTGTCACGTGAACGACGCCAAGGCGAACGACGGTCTTCTGGGGACTCAGGGTCGCGTGTAGGCCGAGATCCGACGCGATCTTCGCGGCGAAGGAGGAGTCCTTCGAGACGCGGATCACATATTCACCGTACGGCACCCGCTCGTAAAGGAAGAAGCCGTCATAGTCGGTGCGGGCGGTCGCCACGACCTTGCCCGAGGGGTCGACAAGCTCGAGATCCAGGCCTTCGAAGCCGAGCCCGCCATTCTTGACGACAGCGCCTTCGATATCGCCGCCGCCGACCAGGCCAATCTCGACGTCCGCCGGCACACCGGGCCGCGGGACCACGACCTGCAGCGCCTTCTTCGGAACCAACATCGGGTCATCGAGGCTGGTAGGATCGATGCCGACGGTGACCGGTGAGTAGGCCGTGAGCCCGCCCACCAACACCGAGCCCTTACCATCGGTGGTGCGCTCGGCCAGCTTCGTGCCCGTAGTGACGAGGGCGTCCTTCTCGTACGGTTCGCCGGCATCGTGCATCCCGTTGTCGTTGAGGTCGCGATAGACGGTGGCGTGAACCGCGCCGGCCTGGGCCAGAGGGCGCCGCGACAGGCTCAACCCGCGCGATGGATCGAGCGAGAAGTTGAGGTTTACGCCGAAGGCGAAAGAGCCATCCGTTGCGGCCTCGCCGGTCAGTGCGACTCCCATCGTCGAGAAGCGGCGGATATGCGAAAGACGCAAACGCCCGCGATGACCCGCGCCGTCATACGCGATCGCTCCCTCCCAGTCGGCATTTTCGGATGCCGACCAGTAAGCCGATAGCTCGGCATCGCGCAGTCGGGCACGTGGAGTCGCGTCGAAATCCACCGATCCGCGCAATCGGACGTCGCCGACACGGCCGCTGCCGATCAAGCCGACGCTGAGCTGGCCCGGAGCGCTGCCGGTAGCGAGATATTGTTTCTGGTAGCGGACTTCGGACGAGAGATTGAACCGTCCAATGTTGGCCGACAGGCGTCCTGCCGCCTCGAGCTGCTTGGTGCCATCCATTTGGTCGGTGAGATGCACTTCGGCATGGGCCGGGATAACGCTGCGGCCGATCTTAACCGGCGCATCGACCATCGCCCGCACATCGCGAAGGCTGCGCGCCCGGCCTCCCTGCAAATGGAAATCATTCGCAAGAAGAGCTTCGACGTTGACGTTTACGGATCCGAACTTGCCCAAGACCTGGGCGCGGGCAGCCGTTCCCCCAGTCGATTCACGGGCCGCGGAGGCCTCGATCATAGCGGGGCCGATCGAACGCCGCACCGAGCCCTCGACAAAGGTCACCCGCTGGTCGTCAATAAGCATTGCGCGCGCGAGCACGCCGACCGACGTGCGATCGTCGATCCCGTGCTCTACGGACAAGGTCGCCTGAGCCTTCGGCAGGCCGTTCGTGTTGAGGTCAGGGGGCTTGTGCAGGGTGAAGACGTCCTGCGCTGGCTGGCTGACGCCAGCCCAGTACCAGGTCTTCCCCTTGGGGACGTTGTCCTGGCCGACATTGATCGTCTCGTCGCGCGTCCGAATCTGGCCCTGAGGACCATAGAGCATGATCTGGATCGTGTTCTCGCCGTACAAAAGCTGAACATCGTCAAAGACATAACGATTGCTGGAGTTCGCCTTGGCAAACCCCAGCAATTCTCCGTTCCGATAGATTTCGGCTTCCCAGCCGGAAGGCAAATCGCCTTCGAAATGCGTTCGATCGAAGGCCGCCTGGGCCGTCAACGGCCGATTGGCGATCACCGCGCCGCGCCCGCTCGCCGCCGTTCCGGTGAGGCGGGTGTCAAAGCCTTCGACGTCACCGAAGCCGAAATGCGTGGCTTTCAGGGGCCCGAGAAGGCTACCGTCGGGATCGGAGCGATAGGCGCGGAGGCGAATGACGCTCGGAACCCCCTTCTCGGTAGTGGTTACCTGAGCATCGTAGGACAATTTTGCGATTTCGCCCGCAGCATAGACCGAGGTCTGCCGGTCGACCCGCACGCCATCGCTGGCGCGATACGTAACTCCGGCACTCACCACGAAGTCGAGCGCCGGAGCGCGCCACATGCGGTAGGGCAGGCGCACCTGCGGCAAGCTTTTGAGGTCGTAGCTGGCGGGGCGGATGTGCTGCGATCGCTCCTGGCGCTCCATCGCCAGCTCGACGGGCAACTTGGCTTCCGATTCCAGCACCAGCACCGAGCCCGACGTGACCGGCTTCACGCCAATTCCGAACCAACGCGAGAGCGCCGACGTCTGGGCGCACCAGCCATCAGGCGTTTCCCGGATCGTACCCGGAGAAATCGGCTCGCTCTTGCCGCCGTACGTCGCAGTCATGGCCGCATAATCGATTGAAATACGGTTCTTTTCCTCGAACGCCCAACCGCTCGCCTTTTTCGCAGTGATGTCGATCTTCATCGGCACGTCGAGCGTGGTCAAAAAGTCACCTAAGACGACACATGTGCCTTCGGGTGCGTTGTAGGCACGCACGCCCTCGCCCAGTCGAAGCTGGCGAATGTTCACGTCGAGCAGGAATTGCGAATCCGGGTCGGCGGTCCAGCTGCTCGCCACCGGCAGCGGCGAGGGCGCAGATACGGCAACGCCGCCGGCGCATAGCGCCAGCAGCGTTACTGCCTTGCGCAGCCAACGGAGGCCGCCGGACATTTCAGGGGGATCTCCGCTCGGACCCGCTCGCCTAGCGCAGGACCGCCTTGGTCTCGGCGAGGAGGTTGCTGCCGTCGTCAAAGGTCTCGACATATTGGACGGTGACCTCGCCGGGAGCGGCGTTCTTGTATGCGTCGTCGAGGGGGAGGGTGACGTGGCGGACGCCAATCTCGGTATAGACCGCAACCGCCTTCTGGAAGGCGATCGGGTTCTTCACGCCGGCCTTGAGCACGCGGACCTCACCGAATGTCGAACGCTGGCCGGAACGCGAAAGATCGAAGTCCACCAGCGACTTATCGCCCCTGTGCTCAAGATGGACATTCTTGATCTCGGCGCTTGCCGAGAGGTTGCCGAGGCGAACGATGACGGGGATCGTCACACCGTAGACCGGGGTCAGCTGGAATTTCAGACCCTTTTCCTGGCTGACGGCCGCTGGTTGGACCACCGGGTTCGCCGGAGGGATGGCGCGGAACAGCAGGTGGACACGATATTCGCCATCGGCAATCCCGGCCGGCGGAACGGCGCGGATGCGGATGGCCTGGGGCTGGTGCGGCGCCAGCACCACCTTGCGCGGCGCATAGATGACCATGTCGGCCGCTTTCTGGTCCTCGGCCGTCGGCTCGTTGACGTCGACCAGGCCGCCGTCCTCAGTCATCCGCCGCCACTCGATCGACACGCGATAGGTGGCCGGCTCCTCGCCGATATTGTTGAGGATGACCTCGGCGCCCTTGCGGCCGTCGAGGACGATGCGGGTTGGCGCGACTAGCAGGTCGCCAATACCGGCTTCGGCCGGGGTGGAAATGGTAAGCAGCGGCGCGGCCACGGCGGCAACGCACAGGATGGACTGGGTCCAGCGAGTCATTTGGTGATCCCCCACTTTGCTCCACATCGGAGCGATCGCCGTCCTTTCTGGTCCGGAATGGTTTATTTTCGGTCAACCATGGCTGTTTATCGGTCGGAAATGCGCCGAAATCCGCGATTTGATGATTATTGGTAGTCGACCGTGACGTTGAACGTGCCGGCGTAGGTGCCGCCAGCCGTCGACGAGCTGACGGTGATCGATCCGCCGAGCGAGAAATCGACTCCTGGCTTCCCGGAGTTCGGGATTGGGATCGCGCCGGGATTGTCGACGGTCAGGGTGAGCGTCTTGGTCGGGTCGCTCTGGTTGGTGAGCGTGACATTGGGGGCCGTAATCCGCGCCGTCTGGTTGTTGGTCCCCTGAATGTTGTACGTGGCGACCTGGGTGGCGCCGCTACAGGTTACGTTGGCGTTTGTGCAGCTGAACACGCCGGTCTTGGAAATCCCCACCGTTGCGTTTGACCAGGTCCCCGGCCCGAGCACGATCGTTCCAAGGTCCAGATCCTGCACCCAGCTGAGCGTCAACGGCTTGACGACGGTCGCTGACACCGTGGCAACCTGGCTGCTGGCGGCGCGCCCGGGGGTGGCGGCAAGTGCCGCAAGGCCCATCAGCAATACCTTGAAGCCCCTTTGGGCCCGCTGGCGCACGTCGTCTTCTCCCGGACGGGACTGTTCCAACCGTGCGGATTACATCCGGAATGGTTTATTTTGTCTCAACCATGATTTTTCCGGCGCGCTCGAGGCCATGGAAAAAGGGGCCGCCGTCACCGGCGACCCCTTCCGTCCACGTTCCGACAAAGCCGGAGCGGTCCTTAGTAATTCACAGTAACGTTGAACGTACCGAGATAGGTCCCGTCCGGAGTGCTCGACGCGACAGTGATCTGGCCACCGAGGTCGAAGGTCAGGCCGGAAGCGCCCGAGTTACCCAGATTGACCGTACCGGGGCTGTCGGTGGTCATGAGCAGCGTCGAAACGCCGTCATTCTGGTTGGTCAGCGTGACGTTCGGCGCGTTGACCGTAACCACCTGATTGTTGGTGCCGGTCACCTTATACTGCGCTGTCTGCGTCGAACCCGAGCAGGTCGTGTTCGCGTTGGCGCAGCTGAACACGCCACCGCGCGTGATGCCGACATTGGCACCCGACCAGGCACCGGCGCCCGACAGGACGATCGTGCCGAGGTCGAGGTCACGGACCCAGCTGAGGGTCAGCGGCTTCACGACACGGGCCGTCGCCGTGGCATTCTGATTCGGACCGATCGCGAGGGCAGGCGTAGCGCTGAGCGTCAGCGCCGCGACCGTCGCCGCAACCGTCGTCATGCGAAGGAACTTGGTCATTTTGTATTTCCCCACTTGGATTTTGCAAAAACGCGGCTGGCCGAACACGGTCACCCGTGGGTTTACCAATTAACCACGCCCACTTTCGGCTTTGCTCAAGGGCATGGTTAACAGCGAATTAGGTTTCGATCCGTTTCGGAGCGGATGTTCAGAGATATTCGGCCGTGATCGGCAGATCGCCGCGATATTCCCCTTCGGCGTCGCCGCTGATCTTGAGACGGCCGCCGAAGCGAAAGGTGAGGTTGCCAGCCGAATCGAGCCGCGGGAGCGACGGAAGGTCGCTGACCACATCGTCGAACGTGATTTCGCCGCCACTGATCGAATGAAGCACGATACGATGTGGCAGGTCGACGCGGATCGTCCGCCCAGGCTCGCCGCGCACGGTTGCGGTTCCGACCATCGCCCGAGGGCTGACATCGCCGATGACGCCGGTGCCGGCAGTTGAGCCATCAGGGCGGAGAACGGCAGTCCCCTCTCCGGCAGCGAACAACACCAGGCGGTCGAACGCGATGCTGCTTTCGATCTCGAGCTGAACTTCGTTCTTGCTATCCTCGGCGTCGCGCACCGTGGTCGGCTTGTCGCACAGCCGGCATTGCGCGGCCACCGGCGACGACGCCGCGATGCCCGCGAAGGGCGCAGCAAGCAGCAATCCCGGGAGCGCAATGCGGGCTATCATTCGACCGCTCTAGGCGCGAAGAGTTAATGCGCCGCTAACCTTGTCACCGGCAGGTCTCGCCGGAAGCCCTATTGTCGCTTGCCCTTCGAGTTTCTATCCATCGAGCTGAATGGCCCGTTCGCCCTCCGCCACCGCCTCAGGGCGATCAACGTTCCGAAACATCCTGAGATGGATGTTGTATGCCGCGCTCGCTGGCTTGGCGCTGCTCGTGATCCTGGTCGGCGTCGCCTACACCCAGCTTCCAAACTATTCGGAGCTCGAGAAACGCTCGAACCTCGGCCAAATGATCCGCGTCCGCGCGGCCAACGGCCAGGTGCTCGTGTCGCTTGGCCCGAGCTTCGGGCGCTGGCTGACCTACGACCAGATCCCGCCCGAGATGCGCGCGGCGATGATTTCGACCGAAGACCGCCGCTTCCGCAGCCATATCGGCGTGGATCCGATCGGTATCGGGCGTGCCATGACATCGGCGTTGACGCGCAACAAGCGCATCAGCGCGACCTCGACGATCACCCAGCAGCTAGCCCGCAACGTCTTCCTGACCAACAACCGCAGCTTCACCCGGAAGATCAAGGAAGGCATCCTCGCGCTCGCGCTTGAGCGGAAGTTCTCCAAGGACCAGATCCTCGAACTCTACCTCAACCGGGTCTATTTCGGCGGCGGCGCCTACGGCATCGACGCCGCGTCCCGGAAATTCTTCGGCCACGGCGCCGATCACCTGAGCCTCGGCGAAGCCGCGATCATCGCGGGCTTGGTCAAGGCGCCGTCGAGCTATTCGCCGACCGCCGACATCGAGGCGGCCAGGTCACGCTCCGCGGTGGTCCTGCAGACGATGGCCCGCAACGGCTTCATAAGTGACGCCGTCGCTGCGTCGGCAAACCCGGCCGAGGTCCGCATCCAGCAGCCGACCAAGCAGAACAGCGTCCGCTACTTCACCGACTGGGCGCTGCCACAGCTCGAGACCCTGATCGACCAGAGCACCGATCCGATCGACGTATGGACCACGCTCGATCCCGCAATGCAGGTCGCCGCCGACAAGGCGATCCAGGCGAATGCCCCCAACGGCGCCCAAGGTGCGCTGGTGGCCATGGACCGCGATGGCGCTGTCCGCGCGATGGTCGGCGGCAAGGACTATGTGTCGTCGATCTACAACCGTGCGACGCAGGCGACGCGCCAGCCCGGCTCCTCGTTCAAGCTGTTCGTCTACCTGACCGCGCTCGAATCGGGGATGAAACCAACCGACACGATCGTCGACGAGCCGGTGACGATTGGGGGCTGGACGCCGCGCAATTCGACCCGCACCAACCTCGGCCCGGTCACGCTGCGCGAGGCCTTCTCACGGTCGATCAACACGATCAGCGCCAAGATCGGATCGCAGCTGGGCTTTGGCACTATCGCCGACATGGCGCGCCGGTTCGGAATCACCACGCCGATTTCGACCTATCCCTCGATGGTCCTGGGGACCAGCGACGTCCGCCTGCTCGACATGACCAAGGCCTTCGCCGCGGTCGAAAACAAGGGCGTAGCCGTCACCCCATATGCGATCCGCAAGGTCGTCACGGCCGACGGGCGCTTGCTCTACCAGCACGAATCAAGCGACGAGCGCGTGCTGGTGGCGCCGTGGGTCGCCGCCGAGATGACCGACCTGCTGCAGTCCGCGGTGCTGTCTGGGACCGGACGCGCGGCACAAATCGGGCGGCCCGTCGCCGGCAAGACCGGTACGACCACGTCGAACAAGGACGGCTGGTTCATCGGCTTTTCGAGCGGCCTGACCACCGGCGTGTGGATGGGACGAGACGATGCGAGGACCATCCCTGGGCTTCAGGGCGGCACGGCCCCGGCGCGCGCCTTCCACGACTTCATGGCGGTGGCCGTCGCCAATCGTCCGATCGAGCAGTTCGAGACCCAAGTGCCCATGCCGGATTGGCAGCTGACCCCCGAAGAGGAAGTCTACGGCGACACCGAGCTGGATGCGAATGCGATGCAGCCGTTCGTCGATGCTAATGGCAATCCGATCAGCCAGCCTCTGCCGCCGCAATCTGACGCGCCGCCGTCGCTGGTTCGCCCGGACGGCACCGGAGCGCCGACGCAGGAAGATCTGGACCGAGCTTTCCCGCCGGCCCAACCGCAACCCGGGCAGCGCCCGCCGCAGCCTCCGCCGCGGCAGCAGGACCCTAATTCAACCCCGCCGCCCGAGCCGACGGAGCCGCGGCCCTACGGCGCGTAATTCCGACTTCGCTTCGGCCAGTCCCGTCCCGAACAGCCGCGCCTCAAGCGCCTTGAACTGGGGGCCGTGATTGAGGTGCACGAGATGCGCGACCTCATGCGAGACGACATGACGGCGCACCGCCGGTGGCGCGAGAATGAGGCGCCAACTGAGGCGGATCCGGCCGTCTGAAGAGCAGCTTCCCCAACGTGAGCCAGCATCACCAACGGTCACGGCGGTCGCCTTCGCTCCAGCGGCGGCGCAATATTCCGCGACCTCCGCCGACATGGTTTCGAGCGCGAGGCGCTTAAGCCAGGTCGTCACGCGCCGCTCGAAGCCATCCTCCGGGCCGCCGCACCTAAGCTCCCCAGCGATCAGGACGGGTGTCCGTAGCTGGCTTTCGGCCCAAACCAGCCGAATTTCCTGGCCTTCGATCGGAATCATCGCTCCGGGGACGAACGGTTCGCATGGCTCGGCGCGGGCCAATTGGGTCTCGATCCAGTCACGCTGGTCCAGCGCCCATTTGAGCGCCGAACGGCGGCTCGTTCGCGTTGGGCACGTCAGCTTCAGGATTCCGCGCACGTCATCATAGCGCAGGCGCAGGCGCCTCGCCCCACGGATCAGCCTGATTTCGATCGGTGCGGGGAGCTGCGCGAGGAGCGCAGCCTCAGAGCGGGCGCTCGACCACATGCCATTCGAGCTCCCCGGCGTCCTCTTCGCTCACGGTCCAGCCACGCGTCGACTGGCCCGCCTCGTGAACCGTCTCGCGGCTCCCCGAAATCAAATAATGCCAGTCGGGCAGCGGCTTTCCGTCCTTGCGCAGACGGTAGGCGCAAGTGTCGGGCAGCCAGTCGAGGCTTTCGAGATTTTTGCGGTCAAGCTTCACGCAGTCGGAAACCAGCTTCATCCGGTGCTTGTAATCGAGGCACCGCCCGTTGCGCCGGTCGAGCAATTTGCACGCGACGTTGGTCGGATAGAGCAGCCCCGTCTCTTCATCTTCGAGCTTGTGGACGCAACAGCGACCGCAGCCGTCGCACAACGCCTCCCACTCGCCGCGGTCGAGGCTCGACAAGGATTTTTCCCAAAACGGCGTCCGCTCATTCATGACAAAGCCACCCATGCTCTGCTAACCGATCGCGATCAAGCGGGGTGCAAGAGGACCTAAGTCCATGAAACGGCTAAAGTTTGCGGTTATCGCACTGTCCATCGGCGCGATTACGGCGCCGGTGTTCGCGCAGTCCATGGGCTTTGACGGCGTCGAGTTTGTCGAGGCGGTGAAGAAAAAAGACGGCAATAAGGTGATGGAGTACATCCAAAAGAACGGGGCCGGAATCGTCAACGCGAAGGATGGCAACGGCAATACCGCGCTGATCCTGGCCATCACTGACCGCAGCGAAGATTATACGGCGTTCCTGCTCAACCAGGGCGCTGACCCCAACCTTCAGGGGAAGGGTGGCGACACGCCGTTGATTGCCGCAGCGCGCATCGGCTATGAGGATGCGGCCGAATGGCTGCTCGGCCAGGGCGCCAAGGTCGATGGCACCAACCGGATGGGCGAGACCCCGCTGATCATCGCCGTCCAACAGCGGCAACTGCCGTTGGTCAGGCTACTGCTTGCGGCTGGCGCCAATCCCGACAAAACCGACAATGCTGCCGGGCTGTCCGCCCGCCAATATGCTGCCCGGGATACCCGGTCGCGCGACATCCAGCAGGCGATCGAAGCGAAGAAACCGAAACCGGCGGCCGCGCCCGCCCGCTAGTTGCTTTCGCCCAGCGTCGGGTCGATCTGCGCCGCGAGCCGGCGCGCTGCCCGCCGGGCAAACCGCAACAGCTCCGCCTTGCGCCGCGCGGGAGCGAGTGGCCGAACGCCGGCCTCCCGCGCTATCACGGCATCGTAACGATCGGCGACAATCAGCCCTGCTTCGCCCGGAAGAAAGCGCTCGCCTTCACAGATGAGGGCCAGGGATGGGGGCACCGCCCAGAAGAAGCGGTCGCAATAGTCGAGATAGTCCTGCCACTTGCCATCACCAACGAGGTCGGCCTTCGACACCTTGATTTCGACGATGGTCAGCCCGCCCTTTGCATCGATCGCCATGATGTCGGCGCGGCGGCCATTGGGCAGCGGCACCTCGCAGATACCGAACAGGTCCTGCCGGCAGAACAGGCGGGTAACACCGCGCGCAACCTCGGCAGCGATCGGCGGCTCGTCGCTGAAACAGAGAGAATCAAGCTGGGTGGCCATCAAGGCCAACCTAGAACAATATAAGAACGGCGCCAATCGCGCGCCCAAAAGAATGCGGGCGAGCCGAAGCCCGCCCGCTACCCCACCGCTTTCGTGTGCGCTTAACGGTAAAAGACGTGATTGCCGATCGACGCGACCCGCTTCAGGCGCCAGCCAGGCGAAACATAGCGGGCGTGGAAGAAGAGGGCGTTGCCGACGACCGAGTCCTTCAGCTCCTGATCGACGATCTTGGCGATCGCGACAGCGGTTTGCCACTGACGGCCGGCATGCGGCACCGACGGCAGCGACGTGCCGTGGACAAAGGAAAATTGGCCGCGCTGGAACAGCACGCCGCAATAGGATGAAGGAAACCGGCCGCCCGAGTTGGCGCGGTTGGCGATGACTTGCCCAACGGCCAGCTGGCCCTGGAGCGGTTCGCTTTTCGATTCGAAATAGACACCGACCGCGAGGCAATCGAGCTCGTGGCTGCCGGCGTCGGAGGCGCGATACTGCTCGACCAGCGAGGCCAGGTCGGCATTGCGCTTGACGGGCGGTACTGCCGCGTCGGTGTCGTCATTATCGTCGGTGTCGGGTGCGACCGCATCGGGCTGGTCGGCACCTTGGCCGGAGAGCTGCGGCTCCCCGTTCGGATCAAGCAAATCGGGGACCGCAACCTCGGGGAGGCTCGCGGCCGCGACCGTCAACGGCTCGTTAGACGTGCCCGCCTGGGCAGGAGCAACAGTTGTTGCAGCCAGCGTAGCACACAAGAGCATCGCTGAGCGAAGTGATGGCAACATGAAACCCGCAATAATTGCGGTTAATCACAACAATATTCAGGCTGTTTTACTTAGCGGATTACTACCGCTCTTCGCCCTTTGTGATTCCCCGTCTCGCGTCGGCATTTCTGCGGTTATTCCGCACGAAATGCCCCCCGCTCTCGTTGTTGGGATGGGTTTCTCCCGCGTGGCTTAAGGGGTCAACCTTCAGAGGTCGTTTCAGCGATGAACCGTTCAGGCTCCGCGATATCCAGTTCAATCAACCATAAATCCGGGTCGAACTGCCTTCGCTTCGCGAGGAATGAAGCAACTTCTGCCGATTCTGCTGTTTCGGCCGGTCCGGCGGTTCGCCATTCGTAGGCGCCCCCCATTCCCAGGATCCGCTCGAGACAGCCGACGTGGCGGCCACGGCTAGTCACAACCAGGAGCATTGCACCGCTTTCGGGATCGCCCCTGCCGAGGACAGTCGCGAAGCCTCCTTGGCTCTCCGCCCGGCGCAAGACGGCCGGCACTTCGAGGCGCGGCGGGAGCCGTCCGCCGCTCATTGGCGCTTAAGCCGCGTCGCGCTCGTCCGCGCCAAGGAGCACGGCGGCGAGTGCGTCCCGGCTGCGCGCGCCACGCATCTTCTCGAGCGTCGGCTGGTGGCGCGTGACCCGGCTCACCGCAGCCAGCGCCTTCAGATGCTCGGCGCCGGCGTCGGGCGGCGACAGCAGGAGAAAGATGAGATCCACCGGTTTGCCGTCAATCGCCTTGAAATCGATCGGCTCGGCGAGACGGCTGAACATGCCGTAGATGCGCGGCAGGCCCTCAATCTTGCCGTGGGGGATGGCAACGCCCTGGCCGAAGCCGGTCGAGCCCAGTTGCTCGCGCTCGTTCAGGCTGGCGAGAATCGCCGTCGAATCGATGCCGAGCCGCTGGCCCGAAAGGTGCGCGAGCTGCTGCAATAGCGAGCGCTTGTTGCCGCCGGACAGACGCGTGTTGATCGCGTCAAAGTCGATGAAGTCGCCCAGATGCATGGGGATCAATCGCCGTGCGGCTCGACCCAGCCGATGTTCCCGTCCTCGCGACGGTAGATCATGTTGAGCTGGCCCGTCGCCGAATTCTTGAACATCAGCGCCGTGGTGTTGCGAAGGTCCATCAGCATCACCGCGTCGGACACACTCGATTCGGGGATGTCGACCCGCGTCTCGGCGACGATCGCGGGGCTCTCCCCGGCCACTTCCTCAATGTCGGACGAAGCACCCGAAAAGACGGTGTAGCCCGCGTTTTCGACATAGGCCTGCGCGGCTTCGCCGACCTTATGGTCCTTCAGCCGGTTGGTGTAGCGGCGAAGCTGTTTCTCGATGCGGTCGGCGGCCCCGTTGAACGCCATGTCAGCGGTCCGCGCGCTGTAAGACGCTTTCAGCACCACGCCCTGAACGACAGGCGCCACAATGTCGCAGGTAAAGTCGTTGTTCGGCCCGCGGCCAAACGTCACGTTCGCTCCGACCGAACGCGAGAAATATTTTTGTGTGATTTCGGCGACTCGGCGCTGGGCAGTTTCACGCAGCGATTCACCGGTATCGACCTGATGACCCGCGACTCTGACGTCCACTTGGCCTGGCTCCTCATTTACTTCGCAGCCGCTTAGGACCGGCCTGAACCCGCCGTCAACCGGCCCTTGATTATGCGGGCGCGAAGCGTGCCCAGAGCGGGTTGACCAGCTTGGCAATAAACGCGCGGTGACGCTCGAGTTCCTCGGGAAGGGCATGATGCGGGCGCGCTGGGCGGAACTCGCGGGTGCGGACGGTTCCAGCTGAGGCATCCACCGCTGCCCGGTCGGTATCGGCGACGAGGCCGAGCCCGATCTGGCGACCACCAGTAAGCTCGACATAGACCTGCGCCAGCAATTGGGCGTCGAGCAAGGCGCCGTGCTTGATGCGCTGGCTGCGATCTATGCCGAAGCGCATGCAAAGCGCATCGAGGCTGTGTTTGGCGCCGGGATGCTTGGTCCGGGCAAGGGACAGCGTATCGCGCATCCGGGTCAGGCTGACGGCGGGGCGGCCGCACTTCTCCAGCTCGAAATTGAGGAAGCCGAAGTCGAAGCTCGCATTGTGGGCGACGAGCGGCGAATCCTCGAGGAACTCGAGCAGCTCCTCGACCTTCTCGGCGAAGCGCGGCTTGTCCGACAGGAACAGGTTGCTGAGACCGTGCACTTCCTGCGCCTCAAATGGCATGTCGCGTTCGGGATTGAAATAAGCATGGAAGGAGCGGCCAGTTTCGACGCGATTGAAGATCTCGACGCAGCCGATCTCGACGACGCGATCGCCAGCGGACGGGTTCAGTCCCGTGGTTTCGGTGTCAAAGACGATCTCACGCATGGGCAACGAATCTAATCACGCCCCGTGACTCCAAGACAAGCAAGGATTTCGCGGACTTGGCTTTCTGTTGTGGATAGATCGGCGCCGGTATCGACCACGAAATCTGCACGCCGGCGCTTCACTTCGTCGGGAGTTTGCCGGTCGAGGATCGAGGTGAGCTTGGCCTCGGTCATTCCCGATCGGGCGAGCACGCGAGCACGCTGTACGTCGGGCGGAGCGGAGACGACGATGACCTTGTCGAACTCGCCCTCGCCGCCGGTTTCGAACAGCAGAGGAATCTCGAAGACGAGCGCCGCAGCATCCCGATGCTCAGCAATAAATTCCTCGCGTGCCTCGCGGACCGCGGGATGGACGATCCCCTCCAACTCGGCGAGGCGGCTGCGATCCGAGAGTACGATCTGCGCCAGGCAGTCGCGGTCAAGCGTGCCGTCGCGGACGCAGCCGGGAAACATCTCGCCAATCTTGTCGACCAGGCCACCGCCCGGGCTTTGCAAGCAGCGCACAATCGCGTCGGCATCGAACACCGGCACGCCGCAGCGCTCGAACATCGCCGCCACAGTCGACTTTCCCATGCCGATCGAGCCGGTAAGGGCGATTAGGATCATGGCTGGAGCAGGCCTCTCGCGCGTAGCGCGCCGAGCAACGGCAGCAGCGGCATCCCGAGGATGGTGAAATGGTCGCCATCGATGCGGTCAAACAATTGCACGCCGCGGCCCTCCAGCCGGAAGACGCCGACAGTATAGCCGACCTCGGGCCATTCGGCATCAAGGTAAGCAGCAATGAACTCGTCGGAGAGGTCGCGAACCTGGAGCATCGCCGTCGAGACATGTTGCCAGTCGACGGTGTCATCACGCGTCAAAGCGACCGCACTCGTCAGAATCATCGGCCTGCCGGAGAAGAAGCGCAGATGCTCCACCGCATCCGCGCGATCGCGGGGCTTGTCGAAAAGCCGGCCATCGCAGCTAACGACGCTGTCGCTACCGATCACCCAATAGCCCGGCCGCCGCGCGCTCACGCTCAGTGCCTTGGCCCATGCGAGCTCGCTAGCAATCTCCGCTGCATCATTTAGCCGAGCTTTGGCCTCATCCTCGTTGACGTCCGGCCGCACCGCCTCGAAGCTCACG
>Ga0105248_10004133_pt1 | contig 16062 bp, 16 predicted proteins | sample KBSS34metaG_FD_81524 | JGI IMG/M metagenome (GOLD analysis project Ga0105248, IMG submission 81524) | Switchgrass rhizosphere microbial communities from Kellogg Biological Station, Michigan, USA - KBS S3-4 metaG | ecosystem: Host-associated > Plants > Roots > Rhizosphere > Soil | place... | reverse complement strand
CCAGGCTTCCGCCCACCACCAGCACCAGCAACACAATCACGGCGAGTACACCCAATAGCCACTTCATTTGTGATCCTCCATTCGGTCGACATATTCGACCATCCTACGGATAAAATCCAGATACTGCGCAAACACATCGACGGAGTTGGCCGGGTCCACTTGGGCTTTGCCCTCGCGGAGATCCAGCAGTACATCCAGCGGGTCGGCCGGCCCTCCCCCCAATTTCTCACGCATTTTGTGGACCGCGTTGCGCCGCCCGTGCGCCACCTCGATCCCGCCGGCGAGTAACGCATGACGTCCCAGCATACAGAAGGTCGGTAGCGAGTCCAGGCATAACTTGAGCAGTTTCGCCGGGTCCGATAGAACTTGCGCCCCCTGCTGTCTTAAACGAAAAAGCTTGGCGCGAAGTTCATGCTCGATTTGAATGCGGTAATTCTTGGTGTTGACGTGCAGGTGGGCAATGACGTCAATGCCGTGCAGCACCTGGCGATGATCCTGCATGTCGCGGAATTCAATAGGGAAACTGTCGGCGGAGTTGTGCGCTTCCTCTTCCGTCATCAGCAGAGGTGAAGGATGGCCACGCTCCCGCCACCAGTGCATGATCGGTTCGCCCTCGGCCAATTCCCGCGTGCCGATCTCTTTCAGGACGCACAAGACGTTGAGATCGGAAAAGTTCGGGTTGTGATTGCCGGACGCACCCGAGCCATACAGCACCACTGAGACCAAGCGGTCATGATAGGTGAAGTCTAATTTCGCGACCAGTTCTTTGAGTTCGTCCATATAGATACGCGGCCCGCTGCTACCAGCCGCCGGATGCTCCTCCTCCGCCCGAATCGCCGCCGCCGAAACCGCCGAATCCACCGCCACCGCCGCCACCGCCGCCGAAGCCGCCTCCACCCCAACCGCCGCCGCGGCCGCCCATCATGTTACCGAGAATCATTCCGGTGAGGAAACCCGTGCCGCTGCCGCCTCGGCCGCCGCGGCCCAGCAGCCACAACAAGAAGAATAAGCCGAGCAGGATTAACGGAAACGGGATCGAGGGTTGGCGCCCTTGGCGGCCGCTGACTCGCAACGGCTCCGGCCCGCCTAGTTCCACGCCCTTCGCTTGTGCGATGGTGGTGCCCATTTGCTCGGCCGCCGCCAGCAGCGCCCCGCCGTAGTTGCCCTGCTGGAGAATCGGCCGGATCCGGCGCAGGATGCCGCCTGCGGCGCCGTCGTTGATGATGGGCTCAATGCCGTAGCCTATTTCGGCACGGCTCTTGCGATCCTTGATCGCGAGCAGGATCAGAATCCCCTCGTCTTTGCCCTTCTGACCGATGCCCCATTCGCGATACAAGCGGTTGGCGACGTCCTCCACCGGTTCGTCGTCGAGCGTATTCACCAGCACGATCGCCATCTGCACCCCGGTGACACGTTCCAGATTCGCGCAGTAGTCTTCGAGTGTCTGCTTGCTCGACGCGTCCAGCGTGTTCGAGAAGTCATTCACATAGCCGGTGGGCTTGAGAGTCTTGGTATCCAGACCCCAGGCCGTGACCGCCAGTGCGAACAACAGGGCGAGCTTAAGGAAGGATCTCATGCGAACAGTGGAGGGCCGATGGCTTAACCCTTTAGGTCCTGGCGGCGGACGCGGAATCCCTCCAGCCGTCCCAGCATGGCGACCGCGGTTTGCTTGGGATCGAAGAACTGCTGGGCCAGTTTCTGCACCTGGTCCGCGGTGACCTTTTCGATGCTCTCCAGCATCTCGTCCAGCGAAAAGAAACGCTGGAAATACAATTCCTGGCGCGCCAGGTTGCCCATGCGGCTGGAGGTGGATTCGAGCCCCAGCACGAACGACCCCTTCAAGTGATCCTTGGCGCGGCGCAATTCCTCGGGCGTCACCAGGTGGTCAGTGATCTCGCGCATCTCATGCACGATGGAATCGATCACCTTGCCCGCGGATTTCGGCGACGTTCCCGCGTACACCATCATGCAGCCCGCGTCGTGATACATGGTGAGTTCGGAGTAAACAGTGTACGCCAGAGCCTGCTTCTCGCGAATGTTCTGGAACAAGCGTGAGCTCATCCCGCCACCCAGAATCGCATTCAGAATGTAGCAAGCAAAACGGTCGCGGTGGGGCATCGCGATCGAGGGCACACCTAAATACAAATGCACCTGTTCCAGCGAGCTCTTCTCGCGAAACACCAACGGAGCGTGTGCCTGCGGCCGTCCATCGGCCTTGGGCATCGATTGCGCCTTCAGCGCGCCGAAATGGTCTTCGGCAAGCTGTACCAGTTTCTTGTGCGTCAAGCTGCCGGCCGCTGTGATCAAAATATTCTTGGGAGTGTAATAGCGCCGGTAGTAGCGTTCCACGCTATCGCGATCGAAACTGCGGATGGTCTGCCGGGTCCCCAGAATTGGACGCCCCAGAGAATGGCCCTTCCAAAAGTTACTGGCGAAAATTTCGTGGATCAGGTACTCGGGGTTGTCGACATCCATCTTGAGCTCTTCGAGAATGACGCCCTTTTCCTTCTCGATGTCGCTCTTTTCGAACAGCGGATGGCGTACCAGGTCGGAGACGATCCCGAAAGCGCGCGGCAGATGCTCGTCGAGAACCTTGACGTTGTAGCTGACCAATTCCTTGGAAGTGAACGCGTCGAGCCCGCCGCCAATCGAATCCACGGAGCGCGCGATCTGCTCGGCCGACTGGTTCTTGGTGCCCTTAAACAGCATGTGCTCGATGAAATGCGAAATACCGGTTTCTTCGAGCGACTCCTCGCGTGACCCGGTGCCGATCCACACGCCCACCGACACGCTCCGCACATGCGGCATGCGTTCGGTGACGACGCGCACGCCGTTAGGCAACACCGTGCGCTCGATCTCGCGAATTTTGTGGGGGGTCCTGCTGCGGCTGGTCATGTAGGCGTCTTTATTGTACCGCGCGTGTCTGTCTAGAGCGCGAATGTTATACTGGCAATATGCGGCAACCTATTGTAGGCATGGAACTTGCCGATATTCAGGCGGCCCTGGGCGCCCTTTCTGACGCCCCGCCCGCGTTCCGTGCTCACCAGTTATATGATGCGGTTTACCGGCAGCGCGTCACAGATGTTGGAGCGATCTCGAACCTCCCTAAACTATTACGAGAACGCCTGGCCGAAGAGTTCCCCATGGGGCTGCCGGCCGTCGAGCGCCGCTACAATTCCACCGACGGCACCTGCCGTTACCTGTTGAAATTGCACGACGGAAAGACGGTCGAGACCGTCTGGATGCCGGCTGAGGAAGGCGCCGACCGCGCCACCATCTGTATTTCGAGCCAAGTCGGCTGCCCGGTCGACTGCAAATTTTGCCTGACCGCGCTGCTGGGCCTGGAGCGCCACCTGACTGCTGGCGAGATCGTAGGCCAAGTACTGGTAGCCGCCGGAACCGCCCCCGTCGATCGGCTCAACATCGTAATGATGGGCCAGGGCGAGCCGCTCCTCAACCTGGCGAATGTCTTGAAAGCCACGCGACTGCTGATGGACCCCGCCGGGATCGCGCTCTCGCCGCGCCGCATCACCCTCTCGACAGCCGGCATCATTCCCAAGATCGCCGAACTAGGACAGGCGCCGCTGCGCCCCAAATTGGCGATCTCACTCAACGCCTCGACCGAAGAGCAACGTCAGGCCTTGATGCCGATCACCCGCAAATATCACTTGAAGGATTTGATGGAGGCTTGCCGGGCCTATCCGCTGCGCCCGTGGGAAAAGCTGACCTTCGAATACGTGCTGCTGAAGAACGTGAACGATACCGACGCCGACGCCCGCCGCGTGGTGCAGTTGCTGGCTCGCTTGAACGCGAAAGTGAACCTGATCGCGCTGAATCCTGGGCCAGGGATTCCCTTCGAGACACCTGACCCCGTCCGCGTCGCGTCTTTCCAAGCGATCGTTCGGCGGTCGCTGCCGTGTTTCATCCGCAAACCGCGCGGATTGGACGTCTATGCGGCTTGCGGACAATTGAAACGGATGGAGACGGTAGAGCTGACGCAGATTCAGTGAGCAATTATTCCGGATTGTGCCAGCCGCCGATGTCCGCCGCCAGCGCGTCCGCTTCCGGAGGACCCCATGTCCCCGGCTGGTATTCATGCAGCGGCAAGTTCCGGCCTGTCACGCCGTCGACGACGGACCACGCCGTCTCCACCGCGTCCTCGCGCACGAACAGCATCCCATCGCCGCGCATGGCGTCGGTCAATAGGCGTTCGTAAGGACTCACGGCTCCGTCGATAGTCAGCTTCATCACAGATAATTCACTGGGCATCGGCTCTAGGTCGAAGCCCGGGCGTTTTACGCGAATTCCCATCTTCACGTGGAAATCCGGGTCTTGGCGGATGCATACGTAGTTGGCGCCGAAGGGCACTCTCCAAAGAGGAGACTCGCGCAGCCGCACCATCACCTCTGTCGCTTTCAGCGGGAGGCATTTTCCGGCTCGAATCAGAAACGGCACGCCGGACCAGCGCCAGGAGTCCAACTCCAAGCGCACGGCGGCATAAGTCTCCGCCCGCGAAGCCGGGGCTACTCCTGGCTCATTGCGGTAACCGGCGAACTGCCCCAGCACTACTGTCTCCGCAGTCAGCGGGACAATCGTGCGGAAGACTTTTGCTTGCTCGTCGCGCAAGGCATCCGGGTACATGCTGGTGGGCGCAGCCATCGCCAGGAAGCCCACCACCTGCAGCAAGTGGTTCTGCACTACGTCGCGAATCGCGCCCACTTCATCGTAAAACCGGCCGCGGCCTTGCACGCCGAAATTCTCGGCCATGGTGATTTGCACGCTGTGAATGTAGCGGCGGTCCCAGATAGGCTCCAGAAACGTGTTGGCGAAGCGGAAGAACAGGACATTTTCCACCGCTTCCTTGCCCAGAAAATGATCGATGCGGAAGATTGACGATTCCGGGAACACCGAACTCAGGATCGCGTTCAACTCTTTAGCGGAGGCCAAGTCGCGACCAAAGGGTTTTTCTACGACTACGCGCGCGTTCTTCGCGCAGCCCGAGCGCCCCAGCGCTTCGACCACTTCGCCGAACAGGCTGGGCGGGATCGCCAGGTAGTGCGTGGGGCAACTACAGTGGTCGAGCCGGATACGCAACTCCTCGAAGGTTTTCGGGTCCTGATAGTCGCCGTCGATATATTGCAGCAGGCTGAGCAGCTTTGTGAAGGCTGCGTCGTTCAAGCCGCCGTGCTCGGTGACGCTCGCTCGTGCCCGCTGCTGAAGCTGTTCCAGCGTCCACCCGGCTTTCGCCACGCCGATCACCGGCACGTTCAATTCGCCGCGCAGCACCATCTGCTGCAGCGCGGGGAAAATCTGTTTGTAGGCCAGGTCGCCGGTGGCGCCGAAAAACACCAGCGCGTCGGAGGGCACCGAAGAATCCGGCACGGCGCTTACGGCTTCCAGTCCACGCGGAAAATATTGAATTCGTAATTGCCCTTGCTCTGATAGCTGGAGGCGAAGATCAAATATTTGCCGTCCGGTGAGAACTCGGGAAACGACGTGAACTTCTGGTAGTCGGTGACCTGCTCGAGTCCGGTGCCGTCGGGGTTAATCAGGAACAAATCGAAGAGACTCGAATCGCACTTATTCTTGTTCGACGCAAACAAGATCTTGCGGTTGTCGGGCGTAAACGTCGGCGCGAAGCTCGCGCAGCCGAAATTTGTGATCTGTTTGGCGCTCGAGCCGTCGGCATTGGCGACAAACAACTCCATCTTCATGGGCGTGGTCAGATTTTCTTTCAACAGCTCGCGATACTTGGCGGTCTTCTCTGCGGTATCTGGATGATAGGCGCGCCACACCATCTTGCTGCCGTCGTGGGAAAACACGGCGCCGCCATCGTAGCCTTCGGTATTGGTGATGCGCTTCTTGCCTCCGCCGTCCTCGTTCATAGTCCACAGTTCCAAATCGCCGGACGCCAGGGATGTGTAAATGATCTTTTTAGTCTTGAAATTGACGGTGCCTTCGGCGTCATAGCCAGTGGTGTCGGTCAGCTTCTTGATGATCTTGCCCTGATCGGTCGCGAGATAGATGTCAAAAGTAGGATAGATCGACCACACATACCCCTTGCTGCGATCCGGCGGCGCGGGACACGCATCGCCGCCTTCATGCGTCGACGCATAAATGATGTGCTTGTTGTCGCTGGTGAAGTAGCCGCACGTCGTGACGCCCTTGCCGGTCGACACCAGATGCTGATCGGAGCCATCCGCGTTCATGATGTACTCCTGATCGCAAGTGCGCCCGTCGCGCGTCGATTGATAAATGATGCGCTTGCTGTCGGGCGACCAGTATGATTCGCCGTTCGAGCCCCCTTGCGTGAGTTGCTTGAGATTCTCGAAGTGGCTGGAGGTTTGCTGCGCCAGCAGGGGCAGGGAAATCAATAGCAGCAAGGTCTTCATAGCGATTATTGTAGACCGTCGCGGCCGCTTGCTGTCGCGCGCGGTTCTGTGCCCGTAAGACCCTGCACAGAACCGCGACCGCAGGGAGCGGAGCTCTTACCACAAACCCCTAAGGCAGCAGGTCTCTGCGCGGTTGCGATCCGCTCAGGTGCGCATAGAATCCTAGATCCTCGCCAGTGAACTGCTTGGTCAACAGGATGATCTGAAAGGTGTGTCCCGCAAAGTGCTCGACCACGTGATAAATCGCCGCCAGCACCGTATTCTCGTACCCCTGGGTTCGGATGCTTTCCAGTAGTCGCTCGGCCGGCAGCGCGTGGAATAGTGCCACCGCCTCTTCCACGGTTGCCCGCAATCGCGTCAGCAGTTCTTGCGTACTGCCGCCCTCGCGAGCAGCGAATTCAGCGTCGCGCTGGCGAAGATCGGCCTGCCCTCCCACTCCGTGCAAAATCCATTGCCGGACATTGCCGTTCAGATGCAGCAGCAGATTGCCTACCGCATTCTGATTTGCCGACGTCCGCGCCCACACCTGTTCGGGAGTCAGCATCTCGACGCAAGTCTCGATGCGTCCCAGCAGTTGCGTCAGCTTGTCTGCGGAAAAATTCAGGAACTCGGATTCAACGCTCACCGCTGTGACTCCATTCGCTCCGCCCATGCCAGAAACCGCGCCAACTCTCGCCGGTTGGTCCAAGCAAAGCGCCAAAAATCGCCCGCGCTAATGCGCTCGGCATGCAGACCGGAGTAGGTTTCGATGCGCCACCGCAGATAAGGGCTGCGCCAGGGACACAGCCGGTATCCTTTGGATAACCGCCACAAAACACCAAACATTAAAGGAAAACTCGCAGCCTCGCGGGTCGCAACGCCGGCATTACTTGTTAGCGGCGGCGTTGGCGTAGTAGCCATTCCGGCTGCGCACCGTGGGACGTCCGGGAGCATTCACCGTGACGGTAATCTTGCGGAAGGTTCCATCCAGCGCCGGATTCAAGGGTGAATACGCCAGCGTATATTGGTTGCGGATCTCGTGCGCTACGTCGGGTACGATCTTGTCCACTTCTTCTAGGTCCTTAGGATAGTAATCCATCGCTCCGGAAGCCATCGCCAGATCGTGCAGCGCGCGCCGGGCCTTTTTCGCTTCACGCGGCTCTTCTTCGCTTAAGATGCCGATCGAATAAATCAACACATCGCTCTGCTGGGCTTTGCGCATCAGCTCTTCCAGGTTGATGTTGCTGGTATTGTCGTTGCCGTCGGTAACGATCACCAGCACCTTTTTGTCCTTCTTGGCCTTGTCCCTTAAGTAATCCATGGACATGCTGATGGCATCGCGCATGGCCGTGCCGCCCTTGGTTTCCATGCGGTCGAGCGCCTCTTCCATCTTCTTGATGCTATTGGTGAAGGGCTGGTCCAAATAGGCGTCGTCGTTGAAATTCACGATGAACACTTCATCCTGCGGATTCGACGCCCGCACCAGATTCAGCGCCGCCGCCGCCACCCGGTTCTTCTTGTCGCGCATGCTGCCGCTGTTGTCGATGATGATGCCGAGCGACACCGGCAGATCTTCGTGCCGGAAAATCTTGAGCGGCTGCTCCACGCCGTTCTCGAGCACCTTGAACGCCGGTTCCTGGAGATTCGTGACCAGCTTGTTGTTTTTGTCGATGACGCTCGCGTGCACCACCACCAAACGCGTGTCGGCGACGAAAACGGGAATCTCATCCTGCGGGGCAGCCGTGTTTTGCGCCGCGGGAGTCGAGGGAGGTGTGGTCTGCGCGGGCCGGTTTGCTGGCGCGTTTTGACCCAGCGCCCAAGTCGCCGCCAGCAGCAAAGCGCCAGCAATGCTATTGCGTCGGAGCATAGTATCCCGTCCTGAACATGGCGTGTAATTGCGGCAGTCCCGTGGTCTTCACCAGCTTCACCTGCACGCGGCGGTATTTCCCATCGCGCGCCGTATTCTTAGGACTGTAGCCCAGCACATACTGATTGCGCAATTCGATTCCTATCTTGGCGGCCACATCCGGAAGCTCCGCCAGGTTATCCACTGCAAAATGACGGCCGCCGGTCTGCTCCGCCATCTCCGCCAACAAACTCGGTCCGCTCATTTCTTCCATCGTCCGGCCCCGTGATGCGACGGGCTCGAAAATTCCGATGGCGTAAATCTGTACATCGGCTTCCCGCACCGCATTCTTTACTTCGGTCTCCGTGTAACGGCTGGAGTTATCGCCGCCATCGGAAATGATAAGGATGGCCTTGCGCGGGTTATGGGCCTTTTTCATCTGATTCATAGCCAGATATACGCCGTCGAGCAGGGCCGTGCGCCCTTTGGCCTGGGTAAAGGTAAGACGGTTCTGGACCTCTTCCGTTTCAGTAGTGAAGCTTTGCACCAGCTCCGGCCGGTCGTTGAAGACGATCAGGAAAAACTCGTCCTGGGGATTCGCGGTCTTCATAAACTGCGCCACCGCCTGCCGCGACCGTTGCAGTTTCGCGCCCATGCTGCCGCTGCTGTCAAACACGATGCCCACGGATAGCGGCGCGTCTTCGCTCGAAAACTGCGTGATCTCCTGGTCGACTTTGTCTTCGGAAAGCTTGAAGTTTTCCTTGTCGAGGCCGGTCACAAAGCGGCTCATGGGGTCCGTCACCGACACCGGGATCAGCACCAGCGTAGTATCCACACGAATGTCCGAGCGCCGGTCGGTAATCGATTCATTGGGATCGGCCGCTGGTGGTTTGGCCCGCGGCGTAATGGAAACAGTGGGTTGGGTGGGGTTAACGGTTGCTCGCGGTGCGGAGTCCTGCTGATAACCCAGCGTGACCACCAGTGGAATCGTTACGGCAAGAGCGAGTCCGATCAGGAGACGCATAGTACAACCTGCCCTCAGTATATCAGGGCAACTCGCCAAAGCAGCGTTCAATTTTTGGGAGGAAGTGGATTGACCAAAAAAAGAAAATGCCGGTGAGTACTCGGAGGAAGATACTCACCGGCCGGTTAACTGTTACCCGAAGGCGGCAGCTCACCGAACTTTTGGGATGGTCACCGAATTACCGGCAATCCAGCCCTAGAGAAAGAGACGCGGTGGAACATCGTGAAATGCTCCACAACTGGACAGTTCGATACTATCATCGTAAATATTACTTGTACAGAGGTGGGGCCGTAAAAACGCGGCCAAGAACTGCACTTTTCACAATGGTCCGGGCCTATCTTTCGATAGACATTAGCGTTTTCTAATGATAGAGATGGTTCAATACTGCCGCTAGGCGGTAGCCCGCCAAGGCAACTCGTTGACGCCCCACGGACTTCGCTTTTTCTTCGTAACCCGGGGGCATAACCAGCGGAAGCTCCTTCGATCCCGTTTCTAAGCCGAAGGTGTACACCGTAGACTTATCCAACTCGAAACTTTCTATCATCCATTCTTTAGGATCCAGCGATCCCAGGTCCTGAGCTGGATACTCCGCGGTGATTTCACGCGCGTAACGCATTACATCTTCATCACTCAAATCTCTGGGAGCCGCCGCGTTGTCCCACAGCGCGTGTAGTGTCGGCCCCCCTTCGACAAACACAAAATTTCCTCCGGCATCGCCCTTGGGTTGCGACTTCAAGTACCGGCTGGTGGCGTGCAGTGGTTGATGAGAATCACCCACCAAGTGCTCTATCCACGGGAGGTCATAGGTAGCCTGCATAGGACTCACCTTCATCAATTCGCCGAGCAAACGGGGAAGCTCGGTCAGCAGATGCGGCGGTTGCTGTTCGAGAACCGGAGTGTCGTCTCCGGAAATCGGGATGTCGTAATAATGCCAGGTGCGGTGCCGCATCATGTCGGGGAAGCCGGGCAGAAGCGGAGTCGGCTCAGCATCCGCGCGAGTCTCATCATAGAAGCGGTTGTCGCTGATAATCTGGTCGGGCCATGACGCGGCGCGGACGAAGGCGTAGCGTGCGAGCGCGGCCGGATCCGCCGGACCGTCCTTGGTAAACCTTTCGAAATCCGGATGCCGCCGGATCAACTCATCCACCCGTTCGCGCGCCTGCGGAGTCAGCCGCTCATACGCGATTTCGGCGACAATCCAGTGGCCCGAGAAATTCCACGCCGCGGCAGGAAGAGCCAGGGTCAGAATGGCGGCGACAAAACGGAGCAGACGCATGGTTCCCCTCTATTTCGCCGCGTGCTTGATCAGCTGTTCGGCATGCCGCAGTGCTTCGGGCGTAACGCGCTCGCCCGAAAGCATACGTCCGATTTCGCGGGTGCGCGCTTTCGCGTCGAGTTCCTCAATGGTGGTGATGGTGCGCCCGCGCTCCGCGTGCTTCTCTACATAATAATGATGCTCCGCGAAGCCGGCGATCTGCGCCAGGTGGGTCACGCATAGCACCTGTGCTGCGCCGGACAGCTTCTTCAGCCTACGTCCCACGGCTTCCGCGGCGCTGCCACCCACTCCCGCGTCCACTTCGTCGAACACCAGCGTGCGCGGAATCGCATTCTTGTCGGCGCGCGGCGGCGCCACGCACGTCTTGAGCGCTAGCGCCACCCGGGACAGTTCGCCGCCCGACGCGATCTTCTCCAATGGTTTCAATTCTTCGCCCACGTTGGGCGAGATCAGAATCTCCACCGCATCCGCGCCTGTACTCGACCACTCGGCTGCTTCCACCCGAATCTCAACACGCGTCTTGTCCATGGCGAGCGAAGCGAGTTCACCCTCGACCGACTTCGCCAGCCGACGCGCGGCATCCTTGCGCAGCTTCGAAAGTCGCCCCGCCGCGGATTCAAACGACGCCGCGAGAGCCGCGACTTCCTGCGTCAACGTCGCCTGCCGCTCGCCCGAGGATTCGACGGCCGCTAGATTCCGGGCGACGTCTTCGCGGAACGCGATCACGTCTTCGAGCGTCGTCCCATACTTGCGCCGCAGCTTTTCGAGCGCCGCCAGCCGCGTCTCGATCTCTTCCAGGCGCGCCGGGTCCGCTTCCAGCTTTCCTAAGTAATGACTCAAGGAATGAGCCGCTTCGTCCACCGCGATACGAGCCGGTTCCAGCGCCGCCACCACGTCTTGCATGCTTTCATCGATGCGCCCGAGCTCCTCCAGCCGCTTGACTACCGCGTGCAACTGCGCCGTAACGCTCTCCGGATTTTCGTAGAGCGCGGCATAAGCCGCCCCTGCTGTTTCCTCCAGCTTCACGACATTGCGCAGTACGCGGCGCTCGTTATCAAGCTGCGCGTCTTCACCCGCCTGTGGATTCACCGTCTCGATTTCTTTGCGCTGAAAGGTCCACAAGTCAGCTTGCCGCAGTTTTTCCTGCGAAGTGCGCTCGAGCTCAGCCAGCTCTTGCGATGCCGCATTCCAGCGCGCGTACAGCGACCCGACTTCGGACAACTGTTCACTCGCCCCAGCGAACCCGTCCAGCATTTCCCGCTGCACGCTCCCCGAAAACAACTGCTGCTGATCGTGCTGCCCGTGGATATCGCCCAAGCTCCGCGCCAGTTCTTTGAGCAGCGCCGCCGTCACCGGCCGCCCGCCCGCGAAGGCTCGCGACTTGCCGTTGGGCAGGATCTCGCGCTCGACGATCAGCTCGCCGTCTTCCGGTTCCACGCCTTCCGGAAGCGCCTGCCCGTCCACTTCGAAGATCCCGGAAATGCGCGCCCGCTCCGCCCCGCTGCGCACCATCTCCGCCGCCGCGCGTCCGCCCAGCAGCAGCGCCAGCGCATCCACCACAATGGATTTGCCGCTCCCCGTCTCACCGGTCAGCAGATTCAGCCCGCGGTGAAAACGCACGCGTACTTTCTCGACGACGGCGTAGTTCTCGACGCTGAGTTCCAGCAGCATGGGGCTTCTACCGAATTATAGGCAACTGTTGCACCCAACATTTATCTAACCGGTTGGCGCAAACATTTTGAAGTTCTTTTGTTTTACGAGCTCCAGGTCGATTACAATGTGAGTGGATGAACTTCGGCATCTTAGCGCAAGTCAATTTCTGGGAGATGGTCAGAAGCTCGGAGCCGATCCCCATCGCGGTGATGGGTGTCCTGCTGCTCTTTTCTCTGCTCTCCTGGACCGTCATTTTCTCCAAGCTATTTACCTTCCGCCGCGCCGCCTCCGCCAACAAGAACTTCCTGCGCGCCTTTCGTAAAGCCGACCGCATGGATGCCATCGCCGCCGCCAGCCAGCAGTTCACCGCCGCGCCGCTGGTTGCCGTGTTCGATTTCGGCTACGGCGAAATTCGCCGCCAGGTAACCAAGCGCGGCAACATCGCCAATCCGGTGGCACTCGAGCGCACGCTCCAGCTAGGCATCAGCGAAGAAATCTCAAAACTAGAACGCAACATGAGCTGGCTCGCCACAGCGGCGACGGTGTCTCCGTTTGTGGGCTTATTCGGCACCGTCTTCGGCATCATCGAAGCGTTCCAAGCCTTGGGCCTGTCCGGTTCCACCAGCATGCGGACGGTGGCGCCCGGCATCGCCAACGCGCTCTTCGCGACCGCTCTGGGCCTGTTCGCTGCCATCCCCGCCGCGGTCTTTTACAACTATTTCGGCAATAGCATCAAGGTGATGGGCACGCGGATGGAAGACTTTTCGCTCGAGTTCCTGAACGCAGCCGAGCGCATGTTCGAGGGCTAAAATTCATATGGCGTTCTCGGTCAGTAACGGCAATGGAGCTAGAAACGGTCTCGGCCGCCGCCGCTTCGGCGCGGGTAACGGCACGCTCTCCGAGATCAACATTGTTCCGCTAGTCGACGTCGTGTTAGTGCTGCTGATCATCTTCATGCTGACGGCCCACGTAATGGAGTTCGGCCTCGAGATCAACGTCCCCGAAGTAAAGCAGGTCAAGGACACCAACGAGGAGCTGCCGGTCATCAGCATCACCCGCAACGGCAAGATGTACCTCAACGAGAAGCCCATCAACCTGAACCAAATCGCCAGTGAAGTGCCCAAGCGCTTTAAGAACTCTAAAAACGTGTACGTGATGGCCGATAAAGCCACGGTGTTTGACCCCATCGCGCAAGTGCTGAGCACGCTTGACCAGGCTCACATTGGAATCAAGATGGTGACCAAACCGCAGGAGAACTCCGGTCGCTGATGGAGCAGAATTTCCATCCCGATATCCTCGACCAGCCCGAGCCGCTCAACCGCGCCTTCGTCGCTGCCCTCACTTTGCATGTAACGCTGATCGCGGGTATGGGCATCTACAGTTGGGTGAGCACGCACCATGAATCCTTCGGCGCTGAGAACGCCGGCGGCGGTGCCATCGGCATTGAAGCGGTGAAGTCCATCCCACTGCTGCATTCCGGAGAACAGAATCCGGTTGCCAACGACACCGAGTCGCAAGTCCCCCAGCAGCCCGCCAAGCCCCTTGAGCGCGAGAAGGAGGAGAAGGTCTCCCCCAACGCCGTGGCTCTCAAGATGAAGCAGAAGAAGCGCCCCGCCGATGTCGCGAGTGAACACCAAAAATTCCGCCCCTTCAAGGAAATTGACAATAACCAGGTCTTCGCCAAACAAGCCCCGCAGGTTTCGAATCCCTTGTTCTCCGCCATGCCCGGCTCGGGCCGCATCGGCACCGGAGCCAACACCACCCTCGGCACCCGCTTTGCCGGCTACGCGCAACAGATCCAGCAACTGGTCGCGCAAAAATGGCACACCGGCGACGTGGCGGCTACCGTGCAGACCGCGCCTATCGTAATTGCATCTTTTGATCTCATGCGCGATGGAAGCATTCGCAACCCACGAATCATACAGCGAAGCGGCATTTCCGCGCTGGACTATTCCGCGCAACGCGCCATACTGGAAGCAAGCCCGTTTCCGCCGATTCCCCCGGGATTCGATAAGGATTCGGCCCACGTTGAATTCACGTTCGAGTTGAAACGATGAACACTAAATCTATCGCGAGGATTCTAGCTCCTTTCACGTTGCTCCTGGCAACAGCCCCGTCGCTCCCGGGACAAGCAAAGGGCGATATTGTCGGTACCATCAGTTCGGCGGAGCGCCCCGCCATCGCCGTCGCCGACATGCGCGGCACCGGCGACGCGCAGCGCAACATGGATACTTTCAATTCCACGCTATGGGACGAACTCTCTAATGCGGGAATCTTGAAGATGGTGGCCAAGAGCGTGTACCCGCTCGAAGTCCCGCAACGCCCGCAGGATTTCAAGCCGCCCACCGTTCCCGCGAACGCGCGCCGCGGAACGCCTCCGGTGCGCAATGGCCCATGGATGACGGATTGGTCCGGCCCTCCCGTGAACGCCAACTATCTTGCGTTCGGCTACACAGCAGTCCAAGACAACCGCCTGGTCTTATACGGATGGCTCTTCAACACCGGTCAACAAGACGTGACCAGTGCGCAAGTCATCGGCAAGCTGTACTTCGGAACGCTCGACGCCGACGGCGCGAAGAAAGTCGCGCGCGATTTCGCCGCCGACATCCTCCAGCAGTTCGGCGCCAAGAGCCTGGCCGGTACCAAGATCTACTTCGTATCCGACCGTAGCGGCGCCAAAGAAATCTGGTCCATGGATTACGACGGTTCGCACCAACAGCGCCTGACCCAGTACAACTCGACGTCCAGCATGCCCGCCGTCTCGCCCGACGGTAAGCTATTCGCGTTCACGACCTACGCCGGGGGCAACCCGCAAATCCGCGTTCACTCCGTCGAGAGCGGCCGCCGCATGCCGTTCTATAACCCCGTCTCCTCCGTGGTCGAGACTCCCGAGTTCAGCCCCGACGGTAAGCAGTTGCTGTTCGCGACCGCCCTCAACGGCTGGGTGCAAATTTGCATTGCTGGTACAGACGGCAGCAATTTCCGCCGAATATCCAACGTGCGCGCGATCGAAGTCTCGCCCAAGGTGAACCCCAAAACCAGCAGCGACATGCTGTTCATCTCCGGCCGCGGCGGGCGCCAGCAGTTGTGGCACATGAACCTGGACGGCACCGACATGCAGCAGTTCACCACCGGCGAGGGCGATGTCGCGAATCCCGCCTGGAGTCCCAGCGGCCAGCAGATCGCCTTTGCCTGGACCCGGGGCTACGAGCCCGGCAATTTCAATATCTTCGTGATGGACGTCGCCAGCCGCAAGCCCGTGCAACTCACCCAAGGCAGCGGCCGCAACGAGAACCCCTGGTGGGCGCCCGACGGCGTGCACCTGGTGTTCACTTCGAAGCGCGGCAACTCCACCCAGATCTACACCATGCTGTCCGACGGCAGCAACGTGCAGCAATTAACCACGCAGGGAAATAACATTCAGCCGGTGTGGGCAAACGGAGTAAACTAATTTTCAGATGTTTTTACGAGAACTCCGTTTACGAACCAGTCCGTCGCAAACTAGCCAAGGAGGCACGTCAAAGCAATGCAAATGAATCAGAGAACACTGAGTGCAGCGGTGTTCGCCGTGGTGTTGATGATGACGGTGACCGCGTGTAAGAAGAAGGTTCCGGCGCCAGCGCCACCGCCGCCGCCGGTAGTCACTCCGGCACCACCGCCGCCCCCGGCAGCCCCCGCGGCGCGCATCACCAATTTCGGCGCGGAACCGCGTTCCATTCAGCGGGGCCAGTCGGCGACGTTGACCTGGGCGGTAGCCAACGCGACGGATAGCACGATCGATAACGGCATCGGTACAGTGGCCGCCAATGGAACGCGCCAAGTGTTCCCCACGAACACCACCACATATACGTTGACTGCGACTTCCGCCGGTGGCAACGACACGCGCTCGGTG
>Ga0105248_10004132_pt1 | contig 16063 bp, 15 predicted proteins | sample KBSS34metaG_FD_81524 | JGI IMG/M metagenome (GOLD analysis project Ga0105248, IMG submission 81524) | Switchgrass rhizosphere microbial communities from Kellogg Biological Station, Michigan, USA - KBS S3-4 metaG | ecosystem: Host-associated > Plants > Roots > Rhizosphere > Soil | place... | reverse complement strand
TGAGCCCGCAAGGCCGCTGGTTCGACTTCCACCTCTCGGCGACCGGCGACGGCGGCTTCGTCGCCGTCCTCAACGACGTCACCGTGCACCGCGAACTCGCCAGCCGCGAAGCCGAAGCGCGCCTGGCGGCGGAGAGCGCCAGTCGCGCGACGAGCGAATTCCTCGCCAACATGAGCCACGAGATCCGCACCCCGCTGAACGCCGTGCTGGGCATGGCCCAGGTCCTGGGGCGCTCGAAGCTCACCCCCAGCCAACGCGAGCAGCTGCGGGTGATCGACGAGGCGGGCCGCACCCTGATGGCGACCCTCAACGACGTGCTCGACCTGACCAAGATCGAGGCCGCGAAGCTCGAGCTCGAGCCGCATCATTTCGACCTGGCGGAGGTCGTCGAGTCGACGGCGGCCCCCTATGCCCACCTGTGTGCGCAGAAAGACCTCGCGTTCCGGGTCGAGATCGCGCCGGACGCCCTGGGCTGGTGGGTGGGCGACAGCACCCGCCTGCGCCAGGTGCTCTCGAACCTGATCTCGAATGCGGTGAAGTTCACCGCCAGCGGCCAGATCTGTGTCCGCGTCGAGCGCGGCGAGGGCGGCGTCTGCTTCAGCGTGACCGACACCGGCATCGGCATCCCGGCCGCGAAGCTGACGGCGATCTTCGAGAAGTTCACCCAGGCCGACGCCTCCACCACCCGCCGCTTCGGCGGCACCGGCCTCGGGCTGGCGATCTGCGACTCGCTGGTCCGCTTGATGGGCGGCAAGATCGAGGTGATCAGCCGCGAGGGCGCCGGAGCCTGCTTCTCGTTCAGCATCCCGCTTGCCGCCGCACAGGCGCCTGCCGTCGCCCCGCCGGCGGCCCCGCAAGGCGCGGCCGGGCGTCCGCTCAGAATCCTCGCCGCCGAGGACAACCCGACCAACCAGCTGATCCTGGCGGCGCTCCTCGAGCCGCTCGGCGCCGAGCTGAGCCTGGTGGAGGACGGCTGGCAGGCGGTGGAGGCGGTCCGGCATGCACGCTTCGACCTGATCCTGATGGACGCCCAGATGCCGGTCATGAACGGCCTTGAGGCCACCGCGCAGATCCGCGAGCTCGAAGCGGCCACCGACGCTGCGAGAACCCCGATCATCGCGCTCACGGCCAACGTCATGCACCATCAGCTCGAAGACTATGTTCGCGCCGGGATGGACGGCTGGGTCGCCAAGCCGATCGAGGCGCCGAAGCTCTTCGCCGCCCTGCAGCGTGCGATATCCCCGCCGTCGCAGCAGGATATGGCCCAGAGCGCCTAGCGATCTCAACATCGGCAGGCGGCGTCGCCCGAAGACACCCCGCGCCGCCCTTGAGTTGGCGGTGCGCCGGGCAAAGGAGATCGAGCCATGACCAGCCTCGCGAAGCTCAGGCAGAAACTGCTGACCGACCCCGAAGTCAAAGCAGAGTATGATCGGCTCGGCCCCGTCTTCGCTGTTGTCGGAGAGTTGATCGAGGCTCGGCAGGCGGCCGGTCTGACCCAGACGGAGGTCGCGACCCGAATGGGCACCACCCAATCCGTCGTCGCGCGCCTGGAGAATGCCCGCCACATGCCGACCTTCGAGATGATCGCCCGCTATGCGGCCGCGATCGGTCGTCGTCTTTATATCCACCTCGCCCCAAGCAGCGGCGAGCATGGCGTCTCAGAGGCTTGGGAGTAGCTGGAACTGGTTCGCGCCGCCGAGACCTAGGTGTCGAAGCTACGAAGGTTGTTCACCCGGGGAGGGGTCTGAACGAAGCTGGGGTTGCGACACTCCACTTCCACCGGAACTCCCCGGATGAACATCCACAAGAATGCCCGCCTGACGCCGCGCAGTCGAGCGCTGATGATTTCCCGCATCGTCGACGAGGGCTGGTCGGTGAAGGCTGCGGCCGAAGCTGCCGGGGTTTCGCGGCGGTTGGCTCACAAGTGGCTGGGCCGGCGTCGTCGGGGGGCGAGCGAAGACTTCACGGATCGCAGCTCGGCGCCCCCACGATGTCCGCGCAGCCGAGCACGGCTAGTCCGGCGGGGCTTTCGACACAGCTGTAGCGTCGCATTCGAGCCACGCCCGAACTCTGCTTACGGCGCGCACACTCGCTTGGATCGCTGTCTTTGGAACGGGCTTTCTCAGGACTTCGCACGCCTCCCCAACCTCTCCCAATCGGTAGAGAGTTAGCGCGAGGCCGATCAGAGAGGGGCCGTTATACCCCCGCTCGCTGAGCGCGGTCCTTCTGCCATACCAATGCTCGGCCTGCTGCTCGAGGGTAGGGGCCTTGTCGAACCAGGGGAGGCCATATCCCACCAGCGCGTCAGCCAACGTTTTTGCGCCGTCAGCCTCGTCGCTCTTCCACCAGCGGTCAAACCCATCGACGAGCGCTCCAATACGCGCGCTTCTCGGTGGCATCTGGATCGCGCCTTCCGACCCAAAGATCTGCAGAAAGAGCTCCTCGGTTTTGAGGTCCTTCATGAAGAAGTTGACCGTTACGCCGAGCCTCCCCGACTGCCGGTTCACGCATTCCCACATGTCGCCGCGGACACGCACCCAGTCATCGCCGCTTCGATTGAAACCGCGTGTGCGAAGGACATCATCAAGCGTCCTTGTGTATGAACCCGCCATCAGATGAACCTCTTCAGATCGTAGAAGAGCGCCCTTACCTTCTGGCCGGTAGCCTCCTCGTACTTTCTCACCTGTCTTGCCGCGGCGGCTCTCCCAGAGGGCGTGTTCGGCTTGATTTCAATATACTTTCTCACATCAGGATCTGCCGTTCGCGGCGGAGCACCAAGGTCCGGCTTGAGAGTCGTCCCGTTGGGCCCAGGCACTTTTGGTTCATATTCCCAGCCGGGCTTGGCGCGCGCCATTTCTTCGTAGAATTTGTGCGCTCGACGACCTGCCCTCGTCGCCCAGTTGTCGCCAACTCGTAGGTAGGGCTCCCGCTCGCTAAGGAGGAGCGCTCCGCGCGCGGCCGGGGCCGCGAACCGGGCGGACAGTGCGGACGCCGCTTCGATTCCAATGACCGCGGCTACCGGAGCAAGCGACGGAATGGCCATCCAACTGTTCTGGATGTCGATATGCCGAGCGACCCGGCCAAATTCGTCCTGTTGCCGTCGCAATTGGGCAAGCTGGTCCGGCGTCGGCGCAGGCGCGTATAAGTTGCCGTAGCTATAGCCATCCTGACGCTCGTCAGGGGATATGGGGCGCGCGAAATTGCCTAGACTGTTCGGCATAGCTGTCTCTCCGAGAGGACATAGCTGCGCGACGCCGCGGCCAATGGCGCGGTCGAAGCTCAGACATTTTTGGGAAGCGGTGTTCGGCGAATGAAAGCCCTGCGCGCGACCTCCACCGAATCATTACGCTAGCGTAGCCGCAGGTGTGTCGTCAAGAACAAAGAGAGAACATCTTGAGGCCTCCGACGCGCCTCGTCCACGGGTGCTCGCCGTGTCGCTGTCGACGGGGTCCTGGGGCCGCTACAAGATTGAACGACCGTCGCGGCGAGCGACATCAAGCTGTTTCGGCACGCCCGCCCGGCACGGCCGCTCCAAGGCCTTTCGCCTTCGGGTTCAATTCGAACGAATCGCTACGGAGAGCCATCGGCGCAGCTGCTGTCGCCGAGCGAGGGCGGTGCGCCGCGGCGTCGCGGTCACCTGACCCTGGTCAGCGCCGCTTAGGATCGCCCGTCGGCAGCGAGGCTCAAACCGCGGCGTGATCGCCGGATACGCGGGCGTAGGCGCGCAGCCGGGGTGCGGGCAGGTCGAGGAGGACCGGATAGTCGATGAGCTCGGCTCCGGGCTCGATCGCGTCGCCAAAGCTGACGTCGATGGTGATCGGGATGCGAGCGCCTGCCAGCGCCGCCGTGGTGCGCAGCCGCACGCCGCCGTACTCGACATCGTCGCGGATCGCCGCCGCCCGAAGAGCCTCGACGTCGAACGCCAGGCCGTCCGGTTCAGGCGCCGCCATGACCTGGCGAAAGATGCCGACGAGGACGTCCGGGTCAGGATCGCCGAAGCCGAGCAGGTCGAGATCGCGGGTCGCCCGGTGCGGCGCGTCGAACTAGGTCATCACCAGCATGGCGCCCTTCAGGACGAAGCGGCGCGCGTCCGAGGATCGGCCGAGCCGATAGAGCAGCCGTTCCAGGGCGCGCGTGCGCGGGCCTGGTTCAGCAGGCGGGCGCGCACGGAGGCCGCCATATCCGCGCCCCGCGGCCAACCAGCCACGAACGGAGATGGCTAGGTGCGACGGGCCTTGAGTGGAGTTGTGCGCAGGCTGGTTGTGCACGAACCAACCAAGTTTCCTAAGTTATTATGGAAAAATCGCCCAACTTCGGGATCGGTGGGGACGCGGGTTGGAACGGGGGCGTCAGCAAGGAAGACGTGAGTCCGCCTCGAACGGCAACGGCTCGAGCGGCAATTACCGCGTCGAACGACCGGCAGCGGCGGCGTCGACGCTCAATGGCAAGGTGTTGGCGGGAGACTGCAAGTCCAGGCGGCCCGCGGCGGCCTAGAAGAAGACGAGCCGGTGGGAACGGCTCGCGGCCAGGACGGAGGCGCCATGACCCATTCGCTCGACGTCGGCGGCGTCAGGGTTTCACCCCACCATTTCATCGGCGGCCGTCGGGTGATCGCTCCCGAGAGCTTCGAGCTGTTCTCTCCGATCGACATGCGCAAGCTCGGGGACGTCGATCTCGGCCTCGACCAGCATGTCGACGACGCGGTGGAGGCTGCGGCGGCGGCGTTCCCGGCCTGGGCCGCCCTCGGCGCAGGCGGTCGGCTGCCCTACCTTCGGCGTTTCGCCGAGGAGATCGGCGCGCGCGCCGAGGCCTTCTGCCTGGTCGAGTCCAACGACGCCGGCGTCCTGCTGTCGCGCATGCGGCATGGGGTTGTTCCGCGGGCGATGCAGAACATCACCTACTTCGCCGAGCACGCGCTGGGCCTGCAGGACAAGCGGCTTGAGACCGAGCAGGCGCTGCACCAGATCCGACACGACCCCGCTGGGGTGTGCGCGATCATCACGCCTTGGAACGCCCCGCTCATGCTGACCACCTGGAAGGTCGGACCAGCGCTTGCGGCCGGCAACACCGTCGTCGTCAAGCCGCCGGAATGGGCGCCGCTGACTTGCTCGCTGCTCGCCGACGCCGCCCAGGCGGCCGGAATTCCACCGGGCGTCTTCAATATCGTCCAGGGGACCGGCGCCGCCACCGGCGCGCGCCTTGTCGCCGATCCGCGGCTCGCGCGCATTTCCTTCACGGGCTCCGTGCCGACGGCGCGCCTGATCGCGGCGCGGGCCGGCTCCAATCTCGTGCCGTGCAGTCTCGAGCTCGGCGGCAAGTCGCCGTTCATCGTGCTCGCCGACGCCGATCTGGACGCCGCCGCGGCGACCGGGGCGCTCATGTACCGCAACGCCACCCAGGTGTGCCTGGCCGGAACCCGCTTCCTGATCCACCGCGACGTTGCCGAGAAATTCATCGAACGAATGAAGGGGCACGTGGAGGCTCTGCGCGTCGGCGATCCCAGGGACGAGGCGACCGAGGTCGGTCCGATCATCCACCCGCGCCAGCGCGAGCGGGTGCAGGGCTTTGTGGATCGCGCCGTGGCGGCCGGCGCCACCGTGCTCTGGGGCGGCGGCGGGCACGACTTCGGCCCGCTGTATTTCGCGCCCACCATGCTGACGGACGTGGATCAGAAGGACGAGATCGTCCAGCAGGAGGTCTTCGGCCCCGTACTGGTCCTGCAGACCTTCGCGGACGACGACGAGGCGATCACGCTCGCCAACGGCACCGACTACGGACTGGGCGGCGTCTGCTACGGGGAGGTCAGTCACGCGCAGGGTGTCGCCGATCGCGTCCGGACCGGGTTCATCTGGGTGAACTCGTTCGGCATTCGCGACCTGGCCGCGCCGTTCGGCGGCTGCCGACGGTCGGGGATCGGCCGCGAAGGGGGCGACTGGAGCTTCGAATTCTTCAGCGACGTCAAGGACGTCATCACCGCCAAGCAGCCGTTCAAGGCCAGCTTCAGCCATCGCTAGAAGGAGGACACGCCGTCATGGGTGAAATTGTTGGCGCCGCCCTCGTCTCCCACCATCCCGGCCTGATGCAGACGCTGGAGTTCCGGGTAAAGGCCGGCGACGGCCGCGACTCAGACCTGATCGAGGGCTTCAGCCGGCTGCGCGCCAAGATCGATGCGGTTCAGCCCGATGTCCTGGTGATCTTCGACACGCACTGGTTCACGACCGGCTTCCATCTCGTCGACGCTGGCCCGGGTTACGAAGGAACCTACATCTCCGACGAGATGCCCTGGTACCTGAACGGCCAAGCGTACCGCTATCTGGGCGCGCCGGATCTTGCCTTCCTCTGCGAGGACGTGGCCAAAGAGCGCGGTGTCGCCCTGAGGGCCGTCCACGAGCCGACGCTCCCCCGTCATTACGCGACGATCAATGTCGTCAATAAGCTCGCCGCACGCGAGCGGATCATGACGGTGAGCAACTGCCAAAACTGTGGCTCCCACAATTTCCTCGAAAGCGGAAACGTCATCGGCGAAGCGATCCGCCGCTCCGGTCATCGCGCGGTTCTGCTGGCGAGCGGGGCGCTGAGCCACAGGTTTACGGACATCGACTGGGAGCAAAAGCACCCGCGGGTCTTCCACACAGACAACCTTTCCAGCGCCGAGAACCAGCAGAGCGATCTCGAGGCGATCGAGCTGTTCAAGGCCGGCCGTCACGACGAGATCCTGGAGCGCTTCCCGGTCTACCGGAAGATTCCCTGGGAGGGGCTGGGCGGACATTATCTGCAAATGGTCGGCGCGCTCGGCGGAGCCGCCTGCCGCGCTCCGGGCGAGCCCCTGTCCGAATACGAGAACGCCCGGGGCACCGGGAACATCCACATCTGGTTCGACGTGAACCGCCAGGCCAAGAGCGAGGCTGTGCAATGAGCGTTCTGGGAGGCCCCCGCGTCGAGCGCCGGCGCGTGATCGTGGATGGCAGCGCCTACTGGGGTGTGATGGCCGCGGAGGACGCGCTGCGCCTGGACGATGGTCGCACCGTAGACCCGCGGCAACTGGTCCACCTGCCGCCGTGCGCGACGCCGCCCAGCAAGATCATCGCCGTCCACCTCAGCTATTCGTCGCGCGGCGTCGAGACCCGCAACAATCCAAAGCCCACCGAGACGCCGACCTATTTCACCAAGCCCTTCACCGCGCTCAACGGGCACAATGGCCAGCTCGTGAAGCCCGACGGCGTCCGGTACCTCAACTACGAGGGCGAGTTCGCCGCGATCATCGGCAAGGTCACGCGCAACGTCACCCCGGAGGAGGCCTGGTCCTGCATCGCCGGGTTCGCCCCGGTTCTCGACATGGGGGCGCAGGACTTCCGCGACACCGACCAAGGCTCGATGCTGCGCGTGAAGGGCATGGACGGATTCTGCCCCATCGGCCCGGGCGTGGTCACCGGGGTCGACCCGCGGAACGAGATCCTGCGGACCTACCGCAACGGCCTGCTCGTTCAGGAAGCCCACATCGGCGAGGAGATGGTCTGGGGCCCGGACTACATGATCGCCGACATCGCGCGCTACATCACCCTGCTGCCCGGCGACATCATCTGCACCGGCACCCCCGCGCACTCGCGGTCCATCGACCCCGGCGACACGATCGAGGTCGAGATCACCAACATCGGCCGGCTCCGCAACACCGTCGTCGCCGGGCCGGCGCCTCGCGTCGTGGGCGTCGGCCATCCGCCGATGGACACGCCCGAGGTCCGCCGCGTCGCCCTCGGGTTTGACGAGCGCGTCCGCGAGGACCTCAAGGCGAACTATCGCGCCGCCGCCATCGACAGATCTCCGCGGTGATGGTCGCAGTCGGAGAGGCTAGCGGCGACCCGGCGGTCGATCTGCAGTCGCTGGCGAGCGCCTTCCAGGGCCGGCTGCTGACGTCCCGCGATGACCTGGCGCCGTTCCTCGTCGACTGGCGCGGCAAGTGGCGCGGCCACGCTATAGCGGTGGCGCAACCGAATACGACCCAGGACGTCGCCGCGGTCGTTCGCTGGTGCCGCGCGCGGCGAATTCCGATCACGCCCCAGGGGGGCAACACGGGGCTCGCGGGCGGTGCGGCGCCCCAAGGCGGCCTGGTGCTCTCACTGGCGCGGCTCAATGGGATACGCCGCCTCGATCTCGATAACGACACCCTGGTCGCCGAGGCCGGATGCATCCTGCAGCGCGTTCAGGAGGCCGCGGCCGACGCGGACCGCCTGTTCCCGCTCAGCCTGGCCGCGGAAGGTTCGTGCACCATTGGCGGCGTCCTGTCGACGAACGCCGGCGGAACGGCCGTGCTCCGCTACGGGAACGCGCGGGAGCTGTGTCTCGGCCTGGAGGTGGTCACCGCCTCGGGGGAGATCTGGGACGGCCTGCGCGGACTCCGGAAGGACAACACCGGCTACGACCTGAAGGACCTGTTCATCGGGGCCGAAGGCACCCTCGGCATCATCACCGCCGCGGTGCTCAAGCTCTATCCTCGGCCGAGCGCGCGCGCGGCCGCCCTGGTCGCGGTCGCGGACCCCACTGCCGCGCTTGGCCTCCTGCGCCTCGCCAAACGCCGTCTTGGACCTGCGCTCACCGCCTGCGAACTCGTCTCCGAGGCCTGCCTGGCCCTCGTGTCGCAGGCCTTTCCCGCGCTCCGACGTCCGCTCGACACCGAGGCGCCATGGTACGTGCTTCTCGAATGCTCCGATCTCCTTGAGGCTTCGCGCGCCGAGGGCGACCTCACGGCTCTGCTTGAGGCGGCCTACGAGGCGGGGGTCGCGGCTGACGCGACCGTCGCCGCCTCGGACGCGCAGAGTTCAGGCCTGTGGGCCTGGCGCGAGAACATCTCCGAGGCGCAGGCGCGCCACGGCAAGAATATCAAGCACGACGTGTCGGTGCCCCTGTCGGAGATTCCGGCCTTCATCACGCTGGCCGAGACCGCGCTGCTGGCCGCCGCCCCGGAGGCGATGCCGATCGTCTTCGGCCACCTCGGCGACGGCAACCTCCACTTCAACCTGTCCGCCCGGACGGCCGCCGGCGGCGAGCAGCTGGCGGCGCGGGAGCCCGAACTCAATCTCCTGATCCACGACATGGTCCACGAGTTCGGGGGGTCGGTCTCAGCCGAACACGGCCTTGGCCTCCTCAGGCGAGAGGAGGCCGCGCGCTATAAGCCGCCCCTCGAGATCGAGCTGATGCGGACGATCAAGACAGCCCTCGACCCGGAAGGCCTGTTCAATCCTGGAAAGGTGCTGACATGACATCCCACCCCAATCTGGTCGGCGGCGAATGGGTCGGGGGAACCGCGGCGCCGAACATCAACCCGTCGGACCTCGCCGACGTGGTCGGCGAGTACGACGTCGCCGACGCCTTGGTAGCCCGTGTCGCGGTCGAGGCGGCGCGGCAGGCGGCGCCTGGCTGGGCGCGGAGCGGCGTGCAGGCGCGGTGCGAACTGCTGGACCGGATCGGCTCCGAGATCCTCGGCCGCGCCGACGAGCTCGCCGACCTCCTGGCGCGTGAGGAGGGCAAGGCGTTGAGGGACGCCGCCGCCGAAGTGCGCCGGGCCGGACAGCCGGCGGAACGGAGAGGGGACTGAAGACATGCCGCTCGAAGCGAGCTTGGTGCGCGACCTGGCCGTGCGATTGGACGAGGCCGAGCGCACCCGCACTCAGATTGGACATTTCTCCCAGGAGATGCCCGACATGAATCTCGATGACGCCTATGAGATTCAGCGCGCCTGGATCGACCTCAAGCTCGCGCGCGGTCGATCGATCCGCGGCCACAAGATCGGGCTGACGTCACGGGCCATGCAACGTTCGTCCAATATCACCGAGCCGGATTATGGCGCGCTGCTGGATGACATGTTCCTGCCGGACGGGGAGGACATCGACATCGGCCGCTTCATCGTGCCCCGGGTCGAGGTCGAACTCGCCTTCGTCCTCAAGGATCGGCTGGAGGGCCCCTCTTGCACGATCTTCGACGTGCTCTCGGCCGCGGACTATGTCATTCCGGCGATCGAGATCATCGATGCCCGCATTCGACAGGCCGACCCAGCGACCGGCGCGACCCGGAAGGTGTTCGACACCATCTCCGACAACGCCGCCAACGCGGCCTTGGTGATGGGAGGTCGTCCGATACGTCCCCTGGACGTCGATCTCCGCTGGGTCTCGGCTATCCTGCAACGCAACAGCGTCGTCGAGGAGTCCGGCGTCGCGGCGGCCGTGCTCAACCATCCGGCCAAGGGGGCTGCCTGGCTGGCGAACAAGCTCCATCCGCACGGTGTGGTGCTGGAGCCGGGCGAGGTCATCCTGAGCGGTTCGTTCACCGCGCCGGTCGCCGCGCGGGCAGGGGACACCTTCCACGTCGACTACGGGCCGATGGGTTCGATCTCCGTGCGGTTCGTGTGAACGCCATGGCCCGTTCGACCAATACCTTCAAGGCCGCGCTGCGCGAAGGCAGGCTGCAGATCGGTCTGTGGCAGGCGCTGGCCAATCCTTACACCGCGGAGCTCTGCGCCGGCGCCGGTTACGACTGGCTGCTGCTCGACGGAGAGCATGGCCCGAATGATCTCCGCAGCCTGCTCGACCAGCTGCAGGCGGTGAGCGGTTATCCGGTCCACGCGGTCGCCCGGCCGCCCGCCGGGGAGGCGTGGCTTATCAAGCAGTACCTCGACATCGGCTTCGCCACCCTGCTGGTTCCGCTGGTGGAGACTGCGGCCCAGGCCGCGACCCTTGTTTCGGCCATGCGATATCCGCCCCAGGGGATCCGCGGCGTCGGCGCCGGGATCGCCCGGGCGTCGCGCTGGAACGAAGCCGCCGACTATATCCACTGGGCCGACGAGGAGGTCTGCCTGCTGGTTCAGGTGGAGACCAGCGCCGCCCTGGCGAACCTGGACGCGATCGCCTCGACTGATGGGGTGGACGGCGTCTTCATCGGGCCCGCCGATCTTTGCGCCAGTCTCGGCCATCGCGGGAATCCGGCTCATCCCGAGGTGAAGGCCGAGATCCTGTCAGCCATGGCTACGGTCCAGCAGAGGGGAAAGGCGGTGGGCCTGCTGTGTGCGGACGAGGTGCTCGCACGCGAATACATCGCGGCCGGGTGCGCCTTCGTCGCCGTCGGAACCGACGTCGCCCTGTTCGCGCGCGGCGTCCGCGACCTGTCCGCCCGGTTCCGACCCGATCGGAAGCCGGAAGCAAGCTCAGGCGCGTCGGCCTATTGAGGCCGACCAAGCGGCTGGCTTCGGGCGATCAAACTTCCGCGCAGAGCCCGGCAGCCCGTGCGTGCACGCGCGCCAGGCCGAAGAGCGCGTCCAGGCCGGGCGTAGGGACGCCCACCATGCGCGCAATCTCCAACGGCGCGGCGAGCAGAGGATCGAGCTCCAGCTCGCGGCCAGCCTCGGCGTCTTGCAACATCGAGGTCTTGAACGCCCCTAGCTTGCGCGTAACCGCATTGCGGGCCTCGCCCGTCTCGGTAATGTCGCAACCGATGCGGCGCCCGACCTCACGGGCCTCGTCCATCAACTGCAGGACGAAGGCTGCGACGCGGGGGTCGTCGAGGATGGCCTGACAGTCGGCCCGCGTCAGGAGCGAGATCGGGTTCATCGTCATGTTGCCCCAGAGCTTGTACCAGACCGCCTGCTGGATATTCTCGCTGCGCGTGACGTCGAAGCCGGCGTTCGACAACAGCGTCGCGACCCGGTCGAGGCGCTCGGACATGGTGCGATCCGGCTCCCCGAGAATGAGCCCTTCGCCGAACTTGTGCTGGACGTAGCCGGGCTCCAGGCTCGAACACGACGCATGAACCACGCAGCCCAGTACCCGGGAGATGGGAATTCTGGCGGCGATGGCGCCACCCGGATCGACAGCCTCCAGCCGGCGCCCCGCCAGCGGCCCGGCGTCAAGGAACCACCAGGGCACGCCATTCATGGCGGGAAGCACGACGGTCCGCTCCCCCAGCAGTGGTGCGACGCGGGGCGCGAGAGCGGGCAGGGATTGCCCCTTGACCGCGATGACCACCAGATCCTGCGGCCCCAGGTCCTCTGCCCGATCCGACGCGCGGACCGGAGCCTGAAGCTCCGTCCCGCCTGAGCGCAGCCTCCACCCATGCCGCCTGAGCGCTTCGAGAGTCGCGCCCCTGGCGAGCGCGGAGGTGTCCGCGCCTAGGGAGGCCAGCCGCGCCCCAATCCAGCCGCCGATTGCGCCCGCGCCGACGATCGCGATCTTCATGATTTCCGCCCTTGCAGCGCGCCTCTGCGCGCGTCCTACTTGAAGACGATGGTCTTGGATCGGTTGAGCAGGACGCGATCTGCGAGGAAGTAGCTGACCGCGCTTGCGAGCACCCGCCGCTCGATGTCGCGACCTTTCTGTATCAGGGCCGCAGGGCTGTCGGCGTGGGTGATGCGCTCGACGTCCTGCTCGATGATCGGGCCTTCGTCGAGATCTGCCGTCACGAAATGAGCCGTGGCGCCGATCAACTTGACCCCGCGAGCGTGCGCCTGGTGATAGGGCCGCGCGCCCTTGAAGCCCGGGAGGAAGCTGTGGTGGATGTTGATGCACCTGCCCGCGAGCTTGCCGGCTAGGTCGTCGGAGAGGATCTGCATGTAGCGCGCGAGCACCACGAGGTCCGCGCCCGTGGCCGCGACCAGTTCGAGAATTCTCGCCTCCTGGGCCGGCTTGTCCTCCTTTGACACGGGCAGGTGGTGGAACGGCAGATCTCCCAGGTCGACGTGGGCGAGCGCCTCGATCGAGTGGTTGGACGCAACGCCGACGATGTCCATCGGCATCTCGCCGATGCGCCAACGGTACAGCAGGTCCACGAGGCAGTGATCGAACTTGCTGACCAGCAGCAACACCCGCTTGCGCTCGGCCGAGGGACGCAACCGGTAGTCCAGGCCGTGGTCGGCCGCGACCGGACCGATCGCCTCGCGCAGCGCGCCGATATTGTCGCTCGCCACGAAGCCGAACTCCATCCGCATGAAGAAGCGGCCGGTCTCGACGTCGTTGAACTGCTGTGCATCGAAGATGTTGCAGCCGTGGCGGGCGAGCAGCGTCGTCACCGCCGCGACGATGCCAGGATGATCGACGCAGGAGATCGTGAGAATGTAGTTGTTCATGAGTAATCCTGTGGGCAGGCGACCGGGCAGAACCGGCGCCGCGCCTCCGCGCGCTCCAGCAATTTCCGTGGAATTCAGGCCGCCTGTTCCAGGTCGGCGCGCCGCCTGTCAGGCTTGTAGGGGGAGGACGCGACCGTCGCCCGGATCAGCTTCTGGCGCGACGAAGGATCGCCCCAGACGATGGTCACCTCGGTGCCCGGTTCAGCGTGCTCGATGTCGATCACGCAATGCGAGAGCATCTTGCGGAAGAAGTAGCTGTAGCCGCGCGACGTTGCGACGCCGATCGTCCGGTCGCCTACGAGGACCTTGCTCGCGTACATGCAGTTCCACTGATGTCGCGGCATCTCCATGTAGTCGTACGCAGGCTGCTCGTCCTGGAAGAGCGACGTATAGACGTCGATGACGTCCTCGCTATTCCAGACTAGAGACACGATCTTGCGCTTGGGGTCGGCCATTTCCTGTTCAAGGGCGCCGCGTCCGTAGAAGTCGTGATCGAACTTCACGCTCTTGCCCCAGCCGAGCTCGATCGGGCTGCGGGACCAGTCGTCGAGGCTGTCGCCCTCGAAGCTCCCCTTCACCTTCACCGATCGAGCGAAGCTCTTGAACCACTCGGGGGAGCCCGGTTTGGGGGCGCGGGCGCCGTGCAGCTCGAAGAATTCGCGCTCGGCGGGGTCGCCGACCGCGGGGAGGTAGTCATGCGTGATGGTCGGGAAGGCGGCTTCCAGGTGGTTGATCATCGCTGTGCGCGAGCCAAGCTGGCGGATCCCGTATTGCTGACCCGCGGCAAGAATGGCCTCCCGCACGAGTTCGGCATGCTCTCCTGGACCCTGCACCTCGAAGCCGATCTCGCCCGCCATGCCCTGGCGCAGGAACGCCGCCTCCACGCCTTCCACCAAGGTGTGCCGGAAGTGCATGAACTTGATGTCCCGCAGGTTCTGGCCGGTCACCTTCTCCAGGACAGCCAGGGAATTCGGCCCCGAGACCTGGAACTTGAACTTGCGGATGGTGGTCTTGGCGACCGCTCTGTAGTCGCCCTTGGCCAGCCGGTACTCGAGCCAGGGGACGACGGGTCCGCGCGCATTGTACTCGAACTCCTCCTCTCCCAGGCGAAGCAGCACGCCTTCACCGATCACCTTTCCCCGCAGGTTGCAGAAGATGGCGTGCTTCGCTTGACCAATGGCGAACTTCGCAACGCTGTTGACCATGTGCTCGGAAAGGAAGCGCAAGGCATCCGGCCCGGAGATCTGGAATTCATCCAGCCAGCTCCAGTCCCCGAGATAGCATGTATGCTTCCATGAAAGGTTTTCATCCCGCCAGTCAGTATATTCTGGCTTGCCCCACGAGGTGGATGTGTCGATGTCCGACCGGATTTTTTCAAAGACGTCCATGTCCACGGCCCGCATGTGAAGGGATGGAGCCTTGGCTCCGTCGGCACACTGCACCACGCTGGTCGCCGTCAGCGCTTGTCTCAAAGCGCCAGGGTGTTGTCTCTCGAACCGTGCTCAGGTCGAGATCGAGCCGGCGAAGAGCCTGGTCAGTCGGCTCTTGGCCGAGGGCGAGACCGACTCCGAGGGGCGGGCGTCGCTTTACTTGGAGCTCAACGACCAGCCGCGCACGGCAAAGGCGCGCCCAAAAAGTGGGGCCCGGCGGGTCGGCCGGGCCCCGACGCAGGAGGCGCCCCCAAGAGCGCTCCTGGCGCATCGCCAGCACGGGGAGGACGTCGAACCGGCGTCTTGCGATCCGGGGATGGGACCACGACGGAGGCCTGGCCGGCTTGCCCGGGAGCGCCGCAGGCTTGCGCCAGGCGGACGGATTGTCGTTGGGCTAGGTCGCGGTCTAGGCGCGGGCCAAGAGGCTGCTGTGCGAGCGAGGGCGGCGAGAACCTCGGCCGGTTCGCGCCAAGGCGCTTCATGGATCACGGTGATCTGCACGCCAACGTTCTCAGCTGAGGATCTCCGGCCAGCCGGTTCGAGCCCGGCCTGCACCCTTCGCCTGCGGTCACTGGGCGGTGACGCCGCCATCGACCGGGAGAACGGCTCCCGTGACGAAGGACGCTGCGTCGGATGTGAGAAAGAGCACCGCCTGGGCCATCTCTTCGGGCTGCGCCCAACGCCCGATCGGATGCTGGGCGCGGACGGAATCCGCCGCCTGCGGGCTGCTCAGCCAGTCGCTTAGCATTGGCGTCTCGGTAGCGGCGGGGCAGATGGCGTTGGTGCGAATTCCCTGGGCGGAATATTCCAGCGCGGCGGTCTTCGTCAGCCCGATGACCCCATGCTTGGCCGCGATGTAGGCGCCGACGCCCGGCGTTGCGACGAGGCCGCCGATCGAGGAGGTGTTGACGATTGCGCCTCCGCCGGAGGCCAGCATCGCCGGCACCTCGTGCTTGATGCAGAAAAACATCCCTTTGAGACTGACGTTGTTCACGCGGTCCCAGTCCGCTTCGCTGGTCTCGTGAAGCATCGTGCCGATGATGTGGACGCCGGCGTTGTTGAAGGCCACGTCGAGCCGGCCGAAGCGATCGACGATCCTTTCGATCATCGACTTGACCTCGTCCTCGCGGGTCACGTCGGTGGGCGTCGCGATGGCCTCGGCGCCGCTCGCGGTCACCTCGGCGACGATGGCGTCCAGCCCCGGCCCGCCGAGGTCGCTCGCGACCAGTCGCGCCCCTTCCGCAGCGAAGGCACGCATTGCGGCCCGGCCGATCCCGCCGGCAGCCCCGGTGATCAGCACGACTTTCCGGTCAAAGCGCTTCGTCACTTGGCGGCTCCTTCAGCTTTACGTCGGCGCGCTCGGCCGACCGCATGGTGTTCTCGAGCAGCATGGTCACGGTCATCGGACCGACCCCGCCGGGGACAGGGGTGATCGCCGAGGCCTTCTCCGCGACGCGGGGATCGACATCGCCGGTGATCCGTCCGTCGGGGAGCCGGTTGATGCCGACGTCGATGACGACGGCCCCGG
>Ga0105248_10004130_pt1 | contig 16066 bp, 13 predicted proteins | sample KBSS34metaG_FD_81524 | JGI IMG/M metagenome (GOLD analysis project Ga0105248, IMG submission 81524) | Switchgrass rhizosphere microbial communities from Kellogg Biological Station, Michigan, USA - KBS S3-4 metaG | ecosystem: Host-associated > Plants > Roots > Rhizosphere > Soil | place... | reverse complement strand
CGGACCCTCCGTGAGGAGGCGCGCGATGCCCGCGCGGCGCGCGACGACGCCGAGCGGCGAGCGCGGTCGCTCGGCGATCGTTCCCGGGAGCTCGAGAGCCGCGCCGAGATGGCGGAGTCGAACCTCCGCGCGTTGCTCGCGACCGCCCGATCGGGCGGGACCACGCAGAAGCCCCACGATGCGCCGGTGGGTGACGCCGAGATGGCGGCGATCCTCGGTGTGCTGCGTGGCGACGAGGAAGATACCGAGGCGGACGGAACCCAGGGAGCGGATCAGGGCGATGCGCCACCGGCGGCGGTGGACCAGCCTCCTACGGCTGCTGGTTGATGTCGATCAGGTGACACGCGGCGAAGTGCTGGTCGCCGACCGTCTGCAGCTGCAGGTCCTCACCCCGGCACCGGTCCTCGATCCCGAGCTCGGCAGCACGGCCTGAAGCGACCACGGGGCACCGCGGGTGGAACCGGCAGCCGGCGGGGATCCGCGTCGGGTCCGGTGGCTCGCCTTGGAGGATCTGCCGGATGACGCCCTCCTCGCCGGCCTCCGGCACGACGTTGAGCAGCGCCTTCGTGTAGGGGTGACGCGGCCGCAGGAGGACCTCCTCGGTCGGGCCGATCTCGACCACGCGTCCGAGGTACATCACCGCCACGCGGTCGGCGACCGTCCAGGCGAGCCCGAGGTCGTGCGTGACGATCAAGATCGAGATCCGCAGCTCGTCGCGGAACTTCATCAGCAGCGCGAGGATCTCGCCGCGGACCGAGGCGTCGAGGTTCGACACGGGCTCGTCCGCGACGATCACCTTGGGCTCGAGCACGAGGGCGCCGGCGATCACGACGCGCTGGCGCTGGCCGCCCGAGAGCTCGTGCGGGTAGAGCAGGTAGAACCGCTGCGGCGGGCGGAGACCCGCCCGCGAGAGCGCTTGGGCGACCAGGTCCTCCTCGGTTTCCCCGTTCGGACCCTCGTCGATGCCGTGGATCCGCAGGCCCTCGGCCACGATCTCGTAGATGGTTTGGCGGGGGTTGAGCGAGCCGGTCGGGTCTTGGAACACCATCTGAACCTCGCGGCGGAACGGCCGCAGGCTCCGGGTGTCGCGGGGGAGGGCTTTACCCCGGAACTTGATCGTGCCTCGTTGCGGCTGGATCAAGCCGAGCAGCGCGCGAGCCGTCGTCGTCTTGCCGCATCCGGATTCTCCGGCGAGCGCGAGCACCTCTCCCTCGTGCAAGGTGAGGTCGACGCCGTCGACGGCCTTCGCGTCGGAACCCTTCTTGCCCATCAGCCCGGCGACCAGTCCGACGCGGGCGGCGAAGTTCACCTCGAGGTCGTCGATCTCGATGATCGGTTCGCCGAGCTCGAGCGTTTCCGAGCGTGCCGCCTCGGTGTCGGTCACGAGCCCACCGATTCCAAGCTCGGGGCGCCGGCCACGTGAACGCACGCCGCGCGGCGGCCGGGTCCGGCGTCCCACAGCTCCGGCACGACCGTCTGACAGGCGTCGATCGCGCGCTCGCACCGCGGGTGGAACGGGCAGCCGGACGGGATGTGCTGCGGGTCGGGCGGGTCGCCGCCGAGGCCGGCCGGCCGGTGGCGGAACCGTGTGTCGCCGATCTCGGGGAACGCGGCGGCGAGGGCCGCCGTGTAGGGGTGCTGCGGTGCATGGAAGACCTCGCTGGCCTTGCCCTCTTCGACGATCTTCCCGGCGTACATGATCGCGAGGCGATCCGACACGTCGACCAGCACCGACAGGTCGTGGGTGATGAACAACATCGCGAGCCCGAGGTCGTGCTGCAGCGAGCGCAGCAGCTGGAGCACCTGCGCCTGGACCATCACGTCCAGCGCGGTTGTGGGCTCGTCGGCCATCACCAGTGTCGGGCTGCAGGCGAGCGCCATCGCGATCATCACGCGCTGCTTCTGGCCGCCGGAAAGCTCGTGCGGATAGTCGTCCTTCCGACGCGGCGGGAGCCCGACCTGCTCGAGCAGCGCGCCGGCGCGCACGGCGGCCTCCTTCTGGGTGGCCATGCCATGGACCTGGATCGCCTCTTCGATCTGGTCACCGATCTTCTGGACCGGGTTGAGCGCGTGGAGCGCGCCCTGGAACACGATCGACGCGCCGGTCCAGCGGACGGCGCGGAGCCGCCCCGGCTTCAGCGACAGGACGTCCTCTCCTTCGAGCTCGAGCGTCCCCTCGATCTTCGTGTTCGGGGAATGCAGGCGAAGGATCGCGCCGGCGATCGTGGACTTCCCGCAGCCCGACTCGCCCGCCAGCCCTAGGACCTCGCCCTTGTCGATCTCGAACGAGACGCCTCGGACGGCCGGAACGTCGCCGCCCTTCGTGCTGTAGGTGACCCGCAGGTCTTCTGCCCGAAGGACCGTCATCGTTCGCGGATCCTGGGGTTCACGATCTCGTCCATCGCGAAGCCGACCATCGTGAACCCGAGGACCACGAGCACGATGCAGATGCTCGGCGCCATCAGCCACCACCAGGCGTGCAGGGTCAGGGCGCCGGCGTGGAACGCCTCGTCGATCATCGTGCCCCACGATTTGGACTGTGGGTCGCCGAGGCCGAGGAAGGAGAGCTGCGATTCGGACAGGATCGCGATCGCGATCGTCAAGATCGTGTTCGCGAAGATCACGGGCATCAGGTTCGGCGTGATGTGCTTGATCACGACGTGCGCATCGCTCGCGCCGAGCGCACGTGACCGCTCGATGTAGTTGCGTTCCTTCACCGAGAGCACCTGGGCGCGCACGAGTCGTGCGGTACCGGCCCACGACGTCACGCCGATGATCACGATGATGATCCAGAAGTTCTGGCCGAACATCGCCGCCAAGACGATCGCGAGGGCCAGCCAGGGGAGCACCAGGAAGACGTCGGTGATGCGCATCAGGATCGCATCGTGCACCGCGCTCTTGTAGCCCGCCCACATCCCGATGATCGTGCCGAGCGCCATCGAGATGATCGCCGCCGCGAGCCCGACGAACAGCGAGATCCGAGCGCCCTCGATCGTCAGCGACAACACCGAGATGCCGTCGACCTGAGTTCCGAGCGGGTACTTCAACGACGGCCCGGCCAGGCGCGGGCCGTTCGTCGTGACGGTCGGGTCGAGCGCTCCCTTGTTCGCGAACATCGAGAAGATCGCGACGCCGACGAAGAAGATCAAGATCGCGAGGCCGGCCATCCCCATCTTGCTCTGCCGGAACGCGGCCCAGAACCGCGACAACGCCCGGCGCCGCCGCGCCCGCTTGAGCTGACGCGGGGTGAGCTTCTTCGGCGGAAGAACGGGTGCGCGGATCTCGGTCTCGGTGGCGGCGATCGCGGGTTCGGTCTTCATCCTCATGCCCTCCGCACGCGCGGGTCGAGGTAGGCGTAGGTCAGGTCCGCGATGAAGTTCGCCAGGAGCACCGCGATCACGGAGATCACGAAGGTGGCCTGAAGCACCGCGAAGTCACGGGCGTCGAGCGCCTCCACCGATAGCTTGCCGACGCCGGGGTAGCTGAACACGAGCTCGACGGTGATCACCCCGCTCAGGATGAACCCGAACGACAGTGCCACCAACGTGATCGTGGGCAGCAGCGCGTTGGGGACCGCGTGCTTGCGCAAGACGTACTTCTCGCGCACACCCTTGGCGCGGGCCAGGGCGATGTACTCCTCGCCCAAGACGTCGAGCAGTGAGCTCCGCATCACCAAGTAGAACTCGCCGACGTAGGCGAGCGTGAGCGTGAGCCACGGCAGGGCCATGTGGTTGATCACGTCGGTCCAATGCGCGAAGCCGGTCGCGGGTATCGCGCTTTCGTACCGGTTGACAGGGAACCAGTGCAGGCCGACGGCGAAGATCAGGATGAAGATCATGCCGAGGACGAACTCGGGCATCGCGTAAAGCACCATCGACGTCCCCATCGACCCCTGGTCGACCGCCCCCTGCCGTTTCCAGCCCCCGTATATGCCAAGCAACACCCCGATCGCGACCGACGCCAAGGTCGCCGTCGTGATCAAGATCGCCGACTTGGCCATCCGCGACCAGAACATGCTGCTGACATCGGTGCCGGGACTCAGGATCGTCGAGACGCCGAAGTTGAACGTCAGCATCTGCTTCATGTACGTGACGTACTGCTGGGGCAGCGGCACGTCGAGGCCCCACTCGTGCCGGATCTGGTCCAGCTGTTCGGCCGTGTAGTGCGCGCCGGTCGCCTTCGCGAACGTCGTGACCGGGTCCCCGGGCTGCCAGACCCGGAACAACAGGAAGGCGAGGGACAGGACGAGCAGGAGGGTGATGAAGAGCTGACCGAGTTTCCCCAGCAGGTACTTCGCCGTTCCCATCCTGCGTCGTCCTTACCCTCTCGCGCTGGTCTAGGCCAGGTCCTCGTCGGACTTTCCCCTGCGGGCGATCATCACGATCCCCACCACCACGATGATGGCTCCGAGGATACCCACAATCACCAGCAGGGTTGAGCTCGAGGCGCTGCTCGAGCTGCTGGCCCCACTCCGCAGCTGCACCGTCAACGCCGTGTACGGCGTGTATTGGTTCCACAGGAACCCATCCGGTTGTGGCGAGATGTTGTCCTCGAGACCCGTCCACTTGGCGCTGTTGTACGCCTCGAGGGACTTGTCGTAGTACAGGACGATCTCGGGGATGTCCTTATAGAGCTGGTCTTGCATCTGGAACACGATCTTCTGCCGGTCGTTCGGGTTCGGAGCGGTCTGCTGGTCTTTGTAGAGCTTGTCGTACTGCGGGTTGGAGTAGCAGGTGTCGCTCCAGGTGCCGCACTGACCGGACGTGAACGTGGACAGGATGAAGTCGGGGTCCGGGTCCGGGCCCCAGCCCCAGATGTACAGGTCGTAGTCGTCGCCGAGCCAAGCCTGCGAGAGCTTGCCGTCGCCGACCACTTCCTGGGTCGTCTGGATCCCGATCTGCTTCAACCACCCGGACACGTAGGTGCCCAGGCGGGCGCCGATGTCGGATTCCGACCGCAGGATCAGGCGGAGGTTCAGGTCCTGACCTGTTTTCGGATCGTTGCGTATGCCGTTGTTGTCGGTGTCCTTGTAGCCGGCGTCATCGAGGATCTGGTTCGCCTTGTCGATGCTGAACCCGATCGTCTCGTCCGGCGTGGGTTGGTAGTGATAGAAGGTCGCGAACGGCGGAACGACCGTCGTCCCCGGTTCGCCGTATCCCGCTAACAGTTTGTCGACGATGGTCTGTCGGTCGATCGCCCACGAGATCGCGGTGCGAACGGCCGGGTCGCGGAGCGCCGGGTTGCCGGTGCCGGGGTTGTTCTTGCAGTAGGGAGCTGCGTCCGGTGACGTCGGGTCGCACATGTTGAAGCTCATCTGACCGAACGTGACCGCAGGACCGACGTGGGTGGCGATGCCGTTCGCGCCGCCCTCAGCCTGCAGCTGGTTGAACAGGTCGACGGATCCGAGGTTCGTGTAGTCGATCTCCCCCTGCTTGAGGGCGTTCACCATCGCCTCGGAGTTGTCGTACAGGACGACCTTGAACTGGCTGATGTGCGGCGCGCCGCCCCAGTAGTTGGGGTTGGCCGTCATCGTCCAGTCCTGGCCCTTGTTCCAATCGGTGAGCTGGAACGGGCCGCTGCCCACCAGCTTGTTGTCCTCGAAGAACGAGGCCTTGTTGATGTCGGAACAGCTGGAGTCTTTCCAGATGTGCTCCGGGGCGATGTAGACCCACGGCGGCCGGACCGGCGCGCTCGTCGGCACATTCGTCTTCCATTCCAGCGTCGTCGGGCTCGTCGCGGTGATCGAGTCCGTGAAGTCTGGCACCAGGTAGTCGAGGGAGTTGCCGAGGCTGCAGTCGATCGTCTTGTTGTAGGTCCAGGCGATGTCGTCCGCGGTGAACGGCTGGCCGTCCTGCCAGGTCATGTTCGGGCGGATGTTGAAGGTCCACGTCATCCCGTCCGACGACTGGGTCCAGCTCTCCGCGACGCCGGGCGCTGCCTGGAGCGTGGACTTGTCGAAGTTCTCGAGGAGGTCGAAGTTGAGCGCAAGGACCTCGTACTCGGGCGACTCGATCGCCTTCCATGGATTGACCGTCCGCATGTTGTTGACGGTGCCCTCGATGAACGTCCCACCTGCCTGGCCGGCCGCTCCAGACGCGGGCGCCGAGGCGCTCGCGCTCTGCGCCCAGGCCGTGCCGGCGGCCAGGAGCACGATGATCAGGCCGCTGATCAGGACGAGGAGTCCTTTGCGGACCTTCCTCATGTGGTGCCTCCTTCCATGAGAGCTTCGTGGGTGGTTCTACGTACCTTTACGACCCCGGTGCCACCCCGGGTTGGTCGATCGTGAGCGTCTGGGCATCGGCGTCCAAAGTTGCTTGCACCCCAAGAGGCATGGACGCCAGGTGCTTCCCGTGCCCCAAGGGCAGCTTGTAGAGAACGGGGACCTCGAGCGGCAGCAAACAGCGTTCGAGGACGTCCTCTATCGAGCGGGTGCGGGGGGAGTCGGGGCGGGACTCCCGCCAGTCGCACTCGAAGAGTTCGCCGACCACGACGCCTCGGATCTGTTCGAGCTTGCCCGCGAGGGCGAGCTGATGGAGCTCGACCTCGACGATGTAGGGGAGCTCGTTCACCTCTTCGAAGAACAGGATCGCCCCGTCGAACACGGGATCCCATGGGGTCCCGATCAGGTGGGTGAACGTGAACAGGTTCCCGCCGACGATCGGGGCGGTGACGCGGCCCCCGGCGATCGTGCGGACGTACGGGTCGTCGGGATCGCGCGGAACCTCTCCGACGGCGCCCTTCGAGAACGCGGCGACCGCGGAGTCCCAGGTGAACGCGGTGCGCTCCGGGATGCCCATCGACCCGAAGCCGGGCCCGTGGAACGTGGCGAGTCCGGTCAATTGGCGCAGGGCGATGTGGAGATTCGTGATGTCGGAGAACCCCATCAACGCCTTGGGGTTCTGTGCGATCAGCTCGTAGTCGAGGAACGGCAGGATCTCGATCGCGCCCGTTCCTCCCCACAGCACCTGGATCACGTCGACCTCGGGGTCGGCGAAGAGACTGTTCAGGTCCTCCGCGCGTTTCTCCGGCGGTCCGGCGACGTAGTCGTCCTTGAGCCAGGTGGAGTCGGCGAGCTTGACGGTGTAGCCCTTGTCGCGCCACCAGCGGAGCGGCCGGTCGATGTCGCTGGCGTTGAAGTACGGGCCCGAGGGCGCCATCACGCCTATCGTGCCGCCCTCGGGCAGGGGCTTCCCGAAGCGGGTCGCGGCGATGCTCGTCACACGCGCTCCTGGGCGCTGAGCGATGTGATGGAGCTACCGGGAGGGACCCGGCCGAATCTTGTCCGGAAGGAAGCGCTCACGTCCGTAGATCTGGTCCTCTCCTGCCGCTGGACACCGTGATCCGTCCGGAGCGGTGCCCGCATAGGCGCGCATCATGCCGCAAAGTGCTTCTGAGCGCTAGTCCCCTTCGCCTAGTCCGTTCGGAGCCTCCGAGCAGGCCGGGCACGATCGCCGCGGCGGCCGGCGCGAAGGATCGGAAGCCCGGGATCCCGGTCGCCTGGGACGCCGCGAACAGTGCGGTGCCGAGGGACGCCGCGACCACGGTCACGGTGGCGAGCCAGACCGGCATCGAGCGCCATCGCCACATCACGATCCCGATCGCGATGCCGGCCCCGACCGCAGCGAACTTCCAGGGCATGCCGGGCGAGGGCGCCGCATAGGTGACGTCGTGGTTCACGCAGAACTTGAACACCGGGGAGAGCGTGGTGCCGGGAGGACACTCGTAGCGCGGGATCAACAGTCCGAGCAGGACCCCGCAGATCATCACGACGACCGCCTGACCGACCCACCATCCATCGCCGCCCTCGGCGTCGACGTGCCGGCGCGCCGCACGGAACAGCGCGATGCCGCCGATGATCGCCAACAAGATCCCCAAGGACAGGAGTGTCCCTCCCCACACGAGCCCGACCCCGCACGGCCCCGACGACGTGAACTCACCGGCGACACAGTTCACCTCGTCCCATGACGACACGATGAACAGCGCCCCGGAAAGCACCAAGCAACTCGCCACCGTGACGTGAGCGACTTTGCCTCGGAACGTCTCCGGGGGAAGAGGAGCGAGACGTGTTGGGGTTCCCACGGCCATCTCTCAAGGCATCTTCACACGTTGCTTCCGGCGTCACGACCGACTCGGCCCGATCACGTCGGCTCACTCCCCGACGCCGCTGCGGGCCGCTCAGGCGAGGGTCTGGGCGACCTTGACGAACCGGCGGAACACTTCGGCGCCCTGGTGCTCGTGCCGCGCCTGGTGGGCGGCCGCGGCGCTCCGGAGGCTTGCCGAGGTGGTGTGCCAGTCGGTCTCGAGCGCGGGGCCGATGTCGTCGATCCACAGGTCGATCTCGGCCCGGTCGATCTCGAGATGGAACTGGGTCGCCCAGGTTCGGTCGCCGATGCGGTACGCCTGCGCGGGCACCTCGTCCCCGGTCGCGAGCTGTTCCGCTTCCGTCGGGAGGTCGAACGTGTCCATGTGCCATTGGAAGACGGGGTCGCCGTCGGCGTAGTGGGACAGGAGTCGGTCGTCGGTGGCGGACGGCAGCGGCCGAAGCGGCACGTATCCGATCTCGCGGACCGGGGCCTTGCGGATCTCCGCCCCGAGCGACCAGGCGAGCACCTGGGCACCGAAGCAGATCCCGAGGAACGGGGTCCCGTGATCGAGCGCATCGAGCGTCATCGCACGGAGGCGATCGATGAAGGGTTGTTCGCCCGCGTGCTCGATGTTGTACGAGCTCCCGAACAGGACGACGCCACTCACGTCGTCGAGCGAGGGCGCGGGCTCACCCTCGATCGCGTCCCAGACGTGGACCCGCGCACCGGCGTCGGTGACGGCTGTCGGGCCGATCCCGAACGTCTCCGCCGGATCCGCCTTCGCGAACAGCAACGGCTTCATGTCGCGAGTCTACGGTCGGGCGGTCCGCTTTCTAGACCGCTCGGTGGGCTCGTTGCTCAGGTGGCCGGTCGGTCGCCGTCGGCCGTGATGGCTTCCGCGAGGAGCGTCGCGACGTCGGCGACCCGCATGTCGGAGCCTGCCGCCTTGGCTGCGTCGTCGAGCATCACGAAGCAGTACGGGCACGCGACTGCGAGGGTGTCGGCGCCGGTGCCGGCCGCCTCGGCGAAACGCGTGTCGTTGATCCGAGCGTCGCCGTCTTCCTCCATCCACATGCGCGCGCCGCCGGCGCCGCAGCAGAAGGAGCGTTCACGTGCGCGCTCCATCTCTTCGGTAGCGAGGCCGGTCGAACCGAGCACGTCGCGCGGCGCGTCGTAGCGCCCGTTGTGGCGGCCGAGGTAGCACGCGTCGTGGTACGTGACGGTCCCCCTCGTACCCGGTGTCGTGAGGAGCTTCCGCTCCGCCAACAGATGCGAGAGCAGCTCGGTGTGGTGGACCACCTCGAGCGTCGCGCCGTAGTCCGGGTACTCGTTGGCCAACGTGTTGAAGCAGTGGGCGCAAGTCGCGACGACCTTGGTGATCCCCGCCTCGGCGAACGTCGCGACGTTCTGCTCCGCGAGCATCTGGAAGAGGTACTCGTGGCCCATCCGGCGGGCGGGATCGCCGGTGCAGCGTTCCCGACCCCCCAGCACGGCCCAGTCGACGCCCGCGGCGTTCAGGAGCCGGGCCACGCTCTGCGTCGTCTTCTTCGCGCGATCGTCGAACGCCCCGGCGCAGCCCACCCAGAAGAGGTACTCGGGTGCCTCGTCGCCGGGCGCGAGCACGCGCACCGGGATGTCGCCGATCCAGTCGGTGCGCGCCGAGGCCGGCTGGCTCCAGGGGTTCTCGTTGGGACCCTCGACGCCGCGGAGCATCGTGCCGGCCTCGGTGGGGAACCGGGACTCGGCCATCACCAGGTTCCGGCGGAGGTCGACGATCGTGTCGACATGCTCGATGTCGACCGGGCACTCCTGCATGCACGCGCCGCAGGTGACGCAATCCCAGACGACCTCATCGGTCACGGCGTTCGGAACGAGCGGCTGCAACTCGACCTCGCCTGCCGCCGGATCGATGCCAGCGACCGCGTCTCGGATGTCCATGATCAGCAGCTTCGGGCTGAGCGGCTTGCCCGTGTTCCACGCCGGGCAGACCTCTTGGCAGCGCCCGCACTCGGTGCAGCTGAACAGGTCCAGGAGCTGTTTCTTCGACAGGTCTTTCCCGGTGGCGACGCCGAAGCGGATGTCCTCTTCGGGTCCTTCGAGGTCGATCTCGAGCTTCTCGAGGTGACCGCTCGGGCCGTTCTTCGCGAAGTAGACGTTCGGCGCGGCGGTGATGATGTGCAGGTGCTTGGACTTGGGCAGGTAGGCGAGGAAGCCGAGCACGATCAGCACGTGCGCCCAGACGAAGACACGCTCGAGCGTCTCGGTCGGCTGACCCGTGCCGAACAGGTTGGACAGCGCGTTCGCGACCGGCTCGGCGCTCGGATGCGCGGTCTGGCCGAGCGCGATCTTGGTCGCGTTCCACAACAGGAGCGTCGTCACGATGCCGAGGATCGCGAGCAGGATCTTGTCGGCCTCCTCCATGTGTGAGCCGCGGAAGCGGTCCGGGCGTTGGATCTTCCGGATGTAGAACGCGATCGCGATCCCGACCGCGACGAGCGTCGCGAACAGGTCGACGAGGAACAGGAACCACGGCGCCTGGCCGATCACCGGCAGCGACCGTCCATCGTCGACGATCGCGAGGATCGCCTCGACGATCGTCGGGAACAGCACGAGGAAGCCCCAGAAGATGCAGGCGTGCATCACGCCGGGCAGCGCCTTCTGGAAGAGCTTTCGTTGCCCGAGCACCTGCACGAGCTCCCGTCGGGCGCGCGCGCCGACCTCGGCGGTGCGCGCGGCCGGACGGGCCGCGCGCAGCAACGCCATCCGCGCGCGCGCCCGCCGCACGAAGACGACGACCGCGACCACGAGGACCGCGGCGAGCGCGACGGCGCTCAGGAGCTGGCCCGTCGGCGGACCTCCTCGGTCAACGCAGGGATGATCTGGAACAGGTCGCCGACCACGCCGAGGTCGGCGATCTTCAGGATCGGCGCGTCGGCGTCCTTGTTGATCGCGACGATCCGCTTCGCGCCCTTCATCCCGACCACGTGTTGGAGCGCGCCGCTGATCCCGGCGGCGATGTAGACCTCGGGCTTGACGGTTTTGCCGGTTTGGCCGACCTGGTAGGCGTACGGCACCCAGCCGGCGTCGACCGCGGCTCGCGACGCGCCGACCGCCGCCCCGCCGATCGCGGCCGCGAGGTCGTCGAGCATCGCGAACGGCTCGGGACCGCCGAGGCCACGCCCCCCGGCGACGACGACGTTCGCTTCCTCGAGCTTCGGGCCGCTGGCCGCCTCGGCGTGGCGCTCGACGACGGTCGCGGTCGGACCCGGTGGTGTCACCGCGTCGACCGCGACGACCTCGGCGGTGCCGCCACTCGGCTCGGCGGGGAACGACTTCGGCCTGACGAGCACCAGCCGCGGCTCGCGTCCGGCGAGGTCCACCTCGACGATCTTGGTGCCGCCGAAGATCTCCGTGCGGGCGCGTGACGAGCTCTCGACGTCGGTGGCGTTGGCCATCAGCGTCGAACCGGTGAGGGCCTGCAGGCAGCCGGCGACGTCGCGTCCCTCGTAGGTGCCGGGGAACAGGATCAGCGATGGGGTGTGCTGGCTGATCAGCCAGTGCAGCGTGTGGGCGGCGGTGCGCCCCGGTTGGTCGGCGAACGTCTGGTCGTCGCTGGCGTAGACGATGCCGGCGCCGTGCGCGCCGAGCTCGCTCGCGGCTCCCGTCGCGCCGGGTCCGAGGGCGACCGCCTCGACCTCGCCGCCGAGCGCGCGTGCCTTCGTCAGCAGCTCGAGCGCGCTCGGATGCACGCCGTCGGGCGTGACCTCCGCGTAGACCCAGGTGGCGCCCATCAGATCACCTTGGCGTCCGCGAGCAGATCGGCGATCCGAGCGACCCCTTCATCGCCGGTGACGATCTCGCCGCCGGCCTTGGCCGGTGCGTCGACCACCGCTGCGACGGTCTGGGTCGCCGAGAGGTCCGTCACGCCGAGGTCTGCGGCGCTCACCGTGTCGACCGGCTTGGACTTCGCGGCCATGATGCCCTTGAGGCTCGGATACCTCGGGTCGGTCGCGCCGGCCGTGACCGTGATCAGCGCCGGCTTGGGCGCGGTGAGCACGTCGTAGCCGGACTCGGTCTGGCGTTCGGCGCGGAAGCCGTCGCCGTTGGGATCGAGCTTGCGCACCGCCGTGACGCTCGCGATGCCGAGGAGCTCGGCGATCGTCGCCGGCATCGTGCCGGTGTAGCCGTCGGTCGACTCGACGCCGGCGATCACGAGGTCGTAGGTGGTGCGGCCGATCGCGGCGGCAAGCACACGCGCCGTGACCAACGCGTCGGCGCCGCGGAGACCGGGGTCGGTGACCAGCAGGCCGCGATGCGCGCCCATCGCCAGGCCGCGCTGGACACCCGCGAGCGCCTCGGCGGGGCCCATCGAGACGACGGTCACCTCGCCGCCGCCGGCCTCGATCAGCTGGAGCGCGAGCTCGAGGCCGTACTCGTCGCCGGGATCCAGGGCTCCGTCGCCGGCATCACGGATCAGCAGGTTGTCGGGCCCGAGCGCCGGGGTGCCCGTGGGGTTGGGGACGAACTTCGCGAGCACGGTCACGTTCATGCCGCGGATGCTACCGAGCCGGCCGGATGGCCGGGTACCCGCGCGGTGACGCTCGGTCGGCTCCGCGGCGCCCGATGGGACCGCCTACAGTGCGCGCTGTGACCGAGACACCGGCGGCGTTGGAGGGGATCCAGGTGGCGGACTTCTCCCGGGTGCTCGCCGGACCGCTCGCGACGATGATCCTGGGCGACCTCGGAGCCGACGTGGTCAAGATCGAACGGCCGGGCACCGGCGACGACACGCGGGGCTGGGGGCCGCCGTGGTCCGCGGAGGGCGACTCCTCCTATTACCTGAGCGTCAACCGCAACAAGCGGAGCGTCGCGCTCGACCTGAAGGACCCCGACGACCTTGCCGTCGCTCGGGCGATCGCGCTTCGCTCCGACGTCGTGATCGAGAACTTCCGGCCCGGCGTGATGGCGCGTGCCGGACTCGACCACGGAACACTCTCCGCAGAACGCCGCGACCTCGTGTCGTGCCGCATCGGCGGGATCGGTCGCGGCGACGTCGCGGGGTACGACTTCCTCGCGCAGGCGATGGGCGGCCTGATGTCGATCACGGGCGACGCCGACGGTGAGCCACGCAAGATCGGCGTTGCCCTGGTCGACGTGATGACGGGGCTCCACGCGGCGATCGGGATCCTCGCGGCCCTCCGGCACCGCGACCGCACGGGGGAGGGACAGCTGGTCGAGGTCGATCTGCTTTCGACCACCCTGTTCGCGCTCGCGAACCAAGCGTCGAACTGGCTCACCGCGGGCGTGGTCGCGGGTCGCATGGGCAACCGGCATCCGTCGATCGCCCCCTATGAGACGCTGCGAGCGGCCGATGGTCCGTTCGTCGTCGCCGTCGGTAACGACGAGCAGTTCGTCACGTTCTGCGAGGTGCTCGGCGTGCTGGAGCTCGCCGCGGACGAGCGGTACACGACCAACGCCGCCCGCGTGGCCAATCGGGAGCCGTTGGTCGAGGCGCTCGAACGAGGGCTCGCCGCCGCACCAGCCGCCGCATGGATCGAACGGCTCGGCGCGCGCGGCATCCCGTGCGGGATGGTCAATCAAGTTGACCAAGCGTTCGCGCTCGCCCGACAGGTCGGCCTGGATCCGGTGGCGTCGTTCCCCGGGGTCGACACAGTCGCGAATCCGCTTGCGTTGTCCGAGACGCCGGTCAGCTACCGCATGCCTCCGCCGGGTGTCGGGGAACATGACGCTGAGGTTCGGGCCGAGGTCGCTGAGGACCGGCCGAGCCGGTAAACCTCGCTCGGCATAGGCTGGTCGCATCGAGGAAGGAGCTGCACCGTGGACGCACCCGACCCGCTCGACCTGATCGACATCGATGCGCTGCTCAGTGACGAGGAGCGGCAGATCCGCGGCCTCGCCCGCGAATGGGTCGCCGACCGGATCCTGCCGGACGTGGACGAGTGGTACGAGCGCGGAGAGTTCCCGGCTCGCGAACTCGCCAAGGAACTCGGCCAGCTCGGGTTCCTCGGGATGCAGCTCCCAGACATCGGCGGGCTCGGCGCCGTCGCCTACGGCCTGGTCGAGCTGGAGCTCGAGGCCGGTGACAGCGGGCTGCGGTCGTTCGTCAGCGTGACGAGCGCACTGGCGATGTTCGCGATCCACACCTTCGGGTCGGACGAGCAGAAGGCCGAGTGGCTGCCACGGCTGCAGTCGGGCGAGGCGATCGGGTGCTTCGGGCTGAGCGAGCCCGACAGTGGGAGCGATCCCGGGTCGATGCGGACGTTCGCCAAGCGCGACGGCGACGACTGGATCTTGTCGGGCAACAAGATGTGGATCACGAACGGCAGCGTGTCCGACGTCGCGATCGTGTGGGCCAACACCGACGACGGCATCCGCGGCTTCGTCGTGCCGTGCGACTCGCCGGGCTTCTCGGCGCCGGACATCCACAAGAAGCTATCGCTGCGGGCGAGCGTCACGTCCGAGCTCGTGATGGACGAGGTTCGCCTACCTGCCGGCGCGATGCTCCCCGAGGTGAAGGGGCTCCGCGGCCCGCTGACCTGTTTGAACGAGGCGCGCTTCGGGATCATCTGGGGCGTCATGGGCGCGGCGCGCTCATGCTTCGCGTCGTCCCTGGACTACGCGAAGACACGCATCCAGTTCGACCGGCCGATCGGTTCGTTCCAGCTCGTCCAGAAGAAGCTCACCGACATGGCGCTCGAGTTGAACAAGGGAACGCTGCTCGCCTACCACTTCGGCCGGATGAAGGAACAAGGGCGGTTGCTGCCGCAGCACGTCAGCGTCGGGAAGCTCAACAACACCCTGGCTGCGCTCGAGATCGCGCGAACCGCGCGTGGGATCCACGGCGCGAACGGCATCACGCTCGAGTACCCGATCATGCGGCACATGACGAACCTCGAGTCGGTGATCACCTACGAGGGGACCGAAGAGGTGCACACCCTGGTGATCGGCGAAGCTCTCACGGGTCTCCGCGCGTTCACCTGAGCGGTGCAACTCGACACGGAGATCGATGGCCTATGCCTTCGGTCCCTCGAGCTACCCGACATCGATCGGTATATGGCCTTGGTTGCTCGCAACCGCGCGCACCTCACCAGCCACGGCGACTACGAAGAGCTCGTCGCAGCGACCAAGCAGAAGCTCGAGGCCGAACTGCGCGAAGACGAAGTGGGTCGGTTCGGCGTCTGGCTCGACCACGAGCTGATCGGCCGGGTCGATCTGATCCCCAAGGACGGAACGAACGCGGTTCTCGGGTACTGGCTCGATAGGAACCGGCTGCACTCGGGGTTCGCCACGGCGTCATGCCGGGCGTTGCTGAGCTACGGCGAGGCGGACCTCGGTGTCACGGACGTGTGGGCGGGGGTCACGCACGGGAACGAGCGAAGCATGGCTCTGCTAGACCGACTCGGGTTCAGCGCGGTCGAGGACATGGGGACCTACACACGTTTCCATCTCGACCTTCGCGATCCTTCTCGAGTCCCGACGGATCTGCCCGTCGATGTCGACGTTGCTCGACCTGACTTCGCACGCCTCTACGGGCGTAAAGCGATGGTGCCGGACGGCAGCCCTATCCCCGATGGCGCATACGGGCCGGTGCCGATGATCAACGGCAAGGGTTGGCAGTACCGGGGCGGTCAGGGTGGCGACGGCCTTCACGAGAGCATCACCGGCGTCCGCTTCAACTATCCGTCGCCGGTCCACCAGAACGGATATGTCATGTACTTCAAGGGCTCCCGGGGCTCCGTCAAGCCTGAGTTCGATCCGTCGTGGGCCACGATCTACCGCGCCGATCCCCTGCGATTCGAGCAGGCGTTCACGCAACGGCTCGAGCCGATGCTTCGCGAGTGGCCGCGAGCGGAGCATCTGACAACCGCCTTCGTGAACGACTACCCGCGTACCTCGGTCGAGATCTTCCTAGGGGTCGACGGAGGTGAACGGACGCTTGCCTATGTCGCGGACCTCTGGCG
>Ga0105248_10004128_pt1 | contig 16068 bp, 14 predicted proteins | sample KBSS34metaG_FD_81524 | JGI IMG/M metagenome (GOLD analysis project Ga0105248, IMG submission 81524) | Switchgrass rhizosphere microbial communities from Kellogg Biological Station, Michigan, USA - KBS S3-4 metaG | ecosystem: Host-associated > Plants > Roots > Rhizosphere > Soil | place... | reverse complement strand
CCTTCGATATGCTTGATTGCGCTTTCCGCGTCGTATTTCAGCATCGGACGCGCAACCTCCCCGAATAATGTGACTTTGTTGCCGTCCACGCGGAACGAAAGACTATCGAACACGCCGTAATACGGGAGCATGTTCAATTGGTGCCGCACTTTAGCCTCGAGCGATTGGGGCGCCGGAAGATTTGCGGATCCATACAGAAATGCCGGAATTGCCAGCAGGGCACCCAGGCTTAAGAGACGACGTAGTTTCTCAGTACTCATTGCTTGGTCCTCACACCATTGGACGCAATGAGTGGCCCTAAGGTTGCAAGAGGCGAGTTGGCGGTGATGCAGTGAGACTTAGCTGCGCGCGCGTGTTGCGGCAACAGTTTGAGGCGCGGGGGCCGGCGGCGGAGGCGGTGCAGCAGCCTGCGGATCAGCCCGGATCAGTCCCAGTTGTTTGCGCAACTCCGTGTCCACTTTCTTGAACACGTCCACGTTCTCACGCAGGAACTGCTTGGCGTTTTCACGGCCCTGACCGATGCGCTCGCCCTTGTAGCTGTACCAGGCTCCGCTCTTTTCGACCAGGTTGTGCTGTACGCCCAAATCGACCAGATCGCCTTCCTTGGAAACCCCTTCGCCGTAGATGATGTCGAATTCGGCTTCGCGGAACGGCGGAGCCAGTTTGTTCTTCACCACTTTGATCTTGGTGCGATTGCCGATGACCACTTCGCCATCCTTGATTGCGGCGATGCGGCGTATATCGGTGCGCACGCTGGAATAAAACTTGAGTGCCCGGCCGCCGGTAGTGGTCTCGGGATTCCCGAACATGACGCCGATCTTTTCGCGGATCTGGTTGATGAAGATCAGGCAGGTATTGGATTTCGAAACGATGCCGGTGAGTTTGCGCATGGCCTGCGACATCAGACGCGCATGCACGCCCATGAAACTGTCGCCCATTTCGCCGTCGAGCTCGGCCTTCGGCACCAGCGCGGCCACTGAATCCACCACCAGCACATCGATCGATCCGGAGGTGATCAGCGCGTTGGTGATTTCCAAAGCTTGCTCGCCGTAGTCGGGCTGCGAAACCAGCAGATTATCGATATCCACGCCCAGTTTACGCGCATAAACCGGATCGAGCGCGTGCTCCACATCGATATATGCCGCCATGCCGCCCAGCTTCTGAGCTTCCGCGACCACCTGCAGAGCGAGGGTTGTCTTTCCCGAAGATTCCGGCCCGAAGATTTCGGAGATGCGTCCACGTGGATATCCGCCTACCCCCAGCGCGTAGTCCACGGAAATGGATCCGCTGGAGATGGAAGGCACGGCCTGGACGGCCTGTGCGCCCAAGCGAATCACGGAGCCTTTGCCGAACTGTTTCTCGATTTGACCCAGGGTTGCGGTCAGAGTGCGGGCGCGTTCTTTTTCGTCCATGGATGGGTTCCTCGCTCTTCGGGGGAGAACCCAATTATAACGCGCGCGCTAAAACATTTCACGCGATTATTGTTGGGGGGCAGAATTCTGGGGAACCGGCTGCAACCGGCTGATCTGCTGATCCAACTGGCCCAGCGTTTTTTCAACCGAAGCTTTGTCGGATGCGTTGGGTGCGGCTTTCAGGTAGGCGCGAAAGCTTTGCGCGGCCGACGTCCACTCCTGCTTCTGGATCTGGATTGCGCCCAACAAATAGTGGGTCTTCGGATTCGATTGTCTTCGATCCGCCTCCACTGCCTGGTGCGCGCTCTTTTCCGCAGCGTCATAGTTTTTCAGTTGAAGATGCCCCAGCGCGTTGAAATAGTAGGCCTGCGGAAATTCGAAAGGATCCAGGCGCAGAAGCTGATCGGTATTGTCGATCAGGCTCTGCCAGTTCTGTTCCTGCAAAGCCATCTGGTAGAGCTGCTGGTAGGGATAGACAAACTTGGGGTCCGCCGCCAGGGCGCTGGCGTAGGCCTCGCGAGCCTCCGCCTTGTGGTCGCGCCGCTCCAGCGCCTTGCCAAGTTCAAGCCACGCTGCTGCGTACCTGGGATAGATTCCCACGGCCTTGCGGAATTCCTGCTCGGCCTGATCGGGCTTGTTCTTCTTCACTGCCTCGAGCCCTTTTTCGTACGCTTTCCGGGCGTCTTTCGGCGCCTGGCTGGAGGTAGCGCTGGCGGTCAATCCCTGAATCTTGGCAATCGGGTAAAGGATGATCGACCCGACGTCGGGAGCATCCAGCATACGGCGACCTGCCAGCGAAACCGTGTCCGACCGATAGCCAGGCAGGCGGGCGCGCAACTCGCAGTCCCAATAAGCAGAATCCTGCGATGCGCCAAATCCGCCGCCACTGCTGTTTCCGGACGGGGAGGAGCTAAATCCACCTGGCTGGTTCGTGTCCGCGAAAACGCTGGTACTGGCGTCGGCGAAGATGCCCGCATTCTGTCCCAGGTTGAAGCTGAAATGTCCCTTCGAGTCGGTATAGCCCTCGGGCCGAGCCGAGTTAGAAGAGCAAATGCGCTCGATCGTTACGGGCCCTGGCAGGTCGCTACCGTCGTACATCATCACCGTGCCCGTAATCCAAATCGGACGGGGAAGTTGCGGTTGGGGCTGCGTCGGAGTTTGGGTGGTCGGACGAGGAGTCGGAGTGGGAGTGGGTGTCGGAGTGGCCGTGCCCCCGCCTCTACCGGAAGTGCTGGAGGTACCACCGGTTTGCCCGCCCTGTTGGGCGATCACACTTGAAATCGCGAGGGATGCGGCGGCGATCCGCATCATTGCCGGCCAAATTCGCATAACGGCGGCCTCCTGCTCTGATGGGATTATACTCCCAAAGCAGGCAGCGGAGTCTGGAAGCTGGCATAAAAACATAAAGGCCGGACCGCGTGACAGCGATCCGGCCTCAGACAGGTTTCAGCGCACCTGATGGCTTGGCTTATAGCTAGGCCACCTGCGGGGTCCTGTATCGGGCCAAGATGGAATTCATCTGGTCCTTCAGGTGCAGTTTATGTTTCTTCAGGCGAATCTCCTCAGCTTCGTCTTCCAACGTCAAATGCTCCTTAGCTTCAATCTGTTCCAGTTGTTTATGGAACCGGGCATGCTCTTCAGCCAAGGTACGAAACTGCTGATCCGTCGCCATCAGATGCGCTTTCAACTCTTCGTTATGTAGCTCCATCAGTGACACCTCTCCTTCTTGAATGGTGGAAGCGCCACCGGTCTGGGGGCGCATGAGGGCCACGCCGAGTCGATCAAAAAATGTATTGTTTGGCTCGGTGGGTCTTGCGAAAACTGCGGTCATTCGATCACTTGCAGCCGGACATCCAGCCCAAACTGCACCATGACAATATCATGAAAAGAATCGCATGACAATAGCCTCTTCGGCGGGCTCTTGATAGTAGCCGGGCCGGCTGCCGCAGCGCTCGAATCCCGCCGTCTCGTACAGGCGGATGGCGGCCTCGTTCGAAGCGCGCACCTCCAGGAACCAACGGCCTGGACCGCGAGCTAGCTCATCCAGTACCAGAGCCCGTGCGATACCTTTACGGCGCTGGGCGGGATCCACGGCCACGTTTAGGATCTCGCGTTCATCTGGCGCCACCCGGCGGGAGGCCAGGAATCCTGTAACACGCCCTTCTGCGACCGCTACCACGCAGTCATGTCCCAGATAATCGCCCGGCAACCACTGCGATGCTTCGGGTGAAGCCGCCTGGATCGCCGCGATGGTTGCGAGATCCGCCGGCGTCGCAGGACGAATACTCACTTCGTTACCGTCCATCGGAGCAAACCTACTCCCACCAGGGGCATCGCCGATAACACAACGCACACCGGCGCGAATCCTACTCGATCCACCACGCTGCCGATCCACGGAGATAGGAATGCGGTCATCAAGCCAAAGGAACATGTGAGTGCGGCGACCCCCAGACCGGCATGGGCCGGTCCAAAAAGGTCGATGGGCATCGCGTAGACATTGGTGCTGATGGCCAGCGTCCAGAAAAAACTCAAGCTGATGGCTGCGGCGGCCAGCGCCGGGTGAGGCATGAGAGGCACCGCGGCCGTGGCCAGCAGAATCACGGCTGAGATCCAGCAGATCCGCATGCGTGCACGGATCACGTCCATACCGGCCCGGATCCAACGATAGGTGACCACGCCCCCGAAGAATCCGCCCGCGGTGGCGAATACCGGCGGAATCCAGGCGAAATCCCGATTGGCCTGATCGACCGTGAGGTGACGCTCCTCAACGAAATACAGGGTGGTCCAATTGCTCCAGAGCGAGTAGAGCATCATGACGAACAAGTTGGCCAACGCGAGTCCCCAGATTTGCCGGTCGCGGATCACATCCCATGCATGCGTCGTGACACTGCGATTTTCAACCGGGCGCGCCGGAATCCGTTTGGCCGTGAACAGCCACAACGGAATCCATAGGAATCCGAGAGCGCCGCACAGCGCAAAGGTGGATCGCCACCCGTAGCGCGGCGCCATAGCGGCTACGATTAGCGGCGCAGCTACCGATCCCAACGTGATTCCCACCTGGTTGAAGGCGGTTCCCAGCGCAAGCTCGCGCGGCTCCAAATACGTGGCGCTCGCCTTTCCAGCGGCGGGGATGCCGGCCGCCTCGGCAGCTCCTAATATCGTTCGGCATGCCAGTAATTCCGAAAAGCTTCGCGTCCACGCTGTGAGTGACCCGGCTATCGACCAGACCGCTACGGCGATTCCCGCGCCCAGATTCAACCCCACGCGATCGATGAACCATCCAGCTGCGGGGGCCACCAGAGCGTAGACGATCGCGAATGCCGACACGACCAGTCCATATTGCTGGTTGGTCCACTGGAATTCGCCCCGCAAAGTTGGCGCGAGCGCTGCCAGAAGCTGGCGATCCAGATAGTTCAAGGAGGACGACAACACAAAGACGCCGACGGCCACCCAGCGCAGCGGGAACCGCTCCGGCCTTGCCTGCATTAACGAAGCTCGTAGGTGTGAACGTTCCCGACGGTACCGAGCTTCGCGTCGGGCTTGGCATCGTGGATCACCATGACCCGGCGAGGCGGCTTCTGCGCACCGCAAGCAAAATCCGTGGCTTTCAATCCGTCGGTGCTGCGGACCAGGACCTTCACCGTAAGGCTCGCGCTTTCTTGGATGGTCAAACGCCGCGGCCCGTTGAGGCAATCGACTTGTAGCAGAGTTCCTGTTACCGTTTCGCCCCCGGAGATCTGCGAAAAGGGCACAGGAGTAGCCCCGGATTTGAGGCCGCCCTGTTCGCGGTTGGCCCTGGTCTCCGCCGCGCGAATCTCGGCCGCAGCCGCGTCTTTTACCCGCTGCAGATCAGCCGCGCGTTCGTCCGCCTCGCGTTTCTTTGCGGCGATTTCGAATTCGATACGGCGTTGCTCGGCATCCATGCGGACCTGGTGAATGCGCGCGCGTTCGGCGTCGCTCGGTGCGGTGCGTTCCGCGGCGATCCAGGATTTCGCGGCATCGGCAGGCTGTTCGGCGGCCGCCTGCGCCTCCGCCAGAAGTTGCCAGTAAGCGGAATTGTTAGGCTCGAGTGTGGTCGCGGTTTTCAGCCGGCTGACCTTGACCAGCTTGTTGGTCTCGAGCGCCGCCAGACGAACGTGCGGTTCGGCCCAGCGTGGATTGGCTTTGGCCGCTTGCTCGAGAGAAACTGCCGTCCCGGACGCCACAAGTCCCCGCGGACTGACTGGGGAAAACGTCTTGCCTGCGGCCTTCAGCTCGGCCAACCAATCCTCTACGTCCGATTGGGGAAGGCGCTTCTCGATGAAATCGCGATTGGGATTCAGCGCTTCGCCCGACATAGGAGACGCTTCGAACACTCCCGCCCGATAGTACGCGTCCACGCGCTTGTTCAGCTCTTCCAGAGTCAGGTCGAACCCGTTATGCGCCGCCACGCTCTCGTCACTGTTTTGTTGGAGATTGCCCAGGTACACGCGAAATCGCCCTGCGTATTCGGGATTTGTCGCCAGGAGCTGAATCTTGGCCCAGGCTCGCTCGCGATCGGCTGGCAAAGATGAAGGGCGCGCGCCGAGCTTAACGCGGGTAGCGTTTACTTCGATGGTCGAGAACAGGTCGCAGAGCGCCGTCAAGGTCACAGCCGGCAGAGGTCCGGCGTTATCGGCGATCAGACGGCGTACGATTTCGCGCCGCCAGTCCTGTGGCTGAGGCGTATCGCCAGCCCAGGCGCTCAGATCGGACGATCCGCCTGGAACGAACGGCTGCGGAACGGCGCGCGGCCCGTATTCGCGCTGGTTCGGAAACAGCACCAACACCATCGGCCAGACAGCTTGCAACTCGGTCTTGCCGAGCATCCCGGCCAGAACGTGCCGGGTTTGCTCCATCTCGGTCAGGCGCTCGCGCGCGGCCCGGTCGCCCGCATTGCTGATCACGCGGAACGGGCCCATGCGGTATTCGGTCCAGTCCGCGGCGAAGGCCGAGGACGCCACCACAACACCTAGAAGTAGGCTGCGAAGCACCTTGCTCTTATGTTAACCCTGCGCTCTTTGTTATACTGACAGCCGTTCAGGAGGCTTTAGTCATGTCACGACGCATGGTCACATTTTCGATTTTGAATTGCGCGTTGATCCTTGGTGTGGTCTACACGGCGGCTTTTACCGCAAGTGCCCAGCAGCCCGCAAAGGGTCCTGAAGGCGCCCCGAAGGCCGGTAAAGCAAAAGGTCCTGCGAGGCCGCCGCTGTTCTTCCGCGAAGAATGGAAGCAAACGCCCGCCGGTGGCGAACATGCCGTACTGCCCGAGTCCGTGGGAAATCCGGATCTAGTCCTGAACCTGGTGGGATCCACCGCGAAAGAGATGCTGCTCACGGGCGCCGCCGGCGACGAGAGCAATCCCATCCATGTCTGGACCGGCATGTGCACCACGCCCTGCGCCTTCACGCTGAAGCACAAGACTAACTACGCGGATCTGACTGGACTGGCCCGCATCCGCCTGGTCACGAAGACGTCCGGCTTTCATCAAGTCCGTCCGCTGATCAAGACGGCGGAAGGCCTGTGGCTGGTGGGCGATCGCACGGACGGTTCTCTCACCGACTGGATCGAGAGCGAATTCTCGGTTAGCGATGTCCGCTGGCTGCGCGTCGATCCCACTCGGATGGTCACTTCCGGCACCTGGATCAACAATCCTGACTTGAGCAAAGTGGACGAAATCGGATTTGCGGATCTGATGCCCAGCAGCGGCCATGGTCCCGGCGGCTGGTCGGACGTCGGCAAGATCGAAGTGTTCGCGAAGTCGGTTCCGCGGTAACGACGCGTAAAATCTTAAAATTTCGTGCTGATCTGCAAATACGGGTAGCTATACCCGTGCCCCGGTGTGGCTCGTTCGAGAAACGTGCCTGGGAAGATGTGCGCGAAGCCGACTCCGATCTGCGTCACTCGCGTCAGGGAATATTGCGCCGCGAGATCCACCTCCTGCCCGACCCACCGGCCTGCGGACCCGTTGGCCACACGCGCTACTGCTACTGCACCGGAAGGATTGTACAGAGCGTCGTGTGAATCGGCCAGCCACATAGCGCTATAGCTTGGCGTAACCGTCCAGTGGAGACTAGGCTTCAAATCCACCCTGGCCCTCACCTGCTCGATATTGATCCAGCCGACCTGGTCGGAGAGGCTGATCAGATCGTGCCGCGTGGGATACAGCAGCTGAAACGTATTGCGGCGGCCATCGTGCGGATCTCCGTCGCCGGTGGCGTAGTTGTATTCGACCGCGACACGAGGCGTTCCCCGGACACTAGCGAATGTGTAACCCACAAGCCATCCACCGCCCCAGGCATTCACCCCGTCCGTGCCCAAGTGGCCGCGCTCGAAGACCAGGCTGGTGTTGTATTCGAAGCCGCCGATCTTGCCCAGCCAGCGCGCGCCGCTCACTTTCATGTCCAGGTTGCCGGGGGCTCCTGCCTCGGTTTTATCGTGCGGTTCTAATCGCCATAGAAAATACGGCTCAAGAATAGAGCCTCCGGGAAGCTTGGTGATGGTCCCGTACAACCCATGCAGATTGTTGCCGGCATCGGCGCTGCCGATCTGGCCGTCGCGCAAGACCACGATGCTCGCGGCAAAGGCGTCCAGCTTGAGATTGCGGAAGCGAAAGATCGCGCGTGCGGCATCGAAACTTCGGGATACGTTGGTCCAGGTGCTGACGCCCACCAATCGCTCGCCACCCAGGCTCATCTCCTGGCGGCCGACGCGAACCGCGACCAGACTCTTTTCCATATCTCCGATTTCTGCATACGCCTGGCGAAGATCCCAGGTGTCCTGATGCGAGGCGCTGGGTGGGTGCTGATTCTCCCCCCACACTCTGGCGTCCTGCGTCTGGCCGACGATCTTAAGCCAGCTTACCGGCCGTAACGCCATCGCGAGACGGAAGCGCTCGAGTAAATAGAGATCGTCATTGCCGGAACGGAAGCCGCCGCCCGAAAATCCTTCCAGGCGCAGGCGGGCTTCGCCGGCGAAGTTTATCCAAGGGGGAAGATCGCGATCAAGGACATCGGTAGGTACTGAGCTTTGTTGCGCACATAGGGGGACGCAGCACAGCAGAAGGGTTGGAATGAGGCGCAAAAGGCCATGATAACGCAGAGATTTTTTGGACCCGGCCAGAACTAGTCTTTTTCAGTCGTGCGTGAACCGCTCATACTCCCGCTGGTCGCGTTCGCCGCGGGCATTCTGCTGGACCAGGCGTTTCCGTTCACCACGCGCGAAGCGCTCCTGGCGTGTGCTGCCTTCGCGGTCCTGGCTGTTTTGCCTGCCTCGGTCTGGATCAAGAGAACTGGGGTCCTGCTGGCGATGTTAATGGCCGGTGCTTTTGTTGGCGCCTGGCATCGGCCCGGTCCGGCGCCCGAAATCGACGCGACGTCCAAGGAAATCGTGATCCTGGCAGGCTGTGTGATCGAGCCGTCGGTCCTGGCCGAAGATCGCGCGCAGTTCACGCTGGAACTCGAACCCGGTGCTCGTGCGCGCGTGCTGATTCCGATTGATGACGGTGATCCTCTGCCCCCTCGGCTGTCATACGGGCAAAAAGTCGAGATCGAAGCGCGACTGCGCCGGCCGCACAATTTCAATAATCCAGGATCCTTCGATTACGCGACGTACCTTGCACGCCAGCACATCTTCTGGACCGCCAGCATGACGCGCAATACACCGGTCGCCGTGATGCCGGGCCGTTGCGGTTCACGTTTTCTCGCGCTTATCTTTGCTCTGCGTACTGCGGCTCTCGATCGAATCGACCGGCTTTACGCTGACCATTACGACTCTGGAATGATGGATGCCATTCTGATCGGCGAAACAGCCCGTCTGGATCGCATCTGGACCGATGACTTCCGCCGCACCGGAACGTTTCATGCATTGGTGATTTCCGGAGTGCACGTCACGGTGCTCGCGGCCGTGCTGTTGTTTCTGCTGCGCTGGCTGCCTGTCTCCGAGCTGAGCGCTCTCGCGATGACCGCAGCGTCGGCCTGGCTGTATGCACTGGTTTCCGGATTTTCTGCTCCCGTGGTGCGTGCCGCTGGTGGTTTCACGCTGTATACGCTGGCGCGGGCGTGCTTTCGGCGTGCTCGCGTGATGAATCTTCTGGCGTTGGTGGCACTGGTATATCTGGCATGGGATCCGCAACAGATCTTTGAAGCGAGCTTCCAGTTATCGTTCCTGGCGGTAGCAGCCATAGGCTCGCTGGCCGCGCCTCTGCTTGAATCCACCACCGCGCCTTACGCTTATGGCCTTCGCGGAATCGCCAGTACGGACTTGGACGCGCACCTTGAACCCCGAATCGCGCAGTTTCGCGTGGAACTGCGCCTTGTAGCGGAAGCAGTTTGGCTGTGGACCCGGATACCTTTGCGATGGGTGCAGGAATCGCTCGCGGCGGGACTTCGTCTGATGCTTTTCCTATTTGAGATGGTGGTAATCTCGGCCACCATCCAGATCGGCCTGGCGCTTCCCATGGCCGAATATTTCCATCGCGTCTCCTTCACCGGGTTGAGCGCCAATCTCCTGATCGTTCCGGCCATGAATGCCGTCGTTCCGCTGGGTTTTCTGGCGATCTTCACCGGCTGGCAGTGGACTGGATCGCTGGCGGGCGCGCTTTTGCGATTCTCCGCTCGTGTCGCCGGGTGGCACGCCAATCTTGAGCCAGCCTGGCGAGTTCCCGATCCGCCCCTGTGGCTGATTCTGTCCTTTGCAGCCGCTCTCATCGCTTGCGCCGTTCTGATTCGTCGCCGCGTGTGGAGATGGCCGGCGATCGCAACAGTACTTGGTTTATTCGCTCTGCTGCTCTGGCAGCCCTGGCTTCACCCGTGGGCGACGGGCACGCTCGAAGTCACCGCTATCGACGTCGGACAAGGCGACAGCATTTTGGTCGTTCTGCCGCAGGGTGAAACCATTCTGGTGGATGGCGGCGGACGCCTGGTCTACGGCCGGCAGCGCAAATCCAACCTGGACATCGGCGAAGATGTGGTCTCACCCTACTTATGGAATCGCGGTATTCGCCGCATCGACGTGATGGTCGCCACGCACGCCCATCAGGACCACATCGGAGGTTTAGCCGCTCTGGTGTCGAACTTTCGGCCAAAGGCTCTCTGGACGGGAGCCAATCCGCCTCCGGAATTACTCGATACCGCGCGGCGACTGGCAATCCCATCAGTCCGGCAGCATCCCACCGGACCGTTCGAACTGTCGGGCGCGCGGATTGAAGTCCTGGCTCCGGCCCGCGACTACGCCGCCGGCAAGCCCGGCAATAACGACTCGTTGGTCCTTCGGATCAGCTATGGGTCGCGATCCTTTCTGCTCACCGGCGACATGGAGCGAGCCATCGAAGCCCAACTCCTGGCCTCCGGAGCCGATCTCCACGCCGACGTCCTCAAAGTGGGCCATCACGGCTCGCGTACCTCCAGCATCCAGCCGTTTCTGGATGCTGTATCGCCCTCGGTTGCCCTGGTTTCGGCAGGCTTTGAGAATTCCTTTGGCCACCCCCACCCGGATGTGCTGGCGCGGCTCTCGGCCCGGCATGCGGCCATCCTTCGAACCGATCTAGACGGCCGCGTGACCGCCCGCACCGACGGCCGCCGCCTGTGGTTCGAGAGCCAGTCTTGGCTGGGAACCACTGAAGGCCTTTATTTTCCGCTGGATTTGTTACAATAAGTCCCATACGGCTGCGTATTTTCGCGCTCGCAAAGGCATCGTTAGTGCGTCTACCTTTCTTTTTGCTCGCGTCCGCGGTTCTCACAGTAGCCGTCCACGCTGCCGACGTCTCGCCGAACTACGCCACGCCCGATAATCTCAGCAATGTCATCCAGCGCTATCTGGCCGCACAGCAAGCCCAGCAGGAAGCCATGCGCGGAGCCAGGATGGAAGTCGATATCGACGCCCAGCTTCCCAGTCTTGAAAAGAAGGGTAAGCTTAAGGTTCTCAGGATGATTACTAAGATCGGCCAGATCACGTTCCAGCCCATCGGGCAGTTTATCGGCGATCCGGTTGTGAAGAAAGAAGTTATCGGCAAGTACCTGGAGCTGGAGCAGGACGAGCGCCAGAAAGGGTCGATCGGCATTACGCCTACCAATTACAAGTTCCAGATCAACGCCATCATTACCGAGGAGCAGCATCAAACCTACATTTTCAAGCTCACTCCCAAGCGCAAAGCGGTGGGATTGTTCAAAGGCGAGCTGTGGCTGGACGGCGCTACCGGTATGCCGCTGAAGGAAACCGGGCAGATGGTAAAGAGCGGATCCGCGTGGCTGAAAAGTATCCGCTTCGTGCGCGATTACGAAATGCGCAACGGCATATCGATTTTGAAGCATCTGCAAAGTACCGTGGATGTACGCGTGGTCGGGAAGGCCGAGTTGAACGCCAGCTACAGCAACCCGACGTGGCAAGAAGATGAACAGGCTGCCAATGGCGCAGGCGTCCCATAAACCAAGGAATTATTAATTCATGAGAACGCTTTTTTTAAATCCACCTTCGTTTGAAGGCTTCGACGGCGGCGCCGGATCGCGCTGGCCCTCCACTCGCGAAGTCGAATCGTATTGGTACCCGGTGTGGCTGTGCTATCCCGCCGGAATGCTCGAAGACAGCAAGGTGGTCGATGCGCCCCCGCACGGCATCTCGATCGAGCAGACCGTCGCCATGGCGAAGGATTTCGAACTGTTGGTCCTGTACACCTCGTCGCCCGGCTTTCACGTGGACGTGAAGATCGCGGAAATGATGAAGGACGCGAACTCCAAGCTGCAGGTGGCCTTCGTCGGACCGCCCGTTACCATCGAGCCCGAGAAGGCCCTGAACGCGACCAAGGCCATCGATTTCGTAGTGCGCCGCGAATTCGATCATCAGATCGCAGCCTATGCCAAGGGCACACCGCTTTCGGAACTGCCCGGCGTGAGCTACCGCAAGGGTGGCGAAATTATCCACACACCGGAAGGGCCGGTCATCGAAAATCTGGATGAGCTGCCGTGGGTTTCGAAAGTCTATAAGCGCGACCTGGATTTCCGCAAGTATAACGTTCCTTTTCTGCTGAATCCTTTCATGTCGTTTTACACGTCGCGCGGCTGCCCGGCGATGTGCACGTTCTGCCTGTGGCCGCAGACGCACTCCGGCCATCGCTGGCGCTTGCGCTCGGTTCAGGACGTCGCCAACGAGTGCCGCTATGTGCTCGAGAATTTCCCCGGCCTGCAGGAAATCTTTTTCGACGACGACACCTTCAACTACAAGAAGGCGCGCACGCTGGAATTGTGCGCGGAGCTGAAGAAGCTCAACTTCACCTGGAGTTGTACTTCGCGCGTCACCACCGATTACGAAACGCTCAAGGCCATGAAGGAAGCCGGCTGCCGGCTGTTGATCGTGGGCTACGAGTCGGGTGACGAGCAGGTCCTCAGGAATATCAAGAAGGGCGCCACTGTCGAAGGCGCGCGCCGCTTCACGAAAGATGCGCACAGCCTGGGCCTGGTGATCCACGGCGATTTCATTGTGGGCCTTCCGGGCGATTCGCGCGAAAGCATTCGCCGCACCATCGATTTCGCCAAGGGTTTGGATACCGAAACGATCCAGGTGTCGATTGCTCACGCCTATCCCGGGACCGAGTTTTACGATTACGCCAAAGAGAATGGCTTGGTCCAGCTCAAGATGGCCGACGATGAAGGACATCAGCTCCCGCAAGTCGTCTATCCTGGCATTCTGGAAAAGGGCGAAATGATGGAATGGGTGGATCGTTTCTACGACGAGTACTACTTCCGTCCCAAGGCCGCCTGGCGCATCGTTCGCAAATCCATTTTCAACGGCAGCGAACGCAAACGGCTGTACAAAGAGGCCAAATCGTACATGAGCCTGCGCTCCAAGCGCAAGCAATACGTCGCGGATGAGAAAGCCACAGCACTCAGCGGAGCCGGCGAGCGGGTTTAGCGCTTCGGCAAAACTTCCGGATGAATCCACGACTGCGGTGGAAGACGCGGGCCTTCGCCGCCATCGTCATCCTTAGTAATGCCTTTGGAAATCTCTCTCTGACCTGGGGTCTGCGGAACGGCACTGAAGAGCTCACGGCGTCGCCGATCTCCTTCCTGCACGCGATTTTCAGCCCTTGGGTGACCCTGGGGATTTGTCTCCTGATCACTTGGATGATCAGCAGAATGTTTCTGCTAAGCTGGGCCGACCTGAGCTACGTCCTTCCGGTAACCGCATTTGGCTATGTGCTCAACGCGCTGCTCGGTCGTTTGTTTCTGGGCGAACACGTTACACCGGAGCGCTGGGCCGGCACATTGCTGATCGTGGGTGGAATTATTCTGGTGGGCTTGGGGAATCCGCACACGGGAGAATCGACGTGAAGGCCTGGCTGCTTCTCGCGATCATTGTCGGCTCTACCGTCACGGCCGATTTGCTGCAGAGCCACGAGATGAAGCGCCATGGCGAGATTCAGGATTTCCGCCCGCGCGGTATCGGACGCCTGCTGGGCGTGCTGGCGCAGAAGAGGAATCTGATCTTCGCGGTGATCTGCATGGCCATATCCTTTTTCGCCTTCATGGCGCTGGTGCAGGTGGCGGATCTGAGTTTCGCGGTTCCCGCTTCAGCCGGCAGCCTGGTGATCGAAACCATTCTGGCCCGCGTGGTACTCAAAGAGCGCGTGGACTCGCGCCGCTGGATCGGTGCGGCACTGGTCGCGGGCGGAGTATGGCTGCTCGCGCTGTGATCCTACTTGCTATTGCCGCGGCCTCCGGGGTTTATCAAGTGATCGCCTTGCTGGCGTGTGTGGGGTTTCGAAGGGGCCAGGGACCAGGGTCAAGCCAGGAAAAGCTCAGGGGCCAGACACAAGGCGTGAGCATCCTGAAGCCCCTGTATGGCGTGGATTCCGCGCTTCGCGGCGCTATTGCATCGCACACGGTTCTAGAAGGCCAGTACGAATTCTTATGCGGCGTCCGCGACGGAGATCCAGCGGCCGCGGTGGTTGCTGATTTCCCCACCGTCCGTCTGATTCCTTGCAGCACCGTAACTCCCAACCGCAAGGTGGGCTCGCTGATCGATCTGGCGCGCGCCGCCCGCTTTCCGATCCTGGTAGTAAACGACGCCGACATCCGCGTGGAACGGGATTATCTCGCGCACGTGACAGCGCCCTTGTCCGATCCAACCGTCGGACTGGTTACGTGCATGTTTCGCCCGGAAGGCGACACCACAGCCGCTCGATTCGAAGCCTTGGGTGTGGCAACGGACTTGGTACCGTCTATGATCGTCGCCCGCGCTTTGGGCGTGAAGGATTTCGCCTCGGGAGCGACCATGGCCTTCCGGCGGTCCGATCTGGAACGGATCGGCGGGTTCGAGGCGATCGGAGGCTACCTCGCCGACGATTATCAACTGGGGCATCGCATCCACAGTCTCGGCCTCAAATGCGTGTTGAGCGATGCGATTGTCGCGACGCACCTGGGCGGCGGTTGGGGCGACGTTTGGCGGCACCAGGTTCGCTGGGCACGAACCGTTCGCGTTTCCAAGTTTTGGGGATACGTTGGACTTCCCCTCGCGTTCGCCTCCGTGTGGGCCGTCGCATTAATCGCGTCGGGTTACTGGGAGTGGGGCCTGGCGCTATTGGCAGTCCGCATGGCAATGGCGATTGCCGGAGGCTGGCTGGTGCTGCGCAGCCCCGATGTTGTCCGCATGTTGTTCTTGGTTCCGCTGCGCGATCTGTTTACAGCGGCAGCATGGCTGGCCGGTTTGTTTGGTAAAACAGTTCTGTGGCGCGGCCAGCGTTTGCCTATCGACCGGGAAGGTCGAATTCAGAATCGCGGATAGCGCTTACTGCTTCGTCAGCCCTTCGGTCAGCTCGATGCGAGTGCCGTTGGGATCAGTGAGAAACGCGATCTTCAGTCCGAACTGCTTGGTCATATCGGTCGGCCCCGAATCCAATTTGACGCCATCCCCCTGAAGCTTCTTGGTGAATGCATCCAGGTCCTTGACCTCGAATCCGATGTGATCCAGGAATCGGCCTGCCGTGGGAGCTGGAGGAGCCGGCGGAGCCGCGGGTGCGCCGTCTTTGCCCTTGCCGCCTCGGCCTCCCGCGCCGAGGAAATCGACGGTTCCCGGAGGAATGCCGACACCCTTCAAACCTGGACGCCGCTGCGCTTCCACGCCGCCGAAGGTCTTCATGTACCACTCGCGGGTAGCGTTTTGATCGGTCGCCATGAGGTGGAAGTGACTGAATGCGACATCGGTCGGCAGCGCGGTATCTTCCTGAACCTCGATGATCACGTCATTCGGAAGGGTCACAAACGCCTGGACATTGGGAGTGACTTCCTGTACGTTCAGACCAGCGGCTACAGCCTTCGCCTTGAGCGCGGCAAAACTCTTAACGGAGAAGCCCATGTGGTCCGCAGTGGAGCCCTTGGATCCGCCACTGGGGCCGGCGCCTTTGGCCTGGGTCATGATGAAGAAGATTCCTGGAAGCTTCACCATCGTGAGCGGCCCGGCGTTCACGGGCGTGCCGCCCAGAACGCTGACAATCGTTTTCTGGTAAGCGGTAGGATCCGCGGTCACGATATGAATGTGTCCCGCGGAGATACCCGTGGGGTTCGGAGGAGCAGTTTGAGCGAAAAAGGCGACCGAAGCCGCGATCAATGATACAGGGATGAGTAGCCAACGCATGGCGGCTATG
>Ga0105248_10004126_pt1 | contig 16072 bp, 13 predicted proteins | sample KBSS34metaG_FD_81524 | JGI IMG/M metagenome (GOLD analysis project Ga0105248, IMG submission 81524) | Switchgrass rhizosphere microbial communities from Kellogg Biological Station, Michigan, USA - KBS S3-4 metaG | ecosystem: Host-associated > Plants > Roots > Rhizosphere > Soil | place... | reverse complement strand
TCAATTTCCAGACCATGGTGGCCGACCTCACCGGGATGGCCATCGCCAACGCGTCGATGCTCGACGAGGCGACCGCCGCGGCAGAGGCGATGACACTGTGCCTTCGTGCGACGAAGAGCGCCTCGCGCCAGTTCGCCGTCGCCGACGACGTACTGCCGCAGACGATCGATGTCGTGCGCACGCGCGCGGAGCCGCTCGGGATCGAGATCCGCGTGGTGCCGGCGGGCGAGATCGCGGCGCTCGAGGCGTTCGGCGCGTTGGTGCAATACCCGGGCGTCGACGGCGAAATCCGCGACTACGCGGCGACCGCGCAGGCGTTGCACGCGCGCGGCGGCTACCTCGTCGTGGCGGCCGATCTGCTCGCGCTCACGCTGTTGGAAGCGCCGGGCCAGTGGGGCGCGGACGTCGCAATCGGCAACTCCCAGCGCTTCGGCGTGCCCATGGGATTCGGCGGCCCGCATGCCGGTTACATGGCCACGCGCGACGAGCTCAAGCGCAACATGCCGGGACGCCTGGTGGGCGTCACGGTGGATGCGCAGGGCGAGCCCGCTTACCGGCTCGCGTTGCAGACACGTGAACAGCACATCCGTCGCGAGAAGGCGACCTCCAACATATGCACGGCGCAAGTGTTGCTCGCCGTGATCGCCTCGATGTACGCCGTCTATCACGGCCCGCAGGGGCTCGAGCGCATCGCCCGGCGCGTGCACCGCCTCACTGCGCTCCTCAAGCAGGGCCTCGAGAAGGTGGGCTTCGCAGTCGCGCAGCGCCATTTCTTCGACACGATCTCGGTGGACACGAAGGGCGAGCACGCTGCGATCATCGAGCGAGGGCGCGCGGCGCGCATCAACTTCCGCGACGCCGGCCAGGGGCGCCTTGGGATCTCGCTGGACGAGACCACTACGCGCGAAGATGTGGATGCGATCCTCGCGGTTTTCGGCGGCAGTTCCGCGGTGAAGGTCGTGGGTCCTGGCGAGTTGGCCGATGCGATCCCGGCATCGCTCGCGCGCAAGACCGCGTTCCTCACGCACCCGGTGTTCAATCGCTATCACTCGGAGACCGAGATGCTGCGCTACCTGCGCGGCTTGGCCGACAAAGACGTCGCGCTCGATCGTTCGATGATCCCCCTGGGGTCGTGCACCATGAAGTTGAACGCGACCTCGGAGATGATCCCGGTGTCGTGGCGTGAATTCGCGCACATCCACCCGTTCGCGCCCGCCGAGCAATGGCGCGGCTATCGCGAGCTGATCGAAAGCCTCGAGGAGCGGCTCGCGAAAGCGACCGGTTATGCCGCGGTCTCGATCCAGCCCAACGCGGGCTCGCAGGGCGAGTACGCCGGACTTCTCATCATCCGTGCCTGGCACGCGAGCCGCGGCGAGGGACACCGCAACGTGTGCCTCATTCCCAGCTCCGCGCACGGGACCAACCCGGCATCGGCGCAGATGGCCGGCATGCGGGTGATCGTGGTCGGCTGCGACGACGCGGGCAACGTCGATCTCGCCGACCTCGAGAAGAAGGCGGCAGAGCACGCGAAGGACCTCGCGGCGATCATGGTCACGTATCCCTCGACCCACGGTGTCTTCGAGGCGGGCATCACGAAGCTCTGCGAGATCGTCCATCGCCACGGTGGGCAGGTGTACGTGGACGGCGCGAACATGAACGCCATGGTGGGCCTCACGGCGCCGGGACAGTTCGGCGGTGACGTATCGCACCTGAATCTCCACAAGACGTTCTGCATTCCGCACGGCGGCGGCGGCCCAGGCGTGGGTCCCGTGGCCGTCGCGGCGCACCTTGCGGCGTTCCTGCCGGGGCATCGCAACGCGCCGCGGCCATCGCCGGCGATCGGCGCGGTCACCGCTGCGCCTTTCGGCAGCGCGTCGATCCTTCCCATCTCCTGGATGTACGTAGAGATGATGGGCGATGCGGGCCTCACCGCGGCGAGCGAGGTCGCGATCCTCAATGCGAACTACATTGCCAAGCGCCTCGGCCCGCACTACCCGGTGCTATATGCGGGGCCTGGAGGCCTCGTGGCGCACGAGTGCATCCTCGACCTGCGCGGCCTCAAGGAGACCTCGGGAATCAGCGTCGAGGACGTTGCCAAGCGCCTCATCGATTACGGCTTCCACGCTCCGACGATGTCGTTCCCCGTCGCGGGCACGCTCATGGTCGAGCCGACGGAGAGCGAATCGAAGGCGGAGCTCGACCGCTTCTGCGACGCGATGATCGCGATCCGCGAGGAGATCCGCGCGGTCGAGGAGGGCCGCATGGACCGGGAGGACAATCCGCTCAAGCATTCGCCGCACACCGCCGCCGTCGTGTGCGCCGACGAATGGACGCGCAAGTATCCGCGCTCCCTCGCCGCCTACCCGGTGGCGTCGCTGCGCAAGGCCAAATATTGGGTGCCGGTGGGACGGGCGGACAACGTTTATGGAGACCGCAACCTCTTCTGCAGCTGCGTACCGGTGACCGAGGACTAACCCCAGCGCCAGAAGTCGCCTCGCTCCTCCATGAAGTGGCGCGCCAGCACCTGCTGGTGCACTTCGGTGGCGCCGTCCACCAGCCGAGCCTGCCGGGCGTAACGGTAGATCCACTCGAGCGGCGTGTCGCGCGAATAGCCGCGTGCGCCGCACAGCTGGATCGCAGTATCGGCGCACAGGTGCAGCGTGTCCGCGACGTGCACCTTCGCCATGGAGATCTCCTTGCGCGCGTAATCGGCCTTGTCCAGCAGCGTGGCGGCCTTCATGGTGAGCAGCCGGCCGATCTCCACCTGCATCGCGCAGTGCCCGAGCTTTGTCTGCACCGATTCGCGATCCGCGAGCTTCCTGCCCCCGCTTTCACGCTCGCTCACGTAATCCGCGGCGATGTCCAGCGCGCGGCGCGACAGTCCCAGCCAGCGCATGCAGTGCGTGAGGCGCGCCGTGCCCAGGCGGATCTGCGTCACCTTGAGGCCGTCGCCCACGCCCATGAGGCGGTTCGCATCGCCGATCTCGAGGCCGTCGAATTCGAGCTCGCAGTGTCCGCCGTGCTCCTCGGGCCCCATGATGGGAATGCGCCGCACGATGCGCCATCCGGGCTGCCCCGCGTCGAACAGGAAAGCCGTGAGGCCCTTGCGCGGATCCCCGGACGTCTTCGCTATGAGGATGAAGTGCCTCGCCACGCCCGCGCCCGTGATGAACCACTTGCGGCCCTCGATGCGCCAGGTGTCGCCGCGCTTCGTGGCGGTCGTGAGCATCATCGAGGGATCCGACCCGCTTCCCGGATGCGGCTCCGTCATCGCGAAGGACGAGCGCACGCGCCCCTCGACGATGGGCTGGAGCCAGCGCTCCTTCTGCTCCGGCGTGGCGATCTTTTCCAGCACGATCATGTTGCCGTCGTCCGGCGCGGCGCAGTTGCACACCACCGGCCCGAAGAGCGCGTAGGCGAGTTCCTCGTAGCACACCGCCATGGCCGCGATGGACAGCGCCTGGCCGCCCCGCGACACCGGCATCTGCGGCGCCCAGACGGATTCTTCCTTCGCCTTGTTGCGCATCACTTCCAGCAGGTCCTCGCGGATGTTGTCGTGCTCGTCGTACGACTCCGGCGTGGTGTCCAGCGGAAGCACTTCGTCGCGTGCGAACGCGCGGTAGCGCGCGCGCAGCTTCTGCAGCTCGGGGCTGAGCGAGAAATCCATCAGGGCGACTTCAGCCGTCCGCTACCAGATGTTGGCCCGCTGCGATTCGGACAGGAGCGGCTTTCCCGCAGAGCATGAATATGCCGCGGAAAACTCCGGAAGGTTCGCGATCACGCCTTCGACCCGGAAGCGCGGCGGTGAATGGCCATCGGTGCGCAGCTGCAGGCGCTCGTTCTCGTCGCGGGAGCGCGCCCGCCAGATCTGCGCGAACGAAAGGAAGAAGCGCTGCTCGGGGGTGAGGCCGTCGATCGCTTCGCGCGGCTTACCCTCGAGCGCGCGTTGCAGCGCGAGATAGGCGATCTTGGTGCCGCCCACGTCGGAGATGTTCTCGCCCAGCGTGAGCTTGCCGTTCACGTGGATGTTTTCCACTCCCACGTAGCCGTCGTACTGCTTTTCCACGCGTCCCGCGCGCTCCACGTAGCGGCTCGCATCCTCCCTGGTCCACCAGTCGGTGAGGTTGCCTTTCGCGTCGAAGCGCCGGCCGCGGTCGTCGAAGCCGTGCGTGATCTCGTGGCCGATCACGACTCCGATCCCACCGTAGTTCACGGCGTCGTCGGCTTTCGGGTCGAAGAAGGGCGGCTGCAGGATGCCCGCGGGGAAGATGATCTCGTTGCCCGAGGCGTTGTACTGCGCGTTCACGATGTGCGGTCCCATGAACCATTCCGTGTGGTCGACCGCCTTGCCGATGCGCGAGACGTCGCGGTGCACGATGAAGGCCTTCGCGCGCATCCAGTTCTCGACGTACGGGTAAGCTCCGAGCTGCGCCTCGGAGTAGTCGCGCCACTTGTCCGGGTACCCGATCTTGACGCCCATCGCCGCGAGCTTCTCCAGCGCTCGCGCGCGGGTTTCGTCGCTCATCCATTCCACCGTGCGCAGGCGATCGGCGAGCGCGGACTTGATGTTGGCCACCATCGACTGCATGCGCGCCTTCGATTCCGCGCTGAAGGCGCGATCGACGAAGACCATGGCCAGCGCCTGGCCCATCGGCTCGCTGCCGTAGCGCCCGCCGATGGCTTCGATCACCTCGCGCTTGCGCGGCGGCCGCGCCTGGCGGCCGCGCAGCAGGCCTTCGTAGAAGCCGAAGTGCTCGGCCGCGAAGGCCTCGGGAAGGGTTGCCGACGTGGCGCGCAGCACCTGCCAGCGCAGATAGGTTCTCCAAAGCTCATAGTGGTCGATGAGCTTGCCGACGGTCTTCGCGAACTCGGGCTGCGCAACGTTCAATTCGGCGAGATCGGCCGCGCCCAGCGAAGCGAAGTATTCACGCCAGGGAAATCCCGGCGCCATGTCGGCGAGTTGCGCGACGCTCATCTTGTTGTACGTCTTGTCGATATCGCGCCGCTCGACCGCCGTCATGGAGTACTTGGCGAGGAAGCTCTCCATTTCCCACACCTGTTCGGCGTAGCGCTCCGCGGCCTTCGCGTCCGCGCCGGCCAGCTGGAAGGTCTTCGCCACATGCCGGCGATACGCGTCGCGAATCTCCCTGGATCGCGGATCGTCGCGGAAATAGTCGTCGCGGTCGGGAAGGCCAAGGCCTGCCTGCGCCACCTGGGCGAGGTATCGGGTCGAATCCTTCGCGTCGGGCCTCACCGCGAAGGCGAAGCCCGCGTCGATGCCGTGTTGATGGAGATAGGCGAGGGTCCTGGCGATTCCGACGGCATCGACCACGCTGTCCGCACGCGCGAGCAACGGGGCAATCGGCTTTGTTCCCGCCTTCTCGACTCCCGCGGTATCCATGCCGCTTGCGTAGAAACGCGCGACTTTGCCCTGCGGCGTCGCAGCGGACGGCGGCGAGGCCACCGCCTCGTCCAGGGCGGCCACGAGGATCTGCATGTTGCGCTCGTCGAGCTGGTCGAACGCACCCCAGCGCGGGCGGTCCTTCGGGATCTCCACGGAGTCCAGCCAGCGCCGGTTGGCGAAGCGATAGAAATCCGCGCAGGGATCGATCCCGCGGTCAAGGCCGGCGACGTCCAGGGTGGCCGAGGCGCAGCATGCGGCGAGCGACGCGGCCGCCGCGAGCGCGCGCTGGAGACGATGGGGTTTCAAGGAAGGATTCCGCGATGAAGTCAAAGGGCGATTCTAGCTATACTTTCGCTTCGAATGCGCATCCTCCTCTCGAACGACGACGGGTACTTCGCACCCGGACTGGCCGCGCTCGCGGAGGGGCTCGCACCGCTGGGGGACATCACGGTCGTCGCACCCGAAAGAGACCGAAGCGGCGCATCCAACTCGCTCACGCTCGACCGGCCGCTGATGCTCTCGCACGCGCACAACGGCTTCCATTACGTGAACGGCACCCCGACCGACTGCGTGCACATGGCGGTGACGGGACTTCTCGATTTCGAGCCCGACGTGGTCGTCTCGGGCATCAATAGCGGCTCCAACATGGGGGACGACACGCTGTACTCGGGCACCGTCGCAGCGGCGACCGAGGGCTACCTGCTGGGCATTCCGTCGATCGCGGTGTCGCTCGTGGGGACGAAGTTCGAGCACTACCGCACCGCCGCGCGCGTGGCGCGAGAGCTGGTCGAGCGCCTGCGTCGCGAGCCCTTCGGCGCGCCGGTCCTGCTCAACGTGAACGTTCCCGATGTGCCCTACGAATCCATCGCCGGATTCGAGGTGACGCGCCTGGGACGGCGCCACAAGGCGCAGCCCGTGATTCCCGGAAAGAACCCGCGCGGAGAGACGATCTATTGGGTCGGCCCCGCGGGAGCGGCGCGCGAAGCCGGACCCGGAACCGATTTCCACGCGCTCGAGCGCCGCGCCGTCTCGGTCACGCCGCTGCAGGTGGACCTCACGCATGCCAACCAGATTTCCGTGGTGAGCGACTGGATCGCAAAGCCATGAGCGCGCGCAACGGCATCGGGATGACCTCGGAGCGCACGCGCATGCGGATGGTTGAGGCGCTGCGCGCCGACGGCATAACGGACGAGCGCGTGCTGCTCGCGATGGGTGAGATCCCGCGCCACCATTTCGTCGACGAGGGCATCGCGTCGCGCGCCTACGAGGGGGAAGTGGCGCTACCGATCGGGCACGGGCAGACCATCTCGGCGCCCGTGATCGTGGGACTGATGACGCAGCTGCTGCTCGAGAAGAAGCCGATGGACAAGGTGCTCGAGATCGGCACCGGCTGCGGCTACCAGACGGCGGTGCTCGCGAAGCTCGTGCGCGAGGTCTACACGATGGAGCGCATCGCGCCGCTCATGGATCGCGCGCGGCGCAACCTGCGCGACCTTCGCTCCTACAACACCCGGTACAAGCACGCCGACGGTCACGCGGGATACCCGGAAGGGGCGCCGTACGACGGCATCCTCATCGCGGCTTCCGCCACGCACGTTCCGGAAGCGCTCAAGCAGCAGCTCGCCGTCGGCGGCCGCATGGTGCTTCCCGTGGGCGTCGACGACCAGTGGCTGTACGTGATCGACCGCGAAACCTCGGGATTCACCGAGAAGCGCTGCGCCGCAGTGCGCTTTGTTCCATTGATGCCGGGACTCCCATGACGCGCATCGCAGCCCTCGTCCTGGCCTTCGTCCTGGCCGCTTGCGCGGCGCGGCAGCCCGCTCCCGTAGTGGACCGGCTGCCTGCTCCCGCGCCGCCGGTTGTGGAGGCGCCTGCCGTCGCTCAACCCGAGGCGCCTGCGCCGAAGCCGATTCCTACGCATACGGTGAAGCGCGGCGAGACGCTCGCCAGCATCGCGCTGCAGTACGGCCTCGACTATCGCGAGCTGGCAGCATGGAACAACATAGTCAATCCGAATCGCCTGGAGGTCGGGCGCACGCTCGTGCTCGCGGCTCCCACCGGGGCGCCGGCGGCGACGGGAGCCGTGACCTCGCCGCTCACGACGCCGCTCGCCACTCCCGGCCCGCCGATCGAGGCGCGCCCGCTTGCGAACACGCCGACGTCGAAGGTCGAGCCGCGCGCGAACAAGGTTCCTTTCACCGATCGGACGCTCTCGCAGATGAACGCGGCCGAGTCCGGGCCGTCGCCGCTTGCGGGCGATGCCCCGCCGCCCGTCGTGACTTCAACGCCGCCCGGGACTTCCGTCGCGCCCGCTCCTGCGCAGCCGGAGCAGGAGAAGCCCTCGCCCGGCACCGACAGCGAGGACGTGGACTGGATGTGGCCCGCGAAGGGCAAGGTGCTCGCGCCATTCACCGAGGCGAGCAAGGGCATGGACATCGCAGGCAAGAAGGGCGCGCCGGTCCTTGCCGCCGCGTCGGGACGTGTCGTGTACGCGGGCGCGGGCCTGCGTGGCTACGGCAAGCTCGTGATCATCAAGCACAACGAGACGTGGCTCTCGGCGTATGCGCACAACGACAACATCGTCGTGAAAGAGCAGCAGGACGTGCGCAAGGGCCAGAGGATCGCCGAGATGGGGGCGTCCGACACCGACCAGGTGAAGTTGCACTTCGAGGTGCGTCGCCAGGGCAAGCCGGTCGACCCGGTCAAGGTCCTCCCGGCGATGTGAGCGCCGGGGCGAGGGCGCGCGATAGGCGTCAGGTCGCGCGGAATTCGCGCACGCGCCGGGTGAGCTCGCGCAGCTCTTCGCGCGACGCGCCGCGGCCGTATCGGGCCTCCACATAGCGGTGCGTGATGTCGCCCGCCGTGGCCGCCAGCGCGGGGCGCGAGGACTCGACGCGGCGAAGGAAATCGAGCGGGCCCTCATACGGTGCGCGCGGCGCGACGCCGGCGGCCGCGAGCTTCGCGCAGAAACGGTTCCACGCCACGAGCGACGGCTCGCTGCGCGGTGGCCGGTCGCGCACCAGCAGTCCGATGCTGATCGCGGCGCCGACGACGAACGTCGACACCATGAGCCAGAACCCGAGCGCGCGCCAATCGATGCCCGGAAATCCGAGATCCGAGAAGAGCTGCCGCTGGCGGTCCATCGAATAGCCGACCACCCAAGCGTCCCACTGGCTGTTCATGGCGCGCCACGCGTCGCGGATTCCGGCCAGCACCCCGATGGGGTCGGCGGCGATGATCGAGGGAAGCACGCCGATGGGTCCGAGCGCGGCATTCACGCCGCCGTCGATGCGCAGCGGCGACACGGCGCCGGTCGGGTCGACCCGCAGCCACCCCTGTTCGGCAAGCCAGATCTCCACCCACGCATGCGCATCGGCCTGCCGCACCACCAATTCGTTGTTGAGCGGGTTGACCTCGCCGCCCTGGTAGCCCGTCACGATGCGCGCCGGGATGCCGGCGGCGCGCATCGCCAGCGCGAAGCTTCCCGCGTAGTGCTCGCAGAACCCCTGCTTCGTGACGAACAGGAACTCGTCGTAGGGATCGCGCGAGTCGAGCGGTGGCGGCTCCAGCGTGTAGGTGAAGTCGCGGTTGAAATACTGAAACGCCTTCTGGAGCACTTCGCGCGTGTTCGTGGATTCGCGCGCCCACTGGCGGCCCAGGGCCACGGTGCGCGGGTTGCGCGTCTCGTCGAAGCGAAGCGATTCGCGCAGCGACCCGCGATGGGCCGCCGCGCCATATCGATAGTCGAGAAAGGAAACCATCTCGTAGCGCTTGCGATCGCGCACGGGACTGCGCGCCGGCTCGCGAAGCTCGAGGTCGTGCAACAGGATCGCGCCGGGCGGAACCATCGCCGGAACATCGAGCGCGAAAAGCCACGTCTTGTTGTGAGGCTCGAGCGTGACGGTGTATTTCGTCGGTCGCTGCGCACGGGCGTAATCCGCCACGTTCCCGCGCGACTCGTCGTGCGACAGGCTCCACGTTGCTCCGTCGAACTGCGTGAGCACGGGGCCGCGCCAATAGAGCGTGTTGTAGGGAGGACGGTCGCCCTGGAACTGCACCCGGAAGGCGATTGCGTCGCTCTTGATGAGATTGGAGATGTTGCCCGGCCGCATGGTGTCCGAAAGGCCGGTGGTGCCGGAGCGCGTGTCGGTGGGCAGCGCCCAGAGCGGACCCGCAGCGCGCGGGAACAGCACGAAGAAGGCGACCATGAGCGGCAGCGCCTGGATGAGAAGGGCGCCGGCGGGCCGCATGCGCTCGCCGAGCGTGGGCGAACTGCCCACCCGGTTGAACCCCACCATTGTCCCGATGAAGATCCACACGCATGCAAGCATGTAGACGCCCAGCGGGATCGTCTGCGAGAAGAGGAAGTTCGTGAGGACGAGGAAGAAGCCGAGGTATATCGAGAGGGTGACCTCGCGCTGCGTCTTCATCTCGAGGAGCTTCAAAGCCGACATCACGACGAGGAGCGTCACGCCCGCCTCGCGGCCCACGATGCGGGTGTAGGTGAAGTAGGTCGCGATCGCGGCGGCGATGGTGAGCGTCGAGGTCACGAACCGGCCGGGGAAATGCATTGCGGCCCACGCGATCCAGCCTCGCCACCCGACGATGGCGACGAAGAACACCGCCACCCAATAGGGCATGCGAATCAGGTGGGGGGCCACGACGAAGACCATCGCCGCAAGCAGCCACATCACGTTGCGAACGTCGAGGTGCGGAGAGGTCGGCAAGCTCCTCATGGCGCCGCCCCGGGCTCGTGGAAGAGTGCCAGCGCCTCGAGGCAGCGCGTGCGATGCGCCTCGCCTCGCGAGGGCGAAATCACGACGCCCGGCAGCCGCAAGCCATAGCTCTGCCCGAAGCGGTCGGAGGTGAGCACCCAATGGCACAGCATCGACAGCCGTTGCTCCAGGTTCGAGGAGCGCGCTTCCTCGAAATCGATCCACAGCTCGCTGGAAGCCATGGCGCTGAATTCCTTGGTGAGCAAACCCTGCTCGCGCGCGAGCGCTTTCCAGGCGATGAGCTTGGGCGCATCGCCGGTCTGGTACGGGCGCAGCATGTGGAATTCCTCGTCGCCCGGGACCGGGATGCCCTCCTCGGAGGCGCTGCGCGACCGCGCCGGCGGCGCGCCCGCTGCAGTGTCCGGGCGCGGATAGACGATCACCTGCAAGTTGAAATCCACGTACGACCACGCGTGGAAGAGCCCGAGCGGATAGCGCGTGAAGATCTCGATGCGCCCGCATCGCATGACACCGCGGCGGGCCGCGGCGACGGGCATCGCGATCGACGCGACTTGCGCGATGCCGACATCGGCATAGACGGGCTCTTCATCGCGCCGTCGCGCGGCGATCGCGAATCGCGTGAGCGACGGTGTCTCCACCGTGATTCCGAAATGCGCGGTCTCGCCGGCGAACACCGGGTCGCAGCGTCCGGGTCGAAGCTTGAGGTGGGCGAGGTTGCGCCACGTGTGCAGCATCGCGACACCGGCCATGCTCATGAGCAGGAACGTGAGCACGAACCCGAGCGATAGCGCGTAGTTGATCGACGAGACGAGCAGGATCAGCGTGGTGACCCCGAACGTGTACCCCTGGCGGGTCGGGAGGATGAAGATGCGCCGCTGGACCAGCGTGACGGGCGGGGTCTCCGGCACGCTCGCGCGAAAGATCCAGTCGGAAATCGACTGCCGCAGGTCGGCGAACATCGGCACGCGGAAAGCCTAGGGGATCGGAACGCCCGCGATCAGTTCCTTCGCGGGATCGAAGCTGCCCTTCACGGCGTCGGCATTGCCGTGGAGCCGGTGGCCCACGACCGCCGGCAGGATCGCCTGCACGTCCTCGGGAAGCACCTGGCGGCGTCCCTCCATCATCGCCCACGCCTGCGCGGCCCGCAGGATCGCCACGCCCGCGCGCGGCGACAGGCCCTGCGTGAATCGCGGGGAGTGGCGAGTGTGATGGATGATCTGCTGCACATAGTCGAGGAGCGCTTCCGAAACCTGCGTCTGCGGCACGGCCTTCTGCAGCTCCATGAGCTGCATCGCATTCATGGCCGGCTGCAGGTGCGAGATGATGTCGCGACGTTCGGCGCCCTTGAGAAGCTCGCGCTCGGCCTTCGCGTCCGGGTAGCCCAGCGCGATTCGCATGAGGAAACGATCGAGCTGCGATTCCGGGAGCGGGAACGTGCCCACCTGGTGCAGCGGATTCTGGGTGGCGATCACGAAGAAGGGCTCGGGCAGGGCGCGTGTCTCACCTTCGGCCGTGACCTGGTGCTCCTCCATCGCCTCGAGAAGCGCGCTCTGCGCCTTCGGGCTGGCGCGGTTGATCTCGTCGGCGAGGATGATCTGCGCGAAGATCGGCCCGGGGTGGAAGCGGAAGCTCGAGCTGTCGCGATCGAAGATCGATACGCCGATCACGTCGGCCGGGAGCAGGTCGGAGGTGAACTGGATGCGCTGGTAATCGAGGCCCAGCAATCGCGCGAGCGCGTGGGAGAGCGTGGTCTTGCCCACGCCCGGCACATCTTCGATCAGCAGGTGCCCGCGCGCGAGGATGCAGGCCATCGCCTGGCGGATCTGCCGCTCCTTGCCCAGGATCACCTGGCCCGCGGCGGCGACGACAGCTTCGGTGGGGCCTGCGGCGAGGCGGCTGCGAGCATCCAGGAGCATTGAAAAAATGGAACCTTCTCAGCAGGTTACGAGTCCATCCCGTATGGCTGAGGATATCATGGCGGGCGCCAGCGCCGCGCCGCGCTTCGGGCATAAACGTTCGGACTTGAAGGCGCTTTGCCTACAATAGTTGCACTGGGAGATGACGTGACCTTTTCGAGACTTTTCGCCATCGCTTCCTGCGTCGCCGCGCTCAATGCCGCGGCGCAGGCCACGCCCTCGGCGAATTACACGGACCTGTGGTGGAACCCCAACGAAAGCGGCTGGGGACTCACCATCACACAGCATCCGAGCAACCAGATCTGGGCGATCTGGTACACCTACGACCCCCGCCAGCAGGATCCGTCTTCGTCAGGCATATACAAGCCGCTCTGGATCAACATGCCGAGCGGGACGTGGACCAGTCCCACGACGCTCACCGGAGACGTGTACGTGCTGAACGGCGTGCCGTTTTTCCAGCCGGGCAGCAACCGCCAGCAGACGCGCGTGGGCACGTTCTCGTTCAGTTTCACCAGCGCCGCCACGGGTACGTTCACGTACACCATCGCGCCGCCTTCGGGCCTTTCGGCCGACGATCCCGCCTTCGGCCTGCCCACGATGACCGGCACCAAGCAGATCGAACGCCTGCAGTTCTAGCTAGAATCGCGGCATGGCGACCGCGATCCTCACGCACCCTGACTGCGTCCTGCACGAGATGGGCGCAGGGCATCCCGAATCCCCGCAGCGGCTGAAGTCGATCCTCGCCGCGCTCGAATCCTCCGGGCTCGCGGAGAAGCTGTCCATGCACGAGGCGCCTGCCGCGCAGCGCGAGCACCTGGAGCGCGTGCACCATGCGGAGCACGTGGACCTGATCTTCGAGGCCGCTCCCGAACGGGGCTACGCCTATCTCGATCCCGACACGTCGATGAATCCGCGCTCGCTCTCCGCGGCGCTTCGCGCAGCCGGTGCCGTCGTGCGCGCCACCGACTTGGTGATCGGCGCCGAGGTCAACAATGCGTTCTGCGCCGTGCGCCCGCCGGGGCACCACGCGACGCCGCAGCGTCCCATGGGGTTTTGCCTCTTCAACAACGTCGCGATCGGCGCAATGCATGCGATCGAGCAGCATGGCCTGGAGCGCGTCGCGGTGCTCGATTTCGACGTGCACCACGGCAACGGGACCGAGGACGCTTTCCACGAGGACCCACGCGTGATGTTGTGCTCGACCTTCCAGCACCCGTACTACCCGTATTGCGGCGCGGATTCGGGCAACGAGCACATCATCAACGTTCCGCTACCCGCGATGACCGACGGGCGCGGCTTCCGCGAGGCGGTGGAGCGCTTCTGGATGCCTGCGCTCGAGTCGTTCGGACCGCAGATGGTCTTCGTCTCGGCCGGCTTCGACGCGCATCGCGACGATCCGCTCGCGTACCTCAAGCTCGCCGACGAGGACTATCGCTGGGTGACCGAGAAGCTCATGGATGTAGCCGCGCGCCACTCCAAGGGCCGCGTCGTGTCCACACTCGAAGGCGGCTACAACACCGATGCCCTCGGCCGCTGCGTGGTCGAGCACGTTCGCGTCCTGGCGGGCTAGTCACCGACAAGCCGGGCCGGATCGCAGTGCGGCGGCACGTGGAGCTTCTTCCCCCGCGAGCGGGCACCGGAGGCGAGCGTCACGTCGCGCTTCGCGATGCCCAGGCGCCGCGCGACGAATTCGATCAGCGCGTCATTGGCGCGATCCTCGAGCGCGGGCGCCTGGATGCGTACCTTCAGCGAATCGCCGTGAATGCCCGCGACTTCGGTCGCGCGCGCGCCGGGCTGGACGTGGATGGAAAGGACGAGGCGCTGCGCCTCGCGCCGGCACCAGCGCGGCGAAGCATCTGCCACGGGATTACATGCCGAGCTTGAGCTTTTCGGCGAGCTTGGGAGTGAGGCCGATGAGCGCCCAGTTGCGCGTGTTCATCGCCGTCATGATGAGGTCGCGGTAGCGAACGGCCTGCATGTACGTGAAAGGCGAGGCCATGAAGTTCGCGTACAGCTCCTCGTAGGACTGCGCGTCGCAGTAGCCGCCGTACGCGCAGGCCATCTGCGGCTCGCGCGAAAGGCTCACGCAGTCGGGCGTGAGGCTGCAGGCCACCAGCGAGAACGAGCCGAGGAACGCCGAGGGCTCCGGGATTTCGCCGTTGGGTCCGATGTGGAGCGTGCTCGCCACGGCGCTTTGCGACAGGAACCCGCCCACGATCATCATCGCTTCCGGGTCGCGCGACTCGAGCAGCGAGATGAGCTGGGACATGCTGTCGCCCACGCGGGCCGGCGTCGTGATTTCAGGCGACGACGAGGCGGCGCGCGACTTCGCCATGTTCAGCTCGGCCACGAGCATGCGCGCTTGCGCTCGCGCATCCCCGTCCTGGGCGGCCGCGAGGTAGAGGTCCTCGATCTCCTTCTGCGAGATCTTCGTGCCCTGGAACTTCATGCATCGCTGCGTATTGTCGACCGCGTCGTACGCAGCCACGCGGCGCGCGTTGTTCGGGTCGCCCGGCGTGAGGCCGGAGAGGAACTGGCGCCGCTGCTTGGCGCTGTAGGCGGCGAGGTCTTCGTTCACCGTCGTCGTGAACTGGCATTCCTCGAGCGCCTTCGCCAGGAAATAGCTCTCGTCGCCGGTGAGGTTGGCGCGGTGTGAATTGAGCGCGTCGACGAACGCCTTGAGGTCGCGTGACGAGCGGAAATCCACCGCGGTGGCCGAAGCGCGCATCGGCTCGGTGCGCGGCAGCGGCGGGGGCAGCGAAACTCGCTCGGGCGCGGGCGCGGCGGCGGGCGCCCCAACGACTGCGGAGCCGAGGGCAGTGCCCTCGACGGGCGCCGGGAAAGCGGCTCTGTCCTCGTGCGCTGCGGAGACGACACCCATGTACTTCGTCGTCAGCAACAGCCCGTAGGCGACGAGCGAAGCCAGGCCGATGGCCGTGAGGCGGTTCATAGACTGGCAGTGTCCGCCAAAAACAACCTATTCGTCAATGATTTCCGGGGGGTTCCGGGGGCGTATCCACCCCTCGGCAAGGGCGTCGCGCTGTGACCGGGTTCACGCTAGTGGTGCAGGATCTTGGACAGGAATGCCTGTGCCCGCTCCGAGCGCGGTTTTCCGAAGAACTCGTCCTTGGGCAGGTCCTCCACGATCTGGCCCTTGTCCATGAAGATCACGCGGTGCGCGACCTTGCGCGCGAAACCCATCTCGTGGGTGACGACCATCATCGTCATGCCCTCGCGCGCCAGTTCCACCATGACGTCGAGCACCTCGTTGATCATCTCCGGGTCGAGGGCGGAAGTGGGCTCGTCGAAGAGCATCGCGATGGGATCCATCGACAACGCGCGTGCGATGGCGACGCGCTGCTGCTGCCCGCCGGAGAGCTGCCCGGGGAATTTGTCCTTGTGCGCGAGAAGGCCCACCCGATCGAGGAGCTTCAGGCCCTTTTCGCGGGCTTGCTCCTCGGAACGGTCCAGCACCTTCACCTGCGCGAGCGTGAGGTTCTTCTCGACGCTCATGTGCGGGAACAGCTCGAAGTTCTGGAACACCATCCCGATGCGCGAGCGCAGCTTGGAGAGGTTCGTCTTCGGGTCGTTCACGGAAATCCCGTCGACGGTGATGTTGCCCTTCTGGAAGGGCTCCAGTCCATTGACGGTCTTGATGAGCGTGGACTTGCCGCTGCCCGAGGGCCCGCAGACCACGACGACCTCGCCCTTGGAGACGTTGGTCGTGCAATCGGTGAGCACCTGGAACGACCCGTACCACTTGCTCACGTCCTTGATGTCGATCATCGCCATGCGGAGCTTTCCCTTATCGAATCACCGCGACCTTCGCCTGAAGCCGCTTCACCAGGTAAGACAGGCTGAAGGAGATCACGAAGTAGACGGCGGCGGCGAAGGTGTACATCTCCACCAGGCGGTAGTCGCGGTTGGCGATCTTGGCGGCGGCGCCGAGGAAATCCGTCGCCGAGATCACGTATACGAGTGAAGTGTCCTGGAAAAGGATGATGGTCTGCGTGAGC
>Ga0105248_10004122_pt1 | contig 16082 bp, 12 predicted proteins | sample KBSS34metaG_FD_81524 | JGI IMG/M metagenome (GOLD analysis project Ga0105248, IMG submission 81524) | Switchgrass rhizosphere microbial communities from Kellogg Biological Station, Michigan, USA - KBS S3-4 metaG | ecosystem: Host-associated > Plants > Roots > Rhizosphere > Soil | place... | reverse complement strand
TGAGCAGACGTTTGCGGGAGGCAGGTGGTTGACAGGTAATGGCAATGCAATCCGGTTTACCGGAGGAGATCAGGTCGCCTCGCATGTGAGGCCTGGAAATGACGCAAGTCGAAGGTCGGGCGATGACAGCGGCGACATGTTCGTGATAGCCAAGCAACTCCGCAAGGCGATCTCGCAAGGCTTGCTGGGCGCGTTGTCGGTGCCCTGAAACTTCGCAAGACACGAACCACGACACGCCGAAGGGTGTCGGAGCGCGGCCATAGACTGGCGTCCCTATGGCCGATCCATCTGCTCCTCGCGCAAGCGCTCAAGACTCGTCTGGTCTTCATCGCCGTGCGAGCTTCGTGCACCTCCACAACCACACCGAATACTCGATGCTGGACGGGGCAGCCAAGGTCAAGCCCATGCTGGCCGAGGCGCAGCGCCTGGAGATGCCTGCGATCGGCATGACCGACCACGGCAACATGTTCGGAGCCAGCGAGTTCTACAACGCCGCAACCGAAGTGGGCATCACCCCGATCATCGGTGTTGAGGCCTACATCGCCCCCGGTTCCCGGTTCGACACCAAGCGCATCCTGTGGGGCGATCCCAGCCAGAAGGGCGACGACGTCTCGGGCAGCGGTTCGTACACCCACATGACGATGGTCGCCGAGAACGCCACCGGCCTGCGCAACCTCTTCAAGCTGTCGTCGCTGGCGTCCTTCGAGGGGCAGCTGGGCAAGTGGTCGCGCATGGACGCCGAGATCATCACCGAACACGCCGCAGGGATCATCGCCACCACCGGCTGCCCGTCGGGCGAGGTGCAGACCCGCCTTCGGTTGGGCCACGAACGCGAGGCGTTGGAGTCGGCAGCCAAGTGGCGGGAGATCTTCGGGCCCGAGAACTACTTCCTCGAGTTGATGGACCACGGCATCGAGATCGAACGCCGCGTCCGCGAGGGCTTGCTCGAGATCGGCCGCAAGCTCGGCATTCCGCCGCTCGCCACCAACGACTGCCACTACGTCACCAGGGAGGCTTCCCGCAATCACGAGGCCCTGCTGTGCGTGCAGACGGGCAAGACGCTCTCGGATCCCGCGCGGTTCAAGTTCGACGGTGACGGCTACTACCTCAAGTCGGCAGCCGACATGCGTGCGATGTGGGACGACCAGGTTCCCGGAGCGTGCGACTCGACGCTGTTGATCGCCGAACGAATCCAGTCCTACGCCGAGGTCTGGACCCCTGCCGACCGGATGCCGATCTTTCCCGTGCCCGATGGGCACGACCAGGCGTCGTGGCTGCGGCACGAGGTGGCCGCCGGGTTGCAGCGGCGGTTCCCCGGCGCCGTGCCCACCGACTACGTAGCTCGGGCCGAGTACGAGATCGAGGTCATCTGCGACAAGGGCTACCCGTCGTACTTCCTCATCGTCGCGGACCTCATCAACTACGCGCGATCCGTCGACATTCGGGTGGGCCCCGGCCGCGGTTCGGCCGCCGGGTCGCTGGTCGCCTACGCGCTCGGCATCACCAACATCGACCCGATCACGTACGGACTGCTGTTCGAACGGTTCCTCAACCCCGAGCGCGCGTCGATGCCCGACATCGACATCGACTTCGACGATCGCAGGCGCGGCGAGATGCTGCGCTACGCGGCCAACAAGTGGGGCAGCGACCGCGTCGCCCAGGTCATCACCTTCGGCACTATCAAGACCAAGGCGGCACTGAAGGATTCGGCACGGGTGAACTACGGCCAACCGGGTTTCGCCATCGCCGACCGGATCACCAAGGCGCTTCCGCCGCCCATCATGGCCAAGGACATCCCGCTGTCCGGCATCACCGACTCGAGCCACGAGCGGTACAAGGAAGCGGCCGAGGTCCGCGCGTTGATCGAGACCGACCCGGACGTCAGGACCATCTACGAGACGGCCCGCGGGCTGGAGGGCCTTGTCCGAAACGCCGGCGTGCACGCGTGCGCCGTCATCATGAGTTCCGAACCGCTCGTCGACGCCATCCCGTTGTGGAGGCGTCCGCAGGACGGCGCGATCATCACCGGCTGGGACTACCCGTCATGTGAGGCCATCGGGCTGCTGAAGATGGACTTCCTCGGGCTGCGGAACCTGACGATCATCGGCGACTGCATCGAGAACATCAAGGCCAACAGGGGCATCGACCTCGACCTGGACGAGGTGCCGCTCGACGACCCGGCCGCCTACGCGCTGCTGTCGCGCGGTGACACGCTGGGCGTGTTCCAGCTCGACGGTGGGCCCATGCGTGATCTGCTGCGCCGCATGCAGCCGACGGGGTTCGAAGACGTGGTCGCCGTCATCGCGCTGTACCGGCCCGGCCCGATGGGCATGAACGCCCACAACGACTACGCCGACCGCAAGAACGGCCGCCAGGCCATCAAGCCGATCCACCCCGAACTCGAAGAGCCGCTGCGGGAGATCCTCGCCGAGACGTACGGCCTGATCGTCTACCAAGAGCAGATCATGCGTATCGCGCAGAAGGTGGCCGGCTACTCGCTCGCCCGAGCAGACATTCTGCGCAAGGCCATGGGCAAGAAGAAGCGGGAGGTGCTCGAGAAGGAGTTCGAGGGCTTCTCCGACGGCATGAAGGTCAACGGCTTCTCCGCTGCGGCCGTAAAGGCCTTGTGGGACACCGTGCTTCCCTTCGCCGACTACGCGTTCAACAAGTCGCATGCGGCTGGGTATGGGCTGGTGTCGTACTGGACGGCGTACCTCAAGGCGAACTTCCCGGCCGAGTACATGGCCGGCCTGCTCACCTCGGTGGGTGACGACAAGGACAAGGCCGCCGTCTATCTGTCCGACTGTCGCCGACTCGGCATCACGGTGCTGCCGCCCGACGTCAACGAGTCGGGGTTGAACTTCGCCTCCGTCGGCGCGGACATTCGGTTCGGGCTCGGCGCGGTGCGCAATGTCGGCGCCAACGTCGTTGCATCCCTTATCAACACGCGCACCGCCAAGGGCAAGTACGCCGACTTCTCGGACTATCTCAACAAGATCGACATCACCGCGTGCAACAAGAAGGTGACGGAGTCCTTGATCAAGGCGGGCGGGTTCGACTCGCTCGGGCATTCCCGCAAGGGCCTGTTCCTCATCCACACCGATGCGGTCGACTCGGTGCTCGGCACCAAGAAGGCCGAGGCGATGGGTCAATTCGACCTCTTCGGCGGCGCCGACATCGCCACCGACTCGGTCTTCACCATCAAGGTGCCCGACGACGAGTGGGACGACAAGCACAAGCTGGCGATCGAGCGAGAGATGTTGGGGCTGTACGTGTCCGGGCACCCGCTCAATGGGGTAGCCCACCTGCTCGCCGCGCAGGTCGACACTCACATCCCGGCGATCCTCGACGGTGACGTGCCCAACGAGTCGCAGGTACGCGTCGGCGGCATCTTGGCCGGGGTCGAGCGGCGCGTCAACAAGAACGGGATGCCGTGGGCCTCGGCGCAGTTGGAGGACCTCACCGGCGGCATCAGGGTCAACATCTTCGCCCATGTGTACTCGCAGTTCGGCGGTGAGATCGCGGACGACGCAATCGTGTTGGTGGGCGGGAAGGTTCGCATCGAGGAGGACCGGGTGTCCTTGATGGTCAACGACATCGTGGTACCGGACTTCTCCAACGCGCAGGTGGACCGGCCGCTCGCGGTGAGCCTGCCCACCAGACAGTGCACGGCCGAGAAGGTCAGCGCGCTAAAGCAGATCCTGGCCAGTCATCCCGGTATGGCGCAGGTTCAGTTGCGGCTGATCAGCGGCGAGCGGATCACCACGCTGGAACTCGACCAGTCGCTGCGAGTCACGCCGTCGTCGGCGTTGATGGGGGACCTGAAGGCGTTGTTGGGGCCGGGCTGCCTGGGTTAGAACGTGGGGGAGCGCATGGCTGAGAACGAGTGGCCAGCAGCGCGCCCGCGTTGAGCGCCAAGTGATCGAGCGTGCCGCCGAACATCGCGGTGCTGTCAGCGGGCTCGCTGTTGGCCGACCCACGCGTGACCATCTTCCACATCTGCTTCGCGCTTGACCGCGCGGCAACGTACCCCGATGCCGGAGATTAGCTGACTGCCTTTGCCTTTCGCTCGAAAGCGTCGCGGTCCGCTTGGGGGCGCAACGGGTTCAGTGCGTAGACAACGCAGAATTCCTTGCCGGCGGGATCGGCCATGATGACCCACTTCCCAGGATGGTCGGCGAACGAACCGTCGACCATCCTTGCTCCAAGCCCTTTGAGGCGTTCAACTTCGGCTTCGAGATCGTCAGTGTGGATGTCGAGGTGCACACCCGCTTGGCCCGAGTGCACATCCTGGACCACCACGCGGAGATCGTCCGAGGCGCCTTCGAGGATCCGATAGTCGCGACCGCCCCGCGGACGTAACACCTCTGCACCGAGGGCTCCAGCCCAAAACGTCGCAGTCGTTTCGGTCACGTCAGAGGGAACGTCGATGATGATTGTGCTCAGGAGTATGCGGTGCATTTCGAGCCTTTCCCACGATGAACGTTCGGTCGTCCCGAGCTCATTTGGTAGTCGGGGTCAGGGAACAAAGGTCGGCATGGCATCCCAGCCACGGACCGCGGCGGTCTCCGACTTCACCGCGTTGGGCCAGTCGACCTCCCACGTCGGGAAGCGCTTGAGGATTTCCTCCAACGCAATGCGGCCTTCCAGCCGGGCCAATGCGTTACCCATGCAGAAATGCGTGCCTGCACCAAAGGTCATGTGCGAACGCTGTTCCCGATGGATATCGAACACATCGCCGTTCGGCGGGAAGCGGCGGTGATCGCGATTGGCGGCACCGACAAGCATGAGCATCGCCGAACCCTCGGGCACGGTCTGCCCGTAATATTCGACGTCGCGGGCGACGTAGCGCGCGATCTGCAGTGCCGGCGGCTCCCAACGCAGGATTTCTTCGACGGCCTGCGGGATCAGCGTGGGATTCTCGACGAGATGCCTGCGCTGGTCGGGGTGCTCGGCCAACGTCTTACCGGCCCAGCCGATCAGGCGCGTGGTCGTTTCGGATCCGGCGGTCGCGATAACCGTCAAGTACAGCAGCAGTTCGTCACGCCGCAACGTGCGCACGGTGCCCGTCTCGTCCTCGAACTGAGCGTTGAGCAGGTCGGTCATCATGTCGTCCGACGGGTGCTCGATGCGCCAGTCCAGGAACTCGGCAAACACATCACCGGTGGCCAGCGCGTCGACCGTCTGTCCTTGCAGGGTCTCCTCGCCGTGGTCGGTGATCTGCTGCTGCCGGTCCTCGGGGATTCCGAGCAGCATGCCGATGACGCGCATCGGCATCTGCTTGCCTAGATCGTTGACGAAGTCGAACCGCCGCGTCCCCACTATGGGATCGAGGCAACGCGAGGTGAACTCGCGGATCTGCGGCTCGAGTGCGAGTACTTTGCGCGGCGTGAACATCCGCGAGAGCAGGTTGCGGTGGATGTTGTGGATCGGTGGATCTTCGAAGATCAATGTCCCGGGCGGAATTTCCATTCCGGATTTGATGATCTCCAGCAGCGCGCCCCGGCCCGAGATGAAGGTCTCGTGATCGATGACCGACTTGTTCACATCGTCGAATCGGCTCAGCGCGTAGAAGTCGTGGTGCTCGTTGTAGTAGAGCGGGGCCTCTTCCCGGATCCTTGCGAACACCGAGTAGGGCTTCATATTGAGGTCGACGTTGTACGGGTCGTAGTACAGATCGGCTTCGGTCGAGTCGAGCGTGGTTCCGGGCACGGATGATCTCCTGAAAGGGGGGCTGAGTGCTGGGCATCTGCTTAGCAGGCCAGCTGACGCTCGGTCAAGGATTCCGGCGGACCAGGGGATTGGACCATGGCAAGGGTATTGCTTTCCCGATATCTGCCGCTTTCTTGCGGTAGTAAGGTCGCGGAACGAGTTCGGAACTCGTCGGGAGGGGATAGCCATGTCTGAGCTACGTTTCGACAACAGGGTCGCGATCGTCACCGGCGCCGGTCGTGGCATCGGCCGCAGCCACGCATTGTTGTTGGCGCGGAAGGGCGCTCGTGTCGTCGTTGCCGATTACGGGGTGGGCCCAGACGGCAAGGGAACATCCTCGGTCCCCGCCGACGACGTTGCTCAGGAGATCAGAGATTTCGGCGGCGACGCCGTCGCGTGCTGTGCATCGGTGGCCGACGAGGGGGCCGCGACGTCCATCGTCGAAACCGCGATCGCCGCCTTCGGCCGGTTGGACATCGTGGTGAACAACGCGGGTATCCATGACCCGGCGAGCTTCGATGCACTGTCGATCGGACAGTTCCGCGCCATGCTCGACGTGCATTTCTTCGGGGCGCTCTACGTGATCAGGGCCGCCTGGCCGCACTTCCGAGCTGCCGGATACGGGCGGATCGTCAACACCGTCTCCGAGGCCATGCTCGGCGGCGTTTCGGGGCTGACCAGCTACGCGTCGGCGAAGGGCGCCGTTTACGGGCTGACCCGGAACCTCGCCACCGAAGGTCTGGCCGAGGGAATTCGTGTCAACGCCGTCGCGCCTCGTGCCTACACGCGACTCTCGGCCGACCACTGCGACAACCTCTCGAACCTGTACGGGTTGTCCCAGGAAAAGATGGAGCGGGTCAACGCGAGCATGCCACCCGAGTTGTGTGCCCCTGCGGTCGCGTACCTGGCCCACGAATCTTGCCAGCTCAACGGGGAGGTACTCCAAGTCGGAATGGGCGGTGTCGCGCGGCTGGCCTTCATCGCGACCAAAGGTCTGCGTCATGCTTCGCTCACCGCGGAAAGCATTGCCGAGAGTATCGACACCGTCCTGGACATCGACGATGCCAAGGTTCCCTCGACGGACGACATCTTGAGCTCGCTCGCGGCAAAGTAGCAGTTGGCGAACACAATTCAGCGAGGAAGACTCACACTTCGGCGAGTCGTGGTCGATGGGGGCTCAGCGACTGCGCGTGCTCGAGAATCCGCCCCCGCGCCCGCGGTTGCGCGACGGCGAGCAGGCAGATGTCGAAGGCATGCAGTGCACCTGCGCGCAGTTCGGCGTCATTGATCTCACCGGCGCTCCACTGTCGCTGCAGATGAAACAACACCATCGCGGCATGCTCGGCCAGTATCGCCGGGTCGATCTCGGCGCGGAGCGCGCCGGCTTTGGTCGCGGCGCCGATCTCGGCGACGATCAGGTCCCACCCTGTCCAGCGCACGTTCACCAGTTTGACCAGTCGGTCGTCCATGACGACCGCACGTACGACGGCCTTGGGGACGTCGGCCACGGTCTTGTCGATCGAAACGGTGATCGCCTCCCAGATCCGTTCGATCGGATCGGTGGCGGACAGGTGGTGGACGGCGACGTCGATGGAATCGAGTGAACGCTGGACAAGTGCAGTGAGCAGGCCCTCTTTGTCGCCAAAGTGGTTGTAGAGCGTGCGAACGCTGACTTCCGCCTCTTCGGCCAGCCGTCGCATGGAGAGTTGCTCCACCCCATGGGCCTCGATGAAGACCCGCGCAGTGTCCAGGACGTGTCGACTTGTCCGCTCCTGGACCCGCGATGCCATTGTGAAAACCCTAGTCAGTCAGCCGGGCCGCGCCAGTCGCACACCGGGAGTTTGCCACGCCGGGTTAAAAATACAACACCGTTGAAAATTAGTTCCGGGTTGATTAATATCGCGTCATCGAACAGCCCGGAGCTCAGTGACATCGGCCATGGCCAGGGGGAAGATAATGTCGCAGGATCGGTCCAGTTCCGTCGGCGATGCTGCCGAGGACCAGCGCTATGTCGTTATTTCGATCGATAGCCACGTGGGCCCATCGGTCAAGGATCAGCTGCGCCCGTACTGCGAAGCCCAGTACCTCGATGATTTCGATCGCTTCGTAGCGGAGATGGAAAGTCAAGGGCTGTTGTCGTGGCGGTCCTCGGAAGCCAAATCCGGTGAGAAGCAAAGTTGGTCGTTGGGAAAGTCGCTGGCCGAAAGGGGCAAGGCCGAAGCCGAGAAGCTCGGCCAGGCCGAGGCTGAGAAGTTCGGAGCGCAAGCCGGAATCCGCAACGCGGACCAGGTGGGCGCGCGGTTCCTGCAACGTAGTTACGAGCACAGCCTGGCTCCCGGTTTACAGGACCACAGTGCGCGCATCGCCGATATGGACGAGCAAGGTGTTGCTGCCGACGTCATCTTCCACGGTGGCCTCAACGGGCAATCGATCCCGTTCTCGACCACCGGCCTGATCAGCTGGGGGGACTCCGCATACAACGACCTCGAACGTGTCGGGGTCCGGATTTACAACCGGTGGTTGGCCGACTTCGTGTCGATGGCCCCGGAAAGGCATGCCGGCATCGCTCATATCCCGATCTCGGATTTGAGCGCGTGTGCGCAGGAAGTCGAATGGGCGGCCGAGGCTGGTCTCAGGGGGATTAATCTGCCCGCCCCGCGAGGCGACTTCCCGATGCTCAATGACGCGGCATGGGAACCTCTTTGGGCCGCCTGCAACGAGACCGGTATGTCCGTCAACACGCACGGCGGCGGTGGTGAGCACTACCCGTACCAGGGCCAGGGCGCCCAGCTTATGTACATGATGGAGACACCGTTCCGAACCCGTCGCGGCCTGTGGGTGATGATCTTCGGCGGCGTATTCGAGCGCTATCCGAATCTCAAACTGGTGCTCACCGAGCAGTGGGCCGACTGGGCACCCAGCACCATGGCCGATATGGACGGGCTCTATCACGGCCCGACCGGCGCAGCGATCCGCGCCAAGCTGCCCAAGCCGCCGTCGGAATACTTCCGCCAGAACTGCTTCATCGGGGCGAGTTTCATGTCCAACGGTGAGGCGAAGATGGCCATCGAGCACGATCTCACCGCCAATGTCATGTGGGGTGACGACTATCCGCACGCCGAGGGCACCTGGCCGGACACCCGCGAGGCGATGCGCTTCACGTTCTCCGACGTCGATCCGAAGTACACCCGCCAGTTCCTGGGCGATACCGCTATCGACTTGTACGGTCTCGACCGCGACAAATTAACGAAGGTCGCCGACCAGATCGGCCCCACCGTCGGCGAGGTCGCCACGCCCTACACGTTGCCTGAAGACGCCGTGGTGGGCCTCTACGCATTCCGCACCGGGCCGGGCATCTTCGTCTGATTCACCCCGACTCCGGTCCCCCCGTATACCCCAATTCCCTTGCCCAGGAGGCGATACATGGATGACACCATCGGCCTGAAGTCGCCGTGTCGCTCGGTCACCGACGACGAGGTCGAGCATCTCCATGAGCACGGCTGGGTGAAGTTGAAGCGCTTCGTCGATCCCGATGTTCTGGGCCGGATGCTCGACCTCGCTCGCGCCAAGATGGGCCACGATGCCGATAGCAATCCGCTGAAAAAAGGAATGGCGCCAGCCACCGACGGAGCGGCCAAGGGTGCACTCGCGTACTTCAACGCCGAGCGCAGTGGCGGCCTAACCAATCCGGTGCTGCGACCGCTGATCGACGAGATCGGGAAGAGCGCAGAGCGGCTGTTGCGGCGCCGCGCAGGCGACGGCGCGGCCGTCGGAATCAGGTACTACTCGGACTTCTTCGTGCCGAAACTGCCGTCCACCAAGTCTTCTCGGCACGGCGGCAACGGGCCCACCGCGTTTCACCAGGACTACATCACGTTCGCCGTCGACCGGACCGGAGGTATGACGTTCTGGATTCCGTTGGAGCCCTATGGCCCCGAAGCCGGAACCATGTCGTTCGTCAACGGGTCGCATCGCGCCGGAGTGCTCGGTGACTACACCACCTATGGCGGCAGCGATGCGCTCGCGGTGTTCCCGGAACTGCGCGATCTGGAGATGAGCGAGCAGATGACCTACGAGTTGGGTGACATCACCGTGCACACGCACCTGACCGTCCATGGTGCAGGCCCGAACATGATGGACCGCCCTCGCTGGGGCTACCTACTGGTCACCCAGCCGGCCGACATCTGCTGGAACGGATCGCCGTGCCCCAACTTCGACACCACGGACATGGTGCCGTGGATGCCAATGAATGACGAGCGCTTCCCGCTGATCGGCTGACGCTGCGGCCATTCCGTGCGCAACGGCACGAACCGACTCCTTGAAGGAAACCCCGTGACGACAGCCCCGCCCCTCCCCGGCAGAAATTTCATGCAGGTGTGCTGGGTGGTTCCCGACCTTCGAGTGGCCATCGAATCCTGGTCCCGCACTACCGGAGTGGGGCCATTCTTCTGGTTTGACGGCGTGGAATGCACCGGCGGGCAGCACCGAGGCGCTCCCGCCGAGTTCCCCGCAGTCACCGCTGCCATCGCGTACGCGGGAGAGCTGCAGATCGAGCTGGTCTGCCAGGACAACGACCAGCCGGGAGTATTCCGCGACGTTTTCGAAAGGAGACAGTCCGGTCTGCACCACATGGCCTTACTCTGTACCGACTACGAGTCCGAGCGTGACGCCTATATCGACGCGGGGGCGGAACTGGCGTTCGAAGGCCAGATCGGCAATAGCCGAACCTGTTGGGTCGACACCACGTCCACGCTGGGTTTCATGGTCGAGCTGCTCGAGCCAAGCACCATGCGCGAGAAGGGATTCGCCGCGATGCGGGCCGCCGCGCAATCGTGGGACGGCACCGATCCGATCACCAGGTTCTGACGTGGCCTCGACGTTTCCTCAGCTGTTCGGCGAGGTCGTCGCCGCCCGCGCTGACCACATTGCGCTCATCGCCTCCGGCGAGACCCTCACCTATCGGGAGCTGGAACAGCGCACCGCCCGAACGGCTCGCTCGCTGCTGGCAATCGGCGCTGGAAAGGGAACCCGGATCGCCGTCTTGGCACCCGATAGTGCGCTGCTGCTCATCACCTTCTACGCCGCGTTGCGCATCGGCGCACTCATCACCCCCGTCAGCACCCTGACAACACCGAGCGAGCTGGCCCACATACTCCGCACCAGCGACGCCCAAATCCTGATCGGCGTGCGCCGCTTCCTGACTCGCGACTACGGTGAGCGTCTCGAGGCGGCCCTACCGGCCCTTAATACGGCCAAAGCGGAGTCACTTCGCATCCCAGCGGCGCCCTACCTGCGGTCGGTGTGGCTCGACGACGTCACCGGATTGGCTTGGGCGCACTCCATCGAGGACTTGCAATCCCGTGCCGACGATGCCGATACGCCGGACGGCGCACTGCTGGCCGCAGTCGAACACGAAGTCGTGCCCGGTGACGACGCGTTCGTCGTGTACACCTCGGGTAGCACGGCCGCACCGAAAGCGGTTGTGCACGGTCAGTGGGCGGTTGCCCGTCAGCCTCCAGTTCTGGCCACCTACTTCGACCTCCAGTGCGGTGATCGCACCCTGTGCTTGCTGCCGGCGTTCTGGATGGGCGGCATCTCGGCGGCGCTGCAGGTGCTCAGCACCGGCAGCACGTTGGTATACCCCGCCAGCCCGGACCTCGATATCGTCCTGGACACCATCGAACGCCACAACGTCACCAATATCGTCATCTGGCACATGCTGGCCAAACTCATTGCGGCGGCGAAGGCCCGCGGCATCAACCTCGATGCCCTCAGAATCACCACCGGGCCAACGTATGACGAGAACGGTGAGCCCATCCCCCGACGACTCCAGACCCGGATGCTCGGAATGTCTGAGAGCTTCGCGCCGCACAGCGCAGAGCCGGTAACGAGACGCCTGCCCGAGTCGAAGGCCGGCGCGGCCGGGCGCGCCGTGAACGGGATTGAGCGTCGGGTCGTCGATCCCGAAACCGGTGTCGAGGTCGCTGCCGGCGAGGTCGGCGAGCTATACCTGCGCGGTGGCGCGCTGATGACCGGCTTCTACAAGGTGCCCCGGGACGAGGTGTTCACCGCCGACGGCTTCTTCCCGACCAACGATCTCGTTCGAATCGACGCCGACGGTTACGCATTCTTCGTCGGGCGGACCAGTGACATGATCAAGACCAACTCCGCCAACGTGTCTCGTCTTGAGGTCGAGGCGGCGCTGAACGCACTGCCGGAGGTGGAACTCTCAATCGTCGCCGGCCTGCCGGATCCAGAACTCGGCGAGCTCGTCGCTGCCGCAGTGGTTCCCACACCGGGTAGCGACCCGAGTGAGGCGGACATCAAGGTGGCACTGCGCGAAACCCTGTCAGGGTTCAAGGTCCCGCGCCGCATTGTCTTCATCACCCACGACGACGTACCCCGGACACCGACCGGAAAAGTGCGGCTCTTCGAGCTGGCCGAACTGGTCTCAGCACACCTCGAGGCGCAGTCGCGTGCACATAAGGTCAGTTCGGCCTCCGGCTGAAACCAACTGAGATTCAGCCCTTTCCGATACTGACAAGGAGCGCCGCACATGGCAGACCACAAGGACAGTCCCTCCGCTGAAGAGATCGTCCTGTATGAGAAGGACAAAAGGACCAAGATTGCCACGATCACGCTGGATCGTGCCGACGAACTCAACGCGATGACCATCGATGCGCAGCATCGCTATGCCGACCTCATCCACAACGCCAGCATCGACGATGACGTGAAGGTGCTCGTGATCCGGGCCAACGGACCAAACCTGGGCAGTGGTGCCGATCTTCCAGAACTCTTGGACATCATGGCCGGCCGGGGTGAGGGCACGATGAACCACGCCGTGCGGGTACCCGATGATGCCGACGTGGTCTACCCCCCGGAAGGGACCTACCGGCGCCGCGCGTCGACCGTCCAGTTCTACACCGACCCCAGCGCGGGTATGCGCAGCCTTCAGGACTTCAAGAAGATCAGCATCCTGGAAGTGCGCGGCTACTGCTACGGCTGGCACTTTTATCAGGCCGCCGACGCCGACATCGTAATCTCCTCCGAGGAAGCGCTTTTCGGCCACGCGGCGTGGCGCTACGCGGGTTTCGCGGCCAGGCAGTGGCAGTGGTGTACGACCATGGGAGCACGCAAATTCATGGAGATGGTGTTCACCGGGCGACCGTTCACCGCCAAGGAAATGTACGACTGCAACTTCATCAACGCGGTGGTGCCCTTCGATGAGCTCGAAGCGATGACGCAGAAGTATGCGCTTGCCTGTTCCCGCACTCGCCCCACTGATACGGTCTTCGCGCAGAAGACCTTCTTCGAGATCTTCAAACAACATCAGGGCGAATACATGGGCAGCCTCGTCGCGGGCATGCTCGAATCGACCCTCGATCAGTTGCGGCCCGACCCCGACACCAACGCCATGGAACTCGATCGCGAAACCCTCGACCGTGGCCTGACCGACACCGTCCGCGATAACGACGGGCAATTCCCCCCGGACTGGCGACTCAGCAGGCGGGGCCGAGCGGCGGAGTAGTCCGTGCCGGCGGTATCAACGAAGGGGCGACAATGCTGGTAATCACCAATGCCAAGGTCTTTGACGGCCGCGAGCTGCTTACGGGCACACACAGTGTCGCGCTCGACGGGAACACCATCAGGGCGATCGATGACCCATCAACGATGCCTGAGACCGAGTTCCTCGATGCCGCCGGGATGACGTTGATGCCCGGTTTGATCACCAGCCATCTGCACTCAGACTTCTACAAGTTCAACATCGCCGACAGTGACAGGCTGGGCAAGGAACGCCCGCCCGGCGTCCTGATGGCTATCGGAGTCCGCACCTGCCGGGTGCTGCTGGAGAGTGGGTTCACCGGGTATTCCGGGGCCTCGTGTTCGAATTACATTGACGCACAACTCAAGATGGCCATCGATGAAGACATCATCCCGGGGCCTCGAATTCGCGCGTGTGGACATCACCTTGGCACCACCGGCGATATGAACAACGGTGGGCGATGGTGGAAGGCATACCAGACGCCGGGCACCGACGTCTGCGCCGACGGTCCAGATGCCTTACGCACGTTGGTCCGTCAGGAGATCAACTGCGGTGCCGACACCATCAAGATCTTCGCCAGTGCCGGTCATGGTCAACCGCACCGGACCACCCGCAACATGTCCCGTATCGAGATCGCCACAATCATCGATACCGCTCACGAGCGCGGCGCCAAGGTACGCGCCCACGTGGCGGATAAGGCGATGATCATGGAGTGCATCGAGCTCGGTCTGGATGTCGTCGACCACGGTGACGAGGTCGACGAAGAAGTCATCGCGGCGATGGCCGAGGCCGGCACCTTCTGGGTACCGAGCCTCATCTTCCTGCGCAGTCTGCTCGAACTGGGCTATGCCGAGCAATACGGCGTCTCGCGGGCGCAATACGACCACGTCCGAGCCATGCTTCCGGTGGCCCAGGCCGCGGGTGTGCGGATCCTGATCGGCGATGATTACAGCGGGGTGTTCCGCGATGTCATGGAAGACGATCCGCTGGACCATCAGGTCGGGAACTATGGCCGCGAATTCGCCTATTACGGCCAAATCGACGGTCTCGCACCGGCTGACGTGCTCAGTTGGGGTACGCGTAACGCCGGCCAACTGTTGGTCGATCCGCCTGCGCGAATCGGCGTGATCGAACCCGGCGCGCTGGCGGATCTGATCATCGTCGACGGTAATCCGCTCGATGACCTGTCCCTGCTGGCCCGCCCCAACGAGTCATTGCGGTTGGTCATCCGTGACGGAGTGGCGGTGATCGACCGGCTAGGTGACCGACCAACCGAGCGATCGGCCGCGCAACTCGGCAGCCTGCTGGCCCGATAGCGCCGGCGACAGAGACGAGGAGAAGTGCCCACAGTGCAGCATCAGAAGATCGTTTTCGTGACCGGTGCGGGTTCAGGCATCGGACGGGCAGCTGGCGAGGCGTTCACGCGCCGTGGCTACGCGGTGGCGCTCGCCGACATCGACGAGGAGGCCGGGGCCAAAGTCGAGGCCGAACTGAGTCAGTGGGGCGAATGCACCTTCGTACCGTGCGATGTGACCGACGATGCGAACGTCGCCGATGCAGTGGCACGAACCGTAGCGATTTATGGTCGCCTCGACGCGGCATTCAATTCCGCGGGCATCGATGGCGAGCACGGCAAGCCGACGGCCGAGTGCACCATGGCGAACTGGAACCGGGTGATCGCCGTCGACCTCACCGGGACGTGGTCCTGCATGCGTTATCAGATCCCGGCGATCATCGATGCGGGCGGAGGCTCGATCGTCAACTGTGCCTCGGTGGCGGGGCTGCGGGCCGCGCCTACCGTGCCGGCATACACCGCCGCCAAACACGGCGTCGTCGGGTTGACCAAAGTCGCTGCGCGCGAGTATGCCAGTCAGGGCTTGCGGGTGAATGCGATCTGCCCCGGCACTGTCGACACACCGATGTTCCGCAAGTCGATGTCGCCCGAAGTGATCGAAAACCTGCTCACGGCAACCCCTATCGGCCGTCTCGCCGAGGCCAGCGAGATCGCCGACATCGCATTGTGGCTGTGCGATGACGCCCCGGGCTTTCTGACCGGCCAGGCGATCGCGGTCGATGGCGGTATGGGGGCGTGACCGGTGGAGCTACTCCGGCACCACGCGAAAACCTTGAGACAGCACATAATTGCGAGAAACTTCGGATTTTGCAGGACCGATCGAAGGGAACAGTCAAGTGCCAACGGAGCAGATAGTGGCGACCAGCGACGTGTACTACGACCCGTACGACCTCGAGATCAACCGCGACCCCTACCCGACTTTCCGCAGGTTGCGGGACGAGGCGCCACTGTATTACAACGAGCAACACGACTTCTACGCGGTAAGTCGGCATGACGACGTAGCGAATGGTCTCGCCGACCGCGAAACGTTCCTTTCGAGTCGCGGAAACATACTCGAACTGATCAAGTCGGGCATCCAGATGCCGCCGGGGCTAGTCATCTACGAGGATGCGCCCACTCACACCATTCACCGCAAGCTGGTGTCGAAGATGTTCACGCCGAAGACAGTGGCATCGCTGGAACCGAAGATCCGGGCATTCTCGGCGGCCTGTTTGGACCCACTGGTGGGCACGAATCGTTTTGACCTCGTCGCCGAGTTCGCAGCCCAGATGCCGATGCGCGTCATCGGCATGTTGCTTGGCATCCCCGAGGGGGATCAAGAGCACATCCGCGACCGGAGTGATGCGAGCTTGCGGGTGGCACCCGGCAAGGCGATGAAGTTCAAGCAGGGTCACATCGTTCGGAGCGGCGTATTCGCCGATTACCTCGACTGGCGGGTCGACAACCCATCCGACGACATCATGAGCGAGCTGC
>Ga0105248_10004110_pt1 | contig 16094 bp, 13 predicted proteins | sample KBSS34metaG_FD_81524 | JGI IMG/M metagenome (GOLD analysis project Ga0105248, IMG submission 81524) | Switchgrass rhizosphere microbial communities from Kellogg Biological Station, Michigan, USA - KBS S3-4 metaG | ecosystem: Host-associated > Plants > Roots > Rhizosphere > Soil | place... | reverse complement strand
GGTATGGCAACCCAGCCCATCGCCGAGCCCCTTGTCTCCGTCGAAGAGTACCTGCGAACCGTGTACGAGACGGATCGCGAGTACAACGAGGGCGTGATCGAGGAGCGCAACTTGGGCGAGTTTGAGCATTCTTTCTTGCAGGTGAATCTAGGTACTCTCTTTACGATTCACATTGCTGAGTGGGGAGTCTTTGCCCTAACGGAACAGCGAGTGCAGCTGAGGCCGAGGCGGCTGGTGGTTCCGGATGTGGCGGTGCTGCGGATGGGATTGCCCCGGGAGCGCATTTTGACCCGACCGCCGCTGATCACGATCGAGATCATGTCTCCCGAAGACCGGATGAAGGCGGTTGCGGCCAAGTCTCTTGAGTACCGGGTGTTTGGGGTGGAGCATATCTGGGTGATCGACCCGAAGAAGCGCGCAGCGTACCGCTATGCGGAGGGTGGGCTGCAAGTTGTTCCTTCGGGAGAGCTTACGGTTCCCGGTACGCCGATTCTAGTATCGGTTGGCGAACTGTTTGCCCGGCTCGATCAGTTCTAAAGCGGCAATCGCTTCGACATTCGCAAAAACCTAGTCGGCTCGGGCTACTTCTACGAGGGTGGAGTAGAAGGTGGCGGCTGCGCCGATGTCGGTGAGGCGTTCGCTGGTGAGGACATTGACGTTTTGGCCGCCGGGGCTCAGTTTGGCCCAGTCGAGGCTGCCGGCAACGACGCCGGGTGGGATGCTCTCGGAGATGAGGGCTGTGAGGCCGAGGTTGCCGCGGTCGTTCCAGATGCGGATCTGGTCGCCGTCCTGGATATTGCGGGCGGCGGCGTCTTTGGGGTGAATTTCGAGGCGGTGGTTGGTGCGGGACTCCATCTTGCGGTGGCCATCGAGGTTGGCGAAGGTGGAGTTCATGTAGTTGTCGGCTTTGCGCGGCAGGAACTCCAGGGGAAAGCGGGTGGCTCCGGGACTGAGGCGGGATTCCGTTGGCGGGATGAAGGCGGGAAGAGGGTCTTGACCTGCCGCGGCCAATGCTTCCGAATAAAACTCGATCTTGCCGCTGGGAGTCGGCACGGAGCCACTGCTGAAGGGCAGGAACGGCGTGGCGGGGTCCTGCTGGAATTTGAGATGGATGTGACCCTCGGCCGCGAGCGACTCCTGGGTGATGTGTTCCATTCCGGGATTTTGCGAATAGCCGTCGGGGCCGGGGTTGAGGGCCTGGCGGATCATCTCTTCCGGTGTGTCGTGGAAGCAGGGTTCGGGGAAGCCCATGCGGTGGGCAAGCTGACTGAAGAGCCAAACGTTGGAGCGCGACTCGCCGACCGGAGCGATGGCCTGTGTAGATTGCTGCGCGTAATAGTGGCCGTAGGCTCCCTGGATGTCGGTGTGCTCGAGAAAGGTGGTTGCCGGGAGGATGTAGTCGGCGTAGTCCGTGGTGTCGGTGAGGAACTGCTCGTGGACGACGGTGAAGATGTCGGGGCGTTCCATGCCGGCGCGAACGGCGTTGAGGTTGGGGGCGATGGCGGCGGGGTTGGAGTTGTAGACGAAGAGGGCGTGGACGCGCGGGCCCTCTGCCGGGTCATTGCCGAGTTCGGTGAGGGCATGGCCGAGGCGGCTCATGTTGACGACGCGGGCGGGTCGGCCGAGGGGTGAGCTGAGCATGAGGTCTGGACGTTCGATGGCGTGGCCATTCCACTGGAAGGCTCCGGACATGGAGAGCTGCGCGCCGCCACCCTGGTGCCGCCATGCGCCGGTGAGCGCGGGAAGCATGGCGATGGCGCGGACGGCGGCGCCGCCATTTTCAGAGCGCTGGACGCCATAGTTCATACGCAGGGCGGTGGGAGCGGTGGTCGCATATTCGTGGGCTAACTGCTCGATTTCGGCGGGGGTGAGGCCAGTCCATACGGAGACTTTCTCAGGGGTGTAGTCGCGTACTCGCTCGGCCAGCTGGTCGAAGCCGTGGGTCATCTCCGTGATGTAGGAGCGGTCTTCGAGGCCTTCGCGGAGAATGACGTGCATCATGCCGAGGGCGAGCGCGGCATCGGTGCCGGGGCGGATGGCGATGTGCCAGTCGGCGAGGGCAGCGGTGCGGGTGCGGTAGGGGTCGATGACGATGAGGCGGGCTCCCGAGCGGCGGGCCTGTTCGACGAAGGGCCAAAGGTGGATGTTGTTGCCGTGGATGTTGGCGCCCCAGGCGAGGATCAGTTTGGCTTTGGGAAAGTCTTCGTTTGGTGTACCGAGTTTCTTGCCGTAGACCAGCCTGAAGGCCTGGCCGCCGGCCTCGGCGCAGATGGTGCGGTGAAGCTGCGAGGCTCCGAGGCGGTGGAAGAAGCGGCGGTCCATGGACCCATAGCCGAGCAGGCCAATGGTGCCGGCGTAGCTGTAAGGCAGGATCGATTCGGGACCGTATCGATCGGAGGTCTGTTGGAGGCGCTGGGCGATGGCATCGAGGGCTTCGTCCCAGGAGACCTGTTCAAAGGCTTCCAGTTCGCGGCCTTTGGTGAGCTGCCCTTTCGGGAAGCCCGCTTTGCGGCGCAGGGGATGGACGATACGTTGCGGCGAGTAGACACGGTCGAGATACTTGGCGACTTTGCCGCAGAGAAAGCCTTGCGTTACGGGGTGAGAGGGATCTCCCTGAACCTTGACGGCGCGGCCAGCTTCATTGACCGTGACCAGGACGGCGCAGGAGTCCGGGCAGTCGTGAGAGCAGACTGTATGGATGATCCGGAAAGCTTCTGTGCTCGCGGCCATAAAGTCATTGTAGAGTGACGGTGGAGGGATTGTGTATGCGGAGGCTTTGGCTGGCGGCGGTTTTGGCGATGGCGGGTTGCGTGGCTTCTTCGGTGTGGGCAGAGGATAGGAAGGCCACGGAGGAGTTAGAGGCGGCTTCGATCCGTGCTGTTCTGACGGCGCAGGTGAATGCGTGGAATCAGGCGGATATTCCGGCGTTCATGGCGACGTATGAAGATTCGCCGGAGACTACCTTTGTCGGCGCGGATGTACACAAGGGGTTTGCTTCGATCCTGGAGCGGTACAAAAAGTCGTATTCGACGAAAGAGCAGATGGGGACGCTGACCTTTCACGATCTCGATGTGCGGTTGCTGCCGACGGCGAAGGGGGAGGTCGAATATGCGGTGGTAACAGGTCATTTTCACCTGGAGCGGACGGCCAAGGGCGAGGCGAAGAAAGATGATGGGATCTTCAGCCTGGTGTGGCACAAGGGACCGGGAGGATGGAAGATCGTGCTCGATCACACGAGTTAGGTTACAAAAGCAGTAGATTCCCGGAGAGAATCGCGTCTCCCGATCCCGACCCACTAAACTGGTGTGGAAGACGGAGCAACACCGATGGACTGGAAAAACCGCCGTATCGACGCCCTGCTCGAACAGGCGCTCACTGAAGACAAAGCCGCCAGCGACACCACCACCAACCTCACCATCGATCCCGATCTGCGCGCCACCGCAACCGTTCTTGCCCGCCAGGAGATGATAGTCGCCGGACTGGGCTGCATCCCCCGCATCTTCGAGATTTATAGCCGCCTCGACTCGCGGTCCAACACGCGCTACGAGGTCGTGAGCCACCCGGAGATATTCGATGGCGTCCGCGTTCATGACGGCCAATCCCTTGCCGTTATCCGTCACAACGCCCGCACTCTTCTGAGCTGCGAACGGGTGATTCTCAACCTCATGCAGCACATGAGCGGCATCGCCACCCTGACGCGCCAGTATGTAGACGAGCTCGCAGGCACCAAGACCCACGTACTCGATACCCGCAAGACCGTTCCCGGCCTGCGCGCGCTGGATAAGTATGCGGTAGCCTGCGGCGGCGGCACCAACCACCGGCTCGACCTCTCCGACGGCATCCTCATCAAGAACAACCACATCTCCCTCGGCGGAGGCGTCAAGCAGGTTCTCGGCAAAGCCCTCACCGGCCGCAAACCCGGCCAGCGCGTCCAGATCGAGGTCCGCACCCCCCAGGAGCTGGAAGACGCCTTCAAATATGGTGCCGAAGCTCTGCTGCTCGACAACATGACTCCGGAGCAGGTGAAGCAATCCATAGCCCGCGTTAAAGAGGTCGAAGCTGTTCGCACCGCAGAGCAAGCCGAGCGCCAGTCCCGTACGGGAGAGACGGGCAAAAAGCTCTTCATCCCCACGGAGGCCTCGGGCGGCATCGTGCTCGAAAACATCCGCAGCTATGCGTTGACCGGCGTGGATTTTATCTCGGTGGGAGCACTTACTCACTCCGCCAAAGCCGCCGACATCAGCATGAGAATCACTGCGGAGCAGCGCTGACCATGCCCGATGTCGATCTGGCCGAGGTTCAGGCCGCGCTGGCCGGCACCATCTTTGCCCACGGTTTGCATCACTTCCCAACCATCGACTCCACCAATACTTACGCGCTCGAGCAAGCCCGGCAGGGTGCTGCCCACGGCAGCTTTTACTTTGCCGACGAACAGACCGCAGGCCGAGGCCGCAGCGATCACCAATGGCACTCGGCAGCCGGCGAGGGGCTTTATCTCAGTGTGCTTTTGCGGCCAGAGCTGGCTATCGCCGATCTGGTCTGGCTGCCTCTGATCGCTGGTTTAGCAACCCACAAAGCGATCGGTGAAGTAACGGCCCTCACCGCGGACCTTCGCTGGCCCAACGACATCCTCATCGGTCCACGTAAGACCGCCGGCATTCTGGTCGAGGCTCAGACGGAGTCCGGCAAAGCCACTGCGGCGGTGATCGGCATCGGCATCAATATCCACCAACGCCGCTTCCCGCCAAACCTGGCCACACCAGCCACTTCACTGGATCAGGAAACAGGCCGTTACACCAGCCGCCAGGCGTTGCTCATCATGCTCTTGCAAGCCCTCGACGCGGAACTGGCTAACCTCGCAGACCCAAACTACCGGGCGGCAATTCCGGCGAGGGTCGCCGCAATTTCTACATGGGTCTCAGACCGCAGGGTTGAGGTCCACGGCCCCCAGCCCTGCACTGGAATCACCGCTGGACTTGATGCCTATGGCTACCTGCGCGTTCAAACTCCAGAAGGCCTGGTCACGATCACCACCGGCGGCCTCCGCGCAGCCTTGGGATGATCCAGACCTCCAGGGGCCAAACGGTAACCAAACTCAGTTTTTGACACCAGCATCGCCCCATCCCTACACTTGCCGCATTGCTACGTAAACGTTACCTCCGAAGGACACGAGCCAGTGAGTGATCTCGCCCATTCTCTCCCGCACTTTTTCCGCTTTCCCTGCCAGCGGAGATTTACCCGTCGCATCGTTCGGCTCGCGTCGCTTTTCCTCTTTGTTACCAGCGTCCTCGTTGGCCCGACTGCTCGTGCTCAGGAAAGCAACTTTCTTCTCCAGCGTGAAGGTAGATTCATTTCGCTTGAGCCCTACGCACCCAACATTCTCCGTGTCACCATCGCCAAAACCAGGGCACAGGCCGCAGCCCCTCCAGGATTCGGATTCGTCGGCGCTCCTTCCCTCAGCGGCTGGACCCATGAACAATCCTCAGGCGGTGAGGAAGTCTATCGTTCCGGCGAGTTGGTCATCCACCTCTCTCCAGAGCATGTTGATCGCTCCGACGAACCTCGCCCCATGCCGCTTGACGACCTCAACCAAGCTCTGCGCGACCACTACTTCGGCAAAGCGCCTGCCCATCGGCCCAGCGACGACACACTCTCGGTCGCCACTGCCGCTGGAAAGCCCCTCCTCACGATGCGCAACTGGCGCATGTTTCCCAATCCGCCACAACCCACCTCTGTATCCGCGGCAAAGCCGGAAGAGCCCGGCTACCGCGTCTCCGCCACCTTCGACTCACCCACCGACGAGCACTACTACGGACTTGGCCAGCAACAGCAGGGCTTTCTCGACCTGCGCGACCACCAGATCCGCTGCTGGCACGACTACTCCGCTGTGGGTGGAGAGAACGTCTGCGTTCCTCTGCTCATCTCCAGCCGTGGCTATGGACTGCTTTGGGACAACCCCTCCAAGACGACCATCAACCTTGGCTTCAATCAGCAAAACAACTGGTCTTCCGAGATCGGCGACCGCGTCTCCTTCTTTATCATCGGCGGCGACACCACGGATCGGATCTATCAGGGCTATCGTCTCCTCACCGGCGTCACGCATCTGCTGCCACGGGCCTCCTACGGCTACATCCAGAGCAAGGCAATTTACCCCACTCAGGACCAGCTTCTCGCCGTCGCCAAAGGCTATCGCGACCGCAATTTGCCGCTCGATGTCCTGGTTGTCGATTTCCTCAACATGACCCGGCAGGGAGAGATGGATCTGGACCCGGCCCGATGGCCCGATGCTGCCGCCATGAACGACCAGCTCCACGCCATGGGCATCAAGACCCTGCTCAGCGTCTGGCCTCACTTTTCAGCCGGAACCCGCTACTACGACATGCTCCGCGACAAGGGCTGGCTTATCCATACCGCTGACGGAACCCCCGATCCCGGCGGCTACCTCGACGTCATCGGCCCCAACATCGACACTACTAACCCTGAAGCCGCCCGCTGGTGGTGGGATTCTATCCGCGACCGCTACATCAAGCCCTACCATTTCGACTACCTCTGGCTTGACGAGACTGAACCTGACAACGATCCCGAAAAGGATTTCTTCTACGTTGGGTCCGGCGCGCGCTACTACAACGTCTATCCCCTCTTCCACACCGCGTCGGTCTACGACGGCGTCCGCCGCGACTACGGCGACAGCCGTCGCGTCATGATCCTGGCCCGCGCCGCCTACACCGGAGCTCAGCGCAACGGCACCGTCTTCTGGTCGAGCGATATCGTCTCTTCCTGGGACATGCTCAAGCGCTCCATCCCCGCTGGGCTCAATTTCACCGCTTCTGGCATGCCCTACTGGGATACCGACATCGCCGGCTTCTTCTCTCCGTGGCTGCCCTCCACCTACCGTCCCGAGCACACCCCACTTATTGATCCCGCGAGCGCTCGCGGCACGGTCGGTAACTATCTCGACTATCCTGAACTCTTCGTCCGCTGGTTTCAGTGGGGCGTATTCCAGCCCATCATGCGCACCCACGGCGAGAGAAACCACAACGAAGTCTGGGCCTACGGCACACAGGCCGAGCCCATCCTTGCCAAATACCTGCGCCTGCGCTATCAGCTGCTGCCCTACACATACTCCCTCGCCTACGCGAGCTATCAGAGTGGAGCACCCTACATGCGCGCTCTCTTCATGGATTTCCCCAACGATCCCAACGTCGCCAATCTCCCAGACGAATACATGTTCGGCCCCGCCTTTCTCGTCGCACCCGTCACCGAGCAGGGAGCAACCCACCGTCAGGTCTATCTGCCCGCCGGCTGCGCCTGGTACAACTACTGGACAAACCAGCGCTTCGAGGGTGGCCAGACCATCACTGTCGACGCCCCCATCGACACTCTGCCCCTCTTTGTGCGCGCCGGTTCGATCCTTCCACTGGGATCGCCGGTGCTCAACGCCGATCAGCCTCAGTCCATCGCATCCGTACGCGTTTATCCTGGAGGCAACGCCACCTTCACGCTCTTCCAGGACGATGGCAACACCTACGCCTACGAGAAAGGCGCCGGCACCCTTACCAAGCTCATCTGGGATGAAGCTCACCATCAGCTCCGCCACGAAGGCCCAGCCGCATGGACCGCCTCCGACCAGAGCGTAGTGCAAGTCGTGACCGCCAGCCACTAGCGACCGCTTGCTGAGTCGCGACCGGCTCCGCTCACTCCACTTTCTGCTACCCTGCTATTCGTATGCTCCTAGCCCTCGACGTCGGCAACACCAATACCGTCCTTGCTCTCTACAATCTCGATGCCCGCGGCAAATCGAGCGGCATCATCGCCGACTGGCGTGTCTCGACGCATCACACCCAGACGGCCGACGAGTATGGCGTCCTCTTTGTGAACCTGTTCAACCTTCACGGCCTCTCGACCAGCAAGGTCCACCACATCATCATCTCTTCCGTCGTACCACCGGTGGAGAGCACGCTGATCGAGGTTTGCGAAAGCTACTTCAAGGTCAAGCCCATCTTCGTCGAGCCGGGCATCAAGACCGGGATGCCCGTGCTTGTCGACAACCCCTCTGAACTGGGCCCAGACCGCCTCGTAAACGCAATCGCCGCCTACGAGAAATACGGCGGTCCGGCCATCGTCGTAGACTTTGGCACAGCGACGACGTTTGACGTTATCTCGACCAAAGGCGAATACCTCGGCGGCATCATCACGCCCGGTCTCGGCATCAGCGCCGATGCTCTCTTTAGCCGCGCCGCGCGTTTGGGCCGCGTCGACATCAAGCGCCCGGCAAAGGTAATCGGCACCAACACTGTCGCCCACATTCAGAGTGGCCTCTACTACGGCTACATCGGGCTCGTGGACGGCATCCTCGAACGCATGATCGCCGAGATGGCCACCGACCCTCGCTGCGTCGGCAATCCCCCAAAAATCCTCGCGACAGGTGGCCTCGCCACGCTTATCGCCGAAGACTCACGGTACATCGAGACGATTGACGACATGCTCACCCTCGACGGCCTGCGGATCGTCTTCGAACGCAACCGCCCTGCCCAGGATGCTCCCGCCAAACCTTTACGGCCTCGTGGACCTCGCAAACACTGATCGCAACAATGCTGTAACATTTGGGCATCGTTTCCAGGCAAGGCACGCGTTCGATTCCCCCGTTGAGGTCCATAAACAGCATGAAACTGCTGGCGAAGTTCAATTTGATTCTGATTGTTGTCTTTGGTTTGAGCGGCTACCTGATCGGGCAGCTCTCCTACAGCTTTCTCATCGGCAATGCCCGCCGCGAGGTTCTTGCCCAGGCTGAGCTCATGATGCAGAGTGCCCGTTCTGTGCGCGATTACACGTCGGAGGACCTGCGTCCGCTGCTCGAGAAAAATCCCAAGCACAAGATACGTTTCCTTGCCGAGACCGTTCCCGCATTCGCGGCTACCACTACCTTTGCCAACCTGCGCAAAAGCTACCCCGACTATACCTACAAGGAAGCCACCCTCAATCCCACCAATCTCGAAGACCGCGCAACGGATTGGGAGTCGGATGTGATCCGCAACCTGCGCGATCATCCCGGCCAGGGCCAGGCCTCGGGCGAACGCAGTACCTCGTCCGGAGCCGCGCTCTACATCGCCAAGCCTATCGTTGCCGCTCCGGCCTGCCTTGAGTGCCACAGCACGCCCGCAGCCGCGCCACCGGCCATGATCGCCGTCTATGGGTCCGCCAACGGTTTTGGCTGGAAGCCAAATGAGATCGTCGGAGCACAGATCATCTCCGTTCCGCTGTCGGTGCCGATCTCGATCGCCAACGAGGCGTATCATCGGCTGCTGACGATCCTGATTTCGTGCCTGCTTGCCACGATTCTCGTGCTCGATGCGGGTGTCTACTGGCTAGTCATCCGTCCTCTGCGCCTTGTCTCAGAAACAGCCGACAAAGTAAGCAAGGGTGAGAAGAACGTTGCTCCTCTCGCGGTCCATGGCAAAGACGAAATCGCCTCGGTCATTGCATCCTTTAACCGGATGCAACTCAGCCTGGCCAAAGCTCTTAAGATGCTGGAAGAGTAGCGGGGCTATTGCCTGCAGGACGCGAGAAATCTAGCCCGATCCGGCGTAGACTCAATCTCCTGCGCCACCAATTCGCACAGGTCGGGCACGGAAGTGCAGCGTTTGGCGGCACGCTTCACCACCAACTCTGCGATCGGCCCGATATGGCAGGCCAACTCGTGTGTCACACGGGTCACAACTGCTGAGTCGAAACCCTGGCTGGGCGGAGAAGCAGGCACGGGTATGTTCACTTCTGTGCGAATGGTGGTTGCCGCGGTTTCAACATATGGTGCCAGGGCCTGGAGCAGTACCTGGGCGTCCGACCGCCAGCGTGCATGGGTCAGCTCCACCGAGTTGCGGTAAGCCAGTTCCCTGATGTCCTCGGGCAGCTGATCTGCCTTGGGCATGCGCGCCCCGCGGATCAGCACGGGCACCACGGGAATATCGCGGCCCAGCGCCGTCGCAATCTCCAGCCGGACATAGTCGTTTTCATTGTCGAGCCGACGCGTTCCCCCTGGGCTTTTGGTCTCCAGCCACTCGGGCCCGATCATTGCCAGCAGCAGGCTGCAGCCGCCGACATTTTCGCGGATGGCCTTGCGGAAGTCCCGCCCGGGCTGGATTGCATCGACGTCCATGAAGACGCGCTCAGTCCCGAAACGCGCAATCAGATCATCCGAGAGACGGCCTGCCTCTCCTGCTGAATCGCTGCGCCGGTAGCTGATAAAGATGGAGCCCAAAGCAGTACCTCGAAAACCAATAGGAAAATGAAACAGATACACTGAGTAGGTAGAACCTCACATCGAATCGTGACGATGTGCGGTACAAATCGTGCACCAGTTTCATCACTCAGAGGCAAGGGAACTGGAAGTCAAGCAACAGTTTACGCCAAAGTTACTTACTTAAGCCCAGCCGCTGATCCATAGGTGCCCGTTGCAGAACTATTTCAATTACTTCACCGAGATCGAGGAGCATTTCCAGCGGCGGCGTGGTTCTCTGCTGCTGCTTTCGACGCTGGACTGGGCGTTGATCGAGATCTGGCGTGACGCCGGCATTCCGCTGGAGGTCGTCCTGCGGGGGATCGACTCCGCCTTCGATAAATACGAAGCTCGCCAGCACAAGGGAAGGCAGCGCCGCGTCAACGGCCTCGCCTGGTGCTCTCAGGCCATCATGCAAGCAGCTGAAGAGCAGAAGGAGGCAGCCATCGGCACCGCTCCAGCTGTTAGCGAAGAGACTGAGACCGGCTTCGAAACCCAACGTATTGCCGAGCATCTGATGGCGGGTGCCTCAGCTCTTGAATCAGCGGCGCTGGCGCCTGAGGCGCTTGCTTCTCTGGCAAGCCGTCTCCGCGAGTTGGTGCAGACGCTGCCGCCGCGCCTTACTCAGGTCGAGGATCTTGAACGCCAGCTTACAGTTCTCGAAGAGAAGCTCTTTGCCATCCTGACCACCACTGTTTCTGAAGAGCTGCTGCTGCAAATCAAGACCGAGGCTGCGCGAGACCTTTCCAGCTACCGCAGCCGCATGTCCGCAGTTCAATTGCGCCAGGTCGAGCAGCAGTTTGTGCACAAACGATTGCTGGAGTACTACAAGATTCCGCGCTTCAGCCTGTTTTACATGAGGCAGGCATGAAGCTGACGATTGAAAAGCCCATCTATGGCGGCGACAGCCTGGGGAGAATCGAGGGCAAAGCGGTCTTCGTCCCGCTGGCATTGCCCGGTGAAACGGTTTCGATTCGCGTGATCGAAGACAAACGCAGCTTCTCCAAAGCAGAACTGGAAGAGGTGCTTACCGCTTCTCCAAATCGCGCTGTACCCCAATGCCCTTACTTCGGCTCCTGCGGCGGCTGTCACTATCAGCATGCCGACTACGCGACGCAGCTCGCCATGAAGCAGCAGATTCTTCGCGAAACCCTGAATCAAATGTTGGGCCGTGCAGGCGTAGCCACTCCCGAAAAGATCGCTCAACTTGCGGGAGAGCCGTGGGGCTACCGCAACCGCATCCGATTGGCCCTCGATCCGCAGGGCAAACCCGGCTATCGCAGCCGCAACTCTCACACCATTATTCCCGTTGCTGTTTGCCCGATCTCCGCGCCTGTGCTGATCGAAACAGCCTTGCACACCTCGTCGCTTCTAGCCGGAAGCCCGGTTCCCATCACTGAGCTGGAGCTCTTCACGAACCACGACCAGTCGCAGCTACTTGTGACTCTTTTCTGCGAAAGCGCTCCGTCGGCCGATCCGGCAGAATGGCTGCGGGAGATTCACCGAAGCCTGCCCAAAGTGAACGGCCTTCGCCTTCAATTCGCTGACGGAGACATCGAACAACGTATCCTTGCTTTTTCCGGGGAGGCTTCGCTCACTTACACCGTTGCCGGCGTCGATTACCGGGTGGAGCAGGGGGCATTTTTTCAGGTCAACCGATATTTGCTGGATGACTTTGTTTCGCTCATCACCCGCGGTCAAGCTGGTCAAGTTGTCCGGGCTGGCCAGGAGGCCTGGGACCTCTACGCAGGAGTCGGCCTCTTCTCCCATCCCCTGACCCGATCCTTCGCAAAAGTATCCGCCGTGGAAGCAGCCGGAGCCTCCTTCAATGCGCTCCGCGCCAACCTCGCTGGCACGAGTGGAACCGCTATCGGCTCCACAACACTCGACTTCCTTCGCCGCAACCGCGAGCAACGCGAATCCCGCCCCGACCTCATCATCCTGGACCCGCCCCGCGCCGGACTCGGTCCCGAGGTCACGCAGTTGCTCAACGCCATCCACGCGCCGCAAATGGTCTACGTATCCTGCGACCCTACTACGCTCGCCCGCGACCTTCGCTCGCTCACCCAGGAGCGCTTCCGCATTACGAGCATGACCCAGATCGATATGTTTCCCCAGACCTTTCACATGGAAACGGCCGTCCATCTGAGCCGAAGCTGAGCATAACTCGACTGGCGCCTGATACAGTGTTGCGCAGCCCTTCGCAACTCATTCTGGATCGCAATTTTGCTGTCAGGGAAGCCCATGCCGGAAGCCAGCCCGTTCTCCGTGAATCCGGTGCAGCTCGCCCCGCTTCCACTGGATCGTGCACGGGTTACTCTGCCAAAGATTTCCAGATTCTCGCGTAACCCGGCGCAATCTGTATTCGCTTCAGCGGACCTTATTCCGCTCTTTTATTGCAGTCTGCTCTTTCTGGCAGGAATCGCTTTTGCGCATTTTGTCTATCTGCGTCCGGGCCTGCTGCTTGCGGGCGTCGCTCCACTTGGGGCCATCGCCATTGTCGCTATTCTCAAATGCCCTCGTCTTGTGTGGCCCGCGATTGCCATGGTCTGGGTAGTGCTGGGCGCGTGGTCTGCTGAAACCGAGCCTCAGCCTGTCCCTTCTCCATCCCTGCTCCGGCTAGCAGACGGGCTGCTTCGCACTGTCGAAGGCACGGTTGTCTCGGCAGGTCCGCTTCGCGCTGAAACCGATTCCGAGACAGAGGATCCTGAGTCAGGCCAACTGACCCAACAGGTCGACCTTGAGGTCATTTCGGCTGAAATCGTCACGGACACGACCGACACGATCGAACCGCTGCCGCAAGCTGACACTCCCAGGCTCCGCATCCTCATTCGCTGGCCAGATGCCACTCCGCCCAACCTTATCCGGTCTGGAATTCAGCCTGGAGAACGTATCCGTGCTGTGGTTCGCTTTTTGCCCCCGGAGAGCTACCACGACCCCGGTGTATGGAACCGGGCCGTCTGGCTGGCGGACCAGCAGATCACCGCCACCGGCACCCTGCTCGCGACACAGCAGGATGGGGGAGAACCCCGCCTCATCCATCAAGCCGCGGCCCAGAGCACCTTTGCCGGCTTCCTGAATAGCGTCCGTAACTATGGCGCTCGCCGTATTCAAACGCTTCCGGAGCTGACGAGCCGGCTTCCCGGTTTCCTGAAGGCTTCTCCGGAAGATGCCGCGATGCTCACAGCGTTGCTCACCGGGGACCGCTCTTACCTGACGCGCGGGCTTCGTGCGGGATTTGAACGCACGGGCTCCTTTCATCTGATCGTCGTCTCGGGATTGCATCTGGCCATACTCGCAGGCTGCGTGATGGCGGGCTGCCGACGCCTGCGCCTGCCACGGCTGGCGGCGACGGCGCTCACTCTTTCCTTTACCCTGGGTTACGCGCTCTTCACCGGCTTCGCGATTCCGGCTCAACGCTCCTTCTGGATGATTGCCCTGTATCTGCTGGGCCGTCTGCTGTTTCGCGACCGCAGCCCGCTCAACGCGATCGGATTCGCCACTCTTTGCCTCGCGGTGGCCAGCCCCCGCAGCATCTTCGATGCAAGCCTGCAGATGACCGTTCTCGCTGTTGCTGCCATCGCCGGAGTTGCTTTGCCGCTGCTGGAGCAGAGTCTTCAGGCGCGCATCCGGGCCACCCAGAACCTGCGCCAGATCGCTCTCGACGCGAAACTGCGTCCGCGAATCGCCCAGCTCCGCGTGAGCCTGCGTTTGATTGCCCAGCATCTGGAACCCGCAGCGAACCGCTGGATTGCCTGGCGGGCTTTTCCGTTCGCCGTTCGCTCAATCCTCCGCCTGGGGGAACTTCTCTTCATCACCCTTGTTGTCGAACTGGCGCTGGCGCTGCCGATGGCCATGTATTTTCATCGCATCACTGTCTATGCTCTCCCAGTCAACCTGCTCATTCTGCCGTTGCTTGGACTGCTTGTTCCGCTCGCCATGGCGATGCTGATCGCAATTTCAAGCTGGCCCATAATGGCTATCCTGCCTGCTGCGCTCTGCCTTGGTGTTCTCCACCTGAGCCTGGCTATCGTCCGAGGCCTTGGCGCACTCAGTTTCAGCGACTTTCGTATTCCTGACCCAAGCCTTCTTCAGATTTCCTCGGCAGTGCTGCTCTGTGTCGCCGCGATTCAACTGGCGCGGGCTACCGGCCCAATCCGCCGAGCGGCCTTTATCGCAATCCTCTTTATGGCTTGCTCCGCTGTTGCCCCGCACGGCATCCAGCATCCGCAGAATGCCGTTCTCTTTCAGGTCATCGACGTGGGTCAAGGCGATTCGCTTCTGCTGATCACCCCCGAGGGCAAGACTCTGCTGGTCGATGCCGGTGGACTCGGCATCCCGGCTCGCACGGGCGTCCGCACGCCTTCGTTTGATGTCGGAGAAGAGGTGGTCTCTGCCACTCTCTGGGCTCGGGGCATTCGCCGCCTGGACACTGTAGCTCTCACCCACGCTCACCAGGACCACATGGGCGGCATGGCAGCTATCCTGCGCAATTTTCGGCCGAGGGAGCTCTGGGTGGGCAATAATCCTCCTGTCGCCGCCTATAGGGCTCTACTGCAACAAGCCGCGGAGCAGGGAACGCGCGTCGTTAGCGTCTACAGCGGCGACAGCCTCTCACTGGGCAGCCTGCAACTCCGCGCTTTAGCGCCAACCCGCGACTACCAGCCCGGCCCAGAGCCCGGTAATAACGATTCCCTCGTCCTTCAGGCGCGATATGGCGCGACTTCGATCCTTCTCGAAGGAGACGCTGAAGCTCCTGAGGAGCATGTCCTTCTCGCCTATGCCGATCTCGCCAGTATCGTTCTGAAGGTAGGGCATCACGGCAGCCTCACCTCCACGCGTCCGGAGTTTCTGGCTGCCGTTCATCCGAGCTTTGCCGTCATCTCCGATGGCCGCCGTAACAGGTTTGGCCATCCTCGCCCTGAGATTCTGGCCGAACTTCAGGCGGCGCATGTCCGCACCTACCGAACAGATATTGCCGGCACGGCATGCTTCCTCCTTGATGGGAGATCGGTCACCCCCCAGCCGATGTGCGCAGAATCGCGTTAATCGAATGGATACATTTCAGAATTTCCACTCTCAAACTGAGTCTGGTCCTCAAACTGGAAGCGGTGTAGGATGCAGCAAAGCAGGTACGCACCGGCATCGAATTTTCAGTGCCCAGGAGGATTCGTCCAGCATGAATCAGTTCCCGTCGGCTTCTTCGCGCTCTCTCTGCCAGCACCTGCCTCAGCTCGAGGAACAGCAATCCAACCAGGAGAAAGCGGAAGAAGCGCAACGCATCCGCCGCCTCGATGTCCTGATGCAGATGGTTGTCGATTTGATCGAGTCAGACCGGTCTTTGCCGGTAGAGCAGGCGTCGCTCATGGTCGCCAACGCCCGAAGGCTTGCTCTGGCGCTGTTTCCGGACAAGACGCTGGCCTTTGATCTGCTTTACTGGCCACGCCTCCAACGCATGATGCGCAGACGCTACCAGATGCAGTGATGGCTACTTGTTTTCGGCAGAGACCAGCCGGAAGGTGATGGTTCCCCAGAACAGGCGCGCCCGCATCTGCACCGGCAGGTGCCGGTCGTCGTCGGAATACCAGATCCAGATGTTGCCGCGGTTCTTCACCACGCCAGCGTCTGCTGTGGGCGGTACCCGGATCGTCTTGAAGGTTCCGGCTGGAGTCTTCAACTCCTCCTTGCCCTCTACCTTCGGGGTCACGGCGACCGTCTTGAGCGGATCGACCACCGGCATGTCAAAGTGCTTGCCGACTTCCATCACCTGCGACGAAGCATAGAAGACCCCTGTCAGCAGATCGGTCAGGCACCCGGGAAT
>Ga0105248_10004103_pt1 | contig 16106 bp, 13 predicted proteins | sample KBSS34metaG_FD_81524 | JGI IMG/M metagenome (GOLD analysis project Ga0105248, IMG submission 81524) | Switchgrass rhizosphere microbial communities from Kellogg Biological Station, Michigan, USA - KBS S3-4 metaG | ecosystem: Host-associated > Plants > Roots > Rhizosphere > Soil | place... | reverse complement strand
TAGCCGGTTTGGTCGAGAAGAGCGTTCAGCGTCTCCGCCGGCGGCCGGGTTTCGATCCCGTCGGCCAGCTCCTTCATCATGCGCAGGAACGCGGCCAGCGCAGCTTCCGCGCGGGCGGGGAAGGCGCGTTCTTCCAGCATCCGATCGAGCGCCGTCCATAAAGCCATCTCGTGCGTAAGCGCGTATTGCTCGATCTGGTCGATGGTGGTCCGGCCGATGCCGCGGGCCGGCGTATTGATAATGCGTAGCAGGCTGATGGTGTCCTGCGGGCTCAGCAGAACACGCAGATACGCGATGACGTCCTTGATTTCGGCGCGCTGGTAGAAACTAAACCCGCCGACCACGATGTACTTGCGTCCGTAGCGCCGCAGGGCTTCTTCAATCTGCCGCGACTGCGCATTGGTGCGATACAGAACCGCGACGTGCTCCTCTGGATTGCGGGCCATGTGCGCTTCGATCTTGTCGGCGATCCACAGGGCTTCGTTTTCAGCGTCGGGAGCTTCGTACAAGGTGATCTTGTCGCCGTCGCCCGATTCGGTCCACAGCCATTTCCCGATGCGCTCGGTGTTATTGGCGACTACCGCGCTGGCGGCTTCCAGGATGTTCTTGGTCGATCGGTAATTCTGCTCCAGGCGGATGGTGATGGCGCCGGGAAAATCGCGCTCGAAATCCAGGATGTTGCGAATGTTCGCTCCGCGCCACCCGTAGATGGACTGGTCCTCGTCGCCGACCACGGCCACGTTGTGGCGGTCGCTGGTTGTTCTATGAGCAAGGAGCCGCATCAGCTCGTACTGGCTGCGATTGGTGTCCTGATACTCGTCCACCATCAGGAATTCGTACCTTCGGCTGATGCGCTCCTGGGTGGGCGCGTCGTTCGCCAGCAGCCGCACCGCTTCCAGCAGCAGATCGTCGAAATCCAGCGCATTCGATTCGAGTAATTTGGCCTGGTAGCGCTCATAGATCACGGCCAGCCGCGTCGTCGTCGGATCGGTCGCGGAGCGAGCCATCTCCGCGGGCGATTGCTTGATGCTCTTGGCGTGGCTGATGCGTGAAAGCGCCGCGCGGTGCTGCATGAACTTGTCATCCAGGCCGAGCTGCTTGTAGACGGCGCGCAGGATCGAGACCTGGTCGTCGTCGTCATAAATGGTGAATTGGGGAGTAAATCCGGGGCGAATCTGCGCCAGCGCGGCGCCTTCGCGACGGAGCAGCCGGACGCAGAAGGAGTGAAAAGTGGATACGGTGGGCGCATCCCGCGGCTCGCCGGGGACCAGGGAACGGACCCGTTCGCGCATCTCGCCGGCGGCCTTATTGGTGAAAGTGACGGCCAGAATGGCCCATCCCGGGACCTTGTGCGCCGCTACCAGGTGGGCGATGCGGTGCGTGATGACGCGAGTCTTGCCGCTCCCGGCACCGGCTAGCACTAGCAGTGGACCCTCGGTATGCTCCACAGCCTCACGCTGGCGAGGATTGAGGCCGTCGAGAAAGTCCATCACTTGATTGTGGCATGGGGCCAGCGCGGTTCCGGAGACGATGCATAAAGCCCGGCGCATGAAATGTTTGCGACGCCTCCCGGAGGCGGAATCCACAAACGACGCTCGATGTAACCGATTTCAAGATTAATTCGTCTTAATGTCACGGTGGAGTGGTGGGCGGCTCGGCCGCTCCGGACATGTAGTCCGCTTCGTACCGGCTGTTACGTGCTTTGGGTTCCACGGCGGAAGAGGTTTGCCATGCCCAGGCGCGACGCGACGTTTTTGCACGCCACGCACGCATCCTCAAGTTCATGCTCATTGCCAAACGCATTGAGTTCGAGTTCTGAGGTTCTCCGTCATTACCCGCAAGGTAGTCTTCTTTCCCCTGGTAACCCGCGGCAGGAACAAAACACACGGTGGGAGGGGTTATGAATATTCGACTTCGAACTTTGAGACAGTTTCTAGCGCCATTGATTGTCGCTGCGAGCTGGCTAGACGAAGAGAGGCTGTTGGCGCAGGCGACCGACGGCAACCTGGTGGGAACCGTCACGGATCCCAGCGGGGCTGTGGTGCCGGGTGCCGCGCTGGAGGTGGCCAACACGGCGACCAACGTCAAACTCTTTACAACTACGGGTGCCGAGGGCCAGTACCGGCTCAATAACCTGCCGCCGGGCACTTACGATTTGAAAGTGACCCATGCAGGGTTCAGCGCGGCCACGCTCCGCAATGTGGAAGTGAAACTGAATGTCACCTCGACTCAAAACGTCCAGCTCAAGATAGGCGATGTGTCGACCATCGTCGAAGTGGCGGACACCGCCGCGGTGATCGATACCACGACGGCGCAGATTTCATCGTCCTTCCAGAAGCGGGAAGCGATCGATACTCCGGGTGCCTCGCTTCCTCTGGGGGTGCTGAATCTGGCCCTGTTGGGAGCCGGCGTGGCCAATCCGGGCGGCATTGGACTCGGCGACGGGCCTTCCGTTGGCGGGCAACGTCCCCGCAACAACAGCTTTAACGTAGAAGGCGTCAACAACAACCGGCGGGACGTCACCGGCCATAACGTAGCGATTCCGAATGAAGCGGCCGCGGAATTCTCGATGCTGCAAAACCAGTTTTCGGCTGAGTTCGGCGACGGGACGGGCGGGCAATTCAACACGGTGCTGCGCTCCGGCGGCAATCAGATCCATGGCTCGCTATTCGAGTACATGCAAAACCGCAATCTGAATGCGGTGGATCAGTCGGCGGCCCGGGCGGGGATTCTGTCGAATCCGCGCTACGACCAGAACACCATCGGAGGCTCGATTGGCGGGCCCATCCTGAGGGACAAGCTGTTTTACTACGGCCTGTACCAGTACAATCCAACCGGTCAGCAGGGCACGCCTGCTAGCCCCATCGTGGCGCCGACCGCTCAGGGATTCAGCCAGTTGTCGGCCATGCCTAACTTGTCTCAGACCAACCTGGGCATTCTCAAGCAGTATCTGCCTCCCGCGGCGAGCTCGTCCAACAGCGTCACGGTGGCCGGAACGGAAATCCCGGTCGGCATTGTGCAGGTGACGCAGCCGAGCTTTACCAACATCCACACTTACCTGATCAACCTGGATTACAATCCCTCGTCATCGGATCAGATCCGGGGGCGCTTCGTAAATGAGAAGCACTCCGGGTTCGATACGTCCACTCTGCCGCCACTGCCGGCGTTCTTTCAGGGCCGCAATACCAGCGCCAAGCTAGTGGCGTTCAGCGAGTATCACACCTTCTCGCCGACGTTGCTGAACGAATTCCGCTTCGGCTACAGCCGCTACAACGACGATGTCCCGGCGGGCAAATTCAATTTTCCGGGACTGGATTCGTTCCCGAATCTGACCATCGATGAGCTCAACCAGGTGCAGCTAGGCCCTTACAGCCTGTCGCCGCAGAGCACGATTCTCAATTCCTACCAGCTGATCGATAACCTGAGTTGGACCAAGGGCAGGCACACACTCAAGTTCGGTTGGGAAGGACGCAAATACATCACCAGCACGTTTTTCATCCAGCGCGTACGAGGGGACTACGAGTACTCGACGCTGGAACGGTACTTGCTGGATCAAAACCCCGACGTGCTGGCGGAACGCAACGTGGGCGTGGCGCCCTACGTTGGTAACGCAATCAATCAGGCCTTGTTCGCCAACGATACGTTCCGGTGGCGTCCAAATCTCACTGTGACGGTCGGTTTGCGCTGGGACTATCAGGGAATCCCGCGCGACGACCGGCAGCAGGTTCTGAATTCGATTTCCAGCGTTCCCGGACTAATCGAGTTCGGCGAACCCAGCCCCCAGCTCACCGCGTTTTCGCCGCGCATCGGATTGGCCTATTCGCCGGGGACCAGCGGACGCACTTCGATCCGGGCCGGGTTTGGGATCGCCTATGACAAGATTTTTGAGAATCTGTCGACCAATAGCCGGCCTCCCCAGGTATCGAGCACCGTGGATACGCCGTTTACACCGGTCACCACGGGATATCTGGCCAACGGCGGCATCCGGGCGACGGCGGCGGGAGAACCGCCTTGCAGCGGCGTTCAATCCTGCCGCGATGCCACCTCGTCCTACATCTACGATGAGCAATTGCCCTACGCGATCTCTTGGAACTTCGGAGTGCAGCATGTATTTCGCAACGATTACACGCTGGACGTTCGCTATCTGGGAACTCGCGGCGTGCATTTGTTCACGCAGAGCCGCATCAATGCCGGAGCGGTAGTCAATCCAAGCCGGTTTCTCCCCACCTATCTCCAGAAGCCCAGCGCAGCGACGCTCGCGGCGCTGCCCACAACCCTGGGGGATCTGACAAGCATCGATTCCATCTTGCCGCAATGGCAGCCGTACTTCGACAATGCGTTCATCACGGCATTTCCTAACCGGGGAAATTCGTCCTACCACGGACTGGCGACGGAACTGACCCGGCGCTTCGCGCGGGGGTTGCTGTTCAAGGCCGCCTATACCTGGAGCCACAACATCGACGACAGCACCGCGGATCTGTTTTCGACCTGGCTGTCGCCACGCAGGCCTCAAGACTTCGGGAACATGGCCGCCGAGAGGTCGGACTCCTTCCTGGACCGGAGGCATCGCTTCACCTACAACCTGGTGTATGACACTCCCTGGTTCCGCGACGGCAACCCGGTCACACGCCAGATTTTTGGAGGATATATCCTCAGCGGCACGTACACCTACGAGTCTCCGCAGTATGCCACGGTGCAGAGCGGAATCGATTCCAATCTGAATGGAGACACCGCCGGGGACCGGACCATCGTAAATCCGAACGGCGTGCCCAACACAGGCAGCGGCGTCAATGCCATCGACCGGGCGGGGAACCTTCTGCCTTTGAGCTTGGCTTCCACCTCGGCTGTGGCCTATGTCGCGGAGAATCCGAACGCGCAGTACATTCTGGCGGGCTACGGAGCGTTGGCTACCGGCGGCCGTCAGACCATGGCGTTGCGGCCGATCAACAACATCGACGTTCAGGTCAAGAAGGCGTTCAATTTCACGGAGCGCGTCAAGCTCCAGATCGCGGCGCAGTTCTTCAACGTCCTGAACCACCCGCAGTACGTGTCGGGGTACATCAACAACGTGCAGTTCCGCGACAGCAACATCACACGAAGCAACCTGATCCCCAGCGATCCGCTGTTCAACCGTCCGGATCAGGTGTATAGCAGCAACCCGCGCACGACGCAGCTTACGCTCAGATTGGAGTTTTAAGCGTTAGCGCTTGCGCTCGCATGGCGGATAACACCCCCCATTCGGGTGAACGCCATGCGAGTCAGCGCCGGCTCTCCGCTGTCAATCGCATATAAGTCCCGTCAGATGAATAGGTTGCGAGAGAATCCAGGAGAATCTTCGCAGGGCGGAACCTCCGCTGTTTCGGTTGTAACGAAATTGTAAATGGAGTGCTCTAACGTTCGACGTCTGGAAAGGGGCCTGTAATTCCTTAAGCGAGACATCATGTCCTCGCACGCCACGTTCGCCGTGTCAGACACAGTGCCGGAGGCACTGACCGCCGGCCCCGAAGTTCCTCGTAAGAAACCTACTCGAACTGTCCACTTAATGGGGAGGCTCGTTCCCATTTTTGCGGAAAACGGCGGTACGAACTCGCGATTGGCGTTGATATTCGCAAAGAATCAATTCGCTGCAATTGTTTCGACCTGGGGGGTAATTATGAAGACTCGACTTTGGATTTCTGTAGCACTCATAACGCTCGTGGCGTTTCTAACGCTCGCGAGAGTTGGCAGATTACAAGCGCAGGCCACCGATAGCATTCTTGTCGGCGTCGTCGCCGATCCTAGCGATGCGGTAGTGCCCAACGCTACCGTTATCGCGACCAACCGGGGCACGGGTGTTAAGTACACAGCAACGACGAATGCCACGGGCGAATATCGAATCAACAACGTTCCGGTCGGCACCTATGACGTGGAGGCCAGAGCCAACGGACTGGCCAGCAAGAAGGTTTCGGGTGTGGCTCTCGATCTGAATCGCACTTCATCCGTGAATTTCAAGTTGGAGGTTGGAGCCGTAGCGACCAGCGTGCAGGTGGTGGAATCGACCGCGCTGATTGACACTTCAACGGCGCAGCTGCAAACCTCATTCACTTCCGAAGCTAGTCTCAATCTGCCTTCGGCGGGGAACTATTTGAATGACACGGGAGTTTTGAACTTGAGCTTGCTGGCCCCTGGCGTGACGCAGAGCGGAGGCATGGGATATGGCACCGGCCCCAGCGTCGGCGGCCAACGCCCGACCAATAACAGCTTCAATATCGATGGCGTGGACAACAATCGCCACGACGTCACCGGTCCTCTGTCCCTAGTTCCAAATGATGCCGTGGCCCAGTTCAGCATTCTCGAAAACCAGTTCAGTCCGGAGTTCGGCGGCGCATCGGGCGGTATCTTCAACACTATCGTGAAGAGCGGCACGAACGAGATCCACGGATCGGTTTACGAGTACATGAACAATCGCAATTTGAACGCGGTTGATTCCTTGAAGTCAGTCCAGGGATTCAAATCCAATCCGCGCTTTGACTACAATCGCTTCGGCGGCACGGTTGGCGGACCGATCAAGAAGAATAAGCTCTTCTACTTCGCTGATTGGGAGTATTCTCCCCTCGGACAGGCCTCGACGCCAGGTTCGCCCATACAGGCGCCCACCGCCGCCGGCTATCAGACCATCGCGGGTTTGCCGGGAATCAGCAAGACCAACCTGACGGTCCTGCAGACTTATTTGGCGCCTGCGCCGACTGCAACGGACACGATCAAGGTCGGAGGGGCTTCCATTCCGATCGGGCAGGTGCAAGTGGTGGGACCTTCCTACGTCAACAGGCAGAATGGAGTTGGTTCCATCGACTGGAATATCGGCGAGAAGGATCAGGTGCGCGGGCGGTTTTTCATCAACAGATATTCCGGGATTGATACGAATGCGCAGTTGCCGGTTTTCTACACGCAGATCCCTGACAACCGAAGCCTGACCTCCATATCGGAGATCCACACGTTTAATTCCACAATGCTGAATGAGTTTCGAGCGTCCTACAGCCGCAAGAACAATAATTATCCGGTGGGGGATTTCAAGTTTCCCGGCCTGGATCAATTTCCGAACCTTACCTTCGACGATCTGAACTTGCAAGTAGGGCCGGACTCCAGCACTCCCCAGGGCTATATTCAGGGAGCCTTACAGGCAACGGACAATCTCACCAAGACGTGGGGACACCACACTTTCAAGACCGGGTATCAGTTTCAGGACATCATCGCCAGCAATAACTTCGTCCAACGCTCTCGAGGCGATTATGATTACTCCACGCTGGACCTCTATCTGCACGATTTGAGCCCGGATTCATTAGGCGAGCGTAGCGTCGGGGTGGCTGGCGGCATTCCTGCCGGATACCTGTTTCACTCGGTTTTTTTCAACGACGATTACCGTATTAAGCCGAATCTGACCCTGAACCTCGGCGTTCGCTATGAGTACATGACGGTCCCGGTGGTTTCCCGGTATCAGAGCTTTAGCTCGGCTGCAAATCTTCCGGGGCTGATCACCTTCGGTGAACCACAGCCGCAGAAGAACAACTGGGCCCCGCGTCTGGGTATCGCGTGGTCTCCCGGAAACAGCGCGGTGTGGTCTATCCGCGCGGGCTTTGGCATCAACTACGACCAACCCTACAACAACCTGAACATCAACGCGAAACCGGCCTACTTCCAACAGACCGAAGATGTTCCCAGCCTTACTAACAACACCCCAAACTTCCTCGCGAACGGCGGACTCCTTCCGTCCAATGCAATCGTGATAACGACGAATCCAACGATAGCGCGCGCCGCCGTATCTGCGTATAACTATGACCAGATCCGCCCGTACGCCATCAATTACACGGTCGGTATCCAGCGTTCCTTGGGCAGGGATTACACTATCGAGGCGCGCTATGTCGGGACCAAGGGCGTCCACCTTTACGTTCAAGACCAGATCAACAGAATCACGGACGTAACACCGTCCTACAGCTTGCCGACCTTCGTTACCACGCCGACGGCCGCGCAGCTCGCAGGATTAAACCTGACGCTAGGACAGATCAAGAATACTCTTGTGGCCATGACGAACAACCCAGCCTCGCCCAGTAATAGCTACGGGCAGTTCGGGTTCGGGAGCACGATCACGGCGTATCATCCCATCGGGAACTCCAAGTACAACGGCTTGTCTCTCCAGTTGAATAAGCGTTATGCGAAGAACTTTTCCTACATGACCGCATTTACCTGGAGCCATGCGCTCGACGATTCAACGGCGACGGTGTTCAGCACAAATCTGACGCCACGCCGCGGCCAGGACTTCAGGAACCTGCGCAACGATTGGTCCTCTTCGGCGCTGGATCGCCGGCTCCGCTTTACATTCACGCCCATGTATGACGTGAAAGTCTTCGAGAACCGTAGTTGGATGATGAAGAATATCGTGGGCAATTGGAATCTTTCAGCCACCTATACGTACCAATCGCCCGCCTACGCCACGGTCCAAAGCGGAATCGATTCGAACCTCAACAATGATTCCGCTGGCGACCGCGCGATTGTCAATCCCGCAGGCAATGCTAACCTGTCCTCGGCTGTGACGGGCATAAACAGCTCGGGTGCGGCGGTGGCGGCCGGCGCGGCTTCCACCGTCGCCTACGTCGCGGTGAATTCGAACGCGCGGTACATCCAGGCCGGGCAAGGCGCCTTTGCCAACGCGGGCCGGAATACCTTCCCATTGCATCCGATCGACAATGTCGACCTCCAAGTTTTGAAGCGCCTGGCCGTTACCGAACGGACGCGCGTAGAGTTTGGCGGACAGTTTAGCAACGTACTCAACCATCCCCAATGGACGGGCGACCTGCTGAACGACGTTTATCCTAATCAGCTAAACAACACGCGCAGCTTCCTGCTGACCGGAAGCTCATCGTTCGGCCGGTTCGATCAGTTCTATACCAGCAACTCGCGCACCTTGACGGTACTCGGACGGCTGGTCTTCTAGATGTTCCACTGATGGACTGGGCGGGAGCGTTCCCCGCCCAGTCCTGGCGGGGAGTCATGCCGCCAGTCTCGGAGGACGCTGGTCGGTCATGCGGGGCCGTTCTGTTGAATGCGTTTGCGGGCATGACTAATCTCGGCCCAGAGCCACAACATCTGCCAGAGGATCAGTCGTTCGAATGGCATCTGATGGGTGAGCGCGAGAGCCATCAAGCAGTAAACGAAAAGGTACACGACGATCCTGCTGAGGGCTACCAGCGCCCACATCGCCAATTTGCGTTTTTGCCAGGCCATTTTGTCCAGGTAGAGCAGGGACAGTTTCTGCGAGGCCCACGCTTTCAAACTGGCCGCCGCGATAATAATCGTGAAACTCAGCATCCACCACGACATTGAGTCCGAAAGCTTGCGCGGCTCGTGGAAGGTCCAAAGAGCGAGGACGATGCTCGCCTGGATTGCCCATCCAGTAAAAATCGCGACGCCGTAACTGCCCAGCGTTCGGCAGTCCTGGACTGCACCGATCGCGATCGCCTTTAGAGTCTGACGCCAGAACCATGCGGAAGACCGGCCGTGTTGGAACTCCTCGATCAGATCGCCCGCAAGCGGCGAGTTTTGTGCCGCGATGCCGGAACACCGCAACAGCCATGCTGCAAGTTTCGGAGGATGCCGAAGTTTCATGCCAGACCTTTACCAAGCTGGGGAAGTCCGTGCCACAAGCTGACCAGCGCGCGCTGCGTTTCCCGCACCGCCTGCAAGCCCGATTCGGTGACTCGGAAATAGCGCTTCGCCCGGCCGCCGCGCTCGGCTGTCGGATCGCCCAAGCGAGAGGCGACCAGGCCCTTCTCCTCCAGCCGTTCGAGCGACGCATACACGCTGCCCAGCGCCACCTCGCGGCCGCTGCGCTGTTCGATTTCACGGGAAATCGGAACACCGTAGGCCTGGTCTCCGAGACGGATGAGCGCCAAGAGAACCATCAGCTCAAACTCACCGAGAAAGCTTCGGCGCTTCATTTGTTCGATCATAGTGAATAAATAGGCGCAACGCAAGGTGGCGGGCCTGAGGTGATAAACTCTCGTCGAGGTGAACGCCATGCGAGCGAGTCTCATTTTTCTGATTACGCTGACGCCGCTATTAGCCCAGGACAGCAAGTCTCTTGCGGCGCGAGTCCAGCGGCTGGAAGATATTCAGGAGATCCAGGGCGTCCTGCTGGACTACGGCCGGTTCCTCGACGCCCGCGACTTCGCGGCCTACTCACGCTTGTTCGCCAAGGACGGCGAATGGGTGGGTGGATTCGGTACCGTCCAGGGCCCGGCGGCCATTCAGGCGTTCATGGAGAAGAACATCACTGGTCCCAATCGCGGAAATACCTTCCATATTCTGTCCAACTTCAAAATCGAGGTGCATGGAGACACCGCCACGGCCTGGTCGCGCTGGACTTTTATGACTCCCGGGGCCGACAAGAAGCCTGCTGCTGCCCAAGCCGGCCGCTACGACGACACCTTGGTCCGCGAGAACGGCCACTGGAAATTCAAGCGCCGGACCGCCTCGAACGACATCCCCATCCCCGATCCGGTCCCTGCCAAATAGGCGTAAAATGGCCCTTCCGTCCCGTATCTCACAGATACAACGGGGTTTTTCCTCCCGCCGATGCCCGTAGCCCAGTGGACGGAACTGTTGTAACCTAGCAGTGAGCCGGTGCGCCTTTTTACTTGTAGGGATTGGACTTTTAGTATCGCCGGTAACACTGGGAGCGGTGGCGGCGGTCATGCTGGTTGACTTCGAACTCATAGAACGGGCTCGAAGCGGTGACGATAGCGCGTTTAACCAGGTGGTGCAGGCATACCGTAAACGGATCCTGGGTACTATAGCGCGGCTCATCGGCAGGCCGGAGGACGTGGAGGATGTAGGACAGGAAGTTTTCCTCCGATTGTATTTTTCTCTGGACCAGTTGAGAACGGCGGAAGTGTTCGAGCCGTGGCTGTACCGGCTGACCGTGAACGCGGCGTATGACTATTTGCGCCGGCAGCGGCGGCGGCGCGAGAGCCGGATGTCGGATTTGAGCGAGCAGCAGGTGATGATGGCGGATGCTGCCGCAGGTGGGAAACGCGACGTAGAAGAGACACGTCGAACGAAGATACGGGAGACGGTGGACGATTTACTCGGGAAGATTTCCGAGGAAGACCGGATCCTGTTGACGCTGAAAGAAGTCGAAGGGTTATCTCTCAAGGAGCTGGAGAAGATATACCGGGTGAACGAAAACGCTCTGAAGGTACGATTGTTCCGGGCTAGGCAGCGGGTTCTAAAGGCTTATGACGCCGGGGAGCCTGAGGTGGGCGGGTAGCAAAATCGATGTCCGGAGGTATAGAATGGATCGCATGAAAGACAGACTCGACGCGCTCTGGGTTGAGTATCGGGAGGCGACTCCTGATCCTGAAGCCGGCCCTAACTTCATGCCGCAGCTGTGGCAGAAGATCGAAACACGGCGCGTCGAAACCACGTCCGTATTTCGCCGGCTGGCTCAGATCTGCGTAATGGCAACCGTCGCTCTGGCCCTGGTCATAAGCGCGGTGCTGATTCCCCACAGCAATAACGACGAAGTATTCTACAGCGGAACCTACGTCGATGTTCTCGCCGCCGAGCACTCTAATGATTATGTGGAGGCTCTCCCGGCGGGAGACTATCGATGAACGTCTCTCGCAAGAGCATCGCCCTCTACGTGGCGCTCGTGTTCGTGAGCGGGGCGGTCCTGGGCGTCTTCGGCGATCGCTTGTATACCGTGACTACGGTGGCAAGCAAAAACACCAAAGCTAAGCCCAGTCCCGAGGAGTTCCGTCGCGGTTACCTCGGATTCATGCAAAAGCGTCTAACCCTAAGCGAGACGCAGGTCACCCAGCTGGGCCTGATTCTGGATGAAACCCGGGCGCGCATGAATGAAGTCCATGAGCGGACGATACCGGAACAGCAGGAAATTCAGAAATCACAATCTGACAAGATCCGCGCGCTGCTCACGCCTGCCCAGCAGTCGGAATACGACGTCGTGGTCAAAGAGCGTAGAGAGCGAATGAAGAAGGGCGGCCCTCGCGGCGGTCCTGGCGGATTCTGATTCTTCGGCTTTATTTTGCTGCGGCGCCTTCTCCCCTATACCAGCGTTCTCATGATTCTGGCCTTGCTGTACGCCGGCTGGACGCTCTACTCGCGCCATCAGGCTGCCGCTGAGGCGGAACGCCAAGCCCAACAGAAACAGATCGACGAGGATCAAAAAACCGTCGCCAGGTTTGGCGGCGATCGCCTCACGATTCTGGGATTCAACGCTGCAAAGGGCGAAGTCCCGCCGGGAGGACGCGTAGTGTTGTGTTATGGCGTATCGAACGCCGCGGGGGTGAAAATCGAACCGGGCGTGGAGCCGATCAAACCTGCGATCTCGCACTGTTTGAACGTGTTCCCGAAGAAAACGACAACGTACAAGCTGACCGCTGAAGACTCTCAGGGAAACACGAAGAGCGCGGCGCTGACGATCAGAGTGCGGTAAAGTGCCAAGCCGGAGCGCGCAGCGCAGGGCGCGGACTGCGATCAGGGGAAGAAAATTGGCTCGCGCCCTGCTGCGTTGCGCGCGCTTAAGGTACCGATACTGGTTTCTTCTTGGCTGCGGCTGCGGCGGCCTGGGCGTCCCGGACCTTCTGGTACTTCTTCTGGAAGCGGTCGACACGGCCTTCGGTGTCAATCAGCTTCTGCTTTCCAGTGAAGAACGGATGGCAGCTCGAGCAGATTTCCACTCGGATGTCGCCCTTATGAGCCGAGCGCGTCTTGAACGTGTGCCCGCAAGCGCAGACGACGTTGATTTCTTCGTAGGCGGGGTGAATTCCAGCTTTCATGGGAAATTCCAATATAACACAAGCCTAAACACAAAGCCCCGCGCAGCCCTTGGAAGGGACACGGCGGGGCCTTATGGTTGAATCAGGACTCTTTCGCGTTGAGGGGGCCGTTCCACATGAGCAGCGGCCTCGACACTGTTCGAAACCTGAACGTTAGCGGGTCGACTTCAACAGTCGGCCACCTCACGCGTGGTTTGAGTGCTGTTTTTACTACTGCCAGATATCATTAGACTGGACCACCTCCTTCCTCAGTGATGCCTTCATCTTAAGACCACTCTGCAAAAGTGTCAAGCTAGAAAACAACGGTATGGAAACATTAGTTACTTACTCTGTTCGCGACGATGTGGGCGTCATCGTCATCAACAATCCTCCTGTGAATGCGCTCAGTTCGGGGGTACTAGAAGGCCTCAGGACCGCGGTGCACGCGCTGGAAGGGAACGGCGCGGTGCAGGCCCTTGTTGTCATCGGCGGCGGGAAGACGTTCGTGGCAGGCGCCGACATTAATCAGTTTGTCGACATCCTATCGGGGCAGGGAACCATGCCGGCGTTCCATCCGGTGCTCGACGCCATCGAAAATTGCGCCAAGCCGGTCGTAATGGCGATTCACGGTACCGCGCTCGGCGGCGGCCTGGAACTGGCCATGGCCGGACACTATCGCGTGGCGACGTCCGATGCGCAGGTCGGGCAGCCGGAGGTGAAGATCGGACTGATTCCCGGGGCGGGCGGAACGCAGCGGTTGCCCCGGCTGGCGGGCGTCGCCAAGGCCGCCGAGATGTGCGCGTTCGGCGAGCCTATTTCGGCGAAGGAAGCTTTGGCTGCCGGCATCGTCGACAAAATCATTGAGCAAGACTTGCTTGCGGACGCAATTGCTTTCGCTCGCGAGGTTGAAAAACCGAGACGTACGCGCGATCTGCCGGTGACGCCAGCCGATATCTCGGACGTCCGCAAAAAGCTCCGGGGAAAATTGACCGCGCCGGTAGCGGCGCTGGACGCCGTGGAAGCGGCTGGGAGGCTGCCGTTCGATGAAGGAATTCGAGTGGAGGGTGAAATCTTCGACCGCTGCCTGCATTCGGACCAGTGCAAGGCGCTCATTCACGCGTTCTTCGCCGAACGCGCCGTATCGAAGATCCCGGACATTCCCAAAGACACGGCTCTTTATACGATCCGGAGCGCGGGCGTAATTGGGGCAGGCACCATGGGGGGTGGCATCGCGATGGCTCTTTCCAACGCCGGCATCCCCGTCTTCTTAAAAGACGCGGAACAAGCAGCGCTCGACCGGGGCATGGCAACCATCCGGAAGAACTACGAGCGTTCGGTGAAAAGCGGCCGGCTCACGGCAGCCGCTGCGGAAGAGCGTATCGCGAGAATCTCGCCACAACTCGGCTGGAAGGGATTTGACCAAGTCGACATCATCATTGAAGCCGTGTTCGAATCGCTGGCGATCAAGAAGCAGGTATTCGCGGAGATCGACAAGATCGCCAAACCTGAGTGCGTGCTGGCGTCGAACACTTCGACACTGGATATCGACGCGATCGCAGCCGTGACGTCACGTCCGCGGATGGTGATCGGGATGCACTTTTTCAGTCCCGCGAACGTGATGCGGCTGGTAGAGATCGTGCGAGCCAAGGCTACGGAAAAGCCGGTGATCGCTACAGCCATGGCACTGGCGAAGACGCTCAAGAAGGTCGGCGTGGTGGTGCGGAACGCCTTCGGGTTTGTCGGCAACCGCATGATGTTTCCGTACATGGAGCAGGCCCAGCTTCTTGTAGAGGAAGGGGCTACGCCCGAGCAGGTGGATCGCGCGCTCACCGATTTCGGTATGGCCATGGGGCCGCTGGCAGTGGCCGATCTGAGCGGGATCGACGTGTTCTGGAGGATCCAGCAGGAACTTCCGGCGGCGGCCGCAAACGGAATCGACAGGCTGTATGCGGCGGGGCGATACGGGCAAAAGACCGGCGCGGGATTTTACAAATACGACGAAAGTCGTAAGCCCGCGGCCGACCCGGCGGTGCTGGCGCTACTCCAGAAAGCACATCGTGCGATCTCTGACGAGGAAATCGTGGAGCGGTGCATTTACGCGCTGATCAATGAGGGAGCCAAGGTCCTTGAAGAAGGAATCGCGTCGCGTGCGGTGGACATCGACGTCATTTATCTAACTGGCTACGGCTTCCCGACGTATCGTGGCGGGCCGATGTTTTATGCGGACACTGTGGGTCTTAACAAGATCCACGATCGCGTGGTCCAATTTGGATGGACGCCGGCGGCGCTCCTGACTGCCGCGAAGGAACGTGCATGAACGCAAATTACGACGCTGATCCTGAGATTGGCGAGTTGTACGATCACGTCCCGGTATACCGCGATCGGAAGGATGTAGCGTTCTACGTCGATCTCTGCCGCGCCGCGATGGGAGAGGTTCTAGAATTGGGCTGTGGCACGGGTCGATTGCTAATTCCGGCGGCTGAGGCCGGGTGCGCGATCACAGGACTCGACGGGTCCGGTTCCATGCTGAAGCGGTGCCGGGCGAAGCTGGACGCGACACCGCCGGAAGTGCAGAAACGCGTGACGCTGGTCGAGGCCGATATGACCAGCTTCTCGCTCGATCGCACGTTCGCCCTGGCGACGGTCCCGTTCCGGCCGCTGCAGCACCTGATTAGCGTCGAAGAGCAATTGAGTTTTCTGGCTTGCGTGCGTCGCCATCTGGAGCCTGGTGGGAAGCTGGCTCTGGATGTTTTTCATCCGCATCTGACGACGCTGGCCAGTGAGGTCGACCCTAACGAGATCGAGGACACGCCGGAGGTTGAACTCGCGGACGGCCGTCTGATGCGGCGAGCTTTTCGAAATGTGGCGAAGCGACGCGCTGAACAAACCAACGATATCGAGCTGATCTACTATGTTCGGGATCCCGCGGGTCAGACGACGCGGATCGTGCAAGCGTTCCCTATGCGATACTTCTTCCGTTTTGAGCTGGAACACCTGCTAACGCGTGCCGGGTTCGAGATCACTGGGTTGTTCGGCAATTTCGACCGGTCGCCTTTCACGGATTCGTCGCCCGAGATGATCGTGATCGCGGCCAGGAAAGACTGATCCCGGAATCTATCTTTTCTTGTTGTCGTTGGCGAACCACTTCACCCACTTTGTGGGCGGGAAGACGAACAAGCCAATCAGCGCGATGATGATGAAGAAGACAAATAACAGAACGGCAAGAGCCATGTCTCTACATCTTATACTGTGGCTATGAAGTACTGTTATACCGAAACACCGATTGGTCCGCTG
>Ga0105248_10004102_pt1 | contig 16109 bp, 16 predicted proteins | sample KBSS34metaG_FD_81524 | JGI IMG/M metagenome (GOLD analysis project Ga0105248, IMG submission 81524) | Switchgrass rhizosphere microbial communities from Kellogg Biological Station, Michigan, USA - KBS S3-4 metaG | ecosystem: Host-associated > Plants > Roots > Rhizosphere > Soil | place... | reverse complement strand
CGATCCCGAACTATCGCATCATGGAATATGACGTGGACGAAGTGCCGTGGCGCAACGACCTGTTCACGCACCCGCCCGTGATCGAGAATGGCCAGCTCGTGCTATCCAACCGTCCGGGCTGGGGCTCGGATGTCGTCGAGGAGGCTGTGAAAGCCCACCCGGTCAAGAAGAAGAAATGACGGCGCAGGATCGCCGTCACTTCGTGTAGATCTTTTTTGCCAACTCCATCATCGCGGCGCGCTCCTCGCGGATCACTGCGCCAAGCAGCTTCGGTTCAACAAAAGGCTTGGCTTCGGGGTCAGCCTTGTCCATCAGGCCTTTCACCACCGGCGTCATCCAGGCGTTCGCGTATTGCAGCTGCGAGTCGACGTCGAGGAAATGGTTGACGAAGACGCGCAAGGCGTTTGGGTGCGGCGCGTTCTTAAGCTGGGCAAAGTTGATCGGAACGTAGGGCACGCCCTCCCGCATGACGATCACCTTCGCAGGCAGCCCTTTGAGGTCGGACGTCATCGCCGCCATCTGCGGGACGTAGATCGGATACTCGCCACGCGCGATCCGGCGCGCATCGTTGCGCAGGTCGCGGCTGAACACGAGATTCTGCGCCGCAAGCTTTTCATGGAACGATGTGCCGTAGGTCTTCTGCAGCACGAAGAACATGGTCTGTCCACCGCCGAGCGGACGCACGTCATCGGAGAGAATCTTCCCCTTCCACTTGGGCTCGAGCAAGTCTGTCCATGCCTTCGGCTCGTCTTCCGGCGTCACCAAGCGCGTATTGACGAGCACGCCATAGGCCTGGATCCAGGCCGGGATATACATCTCCGTTGCCGGCAATTCCGCGCGCAGGTTGGCGATATTGGGCGCGCGGCCGATCGGCTCGACATACGGGCCGTCGATGATCTGCTGCTCGATGGTCGAGGTCGAATGCAGCTCGATGTCCCCGAGGAAACGGCCGGCTACCTGTTCGGCGCGAATGCGTTCGGTGAGCTCGCTGGCACGCAGGTCGAGCGAATCGACCTGAATGCCGTACTTCTGCTCGAACGATTTGATGACGGTGGTGAAGTAGGGCGCGCCGTTGGCCGAGTTGTAGATGACGACCTTGCCTTCCTTCTTGCCGGCGGCGACGACCTTGTCCCAATCGTCCGATTGCGCGGCCGCGCCGGCGGTGAGGCCCCAGAACGCAAGTAAAATCGCCAGAACCCGAACCATCGGCATACCCCTCGCGTTTCCTAATCAATTGTAATCGGGCGCTCTCGCGGAGTACTATAGAGGCTGCTTCGCTCCACGCGAAAATCGCCAACAATTCAATGCGCTGAGCGCGGGCATGCTATGAACTGGACGACGCCATGAACATCGCGATCCGAGAGCAGAAGGCCGACCCGCAGGCGACACGCCTGACCGTGGTCGATTGCGATATCCATCCGCAGGTGCGCTCGCCCGCCGACTTGCAGAAGTATCTGCCGGAGCGCTGGCGCAAGCATCAAGCCACTTTTTCCAACCACGTGCGGCAGGCGCTGTCGGAGACGCTCTCCTATCCGCGCATGACACCCGATGTGGCGCGCCGCGATGCATGGCCGACCAACGGCGGCCCGCCTGGCTCCGACCTCGAGTTCATGCGCCAGCAACACCTCGACCTCAACGGCGTCGAATATGGAGTCCTGATTGCGCTGCGCAACGGCGGCACCCAGCGCAACGTCGATTACGGGTCCGCGCTCTGCCGTGCCGTCAACGATTGGCAAGTCGAATACTGGCTCGACAAGGAACCGCGCCTGCGCGGCTCGTTGGCGGTGCATCCGGAAGACCCGGTTGGCGCCGTGAAGGAGATCGAGCGTGCGTCCGCCGACAAGCGCTTCGTGCAAGTGTTGCTGCCGCCGCGCATGGACGAGCCGGCCGGCCGCCGCCGCTACTGGCCGATCTATGAAGCGGCTGTGCGCGCTGGACTACCGATCGGCATGCACGTTGGCGGCGTCGGTGGACACCCTTGCACGGCCGGTTCGGGCGCCGCCTCATACTACATCGAAGAGCACCATTCGCTGGTGCCGGCGATGCAGGCGGTCGTCACCAGCATGGTGCTCGAAGGCGTATTCGAACATTTCCCCGATCTCAAGGTCGCGCTGATCGAGGGCAGCTTCGCCTGGGTGCCGTCGCTGACCTGGCGGCTCGACAAGCAATGGGCACGGCTCAAAGAAGAAGTCCCGCATCTTACCCGCAAGCCGTCGGAATACGTGCGTGAGCATTTCTGGTTCACCACGCAGCCGATCGACGAGCCCGACGATCCGCAGCAGTTGTTCGACGTGATGACCTGGATTGGCTGGGACCGGCTGATGTTCTCGACCGACTACCCGCACTGGGATTTCGACGACCCGCGTTACGTGTTCAAGGCCAAGCTCGACGAGCCGCATCGCAGCATGCTGTTCCGCGACAATGCCAAGGCACTCTACGGGCTCAAGTGACGATGGCCCGGCACGTGGTGGCAAAGGCCGATGAAATCGCGCCCGGCAACAACAAGCTCGTGACCGTGAAGGGCCGCGAGATCGGCCTGTTCAACATCAAGGGCCAGTATTACGCGCTCGCCAACAAGTGCCCGCACGAAGGCGCCTCGCTCTGTCGCGGCACGCTGGTGGGGCTCGCTGAATCCGACGGGCCCGGCCACTACCGCCTGACCCGGCAGGGCGAGCTCCTGAAATGCCCTTGGCACGGGTGGGAATTCGACGTGCGCACCGGCCAATCCTGGTGCGATCCGAACAACACCTACGTGCGGCAATATGCTGTGTCCGTCGAGGCGGGCAGCGAGTTATTGAAGGGGCCTTACGTCCTCGAGACGTTCCAGGTGGCGGTGGAAGAAAACTACGTCATCATCGAGATGTGAGCGATGGCCGTTGCCGAGATCGATGTTGGTCGACAGGGTGATCGCTCGGCTTCCCGCGCGTCCGCCGGCCGCGGCATGTTTGCGGCGCTGGCCGGCCGGGCGATCGGACGGCGTGTCGGCGTCACGCTGCTGTTTCTCATCCTCGCCTTTCTCACACTCTACCCGCTGTCCATGCTGCTCTACGGCAGCCTGCACTCCACACCGCCCGGCATGGCCGGCGAGTTCAACCTGCAGGGCTACCGCGACATCCTCACAGCCGAGAACGTCATCGTCCTGATCAACACGGTTGGGCTGTCGTTCGCCAAAACCATTCCCTCGCTGTCGCTGGCGATCCTGCTCGCCTGGATCTGCGCGCGCACCGACACGCCCTATCGCGGCATGCTGGAAGTGCTGATCACGCTGCCTTTCTTCATTCCGCCGATCCTCACCGCCATGGCCTGGGGCATGCTCGGCAACAAGCAGGTCGGCGTCATCAACATGGCGTGGCAGTGGCTCACCGGCACGACCTCGGCACCGATCAACGTTTATTCCTACGGCGGCATCGTCTGGCACATGATGCAGTATTCGACGCCGTTCCTGTTCCTGTTCATCGTCGACTCGTTTCGAGCCATGGACCCCTCGCTCGAGGAGTCGAGCCGCATGTGCGGCGCTTCGCGCTGGAGCACGTTCCGCCGCGTCACCGTCCTGCTGATGCTGCCGGCAATCGTGTCGTCATTCATGCTGAGCCTCATCCGCGGCATCGAGTCGTTCGAGTCGCCGCTATTCTTCGGACTTCCCGCCGGCATCACGGTGATCACCACCGAGATCTACAACGCGATCAATCATCGCGCGACGCCGGCCTACCAATATGCCACCGCCCTCTCCTTCGCGATCATGGCGTTGATGTTCCTGCTGGTGATCTTGCAGTGGCGCGTGTTGCGTGGCCGCACCTTCACCACCGTGACCGGCAAGGGTTACGCCCCCAACATCACCAAGCTGGGCCCCTGGCGCTGGGTGACATTCGGCTTCTGCATCCTGTTCTTCATCGTCACCGTCGTGCTGCCGGTCGGACAACTCGCGGTCGGCTCGTTCTTCAAGTTCTTCGGCTTCTATTCGTACGACATGTTCACGTTCGAGCATTACGTCGCGGTGTTCCAGAACAAGGACGTCTGGCGCGCCGTGCGCAACACCATGCTGCTCGGGCTTGCGGGCGCGACCGCCACCATGGTGCTCGGCGGCATCGTCGCCTACGTCACCGTGCGCACGAAATGGCGCGGGCGGCAGATCATCGATGGACTTGCGTGGCTGCCCTGGATGATGCCCGGCATGGTGCTCGGCGTCGGCTTTCTGTGGGCCTTCGCCATGCTGCCCGGCCCGATCCCGATCTACGGCACGATCTGGGCGCTGCTGCTCGCCTACATGGCTCTCGGCACGCCGGTCGCCTCGCGCATCATGGCGGGCGTCTATCAGCAGCTCTCCTTCGATCTCGAGGAATGCTCGCGCGTACACGGCGCGTCCTGGTGGCAGACGCTGTGGCGCATCCTGATCGCACTGGCGTGGCCGTCGTTCGCGGTCGGCTGGGTGCTGACTTTCTTCGGCATATTGCGCGAGCTGTCGGCGTCGATCCTGCTGTATTCGGTGGGCTCCGAGGTCCTGTCGGTGACGCTGCTCAAGCTGTGGGCCAACGGTCAGGCCGAGCAGGTCAGCGTCATCGGTCTGCTGATGATGCTGCTGGTGATCTTCTTCCGCTGGGTACAGCTCAAGCTCATCAAAGAGCGCATCAGCACGTTGTGAGTAGGTTGGAGGGGAAGCCATGGCGGCAGTGCTGATCGAAGACGTCAGCCGAACCTTCGGCGAGGTCATCGCCGTCAACCGCATCAACCTGAAGGTCGAGCGCGGCGAGTTCGTCACGCTGCTCGGGCCCTCCGGCTGCGGCAAGACGACGACGTTGCGCATGGTGGCCGGCCTCGAGCAGAACACCGGCGGGCGCATCAGCATCGGCGACCGCGTGGTAAGCGACGCCGCGGCATCGCTGTTTGTGCCGCCCGATCACCGCCAGCTCGGCATGGTGTTCCAGTCCTATGCGATCTGGCCGCACATGACGGTGTTCGACAATGTGGCTTATCCGCTGAAAATCCGCCGTCGGCCCAAGGCCGAAATCCGCGAGCGCGTGATGGCGACCCTGCGGCTGGTCGAGATGGACAAGTTCGCCGATCGCCCCGCGCCCGCTCTCTCCGGCGGCCAGCAGCAGCGCGTCGCCATCGCGCGCGCATTGGTATTCGAGCCCGAGGTTCTCCTGCTCGACGAGCCGCTCTCAAATCTTGATGCGCGCCTGCGTACGCAGATGGGCGACGAATTCCGGGCGCTGCAGAAGCGACTCGGCATAACAAGTCTCTACGTCACCCATGACCAGGAAGAGGCGATGGCGCTCTCCGACCGCGTCGTCGTCATGCACGGCGGCAAGATCCTGCAGATCGGCGCGCCAGAGGAGATTTATCAGCGTCCGGTGAGCCGCACGGTGGCGGCGTTCTTCGGTTCGCCCAACCTGCTCGACGCCAAGGTGACAAGCTGCGAGCCGGAAGCGAACGGCCGCTTCCGCCTTAAGGTCGACGGCAAGGGCTGGCAGGGCCACGCGCGTGCCGGCGAGAAATTCGCGGTTGGCGCTCCCGTGCTGGTGCTGGTGCGGCCGGAGAACATCCAGATCGGCACGCAGGCGTCGATCAACGGCGCACAGATGGCCTGGTCGGGAAAGATCGTGCATTCGATCTTCCGCGGCCCGCGTACCTCGGTCGCAATCGAGACCGGCGGCCCGCGTCTTAACGTCGAGGCGCCGGCACTGCTCGGGGCGCGCGTCGGCGATGAAGTGAGGATCGCCGTGCCGCCGGGCGGGGCCTGGGCGATCCGGCCGGAAGCGGTGAACTAGACGTTGGTGCCTTCGCGGGCGGCAGCCGTTGAATAATTCCCGCGCGTCATCACGGCCGTGGCACCGCCGTCGATCGGAATAACTGTTCCCGTCAGATAGCTTCCCGCAGGCGACGCCAGCAGCAGCGCGAGGCCCTTGATCTCGTCGGTCTGCGCGAGCCGGCCGAGCGGCACCATGTCGGCGAACAGCTTCACGGTTTCGGGGTCGCGATGCAGGCGGCCGCCGCCGATGTTGGTGAAGAACGGCCCCGGCGCAATGGCGTTGACGCGGATGTTGAACGGCGCCAGTTCGACAGCGGCCTGGCGGACGATGTTAATCACGGCGGCCTTCGAAGCGACATAGCTGTAGCCCGTGATCGGCTCGGCCCGGATGCCCGCAATCGAGGCCGTGGCGACAATGCTGCCGGTCTTGCGCCGCTTCATGTGCGGCACCGCAAAGCGCATCGCCATCAGGGTGGCTGTCATGTTCACGTCGATTGCCTTCTTGAACATTTCGACGTCGAATTGATCGATCGCGCCTTCGGGCGACACCAGCGTGCCGCGGCCGCCGCTGATGCCGGCATTGGCGAACAGCGCGTCGAGACGGCCATGCCGGCCCGCGGCGCTGTCGATCGCTGCGCGCAGGGCGTCGGTGTTGCCAACGTCGAGGACAACACCTTCGGCCACGCCGCCCGCACTTCTGAGGCGCGCGACGTGCTTGTTGAGCTCCCCTTCGTTGATGTCGGCGAGCACGACCTGAGCGCCGTTGGCAGCCATGACCTCGGCGAAGGCCAGACCCAGGCCGCTGGCCGCACCGGTAACGAAGGCGACATGGCCCTCGACGTTGAACAGATCAGCCATTTTCATCGAAGAGTCTCCCGCGCTCGTAGTCTTTGATATACCAGCGATCCGCTCATCGAGGGGAGTCTGTCGCGTGAAGGACCTCAAAGGCAAAACCGCATATGTCTCGGGCGCCGCCTCGGGCGTCGGCTTCGGTATCACTTCGGCGCTGGCGCAGGCCGGCGCCAATGTCGCCATGATCGACATCCGTGCCGACGCCTTGGCCGACGCGCGCGCCCGTCTGCACAACCTCGGCAGTCAGGTCGAGACGTTCGTCTCCGACGTGTCCGACCCCGCCGTGCTCGCGGAAACGGCGCGCGCCATCGACAAGCGCTTCGGGCCTTTGCACATCCTGTGCAACAACGCCGGCGTGTCGATGCTCGGTACGCCGCTCGACGAGATCACGCAGTCGGATTGGGACTGGGTCATCGACGTCAACATCAAGGGCGTGATCAACGGTATCAAGGCGTTCGTCCCCGGCATGAAGGCGCATAGCCAGGGCGGACACATCGTCAACACCGCGTCGATCGCCGGACTCCAGGTCAATCCGAATTTCCGCACCGGCGCCTATTCGATGACCAAATATGCGGTGGTTGCGCTATCGGAGGCGCTGGAACAGGAACTCGCCGATCACGACATCGGCGTCTCGGTACTGTGCCCTGCCGCTGTCGACACCGGCATTCACCTGTCGGCGCGCGCACGGCCGGAACGGCTCGGCGGCCCGTTCGAACGCAAGGCCGATCATTTCATGGGCGATTTGATCAAGGATGGGTTGCGGCCCGAGCAGGTCGGCGCCCGCGTGGTGCAGGCGATCCAAGACAACGAGTTCTACATCCTCACCCACTCAAGCCCGCGCGAGTGGGTCGAACGTCGCTTCCAGCGCATCATGACGGCGTTCGATCGTGCCGAAGCATTCGAGAAAAAACTCGGCATCACACCGTGGCGTCTCAATACCATCAACGCTGCGGCCACGAAGCGCAATTGACGCCGAGCGCCGGCAACGGGCATAGACAATGCGGGCGACGGCACATGGGGCTGGGAGATTTTGTCATGATGAACCGGCGCGTCTGGCTGGCCGCTTCGATCGCCGCCGCATCATGCACATTTGCCATGCGGGCCATCGCCCAGGACTATCCCGCACGCGACATCCGCATCCTGTGCAACTACGCCCCCGGATCGAGCGCGGATGTGTTCGTGCGCTTCTACGCCGAGCGGCTCAACGCCGTGCTGCGCCAGAACGTCAAGGTCGAGAACCTGGTGAAGAATTCCGGGACCGAGGCAACGCTGGCCGCGGCGAAAGCCAAGCCTGACGGCTATACCATCCTGCTCACACCGGCCAACGCCACGCTCGGCGCTGCGTCCCAACTCATCAAGAAGCAGAAGTGGGATCCGCTCAGCGATTTCGCGCCGGTCACGACCATCGCCAAGACATCACACGTCGTGCTGGTCAGTCCGCGCACGCCCATCAAGACGATCAGCGAGCTCTCGGCTTACTCCAAGTCGCGCAAGGACGACGCCGCGTTTGGCGCAAGCTCGGAGACGAGTCTCGCCGCCGCGCTGCTTTACAACAAGCTGGCGGGCGTGGCATCCACGCGCATCGCCTCGACCGTCGCGCAGCCGATGATCAACGATCTCTATTCAGGTGACGCCGATTACATCGTGCTGGAGGTTTCCGCCGCCGCGGATCAGGTGAAAGCGGGCAAGCTGCGCGCGCTGGCTGTAACCGGCGCCACGCGCAGTCCGCTGCTTCCCGACGTGCCCACCATGGAAGAGGCCGGCGTCAAAGGATACGGCAACCTCGAGCGCTGGTGGGCCGTGGTTGCGCCGGCGAAGACGCCGCAGCCGATTCTCGAGAAGCTCGAGGCCACGTTCAACCGCATCGTCGAAAGTGAGGAATCCAAGAAGTTCCTCGCCAACCTGCGGATGGAAAGCTTGCCCGGTGACGCCAAATCGGTGCAGGCTCTGTTGACGCCGGAAGTGAAGCGCTGGGGCGAACTCGCCAAGCTCGGCGGCATCGACCTGAAATAGTAATTGTTCCTGCGCGGCATGCGCGATTGACGCTATGCTCGCCCCGCCATGACCATCCTCGCCAACATCGTCATTGTCTGGCCGACAGACAAGGAATTCGTCATCGCCCCGATCGAGAAGGGGCTGCGCGCGATCGGCCATCGCGTCACGCGCTATCACGAAATTTCCGACGCCGTGAAAGCAGGCGAGGCCCTGCTGGCGGCAGCCGACATTGTCATGCCGTTTCCCGCTTTTCCGTGCACCAGCGGCGTGATGGCCAAGGCGCCGCGGTTGCGCGCGGCTTTGTCGCCGGTCACCGGGATCGATGGCATCGACCTCAGGGCGGCCACCGAGCAGGCGATCGTCGTCGGGAACACGCTGGTGTCCGAGAGCCACGAGAGCATGGCGGAAGCGACCATCCTGATGATGCTCGCCTGCCTCTACGACCTGCGCGGCTCGGAATACATTTTGCGCAACAACCTGCCGAGCCGACAGCCGGTGGCGACCATGGCCAAGGCCAAGACCGTCGGCATCATCGGCTTTGGCCAGATATCGCGCGCCATCGCCAAGCGCCTCGCCGGCTGGGACCTGCAGCTGCAGACCTATGCGCCGCGCCTGCGCGACGCGCTGCCTGAGCACGTCAAGCGCGTGGAGTTGGACGAGTTGCTGCGCACCAGCGACATCCTCATGGTGATGGCGAGCCTCAATGCCGAGACGCGCAACCTGCTCAACGCCGAGCGGCTCGCGCTGCTCAAGCCGGGCGCGATCTTCATCAACACCGCGCGCGGCGAGATCGTGGACGAACTCGCGCTTTATCGCCTTGCGAAAGACGGCCATTTGCGCGCGATCGCGGTCGACGTATTCCAGACCGAGCCGCTGCCGGCGAACCATCCGTTCCGCGAGCTTCCGAACGCCATCCTCACCGGCCATTGCATCGGGCACACCACCGACACCATCGCGGCCATGCCGCGCACGGCCATCGACAATGTCGCGCGCGTACTGCGCGGCGAGGCGCCGTCGTCGGTGAAGAATCCGGATGTTCTGCCGGCGTGGGAGAAGCGCTGGAAGGCCTGATTATTCGGCCACGCTCAACAACTGCGCCTGCTTTTCGTGATCGCCCTTGAGCTCGGCACTCGGCCCGCGATGCACGATCTTGCCGCGGTCGATGACCACGCAATCTTTGGCGAACGACAGCGCGAGCTCGGCCTTCTGTTCGACCAGCACCATGGTGAGCCCGGTCTCTTCACGAACCTTGATGAGCGAGTCGAGCAGCGCTTCCACGACGACAGGCGCCAGACCTTCGAGCGGCTCATCGAGTAGCAGCACTTGCGGTGCGCCGACGAGGGCGCGCGCAATCGCCACCATCTGCTGCTCGCCGCCTGACAGCCGGTTGCCGGTGTTGCGGCGGCGTTCCTTCAGGCGCGGGAACAACTCGTAGACCTTTTCGACGCCCCAGCCACCGGGCAGCACCGACACCAGGAGATTTTCTTCGACCGTGAGGGAGGGAAACACTTCGCGTTCCTGCGGCACGTAGCCGAGGCCGTTCCGTGCTCGCATGTGCACCGGCATGGTCTCGATCTGCTGGTCGCCCAGCCGGATCGTTCCTTTGTGGCGAGTCGTGATGCCCATCAAGGTGGTGAGCAGCGTCGACTTGCCGACTCCATTGCGCCCCAGCACCGCGAGGGTGCCGCCGGGCGGAATCTCAAGCGAGATGCCATCGAGCACGACGGTCTCGCCGTAGCCGGCGTAAAGGTCTTCGACTTTGAGGCCGATGCTCATACGACCGTCCGCCCGAGGTAAACGGCGCGCACTTCCGGATCGGCGGCGATCTTTGCCGGCTCGCCGCGGGTCAGCACGCGCCCTTGCAACAACACGATGATCTCGCGCGCGAAGCGGAAGATCACTTCCATGTCGTGCTCGATGATGAGGATGGCCATGTCTTTCGGCAACCGCCCCAGCACGTCGTGGATGCGGTGCGCCTCTTCCGACGGCACGCCGGCCGCCGGCTCGTCGAGCAGCAGCACACGCGGCTTGAGTGCAAGCGCGATGGCGATTTCGAGCAGGCGCTGCTGGCCATAAGGTAGTTCGCGCACCAGCCGGTCGCCGACATCGCCAACGCCGAGATCCTGCAGCATGGCTTGCGCCTCGTCGCAGCAGCGGCGCCACTGCGGTCTGAACCGCATCATGCGCCAAGCGTAGCCTTCGCGTTCAGCGATCGCGATCGCCACGTTATCGCGCGTCCTGTTCTCGCGCAGCAGCGCATTGATCTGATGCGTGCGCGCGAGACCGCGCTTCACGCGCATCTCCGGGGCCATCTTCTCGATCGAAGTGCCCTCGAGCGTGATGGTGCCGGAATCGGGCTGCAGGAAGCCCGTCAGAAGATTGACAAAGGTCGTCTTGCCCGCGCCGTTCGGCCCGATCAAGCCGACGCGTGCGCCGGGTTGCAGGTCGACGTCGATCGACTGGGCGACGACGAGCGCGCCGAAACTCTTGTTCAGCCCGCGAATGGAAAGCGCGGGTGCCGATGACGTACTCATGCGGCGTCCGTGGGCTTGCGGCCGAGCAAGCGCCGTCCGACGCGGCCGAGGTCCATCAACCCGCCCTCGAGGAACAGCACGGTCGCGATCAGCATCACGCCGATAATGGCTTCCGAGAGATGCGGGTTCTGCTTGGCGGTCCAGTCCTGCACCACGAAGTAGACGATGGCGCCGACGAATGCTCCATAGAGCCGGCGCGTACCGCCGAGGATGAGCACGACCGTGACGATGCCGGCAGTCAACAGGCTCAGGGTCTCGAGACCGACGAAGCGCGTGGAATGCGCCGACAAAGCGCCGGCCGACCCCGCCATGGCGCCGGAGATGGCGTAGATCGCCACCAGGCGCCACCACACGGGCGTGCCGATGGCACGCATGCGGCGCGGGTTCTGGCGGATGCCATCGAGCGAGCGCCCGAATGGCGACTGCACCAGCCGCCAGGCGATCAGGAACCAGATGAACAGCACCGCGAGGGTGTAGAGGTAGGCGGTGGTGCCGAAAATGTTGAACGGCCAGATGCCGAACAGCGGATCGACCCGCATCCCCTGCAGCCCGTCGTCGCCCCCCGTCAGCCACTTTGCCTTGTTGGCCCATTCGAACACGACCGAGACGATGGCAAGCGTCAGCATCAGGAACGTCACACCGCTCGTGTGCAGAATCATGGCGCCGCTAATCAGGCCGAAGATGCCCGACAGCACGATCGCGACCAGATGGCCGAGGATCGGGTCGCCGCTGACATGGATCGAGAAGATGCCGGCGGCATAGGCGCCAATGCCGAAGAACGCCGAATGGCCCAGCGTGACGATGCCGGCGTAACCGAGCACGAGATCGAGCGAGATGGCGAACAACATCCAGATCATGATGTTGGTGCCGAAGGTGAGATAACCCTGCGCCATGAAGTAGTAGACGATGGCTATGATCCAGGGCAGCGCATGCCCGACCAGAGCCAGAGGGCTCAGTCCTTTGGTATCGGATTTGCCGTCGGTCATGGCCGCCATCACGCGACTGATTTTGGCGGCAGCAGACCTTGCGGCCGCCACAGCAAGAGGACGAACACCGCGGCGTAGAGCAAGTACGCCGCTGCCTCGGTGTAGAAGTACTTGCCGGCCGTGTCGATAATGCCGAGCGCCATCGCTGCCACGAACGAACCCTTGAAGCTCCCCTCGCCGCCGACAATCACGACGACCAGGAACAGCACGACGTATTTCAGGGCGTAGGATGGCTCCGGAGACAGGATACCGGCGCCGATGGCGCCGCCGAGACCCGCGAGCCCGCAGCCGATGACGAAGGTTGTGGTGAAGAGCACACTGACGTTCATGCCGACGGCGCGCGCCATACGCCCGTTATCGACCGCAGCGCGCAGCCGCGCGCCAAACAGCGAATTCTCGATCACGTACCAGAGCACGGCAGCGATGATGGCACCGACGATGATGATGAACAGGCGGTAGCCCGAATACGTGCGAAATCCGATGTCCACCGGCCTTGTGAGATAGTCTGGAAACTGCACCGGATAGGGAAATGCGCCGAACAGATAGGAGACCGCGGAGGTCGCCACGAAGACAACGCCGATGGTGAGCAGAACCTGCGCCAACTCGCCCTTGCGATAGAGCGGCCGGATCAGCGTCGCTTCCGTGATGCCGCCCAGGATGCCCGGAATAATCGTCGCCGCCACTAGCGCCACATAGAAATTGATGCCGCGCTGGGTGAAGTAGCCGGCGATATAGCCGCCAACCATGGCGAACGAGCCGTGCGCCAGGTTGACGACGCGCATCAAGCCCATCGTCACCGTCAATCCGACGGAGATGATGAACAGGATCATTCCGTAGGACACGCCGTCCAGCAGAATGGTCGCTGCGTAGTAGGCGTAGTGCTGCATTGGAGAAGATCGCCGCGCGCAAAAAGTGAGGTTGGAGTGGCTTGGTCGCCAAGCAACTGCGCGCGGAACCTATGATGTTCCGCGCGCAGCCGTGTGATACGACCTTAGTTGCTCTTCGGCGGATTATCGATCTTCCACGGATCCTTGACCATCGGAACCGTGTCGATGTCGATGTTCACGAGCTTGCCGTCGCGCTTCTCGACGCGGCGGATGTAGATGTTCTGGACGACGTCGCGCTCGACCGGGTCGATCTCGGCCGGACCGCGCGGGCTGTTGAACTTCGCGGTCTTGATGAAGTCGACGTACTTGAGGCCCTCGGCCTCGGTACCCAGAGCGGCCACCGCGCGAGAGATCAGGTCGACGCCGTCCCAGGCCGCGACCGACGCGATATCCGGATCGGCCTTGTCACCGAACTTCTTGTGCAGCGCTTCCTTGAGCTTGATGTTCTCAGGATTGGTGTTGGTCTCGGTGTAGTGGAAGCTGGTGATCGTGCCGATGATGTCGTCGGTGAACTGCGGCAGGAAGATCTGCTGCGTCTCGCCGGTGCCGAGCAGCTTGATGCCGGCCTGCTTGAGGCCGCGCTCGGTGTAGGCCTTCACCAGCGCATTCGAGGGCGCGCCGGCAGGCTGGAACATGTAGAGCGCGTCAGGCTTGGCCTGCAGCACCTTCTCCATGTAGACGCCGTAGTTCGTCTCCTTGATCGGCGACTGGTCATCACCGACGATCTCGCCACCGAGGCGCTTGAACTCCTTGGCGAAGTAGTTTCTGGCGTCATGACCCGGCGCGTAATCGCTCGTGATCATGTAGACTTTCTTGATGTTGTTCTTGAACGCCCACTGCGCCAGCGGAACGACGTGCTGGGGAATCGTCATGCTGACGCGCACGTAGTATGGCGAGCCGCGGGTGATCGACGCCGTCGCTGCGTTCATGATCACGACGGGGATCTTGGCCTGGTTGGCGATGTCGGCCACCGCCATCGCGTGCGGCGACAGATCGAAACCGGCGAGCATCTTGACCTTCTCGCGCAACACCAGCTCTTCGGCGAGCTGTTTGGTTTTGTCGGGACCCGCGCTGAGATTGTCGCGGTACACGAACTGGATTTCGTGTTCCTTACCGTCCGGGCCCTTGACGGTCTTGCCCTTGACAGCCTGATAGGCCTCGATTGCCTGCTGGAACTGCGTGCCCCACGTGGCAAAGGCGCCAGTGAAGTCGGCGATCAGGCCGACCTTGAACACGTCAGCAGAAGCGGCCCCCGCCGACAGCGACAGCGCGGCTGCCGCGAGGACACCCGTAAAACGCTTCATCACTAACCTCCCTGTCATTGTTCGCTGGAAGATGTCGTTTGGACTTGCCTTCCCCGGCGCCTTTATACCCCATTTAATCGAGACACCAAAGGCGGAACGGGTCGGGGAGGTCCGCGGCAAGGTGCCCAAACGCACGCCAAAAAGCGCGCGGCCGTATCGTGGGCTGCGCGGGCAGTGCGGTGGGCAAAGCGCTTGTTATGCAATCGCGCCCGCGGTGACGCATATGGAGCCCTTCAACAGAACGAACATGGATTCCGCAGAACAATATGATTTCGTGATCATCGGCGCCGGCTCTGCAGGTCGCATTCTCGCCAACCGGTTGTCGGCGGATAGCCGGACACGCGTGCTGTTGCTGGAAGCAGGCGGCGAGGAGCTCGATCTGGATGAAGGTCCCGTTCGGCTGCTCCCGTACGATCGGCAATCCGGCTTATGACTGGTGCTTCCAGACTGCGCCCGGGCCGGAATCGCACGGCCGGCATTACCAATGCCCCATGATGATTGCCGAGAAGGGCGCTGATATGATCCTGTCCGGCGCATGATCCCGACGGACCGGTAGCCACTTTTCGGGGTCGTGTTTTATTTGCAGCGCTATATCTATCGAAGGCGCGCATTTTCTGGAGAACGCATGGCGGAAGCGGTAGCAACCGAAACCCGGACCGTTCGGCGCGAAAGCAAGAATCCGCAACTCGTGAGCGCGGACATTTGCGTCGTCGGGGCAGGCAGCGCGGGAATTTCAGCGGCCCTCGAGGCGGCCAAGCTCGGACGCAAGGTGGTGCTGATCGATGGCCTGCCGACACTCGGCGGCCAGATGGTCAACTCCATCATCGGCACGTTCTGTGGGCTGTTCGCCAACGGCACGCATGGTCATCAGTTCACCTACGGGATGGCCGACGACATCTTGCGCGACCTCGCCAAGGTGCCGGGCCAGATTTACCGTCGGCACGGGCCGGTCACGACCGTCGTCTACTACGACGAGGTGGCGCTCGGGCGCTGGGTCGAGGAGGCCGTGCGCAAGGCCGGTATCACCGTCGTGCTCGGCGCGGTGCTGCGCAACGTCAATATGGACGGACGGCGCGTTAAGGACATCGATCTGTCCACCCGCTACGGCGACATGAAGGTTTCCGCCACCGGCTTCGTCGACGCCTCGGGTGACGCGACGCTCACCTGGCTCGCTGGGCTGCCGTGCCGCGAGTCGGCGGCGCGTCAGGTCTACGGCACGCAGATGGTCGTGCTCGAAAACATCAACGAGGCGGAGCACCCCGGCCGCCCCGAAATGCAAGCGAGGATGAAGGAGACGGCCGAGAAGTACGGCCTCATCCGCACCAATCCAGTGTCGTTCGTCATTCCGGGACGCGGCATCGCCGTGCTCAACATGACGCACACCGATACGCCGCTGGAGCCGCTCGCGGCTGCCAAGAGCCAGCTCGAAGGCAAGGCACAGGCCGATCGCGCAGTGGAATGCCTCAAGCAGGAGTTCCCGAAATGCTTCGGCGAGGCGCGCGTGCGCGCCTATGGCACTCCGGGCATCCGGCAGACCCGCTGGATCGTCGGGCGGCACCAATTGTCGCTCGAGGAAGTGCGCAAGGGCGTGAAGTTCGACGACGCCGTCGGCCGCACCGCCTGGCCGGTCGAGTTGCACGACCACAGCGCGGGCTACGTCTGGGAGACGTTTCCGGAGGATCACACGCATTACATTCCGCTTGGCTCGCTCACGCCGGCCGACGCCGACAACATCGTCGCGGCCGGGCGCTGCATCGACGCCGATCTGGCGGCCCTGTCGAGCGTGCGCGTGATGGGGCCAT
>Ga0105248_10004101_pt1 | contig 16113 bp, 13 predicted proteins | sample KBSS34metaG_FD_81524 | JGI IMG/M metagenome (GOLD analysis project Ga0105248, IMG submission 81524) | Switchgrass rhizosphere microbial communities from Kellogg Biological Station, Michigan, USA - KBS S3-4 metaG | ecosystem: Host-associated > Plants > Roots > Rhizosphere > Soil | place... | reverse complement strand
ATGTTCAATCAGGTGTTGCGTCCCAATCATCGCGCCGTCAAAGTTGTCCGTAACTACCGACCCCACCGAGGAGTCGTAGATAGGACGATCGATCGCCACCACTGGAATCAGCGTTCGATGCAGCAGATCGCGCAATTCTGAGCCGGACGAATTCGCTGGAGAAATGAGCAAGCCATCCGTGCGATGGCGGATTAAAAAGTTGAGACTCTCCATCTCGGCGCGCGGTTCGTTGTGCGTTGTCGTCACAATCAGCAACGAATCGTTCTGGCGGGCCACAGCATGTGCTGCCTCCGCGCAACTTGCAAAAAACGGGTCGGCGATACTCGGAATGACCAGGCCAATCGTCTTCGAGCGGCGGCCTTTCAGCGTGCGCGCCGCTTCATTGGGTGTATACCCAAGGGACTCGATGACCCGCTGTACGCGAGCCAGCGTCTTGGGGCTGACCCGATGGCTGCCGTTAATGACGCGAGAAACTGTAGTAGTGCCAACTCCGGCTTTCTTGGCTACTTCCGCGAGAGTCGCGTGTGTGCTCTTTTTCATAGGCTCGATAAGAATACAGAAGGTATGCAGTTCATGATTAAAGGTAACTATTTTTCCCTGGGAATGGGCTGCAATCGCTTGATGGGAGAGCCCACAGGAACAACCGGAGTATACCCTCATCGGCGCAAAATTAGAGAGACGCGTGTTGGAACTCAAAATGAGTGCGCCAGAGTTAGTACTTCGAGACAATGGCTTTAATTACACGCTCTGAACCTCGTCGAAGACCTGGAACAACATAGAAATTTCGCCTCCCGCCGCGTCACGGTTCATCCAATCGAGTGGCCCGAGGCTGCGTGCCTGGGCGCCTCGCGTAACGGCCCAATTGTTACAGTCGTGTTAAAATCGACTTTGCAGTTCGAAAATCCCCCATGTTTTGCCTGAAACGATAGCTATGAATCTCTATTTAATGCGCCATGCCAATGCCGGGGTTCCCCGCGAAAATCCAGTCCTCGATGCCAAGCGCGGCCTTATCAAGGATGGGAAGCAGCAGTGCATGCTGATGGCCGGTGTCCTGGCTGCGCTCAACGTTCAGATCGACGTCATCATCGCCAGCCCCCTCAAGCGAGCGCTTCAATCTGCCCAGTTTGTCGCCACAGAGATTGGCTTTGAATCGAAGATCCTCACCTCGCCGGTGCTCGCTCCTGCCGGGGATTATGCCGCTTTCCAGCAACTCGTTGGGCAATACTCCGACCGGGAAGGGGTTCTGGTCGTAGGTCACAATCCCAATCTGCACCAGTTCATCGCCCGCATTCTCTCGGGGAACGGTCAGCCCACAGGTAACGGAACGATCCGGCTCCGCAAAGGCGCCATTGCCCGCATCGATATGGGCAAGCGTCCAACTCAGTTGCAATGGCTCATCGACCCGCGCCTGGCGCGCACCATCTATGCCAGCGTCACAAAAAGTTCGCGGCCAAAAACCTCACGGAAGTAATCGGCCTCCTTCCGCAGCGACCACAACTCCAGCTCTGCCCCCGTCCGCCCCGGCTCCATCTCCAGCAACACGCGCTTGGGATAGACCCGGGCAGCCACGCGCAGCACATCCGAAGCGCGATCCTGGTTGAGAGCCCTCGCCAGCCTCAACAGCACAATGCTCTTTTGCACATTGACGTGCTCCTGCGGCAGGATATTGCGCATGGCACGGTCGCCTGGTTGTGGACGTGTCTTGCCGAGATAGCGTGCAATGGCCGAAATGATCGTCCGCTGCTGCAGCGTGTATCCGTAGATCTCTGAACTCGAAATGATGTACTGCGCGTGCCGGTGATGCCCCTGGTGATTGAGAAATTTCCCAGTTTCGCTCAGCATCGCGGCAGCCGCCAGCCAGTTCTCATATTCATGCGGCAGTCCATGCAACGCCGCCAGATCGCGAAAAAGCTGCTCTACATGCGCCTTTACCGGATCCATCTGCCGCGGATTCACTCCGTAGCGCCGTGCCGTCGTCAGCACGCTTTCCCATCGCTCCAGTTCAAACTGCTGGTGCGCCGTGGCGCGTTCATCCTTCTCAGCCAGCATCTGCGCCAGAATTCCATCACGTAGTCCCAGATCCGAGTAGCGAAATCCCGGCAAATCAAAGGCCTCCAGCAACTCCGCATAAACGAACGCCCCGGCCACAATAATCTCCGACCGCTTCGGCCCGATTCCAGGCACTGCCGACCGCTCCGCCATCGTCATTTTCCGCAGCTTCGTAGCCAGCCGGCGCACCTGCTGCGTCGTCGTGATCTCTCCCAGGGCAGGCGCCGCTGCGGTCTTGCGCAGCGTTCGGCCAACCGCAGCTTTGGCTCTCGTTCCCGCGGTCGCCTTGGGAGAAGCCTTCGCCTCAGGCTTCACCAGCACGCTATGCGATTCGGCCAGAGCCGCCGCCGTCCCCGAAGTAGCAATCACCAGCGGCACATGCACCGGCTGTATCTTCCTGTGCGCTCGCCGCAGCTCGCGTGCGATAAACTGCTTCATCCGCGCCAGTCCCTCCTCTGTTGGAGGGTCCATAGGCAGAAATTCCTGCGTCAGCCGCACTGCACCCAGGGGCAAACTGATTGTTTCCTTGATCCGCTTGTGCTCGCTCAGCGTGATCTCGCAGCTTCCGCCGCCCACATCCACCAGAATCACCCGGCCCGCGGTTCCCGGCTCATTTGAAATGACTCCGCGATGAATCAGCCGCGCCTCTTCCAGCCCGGAGATGATTTCAATCGTCCAGCCCGTCTCCGCTTTCGCCCAGGTAATGAAGGCCTGCGCATTGCGTGCATCGCGCATCGCAGCCGTCGCCACCACGCGAATCTGCTCCACCCCATGCGCCTGCACAGCGCGTTGAAAACGCTTCAGCGCCTTCAACGTGGTTGCCATCGCATCCGGCGAAACCAGCCCTGTCTCGAACACACTCGTTCCAAGGCGCGTAACTTCGCGGTCCTCGTGGAGTGTTTTCAGCCGGTGGGCCACAACCCGTGCAATCTTCAGTCGGCAGGAATTCGATCCAATATCGATAGCGGCGATCGGTGCCGCCAGAGGAGCCGCATGGCTTGCGGAAGCAGTTACAGACTTCTTCACAGGAGTACTTGGCATCGTCGGCTCAGGGTGCAGGGCAGTACTTTGATCCTCTGCGGTCTAACGCAACGATACAACACCGAAATCACAAGTGCAGTGGAATGCTGAAGCCTGCGCAAAGGCATGCCTTCGCGCAGAAAAGTGACCCGGCCACCAGGCCGGGTCACAGAAAATGCGGCCGCTGGACATACCCAGCGCCGTTGGGATAAGTTCACCGATCCCTGCGAAGGTCGGTGAGTGTCCCCAAAATTGTTTGTCTAACTGACGTTACCGTTCAAACCGCTGGGGAAGAATCCCCCTTTGGTTCCACTCGGACTGGCATAAACGATATTCAGCACCTGCTGCGCCGTACGGCTGAATCCCCGGCTTGTCGCCGCATCGGCATTCACGATCGTCGATGCGCTGTAAGACGCCGAACTCCCATTCAACGCCACCGTTACCGCCGACAACCCAATATCATCGTTGCCGGTGCCGTCGAGAGTCGCCCGCAGCGCACTGATCTTGTTGACTGTGGCCGCGATGCCCAGGGAGGGGTTCGCCTGATCCATGCCCCATAACGTGGTACGGATCAAAGCAGCGTGATACGCCTCCACAGCATGAATGCCTACAGCCGCACCCAGCGTCGCAGAATCACTGATAAATGGAGCCGCTCCATGATATGCGGTTACCCCCACGTCTTCAAAGATGTAGGAGCCGAGAAGGAAAGCCACATCGCTCGAGAAGGGATCGAAGGCTGGCCCAATGCCTGCTGCCGCCGCTGCTGCGTTGAAGCTGTTGAAGAGATCGATATCCGGCTGAGCCACCGCCGCCGAACCGAGAGCGCCTCTCAGAAAAGAGACGTGCTTTTGCTCTTCAGTTGCAATCTCCGAGGCATAGTTCGCCACGGCATTGACGGCAAAGTTGACCTTGCAGCTGGCAAAGCCGCTAGGCTTGACCGTCACCGTTCCGCCACCGGTTGTGGCACTTCCCGCGCCGGTCCCAATACCGATCATGTCGATGGTCTTGCCAGAGACTGCTAGCGTGTAGAACTCCGCCTCGAGGTATTCGAGATTCAGTGCAAAGTTCAGGTAATCCGCATCGGTAAGAGTCGCTGCCTCCGCCGTCTTCGTGCTCCCCAGGATCAGGCCGGCCATCGCTACGCCGCCCAGCGTCATCAGTCTGCGACGACTGGCGACAATTACTTCATCGAGGATCTGAGTTTCTGTCGTTGCCATAATCATCCGTCCTTATGCCGCTGTGGATTTGATGTTGCCGTTGAGGCCTGCCGGGAAGAAACCGCCGGATGTGGCAGTGCCCGAGGCCGCGTAAACGATGTTCAATACCTGTTGCGGAGTCCGCGCAAACGCAATCGCGTTCGTCGGATCAGCCGCTACAATCGTCGTCGGAGTCAGCGTCGTTTCCTTGCCGCCGCCCAGCGTCGCGCGCAATGCCGAGATCTTGTTCGCATAGCCGACATACGTGTCGCCCAGCGCTAGCAGCAGGGTGCGAATCTCGCCTGCGTGATACGCCTCCACTGCCTGAATGCCCGCCGCGGCGTCCAAAATCGTTTTGTCCTTCAAAACCGTAGCCGCGCCCGAATACGCCGTCACGCCTACATCCTCAAAGACAAACGCGCCCACGAAAAACGCCTCGGGACTTGAAAACGGATCGAAGGTCGATCCAATACCGGCCGCCGCGGCCGCGGCGTTGAAGCTGTTCTTCAAATCGATCGCCGGCCGCGAAACCGCCGCCGACCCCAGCGCGGAGCGCAGAAAACGTACATGATTCAGCTCTTCCTGCGCGATCTCATTGGCGTACTGGGACTGTACCGACGACGCGAACGTCACCTTGGTGCCGCCGGTCACAGTCCCTGCACCCGAACCAGCGTCCGCATCCGGAATTCCACTGCCCGTCGCCGCGCGCAGGTAGTACTCAGCTTCGAGATATTCCAGGTTCAGAGCGAAATTCAGATAGTCCGCGTCCGTGAGTGTAGTGGTGGGTGGAGGAGTGACCGGCGGGGTCATCTTGGAACTGCTTCCGCAACCGGCGGCTGCAATTGCCGCCGCGGAACCAGCGCCAACCAGAAAATTGCGCCGTGATAGCGCCTTTTGTACCAGATCATCGACTTTGAGCACAGCTACACCTCTTTTCAATGTTGAAAATTTCCGCTGCCCTGTCTGTGAGGCGGCTGTGACACAAGAAATCCCCAGGACGCACGTATGCGTCGCAAGCAAATACTCGTCGTGTACTGAACCAGCCTCGTGTTTGCTTAAGCGGACAGAGTGTCCACCCTGCATTCTTGTGTCAGAGGTACGCCTGAATTTGCATTTCGGATTTGCCTCCATGCAACGGAACCGCATTACGTTCTGATTTGCTCACTTCATTGCGAAAACGCCTGTCCCACGGCACGATTTACGCGGCTGGTATCCTTAGCATGTACGCGAAAAAACCATGACCGATTCGACACATACTGTTTCCCGGCCTTCTTCCCGCCCTTCCCCTCTTGTTGTCTGGGCATTTCTGCTGTCTATCTTCGTCGCCGTCTACATTGCCTCTCTCTGGACTCCACCGCTGCTCGACGACGCCGACGCCACCCACGCCGAGGCTGCGGCACACATGGCAGACGTAGGCGACCTCGTTACTCTCAAGGTCAACGGCATCCGCTACCTGGAGAAACCCCCCCTCCCCTACTGGATCGTCGCCGCTCTCTACCGGGTCTTCGGACAAAACGCCTTCGCCACCCATCTGCCCAACGCCTTGGCAGTCTTAGGCTGCGCCTGGATCGCGTGGCTCTGGTGCCGCCGCGCCTGGGGCGATCGTGCCGCTCTCTACGCGGCACTCGGCACCCTGACAGCATTCGGGCCTTTTCTCTTCACGCGCTTCTCGATACCAGAATCGCTGCTGAGCTTCCTGCTCCTCGGCGCTTTGTACTGTCTCATTACAGGTCTGGAAAGCCTCCGCCCCGGCCGCTTCTACCTCGCCTGGGCTCTCCTCGCGCTCGCCACGCTCACCAAGGGGCTCATCGCCCCGGTCTTCTTTTTTGCTGCTGCTCTTCCCATGCTCGCCGTCAGCGGGCATTGGCGTCGCTGGCGCTCCCTCAAGCCATTCTCCGGGTTCCTGCTCTATCTCCTCATTGCAGCGCCGTGGCACATCCTCGCCGGGCTGCGCAATCCAGATCAGGGCCACCCCATCGGCAATATCCCCACCCCCGGCAACGTCCACGGCTTCTGGTACTTCTACTTCCTCAATGAGCACGTCTTCCGCTTCCTCGGCACGCGCTATCCCCACGACTACAACCGCCTGCCCTTCGCCGCCTACTGGCTGCTCCATCTCGTCTGGATCTTCCCCTGGAGCCTCTTCTTCCCCGCCGCAATCCTCGTCGCCTGGAAGACCCGCTACGGCTGGCTCCAGCATGTTCGCCGCGAATCCGGCCTGACCGTAGACTTCTATCTCGACAGCGCCGGCGCCGCCCGCGAAGACATGGCCAGCTACGTACTGCGCCTCAAATTCCGCACCCGCTCCGCCTGGCTCCTCGGCTTCTTCATCGCCTTCACCCTGCTCTTCTTCTCCCTCTCCACCAATCAGGAGTACTACACCTACCCCGCATGGATTCCGCTGATCATCCTCACCGCCGGCGTCCTCGCCAGCATTGAGCAGGGCAGTGAAGATCGCCAGAGCTGGAGCACCGGCACCGGCTACGTCCTCGGCGCAAATATCGTCTTCGCCATCGTTGGCATAGCCGCCGCCGCGACCCTTGGCTGGGGACTCTGGCAATCCCGGAATCTGCCCTTCGTCGACGACATCGGTACTCTCCTCGCCCACCGTGGCGTCGGAGACTACTCGCTCTCCATGTCCCATTTCTTCGACCTGACCGGCCCATCCTTCGCCGCGCTCCGGCTGCCAGCTATTCTTGCGGCCGTCGTCTTGCTCGTCGGCCCTATCACTGCCCTGATTCTGCGCTCGCTCAAGAGAAACATCGCTTCGACCATCAGCATGGCACTCACCTCAGCCATCTTTCTGGTCGCCGCCCATATCGCCTTCGCCCGCTTCGAGCCTATGCTCAGCTCCAAGCAGTTAGCCGATGTTGTCGTGCAAAAAGGCACGCCAGCCGACGACCTCATCATCTTCGGAGATCAATCCGACGGCTCCTCGCTCATCTTCTACACCCACCAGTTCTTCTGGCGTCCAGCCCTGCTTGTCCACGGCACCGGTTCCTCCATGCTGTGGGGCTCCGCCTATCCCGACGTCCCCAACGAATTCCTGACCGACGATCAGCTCGTAGCCGCCTGGGGCACCCGCACCCGCCACTGGCTCTTCGCCCAGGACACCAACCGCGCCAAAGTCGAAAAGCTCCTCGGTGCCCGCCTCATTCCCGTAAAGACCATCGCAGACAAAACCCTCTGGACCGATCGCCCGCTCTAGCACTGGCCAGTGCTAAAGTGGGCGTCCCTGATGTAGCGTAGGATCGCCGAATCAGAGCTTCGCTAAGGAGTCTGCAGCATTTCCGTAGGGTTTTCCCTACGGAAATGCTGTCGGCATCATCCGCTCTGCCCAATTTTTTATGGGATTAAGTGATTTATAATCTGCAAGTTAAGAGATGGTATTGGCTGATGGGGCGAACTGGATCACATGAGCCAGATTGTTCCTCGTGGAACAATCTCGCTCGCGCTCCCCCAAGACTGCGATTACCGGACAGCCCGCATCCGCCCCTCAGCCAGCAGTTCGTAGACCCGCCCGCGCCAGAGTATCCGGTTCGAAACATAGCTGGCCGCCCAGAACCCAAATCCCATCAGGTCCCGCAGCGGAAACAGCACATACACCCCAAACCAGCTCGGATCATGGACCACCAGCCGTCCCGCCGCCCAGCCAATCGCCCAGCGAGTCACCACACTCCATCCCAGCAGCGCCGCCCCAACCACCGGATAACCCAAGCCCCAGGCCGCCCCAAGCCCCAGCAGCCCAAACGGCATGCTAAAGGTCAGCGAAGTCCCAAAATGTCCCTTCGGCCGCGAAAACCGCGTCGACTTCATCCACCGCACCTGGTGCTTCAGCGAATCCAAAAAGCTGACATTTAGGATCAGATGATCGATCACATGCCGGCTCAGTACCACCCGCCGCCCTTGTCGGTAGACCAGGTTTCCCAGCAAAAAATCGTCCGAACAGAAGTCCCCAAAGACCCCCATCCCGCCTATTGCCGTTACGCACTCCCGGCGAACCGCCATCGTCGGCCCCAGGACGAACTGCATCCCTTCGAGCATATTGGCCACCAGCACCCCGGCCGTCATCTCGACCGACATGCCCACGCCCTCCAGCCGTGCCCACAATCCACCCTGCGCCGCGATGCCCCGGTACAGGCAGGTCATCGCCCCGACCTTCGTGTCTTCAAAAGGAGCTGCCACAGCCCGCAGGTACCCCGGCGCAACCCGCACATCCGAGTCCGAAATTACCAGGATTTCGTGCCGTGCAGCCTCCGCCATCACCTCCATCGAATGCACTTTGGCATTGATGTACTTCGGCTCTCCAGTTGAGAAAAACCGCGTCGGCACATGCGGATACCGGTCCGCGACTCGGCGCGCGGCCGCAATCCCCGGATCGTCCGCCTCCCTTGCGCAGAACAAGATCTCAAACTCCGGATAATCCTGCTCAAAAAAAGTGGCCAGATGCGCCTCGAGATCAGGCTCCATCCCATGCAAAGGCTTCAGCAGGCTCAGCGGCGGAGTAAACCCGGCCGTTGGTGCTGGTTCGCGCAGATGTTTCCGCGCCCCCGCCAGCACCATCCCCGCAAAAACAGTCGAGGTCAACAAGCCAAAAACGGCCAGACCCAACAGCGCCAAGATCAGGGGATTGTGCCACATGCAGGTCTAAGTCTAATTGCAGCAGCTTCCTTTATTGCCGTGCGGCCACAATCACGCTCAGCGTCCGCCGCAACTGCGCCTCCGCATCCATCCGGCCCACTGTAGTCAAAAAGGCTCCGTCGATCTCCAGCAGCGCAAACCCATGCACCAGCGACCAGCAGGCCAGAATCAGATCCCGCTGAACCTCCTCCGAAGCTTCGGGAATCAGCTCCTTCACGCCTTGAACCAGCAGCAGGAACCCCGTCGCTCCCTCCGGAATACCTTGCGGAACGGCCTTGGAGCTGTTGTCCCCATCCCCACCCATCGCGCCAAACATCACCCGGAAATGCGCCGTATGCTCCAGTGCAAACCCGACATAGGCCACGCCCAGCTCCACGATCCGCTCAGTAGGGTCATCTTTGCGCTCATAGGCCTCAGCCAACGCGGCATCAAACTGCGCGAAGCCCTCCGCGGAAATCGCATCGAGCAGTGCATTCTTATCCGCAAAGTGCCGGTAAGGCGCTGCAATACTCACTCCTGCCATCCGCGCCGCATCCTTCAGCGTGAACCCTTTGACCCCGTGCGCATCGATCAGTTCCAGCGCCGCTCGTATCAGCGCCGCCCGCAGATCTCCGTGGTGATAAGCCCGCCCGCCGCTGGATTTCCTGCCAGGTTGAACGGCTTTGGTCGATGTCGCCATTCCTTCAAACTACGGGATTTTGTGCTCAATGTAAATTTCCATAACATTTCTCTTGTAAATTTCGGACTTGATGTTATTGTCATTAACATTCGAGTCCAAAAGACTCAGGAGCAGCATCATGAACGAGACTCTGCGAAAACCGGAAACGGCGTATTCCTTCTCAGGCCAGCAGCCGGGCATCTTCGCTGGAGTGCTGCGGGACTGCTACCGGGGTTCAGGCTGGCTCACCGTCACCGGCTTCCTCATGGCCCTCGACACAGTGATCTCGCTAGTTGGTCTGGCCGTTGATCACACCACGGTCATGGGCGACCCCACCTGGCTTAAGCCGCTCAAGTTTGGCATCTCAACCACACTCTTCAACCTCACCCTGGCCTACATGATCGGCCACTTCCAGGCAGGTCGCCGCTTCGCAGCATGGCTCGGTCGGGTCATCGCGGTGGCAATTGTCCTCGAAATCGTCCTCATCGACATGCAGGCGGCGCGCCACACCAGCAGCCATTTCAACGTCGCCAACCCCTTCGACCAGCAAGTCTTCGCCATCATGGGAATCGCCATCGCGGTTCTCTATCTCAGTACCGCTTTGCTCTGCTTCATCGCATTTGCTGTAAAGTTCCCAGACCGCCCGCTCGGCTGGGCCATCCGGCTCAGCCTGGTGCTTGCGCTCGCCGGCATGGGCTCCGGTGTGCTCATGACTCTTCCTACCCCCGAACAAAAGGCGCTGCTCCATGCAGGCGGCGGCCTCCCGCGATCCGGAGCTCACACGGTCGGCGCTCCCGATGGAGGTAGCAGCATTCCTCTCACCGGGTGGAGCGCAGATCACGGCGACCTGCGCATCGCTCATTTTGTCGGTCTGCACGCGATGCAGCTCATTCTCCTCGCATGGTGGCTGCGCCGCCGCGCCAAATCGACCCAGATTGACCAGTCTGAGTTAACCCAGATCTGGCTGGTGTTCGCTGTGAGCGTCAGTATCGCCAACGTCTACGCCATCGTCCTCGTCCAAGCCCTGCATGGACAACCATTCTTGAGGCCCAGCGGACAGGTTCTAACCTCCTGGATCGCCTGGGCGTTGGGCAGCGGCGTACTTCTCCTCTGGATATCTACTCTGTCCCGTCGCCAAACCTCGCTGCACACGGAGAACCGATAATGCCCACACCCGACACACTCTTTCAGTTCTGTGGATCACTCGCTATGCTCGGCTGGCTCTGCCTGCTGTCGACTCCGCTCTGGCCGCGCAGCGTCCGCGAACGATTGCCCAGGCTCATCGGAGCCATCTTCGTTCCAGCGATCATCGCCGTGATTTACACGAGTGTTATCGTCACTCACTGGGCAGGGCATCCTGGCGGATTCAATTCGCTGGATGCTGTGATGCAGCTCTTTACCAGCCGCTGGCTAGTACTCGCCGGATGGATTCACTATCTCGCCTTCGACTTATTCATTGGAGGCTGGGAGCTGGCCGACAGCCGCGAACGCAAGGTGCCGCATCTGCTCATGATCCCGATTCTTTTCCTGACCTTCTTGTTCGGACCGATGGGCCTTCTAAGCTATCTACTTTTACGCCTGGCCTTCGGCAGGCAACCCAGGACGAACCACTAATCACTCATCACTCATTGCTTGCGTCGAGTAGTGCTTGCCGCCGTCGGCGTCTTAGGCACCAGCATCGACTTCCGCAGCGGCACCATTGCCGACTTGGAATCCGGTCCCGCAGCCTGCTGAATATGCGTCAGCATCTCGGTTCGCACATACTCCACAAAGCTGTGCATCTGCCGGTTCATCTCTTCCATGCGCTCGCGCATCTGCAGGATGATCGCGATTCCGGCAATGTTGACGCCCAGATCCCGCGCCAGATTGAGAATGAACTCAAGGCGCTCAATATCTTCGTCGGTATAGAGCCGCGTATTGCCTTCTGTTCGCGAAGGCTTCAGCAATCCCTCGCGCTCATAAAGCCGAAGCGTCTGCGGATGGATCTCATACATCTCAGCCACCGCTGAGATCATGTAAGCGCCTTTAGATTTGCGTTTCGCCGTCATGGTTTCCGCCTTAACCTATCCCGTCTTCTCGCATTTCTGATGCTTGGTCTTCAGCGTTACAGCTTATCGAAGAGAGTCACTCGTGGATCCTGATTGTTCAGCTTGGCAAACTCCCGCATAATCTCGCGGCTGCGCTCATCATTCAACTGGGGCACAACCACTTCGACCGTAACGATCTGGTCGCCGCGCTGCCCCGGCACCGAAGCATTCTCCACTCCGCGCTCCCGCATGCGCAGCTTCTGCCCGCTCTGCGTTCCCGGCGGAATCTTTAGTTGCGCTCTGCCACCCTCGATCGTCGGCACATCCACCTTCGCGCCCAGCGTAGCCTCAGCCAGCGTAATCGGCACCGTCAGATGAATGTCGTCCCCGACGCGCGTGAAAACCGGATGGCTCCCTGTCTTGACGATCACGTAGAGATCGCCCTGCGCGCCGCCATTGGTTCCGGCATTGCCCTTACCCTGCAGCCGAATCCGCTGCCCGTCGCGCGTTCCCGGCTTGATGCGAAACTCGATCGACTCGGTCCTGTGAACCAGCCCTTCCCCCTGACAGGTCGGGCACGCATTCGAAATTCTCCCCGACCCGCCGCACCGCGGGCACGCAATATTGAACTTCATGCGTCCGCCCATCTGCGTCACCTGGCCGGTCCCGCTGCACTCCGGGCATTGCGTGGGAGCGCCCGAAGAAGCCTGCCCATGGCACGTCGGGCAAACCTCCTGCCGTTGAATCTGAATCCGTGCATTTCCGCCCCGAATCGCCGTCCAGAAGTCGACAGGCGCCTGATACTCCAGATCCGTTCCCGGCTCCGGACCGCGCCCGCGCTTTTGCGCTTCGTTGCCTGTAAAAATCCCGGAGAATATATCCCGGAAGCTGCCCCAAGATGCCGATCCGCTCCCCTGGTTTGCCGCGCCTCCCGGTCCCGGCCCCGCACCTGGCTGAAAACCAGAAAAGTCAAATCCGCCAAAGTCCACCGGAGGCCCCTGGCGCGATCCCTGCTGGCGCGCATACGCCTCAGCCGTCGCCGGGTCGATCTGGTCAGAATAGAAGCCAACCTGGTCGTAGACCTTGCGCTTTTTCTCGTCGGAGAGAATGTCGTTGGCCTCAGAGATTTCCTTGAACTTCTCCTCAGCCTTCTTGTCATTCGGGTTTACGTCATGATGGTACTTGCGCGCGAGCTTGCGAAAGGCTTTGCGAATCTCATCCGCCGTCGCCGACTTCTTGACTCCGAGTGTGCCGTAATAATCCTTGTTCTGTGTCGTGGACATGGTTTTGTTGAGCTCGATTTCCTGCTGCTACATACCTATTGGATTCGCTGAGTTCATCGGCAGATTCTGCGTGTCAGAGAATCCTCATCGCACAGAATAAGAATCGGCGGTTAAGCCTTCTCTCTATCTTAGAATGATTTGCGCTCACCTTCAGCAGCCATTTCAAGCCAGTGCCCGTCAAGCCATCGGCATTCGGCCTTGTCGCAGCCACCCCGTTCCTCCAACCCAATCCTTTTTCGCGGGAACTGCCCGCATTTGGTATACGATCACATTACTGGTTTAACAATTCAGCAACAATCCATTTTCTCTGCGTCTGCCGGGTTCTGGCAGGCGTCCGCTTCTTTCGATTCCACGCAAGCAGGGGGTCAGAGTTGCAGGGTATTCCTATCTCTCAAGCAGCAGATGAGACGCCAACCGTTGCCCTGCCGGCAGCGGTGCCCAGCCATGGCCTCGAAATTCAGCAGATAATCGACTACGTCTACGAAAAGTACAAAGACATCGAAGACGGCGACGTCGCCACGTATATTCCCGAGCTGGCAAAGGCCAACCCAAAGCACTTCGGCATCTGCCTGGCTACCGTAGACGGCCAGGTATTCCGCGCCGGCGACTGGGACCAGGAATTCACCATCCAGTCCATGTGCAAGCCCTTCGCCTTCCAGATGGCGCTTGAACAATGGGGCATGCAAGAGACGCTGAAGCGCGTCGGCATCGAGCCCAGCGGCGACGCCTTCAACTCCATCGAACTCGACCCCAAGACCGCGCGCCCCTATAACCCCATGATCAACGCCGGCGCAATCGCAATTTCGTCCATGATCAAGAAGGCGCCGATCGAAGCCGGAATCCAGTCCTTCGTCGACAAGATGAGCGAGGCCGCCGGACGCAAGCTGCAGATCGACCTCGCCGTCATGGCCTCTGAAAAGCTTACCGGCGACCGCAACCGCGCCATCGCCTACCTCATGCGCAACTTCAACGTTATCGACGAACTGGTGACCGAGTCGCTCGAACAGTATTTTGCCCAGTGCTCCCTGCTCGCCAACTGCCAGGACGTAGCGCTGATGGCAGCCACGCTGGCCAACATGGGCAAACACCCATCGACCGGAGCGCCCGTCTTCGACTTCAACTACATTAAATACGTCCTGAGCGTCATGTTCACCTGCGGCCTCTACGACTACGCCGGCGAGTGGGCCTACGAAGTCGGCCTACCCGCCAAGAGCGGCGTCGCCGGAGGCATCTTCGGCGTAGTCAACCGTCAGCTCGGCCTCTGCGTCTATTCTCCTCGCTTGGACAGCCGCGGCAACAGCGTCCGCGGCATCCTCGCCTGCAAAGAACTAGCCAGCCACCTCGGCCTCCACGCCTTTGAATTCACCAACGTAGGCTCCAGCTTTATGCAGTGGCTGCTGTAAGCAGCTATCCAATGCGTGGAAAGAGTTCAGACCAATATCAGCCGCTCGACCCTGCAAATAAAGGAGCATTGCGAACAACCCGGAGAGAATGCATAACTTGATCCCAGCTTCTTCTGTATTGTTTTGAGTAAGACTTAGAGTATGATGAAGGTCCTCTCTAGACAGTAACTCCCGGAGGCTCCCTCCATGCGCCAACTTACCTTCGCACTCGCAGCAGCTATTTCCCTCAACGCCTTTGCCGCCGCGCCACATCCCACGCCCTCAGCCCCGCTCCATCCTATCCAGGCCAACTACGGCAAACTCCCGCTAAGTTTCGAATCCAACCAGGGCCAGGCCGACCCGCATGTGAAGTTTCTCTCCCGAGGCCAGGGTTACTCGCTCTTCCTGACGAACTCCACCGCCATCCTGTCTCTCTCCAAAGGAGAGAGAACTGCAACCTCGCCCTCTAAAGACGCGCCCTTGACGGAGGGAGGCGGGGGTTTCAACCCCCGCATTGCGACCGCTAAACAGACCGGGGTTTTAACCCCGGAAAAATCCAACCCCGACCTGATCCGCATGGCCCTCACCGGCTCCAACCCCAACGCCGAGGCCACCGGCGAATCGGAACTCCCCGGCAAAGTCAACTACTTCCTCGGCAACGACCCAACCAAATGGCATAGCAACCTGCCCACCTACGCCAAGGTCCGCTACAGCAGCGTCTATCCCGGCATCGATCTGGTGTACTACGGCAACCAGCAGCAGCTCGAATACGACTTCATCGTCGCCCCCGGAGCCAGCCCCGCCGCCATCCGCCTCAGCTTCGCGGAGCAAAAAAGCCTCTCCATCGCCCCGAACGGCGACCTCATCCTGCAGGGAACAGACGGTCAGGCCACCCTCCACAAGCCAGTCCTCTACCAGCAACAAGGCAACCACCGCCAGCCCATCCCGGGCAGCTTCCGTCTGTCAGCCAACAACACCGTCACCTTCCAACTCGGCCAATACGACCACACCCGCCCCCTCGTTATCGACCCCATCCTCGTCTACAGCACCTACCTCGGCGGCAGCGGCTCGGGTGATAACGGCGACCAGGGCAACGGAATCGCCGTGGACTCCACAGGCCACGCATACATCGTCGGCACTACTTACTCGGTCAATTTCCCTGTGATCGACACAGACTTCCAACCCTACGACCGTGCAACCTCCGCACCGACTATTTTTGTCACGAAATTGAATGCAATCGGTACTGGCCTGCTTTATTCCACATACCTTGGAGGCTCAGGAGGAGATTTCGGCTACGGTATCGCCATCGATCCACAGGGCAACGCTTATATCACCGGCGCCACGTATTCCCGTGATTTCCCCGTCACCTGCGGGGCCTTTCAGACCACCTATCCCTCGCTTACCGATACAGCCTCTACCGCGTTCGTCGCCAAGATCAACTACAACGGCAGTGTGTTGGCCTACTCAACCTTCTTGGGCGGCAATGGCAACCAGTCCACCCCCGCCCACGGAGACGTAGCCCAGGCCATTGCCGTCGACAGCGCAGGCAAAGCTTACGTCACCGGCTACACCTGGTCCCCCAACTTCCCCACGAGCGACTTGGCATTTCAAACTCAGTTCAAAGGCAACGCAGCGGACTCGAACGCATTCGTAACCAGCCTCAATCCAGGTGGTACTGCACTCATCTACTCCACCTACCTCGGCGGCAGCGGATCGAAAACCGCAGGTGACTTCGGCAACGCTATTGTCCTCGACAAAACCGGCCATGCGTTTATCGCTGGAACCACAAACTCCACGGACTTCCCGGTCACCACTGGCACCTTCCAACCTGTGCTCCACGGAGCCTCGAACGCCTTT
>Ga0105248_10004099_pt1 | contig 16114 bp, 16 predicted proteins | sample KBSS34metaG_FD_81524 | JGI IMG/M metagenome (GOLD analysis project Ga0105248, IMG submission 81524) | Switchgrass rhizosphere microbial communities from Kellogg Biological Station, Michigan, USA - KBS S3-4 metaG | ecosystem: Host-associated > Plants > Roots > Rhizosphere > Soil | place... | reverse complement strand
GCCTGGGCCAGGGCGCGGGCCGGTTCCCTCGACGAGGCCACGGACCTCATCCAGCAGAACCTCGCCGACCGACTTCAGATCCTCGGCGCCGATCACCCCGCCACCCTGGAAAGCCGGCATGATCTCGGCGTCCTTCTCACCGACGCCGGTCGCAACGACCAGGCCGCGCGCACCCTGTGCCCCACCATCACGGCCCGCGAACGTGCCCTCGGCGAGAACCACCCCGACACCCTCGCGACCCGCCACCAGCTCGCCGTCACCTATCAGCGTGCCGGTGCCACCACAGACGCCCTCGACCAGGCCGAACCCACCCTGGACGCCCGCCGCCGCGTCCTCGGCGAGCACCATCCCGACACCCTGCACAGCCGCCACCAGCTCGGCGTCACCTACCACCAGGCCGGCCGCCACCCCGAAGCCACCCGCGAACTCACCCAGACCCTCAGCACCCGCGCAGAGGTCCTCGGCGCCAGTCATCCGCAAACCCTCGACAGCGCGCACGCTCTTGGCCGCGCCTACCACAGCGCCGGCCGCCCAGATGTAGCGGCAGCTTTGTACGAACGCGCCTTCAGTGGCCGACGCGAGATCCTAGGACCCGATAATGTCAACACAATTCAGTCCCGCGAACGACTTGCGGACGCTCACCGTGCCGCCGGCCGGCCGCGCGACGCCGCTTTCCACCTACAAGGCGTCCTGGCTCACTACGAAAGCAGACTCGGGCACGCCCATCCACGAGTAATAGACAGACGCGACAATCTAGCGCTTCTATATCGAACTATCGGCGACTCGAATGGTGCCCGCTACCATCTCGAACGACAGCTATCTGCCCGTGCCGAACTTCACGGCATTGCCGATCCTCGGACCTTGAATACCGCGACGCAGCTCGCCGAAGCATGCCGTAAATCCGGACACCTGGGCGATGCTGTCGCGCTAACCGAAGTCGTTCAATGCTCCAATCTTCACACTCTTGGTCCCGATCATCCTGAAACTCGCGCCAGCCGCATCATGCTCGCCGATACCTACCGCCAAGCAGGCCGGCACTCTGATGCCATGCCTCTCTACCGGGACGCATACACTGATAGTCTGCACCGTCGCGGCCCATACAATGCCGACACGATCCACGCTCGGCGCGGCCTCGCTGAGACCACCCGCCAGGCGCGTCTTGAACAGCCACCCACCCCAGACCGTCCGCGACTGCCAGAACCCCCCTCAACGCCTGGCGGCCACCGACGCCTCGCCCCTTGATCCAAAGGCATGCCCATATTCGCACAGCACGCGATCATAGTCCGGACCGGTCGACGGATCAGCCAGCGTCATCAGCGTCCGACGAATCTTCCGACGGGATGTACCCTCGGTCCAATTTTCCCAACTTGTCAAAGAGACGTGACCGAGCGTCGTGGCCCCCATCCGCGCCTTCCCTTCGAAGCCACTCTCGATCCTCGCGTTCCTGCGCTTCTCTCGCCTCACGCCTCAGCCCCGCGTCCGTCTCCTCTCGCCATTGGCGGGTGGACTCATCGAGTTGCCGGCGATCCCACTCAAGTTCGTTTTCGGCGGCCATGCGATTTGTCGCGTCAGCGGCGTAGCGGGCGTTCCAGGTGCTGCTGGAGGAGCCGTCCCAGTCGACGGGACGTAGTGGGGGGTCGGCGGAGATGGGTTCGTCGGGCGTGGGAGAGGACGGGGGCGGTCCCGCGGGACCGTCGGTGGGGGGGCCGCCGGTGGACGCGTCGCGCTTGCGCTGTTCGTTGCGGGCGAGCCAGGCGTCGGCCTCGGCCAGGAAACGGGCGACGCCGCCGTCCAGAGGATCCGCGGAATCGCCGGAGGAGACGGCGGGCGGGACGACAGCCTCCCGCTCCGGGTCGGAGGCGCCCTCGGAGGCAGGGTCAGTGGGGGTTTCCGGCATCAGGGTCCTCCCGTGGGATGGCACTGGTGGTAATCATCCCACTGCTTCCCGTTCGTCGTGCCGCCGCCCGACAGGAAGGAGTTCGGATGACCAACGCGCCGCCGCGTCCGATCATGACGCGGTCGGTAGTGTCCGCGGGGCACAGGCCGCCGCTCGCCCTCGCCGGCATCGCCCTGATCATCGTCGGCGTCATCCTCGTGAACCTCGGCGGCGCCGCCCACGGCTGACCGCGATCCCACCAGCTCACCCCTCGGCCAGACGCCAACCCGTCACCATATGCCGGACCGGCCCCATGGGGTTGCGATCGCGCGGCCTACTTCTGCTCGATGCGGATCATGTTGCCGGCGGGGTCGCGGACGGCGCAGTCGCGGACGCCCCAGGGCTGGCTGGCGGGTTCCTGGAGTACCTCGACGCCGGGGGACGCCACGATCCGGTCGAAGGTGGCGTCCAGGTCGTCGGTGCGTAGCTGGACCATGAGGAGTTCGCCCTTGGCGAGCAGGGCAGCGAGGGCGTCGCCGTCCTCCTTCGAGCGGCCGGCGTGCGGCTGCGAGAGGACGATCGCCACCTCCGGCTGGCTCTCGGTGGCCAACGTGATCCATCTGAAGCCGCCGCGGGCGACCTCGTTGCGCACCGTGAGGCCGAGCGTGTCCCGGTAGAAGCCGAGGGCGGCGTCCGGGTCGTCGACGAGAACATGCATGCCGCTGAGTGAGACCGTCATGGCTCTGACGCTAGGACGGCCGGCCCGACCTGCGCTTCTCCGAAACTGCTCACCTTCGGCGCAGCGGTCAGTGTTCAGGGATCAGCGCGGCTGGCCCAGATGCTCGTCAAGCTGGGCACGCGCCATCTCGAGGCGACGGGCGTACTCGTCACGCTCGCCCGCCAGCCGCTCCTCGGCGGGCGAGGCGGCGGCGCCCGTGGCCTGCTGCGCCGCCGCGGTGGTGACCAGCAGCTCGCGGATCAGCGCCTGGGCGAGCAGCCTGTAGTCGATCTCGATGGTGGGCTGGCCGGGAGCGGTCACCGTGGCACGGGTCCCCGCCGGCTCGGCGGGCGCGAGCGCACCGGCCGACGGCATGGGCGGCACGCCCAACCCGTCGATCCGGTAGGTCCGCTTTCCCCGGATCTCCCGGGCGATCTCGCCCTCACGATCCATCGTGGCGACGAGCTGGATGAATGCGACCGAACTGCCGGAGTAGCCGATGGCGTCCTTCAGCACGCTCGTGGCGTAGCCGGAGGGATCCACGATCGGTCCCGACGCGGCCAGGAACTGCCGGATCCGTGTGCGTGCGGTACGGTCCCGAGGCAACACGTCCTCCAGTGATGCGACAACCTACTTTGACTACGATAGCAGGCGCCCTGCCGGCATCTCGGCGGCTCAGCCCCTGTGGGAGCGCGCTACCAGCTGGCCCACGATCACGTTGCGCTGGATCTCGTTGGTCCCCTCCCCGACGATCATCAGCGGGGCGTCGCGGAAATAGCGCTCGACGTCGTACTCCGTCGAGTAGCCGTAGCCGCCGTGCACGCGCACGGCATCGAGGGCGATCTTCATCGCCGTCTCGGAGGCGAACAGCTTGGCCATGCCGGCCTCCATGTCGACCCGGCGGCCGGCGTCGAACTCCCGCGCGGCGTAGAGGGTGAGCTGTCGGGCCGCCTCCAGGGTGGTGGCCATGTCGGCCAGCAGGTTGCCGACCGACTGGTGCTTCCAGATCGGCTTGCCGAACGACTCGCGGGTCTGGGCGTAGGCCAGCGCATCCTCGTAGGCCGCCCGCCCGACGCCGAGCGAGCGTGCCGCGACCTGGAGCCGGCCGGTCTCCAGACCCTTCATCATCTGCGCGAACCCGAGGCCGGGCGTGCCGCCCAGGACGCTGCCCAGCGGTGCGCGGTAGTCCTCGAACACGACCTCGCAGCTCTCCACGCCCTTGTAGCCGAGCTTGGGCAGGTCGCGCGAGACGGTCATGCCCTCACCGGGTTCGACGAGCAGCACGGAGATGCCCCTCGAGGCCGGCTGCGCGGTCGGGTCGGTCCGGCACAGCAGAGCGGTGAGCCCGGCCCGGCGGGCGTTGCTGATCCAGGTCTTGGCACCGTTGACGCGGTACTCGCCGTCGAGCTCCCTGGCGCTGGTCCGCAACGCCTGCAGGTCCGAGCCGCCCTGCGGCTCGGTGAGCGCCATCGTCGCCCGGACCTCCCCGGTGGCGAGCCGGGGCAGCCAGGTCTCCTTCTGCTCCGTCGTCCCGAACCGCGTGAGGAGCTCGCACACGACCGTGTGGCCGCCCATCGCGCCGGCCAGGCTCATCCACCCGCGGGCCAGCTCCTCGGTGACCAGCACGTAGCACTGCATGCTCACCGCGACCCCGCCGTACTCCTCCGGTACCGCGAGCCCGTAGACGCCGAGCCGCTTCATCCGCTCGATCAGCGCCTCGGGGTAGGCGTTGCCGTGCTCCAGTTCCCGCACCACCGGCCTGACCTGCTTGTCGACGAAGTCGGCGACGGTGCTGACGACGGCGCGTTCGTGCTCGTCCAGGGCTTCAAGGTGGCCCATCGGATTCTCCTCGCTGACGGTCAGACGACGCCCGCGCCGTGCAGGCGGGCGATCGCGTCGGGGCTGCGGCCGAGCTCGGCCAGCAGGGCGTCGGTGTGCTGCCCCAGCTCGGGCACGTCGCCCATCACCGGCTCGGCACCGGCCATCCCGATCGGGGGCAGCAGGGCGGGTAACAGGCCGCCCGGGGCCCGCACCGTGCGCCACCGCTCGCGCTCCCGCAACACCGGATGCTCCAGAAAGTCGGCGACCTGGTTGATCGGCGCGTTGGCGATGCGCAGGCGGTCGAGCGACGCGGCCACCTCGGCGCCGGTCCGCCGGGCGAAGGCGGCCTGGACATGCTCGTCGAGCTCGGCGCGGTGCGCCACCCGGTCGGCACCGGTCCGGAAGCGGGGGTCGTCGGCCAGCGCGGCGTCGTCCAGGAACTCCGCGCACAGGGCGCGCCACTCGGCGTCGTTCTGGATCGAGAACAGCACCTCGCGGCCGTCACCGGCGGCGTAGGCACCGTAGGGGGCGATGGTGGCGTGATGGGTGCCCAGGCGCGGCGGCTGGGCACCGGTGAGCGCGGTGTAGTACGCCGGTTGGCTCATCCACTCGGCCAGCGCGTCGAACAGGGAGACCTCGACCGGCCGCACGGTGCCGGTGGTGGCCCGCGCCAACAGCGCGGCCAGGACGCCGGAGTAGGCGTACATGCCGGCGGCGATGTCGGCGACGGAGATCCCGACCCGGGCGCCCGACTCCGGCGTCCCCGTGAGCGAGACCAGCCCGGTCTGGCACTGCATCAGCAGGTCGTAGGCCTTGCGCCGCGACCACGAGCCCGAGCTGCCGTAGCCGTTGACGGCACAGCTGATCAGTCTCGGGTCGAGCTCGGCCAGCGCGTCGACGCCGAACCCGAGCCGGTCCACCGCGCCCGGCCCCAGGTTGTGCACGAGGACGTCGGCCCGGGCCAGCAGATCGCGCAGCACGGCGCGGCCCTCGGGGGCCTTGACGTCCAGGGTGAGCGACTCCTTGCCGCGGTTGAGCCAGACAAAGTAGCTGGAGAGCCCGTGCGCCGCCCGGTCGTAGCCGCGGGCGAAGTCCCCGGTTCCGGGCCGTTCCACCTTGACCACGCGGGCGCCCAGGTCGGCGAGCTGCCGGGTGGCGAACGGCGCCGCCACGGCCTGCTCCAGACCGACCACGGTGATGCCGTCGAGCGGACGGGTGTCAGGCATGCCCGCAACCCTACACACCAATGATGGTTCTTTGTTATGGTCGCTATGAGGTCAGAACCTCATAGCGGGTGCGGGACGATGGCTGTGGGAGCTCAGCCGCCGCGCTGGGGGCCCGCGACCTGCCGACGAGCTGGACGCGCACCCGCTGTCAGGGCCCGCTGGGACGAGCTGGGTGCGGCCGTCGTCCCCCGCTGAGCGGCCCGGCCGGCCGCCGGCTCCTCCCTGTCCGAGGCGGCGGGTCGGCGGGGGCGGGTGGCGACCATGGCCTGGCAGCTCGCCACCGCGCGCAGGTCGTGGTGGTCCCGCGCGCGATAGGCCGACGGGGTCTCACCGACGAGGGCGGTGAAGCGGGCGGAGAACGAGCCGAGGCTCGTGGCGCCGACGGCGAAGCACACGTCGGTCACGCTCAGGTCGCCGCGGCGCAGCAGCGCCTTCGCCCGTTCGATGCGCCGGGTCATCAGATAGGAGTAGGGCGTCTCCGCGTAGGCCTCACGGAAGCGGCGGCTGAAGTGGGCGGTCGACATGAGCGCCGTGCGGGCGAGCGAGGGCACGTCGAGCGGCTGGGCGTACTCCCGATCCATCCGATCGCGGGCGCGGCGCAGCCGGCGCAGTTCATCGAGGTCGGCGGCACGCACGCGGCCATTGTGCCCGGCAGCCACGCGCACGGCCAGGAAGGCCGGCGACTACGAAGGCCTGGGGGCGGTCGGGGACATGCGCTCGGGGCCGGCCTCGGACGCGGCGGGCAGGCGTGGACGCAGGTCAGGTGGCCAGGGGGCGCTCAGGGGTTCGTGGACCAGGGCGAACAGGCCGTGGTCGAAGGGACGGCCAGGGGCGGGAGCGACCGGGACGATCCGTTCCCGGACGCCCATCCGACGGTGTTCGAGCGCTCGGTGATGGCAGTAGGGGTTGTTGCCGGCCCGGCCGAAGAAGGTGTGGGCGGTCCAGGTGCAGCCGCCTCGGCAGACGTCGGCGAACTCGCAGGAGCGGCAGAAGCCCCAGGTGCCCTCGGTTGCCGCGGCGCTGCCCGCGGCGGCGTTGATGGCCAGCGCGGGCGCGTCGCGCAGCAGGTCGGCCAGTCGATGCTCGCGGATGTCGCCGGCGGCGTAGTCCTGGGTCGGCAGGGACGGGCAGCCCTTGATCGTGCCGTCGGCCTCGATGCCGAGCGTCGACAGGCCGGCCTGGCAGCCCGCCCAGAACGCCGCCCCCTCCGGGGAGCGCAGCAGCCGCTCGTACGGCCCGTAGTACCCGACGTTGTTGCCGGCGTGGACGCGGATGCCGTCGGCGGCGGCGCGGCGGGCGATACCGGCGAGCAGCGGGAAGACGTCGAGCAGTTCGACGGGCTGGAGCAGGATCTGCCAGTCGTCGGCCGCGTTGCCCATGGGCACGGTGAGCTGCCACTGCCAGGCGGCGATCCCCGCGGCGCGCAGCACGTCGTACAGGTCGGGCAGGTCGGGTGCCGTGAGCCGGTTGATCTGGGTGTTGGAGGTGGCGACGACACCCGCGTCCGTCAGGCGTCCGATGGTGCGCAGGCAGGAGTCGAAGGAGCCGCGCCGACCGCGGAGCCGGTCGTGGGTGGCGGCCAGGCTGTCGACCGAGACGGAGCAGCGCTCGATCCCGGCGTCGCGCATCCCCCGGGCGGTGGCCGCGCTCAGCCGGTAGCCGCCGGTCGTCATCGTGCAGGTCATTCCCCGGCGGGTGATCTCGGCGGCGATCGCGAGCCAGTCGCGGCGCAGGAAGGCCTCCCCGCCGATGAGGGTCACCTCGTCGATCCCGGCATCGTCGAGCTGGGCGACGAGGTCCAGGGCCTGCGCCGTCGTCAGCTCCGCGGGTCGCCTGCTCCCTGCGCGCGACCCGCAGTGGCCGCAGGCGAGGTTGCACGCGAGGGTCAGCTCCCACACCGCATACGTCCGCCGGCCTTCGCTCATCGGCCCGACAGGCGCCCCCACCAGCGCCGCCATCGAGAAAGACCCCGCGTCACATCGCCCTGAGGAGCCCGCGGCGGCGGGCCATCGAACGGCCCCGGCCCCGGCGCCGGCCCCGGCGGAGGCGCACCGTAGACGGGCACGGGCGCAGCGGGCGGGTAGGGCGCAGCCGGCGGGTAGGGCGCAGCCGGCGGGTAGGGCGCAGCCGGCGGAGGCACCGGGCCGGGCGGGGGTGGCGCGCCGTATGCCGGCGCCGGAGGTGGTGGTGATGGTGGGGCGGCGGCGCCGGCGTGCTCCGCCTCCTGTTCGGCCAGCCGTCGCGCGATGGCCTCGGCCCGGGAGCGGCTGATCCGCTCGTCGTGGCCCGGGCCGCGCGGCAGCCGAGGTCCGGGGCGTTCGCCATCCACCATTGCCGCACCTCCCGATCACTGCGACGCGACGAGCCCCGCGACCGACGCACTCCGGAATCCCCCGGATTCTCCCCCAGGCTACGCAGTCAGACGATCACGATCAACAATGTGGTCCGGCAGGCGCTTCGGAGCACGGGGTGGAAAGCTCGGCACCGGGTCGCCGGCGTCTGCTTTACTGGATGCGGCCATGCTGGTGACAGCGCCGCGGCTGAACAGGATGGCCGCGGCTCGACGGGGTTTTCGCCGGCAATCCCGTAATCCGGTTGCTAGGCTGTAGGGGCACACCGGATCATGCGGGGGCGCCGCGCCCTGGAAGGTGGTGCTGATGTCGGCTCGCGGCCTACCGGAGATACACATCCCGCGGTGGCTGGCCGCGGGCCTCGCCGTTCTCTACGCGGTGGCGGTGGTCACGGTGGTGGTGGTCACCTCCAGAGGCGCGAGATCGTATTTCTCCGAGTCCCCGCCCCGGAGTTCCGCCCTGACCGACGCCGTCTCCTCGGCCACGTCGTCCGTCGCCCCGCGTACGCGATCGCCGAAGGTCGAGACGGAGTCACCCGCGTCCTCGTCACCATCCACCGGACCGCCAGCCTCGCCCACACCCACCCCAGCAGCACCAGCACCAGCACCCGCACCGGCCGGCCCGGGCCCGCTGGCCACAGGGGGGACGCACCATACCCCCGCGGCCGCACCGCCCGCGGCCCCGGCCCCACGCGCCGCCCCGACGAACACCGCCCGCAGCAGCGCCGCGCCCCCACCCGCACCGGCACCGGTCCCCGCCGCCCCGGCACAGCCGGCCGCCACCGTCTGGGTCAATGTCGCGACCTCGTTGTGCCTCGACAGCAACGGCGCCGGGAATATCTATACTCTCGGCTGCAACAACGGCGACTACCAACGCTGGGTGATCTCCGCCCGCGGCAGCGGTCTGCAGCTTCGCGACGCGAAGACCAGCCTGTGCGCGGGCACCCACGCGAACCACGGCTCGGATGGCGTCAAATATCGGGGCACCGTGTACACCTCAGCCTGCGACGGATCGTCGGCGCAGATCTGGGTTCGGGCGAACGAGCGATTCGGCGCCACGTTCCGGAACACATCCACCAACGAATGTCTGGACAGCGACGGCAGCGGCGCTGTTTACACCCAGGACTGCAACGGCGGAAACTATCAGCACTGGAATAATCCGTGAACAGTTGGTATTCCGATGGTCCGGGCGGCTCACGTGTCCTCGTCGCGGAAGCGTTCCAGTTCGCTGTTCCAGTCGACGAGGTCACCCTCCGCGCCGGAGGGCACCGCGGCGTAGGTGGCGTGCAGGAACGCGGCGACGTGCTCGTACGGGAGCTGGACGTCGGCGCGCCCGGCGGCCGACCGAAGCGTGAGCGCCAGCAGCCGACTCCCGCCGTGGAAGGCCGGGCGGACCTCCACCGCGCCGACCCCGGCAGGCCGCCGCGCGCCGTCGATCAGGAGCTGTCGGGCGAACGTCCAGGTCACCGTGCGGACGTCGGCGGTGCGCAGGCGCAGGCTGATGGCGAAGGGATCGGCCTTGTCGAAGCAGAGCGTCGCGGGAAACGGGACCCGCGCGCCGTCGGGCTGGAGGTAGAAGGCCGACATCCTGCTCTCGAACCGATCGTCGACTGGCGGCCGGCTCTGCGGCATGGCTGCTCCTCCTGCTCCTCCTGCTCCCACGGACTCCCCCGCCATCGTCACATGCGACCGCTCCCGCCGGACCCCGCGGACCCCGTGGACCCGCCAGACCGGCCGCATGCCATGCCCGGGCGCCTGTCGCCGACCGGGCGGCTACCGCCCGCGCAGGCCCTGGACGGCGGCGACCACGACGATGACGCAGCCGGCAAGACAGCAGGTCACGCCGATGTTCGGATCAAAGTGAATCTTCGTGGAAGTGTCGGCGAAGAAGGACGAGTCGTCATCCTGGAAACCGACGAGGCCGAGCAGGATGAATCCGCCGTAGCCGAGGGTGCCGAGTATTCCGCCGGGCAGGAGCAGCCCGTTGCAGACGCGTGACCTGAGCTGGGTCCGCGACGCGGCCGCGAGCAGGCCGAGAACGGCGCCAAAGACCGCTGACACCATTCGCGCGCCAGGCCGCACGTCACCTCCGCCGAGGCCGGAGTAGGAGATGAACGGCAGCAGGGAGCCGAGGAACACCGCCGCCGCTCCGCCCACCGCCCACTTCCAGAACGACGGGACCGCCCGCGGGAACGGGACCACCTGCGGGACAGGCGGAAACCCGTGGGGAGCGGCCGGCGGGAACGACTGCGCCCAGCCGGCCTGCGCCGCCGTCACCTGCGGCGGGCCAACAGCCGGGGCGTCGTCGACCCAGAGGTTCCAGCCGGGGGGCGGCGGGGGCCAGGAGGGATCGGGCTGCCAGCCGTGCGGGGGAGCCCACCCCGGCTGCGGAATCGGCCACCCGGGCGGCGGGTTGAAGCGAAACGCCATCGTCCCTCACTACGGAAACGGCCGGAACGCCGCACTACGGTGGCCCCGGCACCGACAGGAATATCCCAGCGGAAACCAACCGTAGCGGAGAGGTGACGCTTTCTCAACCGAAATCGCCTCCGACGCCGAACCGCCCCGGACTCGGCTGAGTCCGGGGCGGTTCGGGTATAGCCCGCGGCAGGACGACGCGGTGTCCGGCGTGCGGGTCGGGCAGGGTGCTTCTCAGCTCCTGAGTTCCGGGGTGGCGTGATAGTCGATCACACCGGCCGCCTCCGGAAAGTGCAGGTCGAAGGCCGGGCGCTCGGAACGGATCCGCGGGAGCGTGTGGAAGTTGTGCCGCGGCGGCGGGCAGGACGTGGCCCACTCCAGCGAGTTGCCGTAGCCCCACGGGTCGTCGACCCCGACGATCCTGCCCTTACGGTAGGACCACCACATGTTGTACAGGAACGGCACCGTCGACAGCGCGAGTATCACGCTGCCCAGCGATGAGATGGTGTTCAGCGTTGTGAAGCCGTCGGCCTCGCTGTAGTCGGCGTACCGGCGCGGCATGCCCTTGACGCCGAGCCAGTGGTCCACCAGGAACGTCGAGTGGAAGCCGACGAGCATCGTCCAGAAATGGATCTTGGCAAGCCGGTCGTTCATCATCCGGCCGGTGACCTTCGGGAACCAGAAGTACATGCCGCCGAAGCCGGCGAAGAGCAGGCCGGCGACGACGTAGTGGAAGTGGCCGACGACGAAGTAGCTGTCACTGACGTGGAAGTCGATCGGCGGGCTCGCCAGCAGGACGCCGGTCAGGCCACCGAAGAGGAACGTGAACAGGAAGCCGGTGGCGAACATCATCGGCGGCTCGAAGGTGATCGAGCCCCGCCACATCGTGCCGATCCAGTTGAAGAACTTGACCCCGGTGGGCACCGCGATCAGGAACGTCAGGAAGGCGAAGAACGGCAGCAGCGCCGCGCCGGTGACGTACATGTGGTGCGCCCACACGGCGATCGACAGCGCGCCGATGCCGATGGTCGCGTAGACGAGGCCCTTGTAGCCGAACAGCGGCTTGCGGGAGAACACCGGGATGATCTCCGTGATGATCCCGAAGAAGGGCAGCGCGATGATGTAGACCTCGGGGTGGCCGAAGAACCAGAACAGGTGCTGCCAGAGGATCGCCCCACCGTTGCTCGCGTCGAAGATGTGCGCGCCGAAACGGCGGTCGATCTCCAGGGCGAGCAGCGCCGCGGCGAGCACCGGGAACGCGATGAGCACCAGGATCGAGGTCACCAGCAGGTTCCAGCAGAAGATCGGCAGTCGGAACATCGTCATGCCGGGCGCCCGCAGGCACAGGATCGTCGTGATGAAGTTGACCGCGCCGAGGATGGTGCCCAGGCCCGAGACCGCGAGGCCCAGGATCCACAGGTCACTGCCGGCGCCCGGCGAGTAGGCGGCGTTCGTCAGCGGCGCGTACGCGAACCAGCCGAAGGAGGCGGCACCGTTCGGCGTCAGGAATCCCGCGGTGACGGTGAGGCTGCCGAACAGGAACAGCCAGAACGACAACGCGTTCAGCCGCGGGAAGGCGACGTCCGGCGAGCCGATCTGGAGCGGCACCAGGTAGTTCGCGAACGCGAAGGCGATCGGCGTCGCGAACATCAGCAGCATCAGCGTGCCGTGCATGGTGAATATCTGGTTGTACTGCTCGTTCGACAGATACTGCAGGCCCGGCCGGGCGAGTTCCGCCCGGATGAACATCGCCAGCACACCGGCGAACGCAAAAAAGATGATCGACGTCATGAAGTACAGCAGCGCGATGTCCTTGTGCGACGTCGTCCGCAGGTACTGTCCCAGGGTCTTCACCGCCCTGGGCGGGGCTTCGGCCGCCGGCGGGTCCGAGTGCCCGGCCGGCGTGTCGTGCACAAGTGTCACATTCCGCTCCAGATGGTGATGCCGCTGCCGGCGGTGGCGCGCGCAGCCCCGGCGTCGGGTGTCACGACCGCCGCCGGGCAGCCACACAATGAATGTGTCGTCGTCAACCGTCGCCGGATCGGGCCCGACGGAAGGACGGCCCCGCACCGCGCGGCTCGGCGCACCGGCCGAAAACCCTGCCGGCGCTGGTCACGTTATCCACGCGCCGGTTACCGCGGCGCCGCCTGACGTCCCCCCTTGACGGGCCCTCCGGCACCGGCACCAGGCGCACAAGGTCCTGGGCCGTCAGGGCCACCTTTGGCCTATTCACCACGGCGACGGGAACCACGCCATCACCGGGCGCGCCAATACGCCTGTTCACCGGCCGTTTGAATGACGCACACCGCGGGAGGGCGCGGTCACGACATCACCACGTTACGCTGTTCTGGCATGGCTGATGCCGACTCACTCGACACGTGGAGCCGACCATGGGCTACGCAGGGCATTCCCACCACGGCGCGGACGGGGCACTCCCGGGCTTCGAGGACGCGGCCGAGCAGGCGCACCCAGAGCCCCTTCGCCACTATCCACTGCGGGACGACGCGCTCACCACCCTGGCGGCGCAGGTCCTGACGATCGGCCGGCGGACGCTGCTCGCCCTCTCCGATGGATTCTTCAACCTCGAGTCCGTGCCGGCGTTCCTCGGTTCACCGGGCAGGCCGCGGGCGTTCTTCGAGGACCAGGCGGCCGACGGCGTCCATCCACCGCGGATGCCGGTGGGTGCCTTCGTCTGGCCCGGCGAGCACAACGTTCTCATCGACGCCGGGTTCGGTCCGCGCATCGCCGGGGCGGGGGCGATGGTCGGCGGCCAGCTCCCGCGCCAGCTACGCCGTTTCGGCCTCGGTTTCGACGACATCGACGTGATAGCGCTCAGCCATTTGCATCCCGACCACACGGGCTGGCTGGCCGACGCCGAGGGCAACCCCCGCTTCGCCCACGCCCAGGTCCACCTCGGCGCCGCGGACTGGGACCATTTCGTTCTCTCCCGCCAGCCCGGGCGTGGCCCCGATCCCGCGGTCCGCCACGCCCTGCTGACGATGGCCGACACCGGCCAGGTGAACCTCCTGGAGGGCGATGCCACCGTCGCGCCCGGCGTTCGTCGGCTGCACGCCCCTGGCCACACCCCGGGCCACTCCCTGTACGTGGTCGAGGACAGCGGTGACCGCGCCCTCATGCTCGGGGATGCTCTGCACTGCCCGCAGCAGCTGACGGACACCGACTGGGCGGCGGCCAACGACGTCGACCCGGTCGCGGCCCGGGCCACTCGCGAGCGCTACCTGCGGGATCTGGATCAGGCCGGCGAGCTCGTCCTCGGCTGCCACTTCCCCGGCCTGCGGGCCGGTCGTGTGCTGGGCGGTGCCTGGCAGCCCGCCTGACCACGGGAGACCGGCCAACAAACCCGCACCACCACTGCCCGGCTTCGGCGACGCGGTGCGGGTGCCGGTGCCGGTGCCGGCGCCGGCGCCGGGTTTCCGCGTGGGCTGGTCCTGCACATTTCCCGGTCACGCCCGCGCGTCCTGCATCCACGATCCCGCCGGCCGGTGGACGAACAAGCCCGTTCCCGGGATCGCCACTGATGTGACGGCCGATACACGGAATCACCGTGCCGACCTTGCCCGTGTGACCGCCATTACCGATGCAGGACACATTGTGAGCGCGATTACGTGGCCCAGCTCATATATCTAGACGAATGCCTGACTGCAGTATAGATCACGTCCCCAGAAGGAGCCGACAGGCGCCCACCCGAGGCACAATGGTGCGGGGAGATGACAGTGGCCCGTCTTCCCCGAGTTTTCACCAGAGGAGTTCTCATGTCCGTTCGTGAATCCATTTCCTCCCTGCGGATTCAGCTTGCCGACCGGCGCGCGGAGCGTGCTCGGCTGCGCGAGCTCGAGGCGCTGCTCGACGACCCCGCCCTTTCCCCGTCCTCCCGCCAGGAGATGAACGCGATTCTCGCGCACGCGCAGAGCGAGCTGGCCGTTCCCGCGCAGCGCACCGCCTCGACGAGCGGTCCCCTGCGGTCCGAGGTCGCCGTCTCCCGTTGACGGGCCCGCACCACCCCCGGATCCCGAACGCGCCGGAGCCGGAACGCCGGAGCCCTGAACGCCCCGGTGACCCCGTCACAGGTCCCGGTGGGCCGGTGATCCGGTCACAGGGGAAGGGTCGAGGGTGCCCAGCAGGCGCACCGTCCGCTCCCGCTCCCGCGGCGTGCCGACCAGGCTGACCAGCGCGTCGGTCGCGCCCAGCCCGTGGTACGCGGCGAGCCCGGCAAGGACGGCGTCCTCGTCGCCCACCACGGCGATCGCACCCGCCTCGGTGAACCCATCGCGGTCGAGTGCCGCACGGTAGGAGGGCAGCCGCGCGTAGCCGGCGTACGCGGCGCTCACCTCGGTGCGGATCCGCTCCGGATCGGACGTCACCGCCACCGGCAGGCCCACCACGACACGTGGTGTGGGCCTGCCGGCGTCCCGTGCGGCCGCGCCGATCAGCGGCACCACGTGATCACCAATCGTGCGCGGCCCGGCCAGGAAGGTGATCGTGCCGTCCGCTCGCTCGCCGGCCAGTCGCAGCATCACCGGCCCGAGCGCCCCGAGCAGCACCGGGACCCGGGTCGTCGCGCCGGGCACCGCGCTGTCAGCGGGTTCGGAGCCCGCGCCCGTCGCGCCCGGGGCTCGACGGCCCGCGAGGATCGGCAGCAGTGTGTCGAGGTGCGCGCGCAGCGCCGCCGCCGGCCGTTCGAACGGCTGTCCGTAGATCTCCAGCAGCCCGCGATGGCTGACGCCGAGGCCCAGGGTGAACCGTCCGTGCGACGCCGCCTGTGCCGTCAGCGCCTGGGCGGCCAGCACCCGTGGATGGCGCGGCTGCACGACGACGACCGACGTCCCGAGCTCGATGCCGGGCACCTCCCGCGCCACCGCGGTGAGCGCGCCGATGGCGTCGTACCCGTAGCCCTGGGGCAACCAGCCGGTGCGCGCTCCGGCGGCCGCGACCGCCCGGGCGGTCTGCGTGAGGCCGTCGATCAGATTGCCGGTGCCGGGAGTTTCCGGGCCGGCGACGAGGTTGACACCGATGCGGATCACGACCGTCAGACTGGTCGGGGACGGGCGCGCGAACCAGGAGCCGGCTGATGGTGTCAGTGGAAGTGACAGCGACGCCCGTGTCGGCCGCCGGGCGCGCCGCCGTCGCCGCCCGCCGCCGGGAGCTCGGTCGCTGTCTGCGTGCGTACCGCGCCCTGGTCGATCCCGCCAGTGTCGGCCTGCCCACCGGTGGGCGGCGGCGCGCTCGCGGGCTGCGCCGGGAGGAGCTCGCGGCGCTGTCCGGCATCAGCCTGACCTGGTACACCGGCCTGGAGCAGGGCCGGGCCACCGCGTCCGCGCAGGTCCTCGACGCCGTCGGCCGGGTCCTGCGGCTGGACGAGGTGGGCCGCCAGCACCTGCGCCGCCTCGGCGCGGATGACCCGCCGCCCGTGGCTCCACCCGGCGCCTACCTGGGTGACCTGGCCGGCCTGCTCGACAGCTGGCCCACCGCGCCGGCCGCCCTGCTCGACCACCGCCTCGACGTCGTCGCCGTCAACGGCCCCTGGGCTCGGGTCTGGGGCGCGCCGGCCGACCGCGAACCGGCGCGGCGGCACGTGCTCACCATGCTCGCCGCCTCCCCGGCATCCTCCGCTCTCCCGGCATCCTCCGCTCTCCCGGCATCCTCCGCTCTCCCGGCATCTCCAGCCCACCCGGCACCCGCGGTCT
>Ga0105248_10004097_pt1 | contig 16120 bp, 16 predicted proteins | sample KBSS34metaG_FD_81524 | JGI IMG/M metagenome (GOLD analysis project Ga0105248, IMG submission 81524) | Switchgrass rhizosphere microbial communities from Kellogg Biological Station, Michigan, USA - KBS S3-4 metaG | ecosystem: Host-associated > Plants > Roots > Rhizosphere > Soil | place... | reverse complement strand
CTCGCTGGACGGCTTCGACAGCCATGCAGGCCAGGCGAACCTGCTGACCCAGCGGCTGGCCTATCTCGACGCAGTGCTGGACGGGGTGCACTCGGGGCTCGGGCCGGAGTGGAAGAACACCGTGGTGGTCGTGGCCACCGAGTTCGGCCGCACGGCGCGGGCCAACGGCACCGGCGGCACCGACCACGGCACCGGCTCGACGGCCCTGCTGCTGGGCGGAGCGCTCAAGCCGGGCGGCATCGTCGGCGACTGGCCGACCTTGAAGCAGCAGGCGCTCTACGAGAACCGCGACGTGACGCCGACGCTCGACATGCGCGGCCTGTTCAAGGGCGTGCTGGCCGAGCACATGGGCATCGACCGCGCCGCCCTGGACAACACGATCTTCCCGAACAGCGGGGCGGTGAAGCCGGTGATGGGGCTGGTCTGACGCCCTACTTCGGGACCGCGTCGAAGGCGATGGTCATGCGGGCTTCGTCCGTCGTGAACGGCACGGTGCCGTGCCACATGTAGGACGGGAATAGCACCAGCCGACCGGGCCTGGGTCGCACATAGTGGTCGGCCGGCAGCGGCGGGGCCGTGGCGTAGGGCGGCTGGCCGAAGCGAATCCAACCCTGGCGGTCCGGCGTCTCGAGCGCCGCGTCCGGCGTCTCCACATAGAAGGCTGACGACAGCCACCCCTCCGGATGGAAGTGGTCCTGGTGGAAGCCGCCGGGGCGCAGGCGCACCGACCAGGCGCCCTGGATGCGATAGTCGCCGGTGTTGCGTCGGCGGAGCGCGTCGGCGCCCCGGCCGATCCTGGCCATGTGCTGGCGGATCGGGGCGTCGATGGCGGCGAAGAAGGCGCGGATGGCCGGGTCGTCGGAGCCGGTCAGCAGGTGCAGGGTCTGGCTGCCGTGGCGCAGCGACTGATTGGCCGGGTGCTGCTCATAGGGATGCAGTGATTTCAGTGACTTGCTGAGATCACCTAAGAACGCGTCGAGGCTCGGCCAGCCCTGCGGCGTGGCGAGGTCGTAGGCGTCGACCACGGCGTCGTAGTCACAGAGCTCCGCATACAGAGGATCGCCCGCGGCGCGGGCCGCGGTGGCCGCCCAGCCCCAGAGGGACTGATCGTCCGGGTGCGCCGCCAGCGCGGCCCTGAGCTTTGCCAGCGCGTCGACCGGGCGGCCCTGGGCGAGATCGACGATCGCCCCGTGCTGGGCAACCCCGCGGGAGGACGGGTCGGCGGCGCGGGCCATGGCGACATAGCGCGCCGCATCGTCCACGCGGCCCTGCCGCAGCGCGGCCTGGGCGGCGGTCAGCAGGACGGGCGTATCGCCGGAAAGCTGCTGGCTGGCCGCTTCGAGCAGGGCCGCGGCGCGGGCGCCGTCGCCGGACGCCTCGTAGAGGGTCGCCTTGGCGATCAGCAGGGGCTGCGGCGGCCCGCCGGCCTGGAAGGCGGCGTCGAGGATCCGGTCCGCCTCGGCGACGTCGCCGCGCCGCATCCAGATCAGGTTGGCCAGCTCGTTGGCGACCACCGGATTTCCGTGGGCCCGCAGCAGGCTCTGACGGTAGGCATATTCGGCGCGGTCGAGGTCGCCCGCCGCCTGCTGGGCGCGCGCGTAGACGCCCCAGGTCTGCGGCGCGTCGAGGCCGAGGGTGAAGGCCTGCTCGCACGCCTTCACGGCGTCGGCGGCCCGGCCCAGGTCGCCCAGGGTGGCCGCGTAGTTGTGCCAGGCGATGGGGTCGCCCGCGAACCGCGCGATGGCCTGTTGGTCGTAGGGCAGCGCATCGGCCAGCCGGCCGGCGGCCTTCAGGGCCCCGGCATGGGCGGCGAGCGCCCCGAGGCCGGGCTGGGCGGCGTCGGCCAGGCGGCCGGTGAGCGCCAGGGCCTCGTCGAAGCGGCCCTGGGCCAGCAGGACGTCCGCGCGATCGATATCGGCCTCGCTCATCGCCGGATCTTCTTCTTTGCTGCGTTGGGCTTTGCTGGCCTGGCGGACCTGAAGGGATCGGGGTCGGCCTCATGCTCGTCGAAGCCGAAATGCTTGAAGCCGGCGCGCATTTCGGGGCTGAGCGGCGCCTCGAGCACGAGCTGGCCGCGCGAGGGGTGGGCGAGCACCAGGCGCCGCGCATGCAGCTGCAGCTTCAGGCCTTGGGACAACTCCATGGACGCCTGCGTGTGGTACTTCGGGTCGCCGAGGATCGGGTGGCCCATGGCCAGCATGTGGGCGCGCAGCTGGTGCGTGCGCCCGGTGTGGGGCCAAAGGGCCATCCAGGCGGCGCTGGCGCCGGCGCGGGAGATGGTCACGAACTCGGTCTCGGCGGCCTCGGCGCGCGCGTCGCCCGGCTCGGCGGGGACGACCATCTCGCGATCGCCGACCCCCTTCTTGACGAGCGGTAGTTCCAGCACGCCCTCCCCCGGCTTCGGAAAGCCTGCGACGATGGCCCAGTAGGTCTTCTGCGCGCGGCGCTTGGCGAAGGCGCCGGCCAGCTTGGCCGCCGCGCCCGGCGACTTGCCGAGCACCAGGACGCCGGAGGTGTCGCGGTCGAGGCGGTGGACCAGGCGCGGACGCTCCAGACCCTCGCCCCAGGCCGAGAGCAGGCGGTCAATGTGTTTCGAGGTCTTGGTCCCCCCCTGAACGGCGAGGCCGGCGGGCTTGTTCAGCGCCAGCACTTCGTCGTCCTCGTAGAGCACCAGGGACTTGGCGAAGGCGATCTCGCGGGGGTCGAGGCTGTCTTTTTCCTTAGGCTGTCCTGCCTCCGGCAGGGGCGGCACACGGATCTGGGCGCCGGCCGCCAGGCGGGTTTCGGGCTTGGCCCGTCCGCCATCGACGCGAATCTGGCCGGACCGCGCGAGCTTCTGGATCTGGATGTGGTTGAGGTGCGGCCAGCGGCGCTTGAACCAGCGGTCGAGACGCACCCCGTCCTCGCCGGCGTCCACAAACATCGTGCGGACCTCTTTCACGCCAGCATCTTGCGCATCAGCAAGAGGCCCACGAACAGGGCGCCGATCGACAGCACCACCGAGGCCAGGCTGTAGCCGGCCGCCAGCGCATATTCGCGCCGCTCGATCATCAGCGCCGCCTCCAGCGAGAAGGACGAGAAGGTGGTGAAGCCGCCGAGCACGCCCACGCCGAGCAGCAGGCGCCAACGCTCCTGATCCGCGCCGCCGCGCAGCGCCAGCACGCCCACCAGCACGCCCATCAGCACGCCGCCGATGATGTTGGCGAGGAAGGTCCCCCAGGGCAGGCCGTGCGGCAGGGTGCGGAAGGTGAGCACGCCCAGCAGATAGCGGCAGATCGCTCCGAAGGCGCCGCCCAGGCCGACAAGCAGGAGAGTCAGTGGCATCGGCCCCTTATGCGACGCGCCACCCTTTCAGGCAAAGGTCAGGTGCGCTGGCGGAGCGAGCGTTGCACGCCGCGCGCGTCGTAGACGTCGCGATCGTCGGGCTTGGGGCCCTTGCCCATCAGGACTTCCAGGCTGGCGACCAGGGCCGCCCCGCCGCTCAGCGGGATGCCGCCCGCGCCCACGCTCACGCCGGTGGCGCTGTGCCGGCCGAAGCTCGCGCCGCCGATCCCGAGGCTGATGCTGGCGCCGCTGTAGCCATTCTGCCGGGTGGACCGGTCGGTGACGCGGAACCAGTCATAGCCCTCCGCGACCGCCAGATCGGCGGCGTGCAGCAAGGCGTAGTCCTCCACCTGGGCCGGCGGCGCGCCGGGGCCGCCCTGGAATGTCACGCGATAGCGGCCCGGCTCGATCCGCATCTCCGAGAAGCCGACGCGACTGGGCCCGGCGGCGGGCTGGAAAGCGGTAGGCTCGGTGGCGCAGGCGCTCAGCGTCAGCGCGGCCAGGGCGGGCAGGATCAGGCGTTTCATCGGCAGCCTCCGGTCACTCGTCCCCTCGAGTTCCATACTAGGCTAATTCCATCACCCCCGGGCCGGTTGCGATGCTGGTCAAGGGCTGGGCGCCTTGCGCCACGCGAGCTCCGTCTGGCCAAAATCCGGCGGATGCGCCGGCCACACACAACTCGGTTTGACGACCGACATAAGAGCCACATAAAAATCTGCGAGGTCGAATCGCGCTGATGAGGGGCAAGTGAAGTCCGAGGACTGCGGCGTCTGGCGCACCTCAGATGATGACCCCGCAGTCGGGTCTCATTCGAATTCACCGAGGGCGACGCCGGCGCCTCAAGGCCCGGGGGAGCCTCCGTCCGGGACGCGCGACGAGGCGGAAAAGGAGGAGGCCAGTCGCCAACTCTTTCAGTCCTACAGCGAAGACGAGCACCATCGGGCGCGGGAAATCCTGGGCGACGACGCTGACCACCTTCGTCGCATCGCCCTGGCCTATATGCGGAACCCCTTCCTGAAACTCACCGAGGCCGAGAGCGCGAGCCTGCCGCCGAAGCTGAAACCCCTCGGTATCGGCTACCTGGTCGCCGCACGCGACGCCGCGACCCGCTCGGCCGCGCCCCGACACGTCGTGTTCTCGATGCCGAAATCGGGCTCGTCATTCCTTTCCAGCGCTCTGCAGCACGCACTGGACCTGCCGCGGGCTTCACTGACCAGTTTTGGCGGCGGCGCCGCATCGTCGATCTTCGGCATGAACTCGCGCGAGCAGGAGCTCGACGAGATGGCGGTGACCAAGTCCGTTCTGCTGTGCGACACGGGCTTCGTGGCGCAGCACCACACCCGGTACTCGCAGTACCTGGCGCTGCAACTGAACCTCTATGGCCTGTCGCCGCTGGTGGCCGTGAGGAACACGCTGGATTGCATCGTGTCCTTCGATGACATGATCAGGGTCCGCACGGACCGCCCCGACAATTGGCTGTTCGACTCCCAGTTCGCCCTTCCCGCCGGATACGCCGCCCTGCGCGACGAGGCTCGCTACAGCGTCCTCACGCATTCGCTGGGCGTCTGGCTGATCAACTTCTACCTCTCGTGGAAACGCGGCGAGCGGCAGGGGCTCGTCTCGCCGGTCGTCGTCAAATACGAAGACCACGTGCTGCATACCGAGGCGCTCGTGGACCACATCACGGCCCGCATCGCGATGACCGACGAGCAGGTGGGCCGCCTGCGCGCGTATGCCGACAATCCTGACCGGCAGCGGTCGCGGTTCAACGTCGGGGTGCTGGGGCGTGGCGACCAGAAGCTCCCCGAGCACCTGAAGCAGTTCCTGTCCGACTACGCCCGCATGTTCGAGGGTGAACTCACTGGCGAGGACATCCGCTATCTGGTCCGGTAATCGCGGTGGCGCTTTTTTCCGCGTTGTGCGTTTGGTCACCATGACCAGATTCATGACACCCCTGTTGGCCGCGCTCCTCCTGGCGCCGCTCGCCGCCCCTGCCGCCGCGGCCGCGCCGCAAGCGAACGTGAAAGCCGCGTTCGGCAACACCCTGCTGACCATCGACCCCGACGGGCGATCGCGGAAGATCTGGCTGGAGCCGGATGGGTCCTGGACCGGCCTGAGCCGGCGCGGGCTGGACCTGGCCGGCAAGTGGACCGTGAAGGGCGACAAAGTTTGCCTTAGCCAGTCGAAGCCGCGCCTGTTCGGCAGCATGTGCGAGAAGTTCCCCACCGAGGGGGCCGGCGAGGAAGCCAAGGACCCGAACGGCACGACGGTCCGCCTGAAGCTGGTGAAAGGCCACGTCACGAAGTAGCTGGCGCGCCCTGGTCCGCGTCCAGGCCCAGGACGGAAATCAGGCCCGCCATGTCAGGCGGTATCGGCGCTTCGATCTTCTTCACGCCGCCCGACGGATGCGGAAAACTCAGCGCCGCGGCGTGCAGCATCAGCCGCGGGATGGCGTGGCCGCCGACCACCAGGGCGCCGCCGTAGCGGGCGTCGCCGGCGATGGGGCGGCCGATGTGGGCCAGGTGAACGCGCAGCTGGTGCATGCGCCCGGTCTCGGGGTCGAGCTCCACCAGGGCGCAGCCCGGGGCTTCGGCCAGGGTGCGGTAGCGGCTGCGGGCGGTCTCGGCGTCGGGGTGGTCGGGGGCGCAGACCCGCATGAAGGCCTCGCGGCCCTGTTCGTCGCGGCGCAGGGGGACGTCGATCGCCCCGCCCTTGGGCTGCGGCGCGCCGGGGGTGACGATGGCGCGGTAGGTCTTGGAAAACTGGCGGGCCATCATCGCCTTGCCGAGGAAGCCGGCGGCGGGCTTGGTCCGGGCGGTGAGGATCACGCCGGAGGTGTCGCGGTCCAGGCGGTGGATCAGCCGGGGCCGGGCCTTGCCGGGCTTGGCGAAGGCCCAGAGCAGTTCGTCGAGCGTGTGGACCTGCCCTCGCCCGCCCTGGCTGGAGAGCCCGGCGGGCTTGTTGAGGGCGACGATGTGCGGGTCTTGGTAGATCACCAGGGACCGGACGAACTCGATCTCGGCCTTGGTGAGTTGGACGGCGGTGACAGGCGCGCGGTCCGGGCGCGGCGGGCGGCGGCTCACGGCCGAGCCGACTTCGGCGCGATGATCAGCGCCCGCGCATTGAGGAACAGCCAAGCCAGGATCAGGCTGGCGGGCAAAAGGGCCCAGCCTCCGGCCTCGTAGGAGAATGCCGCCATCAGTAGGCAGGCCAGGGCCAGCCCACCGTAGACCACCGAACTGGCGATGTTGCCGATGTCCCCGGCTGAGCGAAGCGTCGTCAGGCTGACCGTGTCGCGCCCGCGTAGCGCCAGGGGCCACAAGCAAAGCAGCAGGACCACCGGGCTCGTGACGGTCATGAATCCCAGGATGGAGAACAACGGAATCCCGATCGAGTCCGCCCAGATCGGCAGCTGCATTCGGTAGACGGCATGAAGGACCGAAGCCAGCTGAGCGACCGTCACGCCCGCGAGGCTGAACGTCGCCAGCGTCGCAATCAGCCATGGACTGCGCTGGCTTCGGAACAGCTTTGGCCAGCCGCCTAGGACCCTGGCCAAGCCTGCCAAAACCAGTAGCGTCGCACCCATGGACGCCAGGCTGTAGCCAAGATCGGCGTAGACCCATTTGCGGGTAGCGTAGGTGTCCTGCAGCTTGAAGAAGGCCCGCGTGGCCGCATGGGCGTTGTCGGCGCTCACAACCGCATGCTCGCTGATCCGGCTCAGGCCGTCGGAATAAGCTTTCGCGTCCGTGTACCAGGGCGTTCGCGCGGCCAGCGCCACAAGGCCGGCAGCGACGATGATCAATATCGCTGCGACCAGGAAGCCGAGATTGCGCCGCAGGAAGCCGCCCGTCACTTCGCCCCGCCCCGCTCTTTGCGCAGCGCCGCCCAGCGGTCGAGGCGTTCCTTCAAGCGGGCTTCGGAGCCGTTGGCGGTCGGGACGTAGAAGGTCTGGCGGTCCATGTCCTCGGGGAAGTAGTCCTGGCCGGAGAAGCCTAACGGGGCGTCGTGGTCGTAGGCGTAGCCCTTGCCGTAGCCGAGATCCTTCATGAGCTTGGTGGGGGCGTTGCGGATGTGGGCCGGAGGCATGAGCGAGCCGGTCTCGCGGGCCGCCTTCATGGCCGCGCTGTAGGCCTTGTAGACGGCGTTGGACTTGGGCGCGGCGGCCAGGTGGATGACCAGCTGAGCCAGCGCGATCTCCCCTTCGGGAGACCCCAGGAAGTCGTAGGTGTCCTTGGCCGCGTTCGCCAGGACCAGCGACATGGGGTCGGCCTCGCCGATGTCCTCGGCCGCGGCGCGGATCAGGCGGCGCGCGATGAACAGCGGGTCCTCGCCGCCCGAGAGCATCCGGGCCAGCCAGTAGAGCGCCGCATCCGGGTCGGAGCCGCGGATCGACTTATGGAGCGCGGAGATGAGGTTGTAGTGCTCCTCACGGTCCTTGTCGTAGGCCGGGCTGCGCTTCTGCAGGACCTGGCCCAAGTCCTTGGTGGAAAGCGGCCGCGCCGAGCCGATGTTGAACAGGGTCTCCGACAAGGTCAGCAGGTAGCGGCCGTCGCCGTCGGCGAGCGCAACCAGGGCCTGGCGGGCCTCCGGCTCCAGGGGCAGCGGGCGGCCCTCGAAGGCCTCGGCCTTGTCCAGCAGGCTCTCCAGCGCCTCGTCGTCCAGGCGTTTCAGGACGAAGACCTGGCAACGCGAGAGCAGCGCCCCGTTGAGCTCGAACGACGGGTTCTCGGTGGTGGCGCCCACCAGGGTGACGATCCCCTCCTCCACGAAGGGCAGGAAACCGTCCTGCTGGGCGCGGTTGAAGCGGTGGATCTCGTCGACGAACAGCAGGGTCGACTGGCCGGCGAGGCGGCGGACGCGGGCCTGTTCGAAGGCCTTCTTCAGGTCGGCGACGCCGGAGAAGACGGCGGAAAGCTGCTGGAACTCATAGCCGGCCTCCTTGGCCAGCAGGCGCGCGATGGTGGTCTTGCCCGTGCCCGGGGGGCCCCAGAGGATCATTGAGGCCAGGCGCTTGGCCTCGGCCATGCGGCGGATCGGACCGTTGGGACCGAGCAGGTGATCCTGGCCGACCACATCGTCGAGCACGGCCGGACGCAGCCGGTCGGCCATCGGCGATGGGGCTTGCGGCGTCAGGCCCGCGGCTTCGAAGAGGTCGGCCATCACCGATCTCTAGCAAACCTGGCGGGCGGAAACTCCCCCTAGATCGTCGCGGCGGCGCCGATCAGGCGGGGCGGCGCTGGAAGTCGACGCCTGAGGCGATCGCGCGCTGGGGGCGGCCATCGACAAAGGCGTCGAACCGCAGGCGCTCCGGCGACCAGGCCTCCTCGCCGGTGCGGTAGAGACCCTTGCCGATCGGAACCACGGGCGTCGTCCCGTCGATGAACAGCGCCGGGCCCTGGGCCATGACGCGGAACGACCCGCGCCAGGGATCGTCGTTCTCGAAGTAGCCGGTCAGCGCCTTCAACGCGGGCGGGGTCGGCGGGCTGTAGGCGACGCCATCGCGGACATATTCCGTCTCGCCCCACCAGGCGCGCACGGCCGGCGACCTCGAGGCCTTGTCCTTGTGGCGGAACACCAGCGGCAGCGACGTTGCGGCCGGATCGACGGCGGTGAAGGCGCCGGGGCCGCTGGGGCTCATCACCAGGCGCCGGCCGGCATGGGTGACCGCCAGGCCGACCTCGTCCGTCGCGACCTCCAGGACCTCGCCGCCGCGGGCCGTATAGCGGCCGAGATAGGGCGCGCGATCCTCCAGCTTCGGCGGCGCGGGCTTGGGCTGGGGCGCCGGGCCGCCCGCCAGCGCGGCCCGCATCCGGGCGCAGGCGTAGGCGGTGATGTCGCGCGGGCGGTAGCCGAACAGGCCCATGTTGGTGCTGGCGAAGGCGCCGACCCCGGCGATCGGGTCCACGTGGATCGCCGAGTTGAAGATCAGCATGCCGCCGGTGTGGTGCAGCAGCTTGCGCCCGCCGACGTCGACCACGGCCAGGCCGTTGGCGTACTGCCCGCCGCCGGCGCCCCAGCCGGGCGCCTCGACGGTCGCCGTGGTGAAGCGTTTGGCGTCGGCGTCGGAGAGCAGGGGCGCGCCGCGCCCCTGCCCTGCCGCGATCAGGAAGCGGGCGTAGCGGGCCATGTCGCGGGCGGTGGAGGCGACCGAGCCGGACCCGGCGACCATCTCCGTCCAGGCGCCCGGCGCGATGCGGCCGCCGCGTGGATAGTCGCGGTTGTTGGCGAACGGGGCGTACCCGGTGGCGTAGAGCGCCCTGTCCGCCGTCAGGATCGCGGGCTTGGTGGCCGTCATGCCGAGCGGGGTCAGGACCAGGTCCTGCAGGGCGTCGGGGAACGGCTTGCCGGCGACGCGCGCGACGATGGTCGAGAGCAGGGCGAAGCCGAGGTTGGAGTAGGACCAGTGGCTGCCGGGCGCATAGCCGCGCCAGAGCCGCTGGTCGCCGCCGCGAGGCCAGGGGGGCGGATCGTCGGCCAGGCCGGAGGAATGGTTGAGCAGGTGCTGGACGGTGATGGTCGGCCCGACCGGCAGGGGCACGCCGGGCAGCAGGGATCCGACGTCGTCGCTGAGCTTCAGCTTGCCGGCCTCCATCAGCCGGAAGATGCAGAGCGCGGTGAAGGACTTGGAGATCGACCCGATCTGGAAGAGGTGGTCGGGGCCCACCGGCTCCTTACGGTCCACATCGGCATGGCCGAAGCGCATGAAGGCGGTGAGGCCGTCGGGGCCGACGACGGTGAGCGTCAGGCCCGGCAGGCTGTAGGCGGCCATGTGCTGGGCGGCGTAGGCGCGGATGTCGTCCAGCGCGGCGCGGTAGCGGCCGGGATCGCCTTCCAGCTCGAAACTGCCGGCCCGGGCGTCCTGCGCGCTGGCCGAGGCGGCCGCCGCCAGCCCGCCGACCGCCAGCCCAAGACCCAGCACCGCCCGACGACGCATTTCCATGACACCCACCCCTGGCCCAGTACGCCGCCGAGCTAGCCCGGTGTCGGGCGGGTTAGGCAAGTCCTGCGAACGGGCGCCGTCAGGCGCGGACGGTGGCGGTCACCTGCTGGCCGTTGCGCTCGATGGTCAGCTGCCAGACCGGGGCCGGCGCGGCGGTGGCGCCGGAGAGGTCGCGAACGGTCTTGATGTCGCGGCCGTTGATCGAGCGGATGATGTCGCCCGGACGCAGGCCGACCTGCGCGGCCAGGCCGTTCTCCATCTTGATCACCAGCACGCCCTGGCGAGCGAACGGGTCGAGCCCGACCTCCTCCGCCACGGCCGGCGACAGGTTGACCACGGTGGCGCCCTGCAGGGGGTTGCGGCCGGCCATCAGCTTCTCGTCGCGGGCGGGCGTCGCCGGCGCCGGTTCGACGTGGGCGGAGAGCACCTGCTCGGCGCCGGCGCGGCGCACGCCGATCTGCACCGCCTCGCCGGGACGATGGTTGCCGACCGCATAGTTGAGCGCCGCGGCGTCGACCACGGGGGCGCCGTCGACGGAGGTGACCAGGTCACCCTGCTTCAGGCCCGCCCGGGCGGCCGGGCTGTCGGGCCAGACGTCGGCGATCAGGGCGCCGAACGGCCGGGCCAGCCCCATGGTCTTGGCGATCTCCGGCGTCACGCTCTGCAGGCGCGCGCCGAGCCAGGGCCGCACCACGGCATGGCCGCCGCCTATCGCCGTCTCGACGACGCGGCGCACCACGGCGGCGGGTATCGCGAAGCCGACGCCGGACGAGGTGCCGGATTGCGACAGGATGAAGCTGTTCACCCCGATCAGATCGCCCTCCATGTCGATCAGGGCGCCGCCGGAGTTGCCCGGATTGATCGCCGCGTCGGTCTGGATGTAGGCGCCGGCGTCGCCGTCGGGGTTGGCGGTGCGGTTCAGCGCCGAGATGATGCCGTTGGTCACCGTCTGGCCGACGCCGAAGGGGTCGCCGATGGCCAGCACCAGGTCGCCGACCTGGTTGTCGGCGCGATCGGCCAGGGCCAGCACCGGCAGCTTTTCGCCAGGCGGCAGGTCGATCTTGAGGATGGCCAGGTCGGTGCGGGCGTCGGCCAGCAGCACCTTGGCAGGGAACTCGCGGCGGTCGGCCAGCGCCACGTTGATCTCCTGGGCGCCCTCGACCACATGGTTGTTGGTGACGATCACGCCATCGGCGCGGACGATGACGCCGGAGCCCAGCGAGCCCTCGACGCGGTTGCGCGGAATGCCCGCGCCGAACATCTCGAAGAAGGGATCGACGCGGACGCGCACGGTGCGCTTGGCGGAAATGTTGACCACCGCCGGCGCGGCGCGCCTCACGATCGGGGCGAAGGACTGCTTCATGCTGACCGCGCTGGCCGGGACGACGCGGGCGGGTTCGGGCAGCGGCTGAGCCCCTGCCTGCAATGGGGCGGCCGACAGCCCGCCGGCCATCAGCATGAGGGTCGGGATCAGGACGCGATGGGCGCGCATGGAGCCTCCGAGGTCTGGCGGCTCAGGTTAGCCCAGGTTTTCAGGCGCTTTAAGGGCGCGGTTCAGGCGGGCTCGACGATCGACGCCGCCCGGTGCGGATGGGCGAAGCCCCAGGCCAGCGCGAAGGCCAGCACGAAGAGGCCGCCGGCCAGGAGGATTGGCAGGCCCGGCAGGTGCAGGGTCGCATCGTGGCGCAGCGCGAAGGCGAAGCTCGGCCCGTAGATGAGCGGGCCGAAGATGCCGGCGATCCCCTGCAGGCCCTGGTTGGCCCCCTGCAACTGGCCTTGCTGGTTCGGCGGCACCCGCTGCGACATCAGCCCCTGGACGCCGGGCATCAGGAAGCCGGAGAAGGCGAAGATCGGCGCGCCCAGCAGGTACAGCCAGCCGTTCGAGGCGAAGCCGTACCAGGCGAAGCCCAGCGCGCCGGCCGCGCAGCCGATGAGGACCAGCCGCCGCTCGCCGAACCGCTTCACCGCCGGCCCGACTAGCCCCATCTGGACGATGACGCCCATGATCCCGGTCAGCGGGAACGTCAGGCCCAACAGCCAGACCGGCCAGTGGTATCGCCAGGTCGTGTAGAGCACGAAGATCGTCGGCAGGACGATCTGGGCGAGCTGGAACAGGAAGCCGACGCCGGCCAGGCTCAGCAGGCCGGGATGCGACTGCAGCAGGCGGAACGAGCCCAGCGGGTTGGCCCGTGACCAATCGAAGCGCGCAACACGCCGCTCCGGCGGCAGCGACTCCGGCAGGATCACCAGACCGTACAGCCAGTTGATCAATGTCAGGCCCGCGGCCACCAGGAATGGTAGGCGCAGGTCGTGCGCGCCCAGGAAGCCCCCCAGCGTCGGGCCGACCAGGAACCCCATGGAGAAGGCCGAAGTCAGCATGCCGAAGTTCTTGGCCCGGTCCTGCGGGGGCGTGATGTCCGCGACGTAGGCGCCGCCGGTGGAGAAGCTGGCGGCGGTCATGCCGTTCAGGATGCGGCCGACGAATAGCCACCAGAGGTTGGGCGCGAAGGCCATGAACAGGAAGTCCACGGCCAGGCCGAAGTTGGAGATCAGCAGGATCGGGCGGCGGCCGTAGCGGTCGGACATCATCCCCAGGATCGGGCCCACGAAGAACTGCATGAGGCCCCAGGCCGTCGCGAAATAGGTGGTCCAAACGGACGCATCGGCCGTGTCGCCTCCGGCCAGCTGGCGGATCAGATTGGGCAGGATCGGGATCATGATCCCGAAGGAGATCGAGTTCATCAGCGCGCTGGCGAAGATGAAGCCGAAGGCGGCCCGGCGCTGTCTGCGCCCGCCGCCGGCCGGCGGCCCGGCCGAGACGCTGGTGTCGTCACTCATATCCTATCCCCTGACTCCACCCTGAAACAAAACGCGAACTGACGCAACCGGATCAGGCCAATCGCCCGCGCAGGGCGTCGATCTGCGCGCGCCAGAAGTCGGCCAGCCGGGTCAGCAGCAGCGGGTCCGGGAAGCCGTGCCGCGCGACGCTCGCGACCGGAACATTGTGGAAGCCCCGGTGCTCGACGCTGACCCGGGTCTCCTCGCCCACCGCCTCGAAGCGGACCTCGACTTCGGTGTGAAGATCCAGCGGGAAGTTGGCCTGGCGCCAGGAGAAAACCAGCCGCGACGGAGGCTCCCAGACCTGGATCTTGCCGATCTCGAAGACCTTGCCGCCGTCGCGGGTCTCGATCAGCCGGCCAGCCGGCCCGGGCTCGAAGGACAGGCGGCCGGGGCGCGGCGTGGTCTGGAACAGCTGGTTCGGCCGCCACCAGGCGCCGATCTCGCCCACGAAGGCCTCCCACGCCCGCTCCGGCGACGCGGCGACCCGCAGGGCGACGTAGACCTTGGAGGTCATGGCTCCTGCTCAGGCTCGGGCGGCGGTTCGGGTTTGCGTTCGAGGTGGGCCTTGAAGGCGAGGAGTTGCTCGCTCCACAGCCGTTCGGCCTCCGCCAGCCAGCGCATCAGATTTGCCATGGGTTCCGGCCTCAGGGCGTAGATGCGCACCCGCGCATCGAATTCCGGGTGAGATTCCTCGACGAGGCCGCTCTGGCGCAGGGTGCGCAGGTGGCGGCTCATGGCCGGGGGCGACAGGTCGAGCTCGCGGGCCAGGTCGCCGGACGAGCGCGGGCCGTGGCTCAGGAGGTCGACCACGCGCCGGCGGTGCGGATCGGCGAGCGCGGCCAGCGTGCGGTCGATCTGCGCGGCCCTTACGGCCACTGGACGACCTTGACGCCGGACGCCTCGTGATCCGCCCGGCTCATGGCCTTCACCGTCTGGCCGACCGACCAGATGTGGCCCTCCGGATCGCGGCAGGCGTAGGTGCGGTCTCCGTAGGGCATGGTCGCCAGATCGCGCACGATCTCCGCCCCCGCCGCCCGCGCGCGCTCGCAATGGGCGTCGATGTCGGCGTCGATCTGGATGTGCACGCCGGCGGTGTTCTTGCCGCCTATGGACTTGGGACTGCGATGATCCGGCGTCCATTCGCTGCCGACCATGATCAGGGAGTCGCCGAAGCGCATCTCGGCGTGGAGCGGCTGACCGTCCGGCGCCTCGATCAGCATGTAGGTCTCGAAGCCGAGCGCGCGCTCGAGCCAGGCCAGGGCCGCCTTGGGGTCCTGGTAGCAGACGATGGCGCTCAGGCTCGGGCGTTCGCTGGCCATCACCGGTCCTCCAGGGAGGTTCCCATCTTCAGGCCGCTGGCGGCCTCCATCTCCTCGAGGGTCGGCTGGGCGATGGATTGGGCGAAGTTCCAGACGTGGCCTTCGAGGTCGAGGGCGCGGTAGGTGCGCTCGCCATAGAACTGGTCCGTCGGCTCGTCGGTGATCCGCGCGCCGGCGGCGCGGGCGCGGGCGCAATGCTCGTCGAGGCCCTCCGGCAGGCTCACCCGGATGAACTGGGTCCCCTGCCCGTCCACGTCCAGCGGGCTGACCATGCGCGCATCGCCGATCAGCGGGCCGGAGAACCCCGGGTTGATGCTCACCGAGCCGCCCAGGAAGCTCATCTCGGAGTAGCCCACCTTGCCGTCGGCGTCGGTCACCAGGGTGGTGGTCTCGAAGCCGAACGCCTGCTCCAGCCAGCGCAGCGCCGCGATCGGGTCGCGATAGAAGGCGGTGGGCTTGAAGACGGGGTCGCTCATGACGCATTCCTTGCGTTGATCGACAATATTTAACGCATATCACAATTATCTCGTCAAGACGCGGAGCAGCCTCAGTGCGCGAGGGCGGGCGTGAGGTCCGCGAGCTTGCCGTCATTGGGCTGGGGCTTCACGCCCACCAGGCGGGCGAGCAGCGGGTAGACGTCGACGTTGTCGAAGGTCTTGAGCTTCACCCCGTGGCGGAAGGCCGGACCGTTGGCGATGAACACCGCGGCCATCTCCGGGCTCGCATTGTCGAAGCCGTGATCGCCGTTCTGCGGGTCCTTCGAGCGGTAATCGTGGGTGGTGAGCTCCCAGCCGGTCTCCGGCAGGCAGAAGATCGGCGCCACGCGGGGGTTGTGGCCGTAGTGGAAGCGCGCCGGGATGTCGGCCTTCAGCCAGCACTGCAGATGCGGGCGCGTTCCGACCAGGGCCTTGGCGACCTCCGCCTCATGGCCGGGGTTCGGATAGATCGTGCCGATCGGGCCGGTTTCCAGGGCGTGGTAGGCGTCCTTGGCGATCAGGTCGTCAAGGAACACGCGGCGCTCGTCAGAGATAGCGGCCATCCCGTGGTCGGCGACGACGATGAGATTGGCGACGATCCCGCGGGCCTTCAGCCCGGCTTCGAGCCGGCCGATGGCGGCGTCGACGGTGGTGGCGGCGGCGTTCACCTCAGCGGAGTCAGGGCCGAAATGGTGGCCGGCGGAATCGACGATATCGAAGTAGAGGGTGGCCAGCCGCGGCCGCTCGGCCGGCGGGGCGTCGAACCAGCTCAACAGCCTGTCCACCCGCGCGTCGGAAGGCATGGTGACGTCGAATTTGGCGGTGTCGTGCGGGCGCACGCCGTGGATCTCGGCCTCCGAGCCCGGCCAGAACATGGTGCCGGTGACGATCCCGGCCCGCTCGGCGGTCACCCAGATCGGCTCGGCCTCGCCCCACCAGCGCCCGTCGGTGACCGCGGCCGCATTGCCCATGGAGAACCTCACGCCCGGGATCGCGTCGTCGACCATGTTGTTGGCGACGATGCCGTTCTCGTCAGGGCGCAGGCCGGTGACCAGGGTGTAGTGGTTGGGGAAGGTCTTGGAGGGGAACGAAGGCCGCATGGCCGCCCGCGCGCCGCCGGCCGCCAGGGCGGAGAGGTTCGGTGTGACGCCCCTGTCCAGGTAGTCGGCGCGGAAGGCGTCGATGGAGATCAGGATGGTGACCGGCCGCGGCTTGGCCGG
>Ga0105248_10004094_pt1 | contig 16123 bp, 16 predicted proteins | sample KBSS34metaG_FD_81524 | JGI IMG/M metagenome (GOLD analysis project Ga0105248, IMG submission 81524) | Switchgrass rhizosphere microbial communities from Kellogg Biological Station, Michigan, USA - KBS S3-4 metaG | ecosystem: Host-associated > Plants > Roots > Rhizosphere > Soil | place... | reverse complement strand
GCATATTATCGGTAGCACATAGTTACTAGTACATGCAAAGTGCTACTAGTGCTGTACTACTTGCGGGCACCTGGGCTGAAGAGGAGAAGAAAGTGGCAGACGCAGAAAAGTCGAAAAAAGGCGGAAGTGAAACTGCGGCGCTTCATGACAATACAATGACGCCCAGAGATGGTCGGAGAGAGCGCGGGCAGATTATGCACGAGGCCATACCCCATCGTTCACACGCAGCATGGAAGCCGGACAGCGACCGGCCTGACCCCGTGGATGTAATTATCAAATCGCATGAAGGACGGCTTGCAGAGCTGGCTGCGTTGCGTTACGGTCGGATGTTGATTTCGCCATTTACCTTCTATCGCGGCACTGCGGGCGTCATGGCCTATGACTTAGCCAGCACGCCAAACTCCAAAGTCAGAGTGCAAACCTGTGGGGATGCGCACGTTATGAATTTCGGTGCCTTCGCCACGCCCGAGCGCAACATCGTATTTGATTTAAACGACTTTGACGAGACCTTGCCGGCACCCTGGGAATGGGACGTAAAGCGCCTTGCCGTTAGTTTTGTTTTGGCCGCGCGTGATAATGCCTTGAAGGAAAAACACGCTCGCAACGCGGCGGTGGCGGTTGCCAAAGCCTACCGCAAAAAGACCTATGAATACTCAAAAATGAGTATCCTCGACATCTGGTATGACCGCATAGACTGGGGCGTGGTGCAGGAATCCACTTCGGACAAAGAACTGAAAAAACGCCGTAAGGCGCAGACCGAGAAGGCTTTGAAGCGTACGATTGCTTCGTTCTACTTCCCAAAAATGACCGAATCGGCCAGCGGTAAGCATATCCTGAAAGACAATCCGCCCACCATCTATCACTGGACGGGCCCCGGGGGCGACAAATTCCGCGATCAAGCCGCCAAGTCTTTGACAATGTACCGCGAAACATTGCAGGAAGATCGCCGCAGGTTGTTCGACCGCTATCGTCTTGAAGACATAGCGATCAAAGTCGTCGGTATCGGTAGCGTCGGCACAGTCTGTGCCGTTGCGCTCATGCTCGCGCCTGATGATGAGCCGATGTTCTTGCAATTTAAGCAGGCAAACAATTCAGTGCTTGAAGCCTTCGCCGGTCGCAGTGAGTTTGAAAATCACGGGCAAAGAGTTGTGGCCGGGCAGCGCATTATTCAGTCCGCCAGCGACATATTTCTAGGCTGGACGCAGTTTGATGACGGTAAGCATTTTTATATCAGACAGTTGCGGGACGGTAAGGTCAAACTTGAGCCGGCACTCTGGGATGGTCCTCGTATGGAGGAAGCAGCTGAGCTGATGGGTGCCGCCCTGGCCCGGGCACATGCTCGTTCGGGCGATTCGGCGGTTTTAAGCGGCTATCTGGGTGAGGAAGACACCTTCGACGAGGCGATCGGCGATTTTTCGATGTCATATGCCGACCAGGCTCAAAGTGATTATGAAAGATTTGCTGCAGCAGCTAAAAAAGGCAGAATCCCGGTTGCCGAAGATCTAGGTTTGGACTAGGTTTTGGGGTAGTCTGAAATTTATCGGACACTCGGACGCTCTGGCTGAATGCCCCACCTGGCGCTATTTTTGACTTATGGTTCATTTTGTAATCTTTTGTCGGCGATTGCGTACTGGCGGCTCATCTGGGTATATTGGAAAATAGAGAGAGGTGGGCCCACCCTTGCCTGGGTGTTGGTGTTCACTTTTGATTGCAAATACAGCGTTTTCTTGATTAACAAACGGAATCTCCATGGACGAAGACTGGCACAAATATAGACTGCAGGGAGAACAAGCCGCGCAGAGTGGCAACTATGTACAGGCAGAAGCGATGTGGGCAATGGCGTCACTTATCGCTCAGGGCTTCGCGCCCAAAGACCCCCGATTTGCTTTCAGTCTCGATAATCTAGGCCAGGTGCTGGCGAGACAGGGTAAGTTTCCGCTAGCCGAAAATATTCTTGGTCGTTCGTGGCAGACAAAAACGCAGCACAATGTCAGCCAGGTAGAAGCGGCGCGCACGCTCAACATTGTTTCTGAACTCTATTTCTATATGAAGCGCTTTGAGGAAGCCGAGCAGCTTATCGCCCGCGTCCTCAATGTTTATCAGACGATTTACGGACCGGATCATTCGCACACCCAAGAGGTGGCGCGCAACTTGACTATGATTCAACAGGCTAGAGCCAGTGCTGCTCCAACGGCCTCTTCGGCGTACATTCCCGCCTTGCCCGCCAATGCCGGAGGTTCGGCTCAGGTGCAAGCACAGGCCCTGGCTCAGACTACAGCTATGCCTCAGCAGCCGGCTTCCAACCCGGCTACGGCATCTTATACTGCCGCGCCCGCTGTACAACAAACCCAGCAATCTCCGCAAACCGCTTCCTACCGCGAGCTTCCCGCTGTCGGTGGGCAGGGCAATCCGACCACCGCGTCCTACACCGCCGCGCCCGCTATTCCCGCTCCCAATCCCAATCCGGGCAAGCCGGCCACGGCACAGCTTCCCAGACGTGCTGCCGCTTTTAAAAATAAGTGCGAACTGTGCGGCTATGAAATTGACGGAGAATGGTGCGGTCGTTGCACCGGCACCAGTCTCAAGGCTATCAGTCCCGAGAATAGACTTAAATAGATCTGCGTCAATACGACGGCAAGAACTAGAACTACTTGCTGCTTCTGGCGAGTTCTTCTTTGCGTGCTTTATATGAATAAAAGTAGCTGCCGAAAACGAGTATGGCGGTGCCCGCAAGTACGGTGCCGGCCATCAAAATCATGTTGTTGAGGGCGGCGCTGAGAAGTAGAGCTACACCCATTCCCATCATCATGAATCCGGACCAGCGATTGGTCTTGTTCCAGACTTCGTCCGACTGCATCGACCAGGGTGTGCGCACGCCAAAGTAGGGATTTCTTTCGCTTTTACCCATGGCCATAAAGGTGCCTAGAAACAGGAAGAGAATGCCGATCCCGCCTGAAATTAGCTGTGCAACAGGCAGGGCGTGTCCGAGACCGGTGAAAACAATCAGGGCATGGACTGCGCCAAGGAAGATCATGGTGCCGCCGATACAGGCCATAGCCAGGCCTTTTGACTTGTTTTCACCTTTGGCGTCGTCGATGGTGCTTAAGGCTATGCGACAGACGAAATCTACAAACAGTGTGATACCGGGCAGCACGAAGAGCGCTATAGACTTGTCCGCCCAACCGTCCACCTGCCCGCTAATGCCCCAGTGGATAGGCACTCTGGCGTCTGCAGCAATCTGCGGCCAGGCCCAGAGCGAGAGAGCCAGCATGGCCACGAGGACGAGCACATCAATGTAGTTTGTGCTTTTTAGTAATGCCTGTTTTACCTTTTCCATGGTCGTCACCTCCGACTACCTCGGGTATACCACCGCGGGCTGCCCGCGTGAAGTACTTTTCGACTCTGTTAATAATTGCGCTGCCGTCAAAATAGTGACAAAAAAACGGCGGATTGGTACTCAGTACTTCAATCCGCCGTTTCTCTATCGGACAAATTTCTTCGTCAGTTTGACCTAATTGTTTTAGGCTTTGGCACCAACTGCGGTGGCAGCAGCGGCGTGCTCTTTTTGAGCTTCGCTGAGAGCGGCCTGCAATTTGCTTTCGTCTTCTTTTGAGAGATTGGACTTCAGCACTTTACCGCCTGTTCCTACCAGATGTTCCATGACTTTGTCGGTGGTCATCTGGCGAATGAGCACACAGAGAGCCGATGTGTTGGGTTTGAGGGTTTCGCCCAGTTCTTTCATGAAATCATCGTTGATGCCGACATCTGTCAAGGCACCACTGATGGCACCAGTGGCGGCGCCAAGGGTCATGCCGAAAAGAGGGCTGAAGAACAAGCAACCAATCAGTGTGCCCCAGAATCCACCCTGCATTGCGCCGAGAGCAGCCAGGGGAACGACTTGGTGCAATTTGACTTTGCCTTTGGCATCGCGCGTGACGACAACTGCGTCTTCCAGATCGACGAGATATTCTCTTTCCAATTCGACCATTTCATGTCTCATCTGCTGAGCTTTGGTCATGTCATCGTAGGCGATTACAACTAATGTACTCATTACTAACTCCTATCGTGACGCCCTTCTACTCAGTAGAAGACCTGGCGTCGGGGGTAATGTTCCGTTGGCATTAGAGTATCAGCTTTACAAGGTTGCCTCAGTCAAGAAGCGATGTAAGATAGAGAAATGAACAATTGGTACCGCAATTTATTCATAGCCTTCGGCGCCAGAGTGAGCATGTACGTCATGCTTTCGCTGACCCTTGTTATTGTGGGTCTGGCAGCGATTGGTATGGGCTATTGTCTGATGGCGGACCGGCCGAAAAATGACATGGGCGAGCGCTATGGCGAAATAATTGCCGAACCCGTGCAGGTAGAGCAGGGGATAAACCCGCATCAAAAGCGTGTTTTATTCACCAACGCAAAGTAGGTTACCGGCAACTGGTTAGACGTTGTATTCGTTGTCGAAGCTCAAGCCGGCCGAGCTCATCTTGTTCATATCGGCAAGATAGCGACCGCCGTATTTGCTGCCCTGGCGGACGGCATGGGCGATGGCGCGGGCTTTTTCTTCCTGACCCTGCACACTGTCTGCTGCGCCGAGGAATCTATTGGCGCCGCCTGCTCCAAACTGGTTGATCAAGTCGGCTACCAGCGCTACGCCGGCTTCCGAGGTGACTCCATGCTGCTGGGCAACCGGGGCTGCTTCCTGAATTTTTTCGCGTACCTGATCCAGTTGTAACTGCTGGAAAGCTGGGTTTTGCACGAGTTTCATCAGACCTTGACCCAATTCATTGTGAGGATTGAAATTCAATCCGCGGATCATTTCAGGATTGGCTTTGATTTTGGCGGCCATTTCCGGTCCGAAGATTTCGACCAGTGCGTCGTAGCCTTCCGGAGTATTGGCGAAATCGGCAAAGAGTTTGGGCAGTTCTCCCTTTCTCTGGTTAGCCTGGAACATACCGACAGACACGCCGGCACCGTTGTCGTTCCAGTTGATAGATGTAGGTTTGCCTTCGTTGGAGCTGATTAGAGCAGCGATACGATCGGTTTGATTGTTTCGATCCAAGCCATGCGGCAGCTTGCTCCAATCAACCGGAGCGCTGAAAGGTGCTTCGTCGCCACGGGCGCGGGCTTCGGCCGCCGACGGTACATGGCCGCCGTTGCCGCCGCGGTTACCGGCATGAGAGCCCCAGTCTTTTGGACCATGAGGAGAGCCAACATCGCCGCCCCGATCCTTGGGATCGGCAGTGGGAATGCGCGGTCCGGCAGCTGTGCGGTCGAGCACATCCTGCATTTCGTCTGTTACTTGCACATCTTTGGTGGCGGGATAGTCTTTCTTCACCGCACTGGTCAAACCGTCGAGGGCTGCCTGCTGTTCTTTGGACAGCTTTGTGCCGGCTTCCACTTCGATGGTCACTGCTTTGTCGCCGTCGTGCAACTTCTTATCGGGTGAACGCTGTTCTTTGATATGGCCATTCTTATCAATTAAATAGTTGGCGGGTGGATCTTCCGGTTTGTGGCCGAGGCGCACTTCAACTTTATCAACGTCCGTCTTTGCTCTTGGTGCCTCATGGGTGGCGGCCGCAGCTGCGGCGACGGCGCTTTCGGCCTTGGGCGCGACATGGGCTTTTTCGATGCGCGGATCATTCAGCCCGGTGAGCGGCTTTTCGGCAGTGATCGAATTGGCGTCTTTTTTCTTACCCTTGCCATGCTCGTGCTCATGCCCGTCATTGAGACTGGCGATGTTAGTGCCGGAGGCCGTATAGGCATCGTGTCCTGCCGTTTTTATGCCGTGCGGGACATCTGCATGAAGGTGGTGATGATGCTTGATTGGCTGGTCACCGTTAGTGTCGGTGACGGGATGGTGTTTATCGGCGGTCATTAGATTACCTGGTGCTCTGATGGGCTAGTGGGTTGCTAGCGGGTCGGGCTTGCTAAGCGGATGTACTACTAATTCTATTGCCATTCTCCCCACGTTCAATGTGGAAACTACGTAGTCAAAAAAAGGGCCCTGCTCTTGATCAGGACCCTTTTTATTTTGCTGGTGAGATAGCGTCTGGTTGTTGATGACTTAGAGCAGGCTCTGGCTCAAATCGCGGATTGCTATTTGTGTTTGGCGCAGATCCGAATAATTTTTGTCGAGGCGTCTGGACACGTCGTCTATCGAGCTTGCCAGTACATTACCTTCGTTCCGTTTTTTGAGGTCATCCAGCTGTCTTTTGAGTTCGTCCTGATCTCTCAGTAATTGATTTTCTTTTCTCATCAGGCGGCTTTTGGAATCCATCAGTTGATCGGCGATTCTTCCGTCGGTCATGCCGGCCAGAGCGCTGTTGGCTGTGATGGGGCTGAGTGAGATGACCATCAAGGTGGCCAGGGCGAACTTCGTAATCATGTTAGTTGTTGTTTTCATTTGCCTGCCTCCTATGCAGGTTCGATGGGGTAACTATATCCAGCAAATTGGCCTTGTAAAATAGCCACTTTTATGTTTTTATACCAGTCCAGTTAAGGATCGTCTTAAGGATTGCTCGTGACTGCCCCAAGATTTTTAGTTGAGACTTATGGATTTTCAATTTGCCCTCGACCCGAATAGTCCGACTCCACTGCATCGGCAGTTTTATGACCGGGTGCGCTCGGCGATATTGCACCGTACCTTGGCAGCCGGGCAGAAAATCCCGTCAACGCGTACATTAGCGAAATCTCTAGGAGTTTCACGGGCCACAATCACGACCAGTTTTGAAATGCTCCTCTCCGAAGGCTATCTAGAAGCTACCGGTGGTTCGGGTACATTCGTCTGCCGTCACCTCCCGGAAGACCTTTTGCGGACAACGGATTCGGAGGATCAAGTTGAAACGGACTATGAGACTCCAAAACCGCATTCCGATATCGGAATAGGGTTTAATGGTAAAAAAGTGGACCGGTCGCCGGTGGGCTGGATCGGGGTAGCGGTCCAGTCCAATTCTGGGAATAGCCTTAAAAACCAGCTCAAACTTGTGGACCGCCTCTCCTGGTATGGCGCCAGCCTGATTGAGCGCAAATGGTTGGAGTTCGAAACCGAAGAGCCGGAGATTCAATTTATATATGGCCGACCGGACCTGGAGCATTTCCCAATCGGCCAGTGGAATCAGCTCTATGTGCAACATGCCAAAAGGCGCAAATTTACATTGCTCGATGCCCCGGGGCATTCACAGGGCTATGAGCCGCTGCGTGAGGCGCTTGCTGACTATCTCAGCAGGGCTCGCGGGCTGCACTGCTCGGCTGAGCAGATAATCGTCGTCAACGGTTCGCAGCAGGGCATTGATCTGGTCACACGCGTGCTTGTGGACCGGGGTGACCTGGTTGGCATCGAAGAGCCGGGCTACATCGGAGCACAGAAAGCTTTGACCGCTCAGGGCGCAAAACTTCAACCGATATCGGTTGACCTTAATGGCTTGATAGTGGACGAACTCAAGAACAAGCATGAGAGTCCCGGGCAACAGCTGAAAATGCTCTATGTCACGCCCTCCCATCAATATCCGACCGGTGTTGTTTTGGCCCTGCCCAGACGACTTGAATTGCTCAACTGGGCCCAACGTACTGGAGCTTTTATCGTTGAGGATGACTATGACAGCGAGTATCGATATAAAGGAAGACCTATTCCAGCGCTTGCCGGACTGGATAAAGGCGAGTCGGTAATCTACATCGGTACGTTTTCAAAAGTACTCCTGCCGTCTTTGCGCCTTGGCTATCTAGTGGTGCCAAAGTCGCTTGTGCCGGTTTTTGCCAGGGCTAAATGGCTCGCCGACAGGCATTCGCCTTTGTTGGAGCAGCAAGTGCTGGCCGACTTTATCAAGCTTGGTCACATGGAGAGACATATGCGGCGTATGCGGAGCCTTTACGAGCTGAAACGCAAGCATGTGATTGCCACGATCATAGAATTGTTCGGAGAACGTGCCTCTATCCTTGGTGATAACGCGGGTATCAATGTGCTTGTTAGATTCCAGACAGAACTGAGTGATGATGCGGTTGTAGCTGGTTGTAGGCGCCTGGGAGTTGGTCTAAAAAGTACGCGTGACTATTATCTGGAGGGTAGCAGTCCGGGAGAATTTGTCATCAATTACGGTGGCTTAAAAGACAACGAAATCAGTGAGGGTCTGCGTCGGTTGGCTCAGATAATTGTTTAGGCTCTATGTTTTGTGACTTGATGTCTTGCAACCTTTCAAATTCGACCTTATCGGCCTGGAATGCACCAGGGTTGTTCAGCTGTTTGTATATGTAAGCTCTGTACCAATATGCTGAGGGATCGCGATTGATTCTTATGGCTTCATTGCAGTCTGCAAGTGCTTTGTCCAGGTCGTGCTGTTCGAAATATATTCTGCCTCTAAATGAATAAGCATCGGCATTCTGCGTTGACAGAGTAATGGCCCTGGTGCATGCGGCTTCTGCTTCATCTAAGCGCTTCAGCTGGTACAGCGACTGCGCGCGTATTAGTGTCATGCCGTAATCGGCAGGATATTTATTTAGAAATTCATCAGCGTCTTTTAGAGCACTACTCCAATCGTGTTTGCCCATATACGCCTCGGCCCTGTTATGCAGGCCGGCGACAGTGTGTTCAAGGACTATCTGCTCATTGCAATCGGCGATTGCCAGATCAAATTTTCCCAATTGATTGTAAGTCGCGGCGCGCTGCGCATAAGTAAATGCGTGGTTTTTTTGCAACCTTATCGCATCGGTAAAATCAGCCAACGCCTTTGTGTATTCTTTGCCGGCAAAGAACAAGCGTCCGCGGCAATAGTAGCCTTTAAAATCATCATGATTCAGACTCAGTTTTTCGTTGCACTCTTCGATTGTCTGGTAGCCCTGGCTGTAGTTGTTGACATAGTCACTGGTTGTTTTGTAGGTATACAATCCCATACCGATGATTCCAACAAAAAGAACTGCCAGAGCCAATTTTAACCATCTGCTCATGGCACGCTTGGGAGTGTATTTTACCGGGTCCTCGCCGTCCTTGAGCAGTTGCAGGTCGTTGTACAGGGAGTTCATCGACTGATAGCGTTTGTCTGGATCTTTTTCCATGCACTTATAAATTACGCTGGCCAGGCCCCTGGGAACGGCAAACTTCTCAGGCTCCGGAGTTGCTTTATTTAAGTGCATCATGATTGTGGCAATCGAAGACTGGCCTACAAACGGTGGAGCGCCCGTAAGCGCTTCAAATAAAACACAACCAAGGGCATAAACATCCGAGCGCTCGTCTAATTTGTCGCCGCGACACTGCTCGGGGCTCATGTATAGCGGCGTACCGAAGACCTCGCCGGTTTGAGTCAACTTCTGAATTTCGTCCGCGTTCTCAGTTACTTTTTTGGCGATACCAAAATCAACAACCTTTACTTTTATTTTGCCGTCGGCAAGAATTTCAACCATGATGTTGCTCGGCTTTATATCCCGATGTATAACACTCTGATTGTGGGCCGCTCTCAACCCGGCGCTTATTTGACTGAATATTTCGATGGCCAAATCCGGTTGCATTGGCCCGCGGTGGAGCATATCTGAAAGCGTTTCACCTTCGGCAAAATCCATCACCAGATAAGGCAGGCCGTCACTCGTGACCGCAACATCATGCACCGAAGCGAGATTTTCATGCGAAAGCGAATAGGCCGCCTTGGCCTCTTGCTGCAATCGCAATACCGCTTTGGCATTCATACCTAGCGTCGGGAGAAGCACTTTCACGGCCATTTTGCGATCAAGCGCCAGGTGCCGACCTTGATAAACAATGCTCATGCCGCCCTGGCCAATCAGTGATTCTATTTGAATTTTCTCGCCAATAATCGTGCCAATGAGCTTGTCACCGTCGCCAGCAGAGGCTGTGAGTCCGCCGGTATAGCCCGGAGCGTCGAGTCCGCCGGTATAGCCCGGAGCGTCGAGTCCGCCGGTATGATCAGGAGCGTCGCTCTGTTGGCTGCCATCAGACTTGACCTCTATTTGCTTCTCTTTAAACTTCTCCTCGCCCACACTTGCCTCAACACTCATTTGATTGGTTTGGTTTTGTGCATTATATTCCCAGCAAACTGTCCCGAGGCAATATAATCATCTGGCGTGGAGGTCAGAATCTATGGATGATAATCGGTCCAACCGGCCCAAATACATGGTGGTGTTGACTCTCGGCCTGTGGCTTCATGCCTGGGCCGTATCTGGCGCATGCGCCAAACCATCCACCAAGGCTGATCTGCCCCAGGCCGCCAAAGCTCGAACAGAAGAGACCTCCGCCAAACCAAAAATCGTAGGCGACTTTCAAGTGCCGGCTGATATGCAGGCCGAGATTGATCGTTTTGTGGCGCACGAGGAAAAGATGCTTGGCGGCGGGGAATATTTGCCCCAGCGGCAAATTGGTCGCGGGCGGCTATCAAGCTGTTTGGCTGATTGTTATGTGGTGCTCTATCTGCTGGAAGGTGTGCCTAATAAAGGCAGCAACTGCAATACCCAGTTTATGGCCGCTTTTACTTACAACGGCGGCAAACCGATTTTTCTGGCCTCTCGGCAGATCGGTGGACGGGGTCTGCGCTATGCCAATATCAAAACTATAGGCCCAGATGCCATTAAGTTATCAACTGAAACTTACTTGCCTAAAGATCCTATGAGCACTCCTTCCGGTCGAAGCCAGGCCAGCTTTGTTGTCGCCCGTGAACACATCATCGAAACGCCCTGATTGTCAGTATTTAGCACTAGGAGAAATTATGTTCAGTAAAAAAAATGGTGCTTCTTATTTAGCTCTTGGGCTGTCCTTTTTCTTGGCGCAGGCTGCGCTGGCAGAAACTTTTACCGCAAAAGTTATGTCTGTGGTAGACGGTGATACCATCAATGTTTCAGCCAATGGTGGTGCTAAGCAAAAGGTGATTTTGTATGGCATCGATTGCCCGGAATTGACCCAGGAATTTGGTCAAAACGCCAGGCAATTTACCGATCAGGCCTGTTTCCGCAAAGATGTAACCGTTGACGTGAAGAGTAAAGACCAGCATGGCCGGCTGGTCGCCGTCGTCACTCTCGGGGACGGTTCCAATCTCAATCAAGCTTTAGTCAGTCAGGGATTGGCCTGGTGGTCGGATAAATACGCGCCAAAGGATGCCACTCTGAAGGGGCTGCATGAGACCGCCAAAGCCGCTCACAAAGGTCTGTGGGCCTCACCAAATCCGGTGGCACCGTGGATATTTAGAAACGGTTCGAAAGATGTTCAGGCTGAAATCAAAATCAAATAGATTGATTGTCTAACTATCTGATTATTTGCCCGAGAACATCGCCAAAACTAGCTTGAAATAAGCGTCCAGGTCCAGTCTGGAAATACCGCCCTTGGGAGAGGTAGCGCCTTCCAGCACCGAGTGAGAAATAGCTTCCTGGTTATTGAGCAGGAAAGTAATGAAAGACTTTTCGCGATCTGGGGTCTCGGCGCTCTTCAAAAAGGCCTCCAGCTCGTCTTTTTCGATATAGCCGTTGCCGTTTTGATCGAGTTTGTCGAAGGCTTTGTAGGCGTAGGCTTTGATTTCGTGAATAGCGTCGGCGGCTGTACCGGTCGGTACATAGTCGCTTACCCAGGCGTTTTCGAAATCATCTTTGTCTATTGCTTGACTCACGGTTAATAACTCCCTGGTGGCTATATTTGGGCGCTTGGCCGGAAGCATATACTAGCAAAGCTTCCCCGCCTTTAGCTGAAATGAGGGATGTCAACCGCGCTTGACGATGGCCAGAGCCTGGTCACCTTTGAAAATCTGGGCCAGACCGGTCGGTGTTGCCACCTCACCCAGGCGCTCGTGGCCGCTATTGAGGAGCTGCGTGCCCGCGGCAAAAGTGTCTGTGACCAGCATGACGGGCAGCGGCGACGGCAAAGCGTTGTCGGTTTTGTTCTCGACCAGGATAATCTGGGGGTCGCGGCTCAGCTTGAGGGCAATTATGCGCCCGAACAACTCTTCTTTTTCCCAGGTAATCTTGGCTTCCAGAGCGCCTTTGTAGAAATCCAGGTCGGCGTCGAAGCGGGCCGTAAAATACATAATATAGATGATGCTTTCGTAGAGAGCGGGCTTAACCGGGGCCAGGGCGGGCAATCCGGTCAGCGTACTGCCCTTGCCGCGCCGCCGCTCCATGCTGTGAATCAGCATTATGGCCGTCGTGCGCTGCTTAAAGTCCATCGCCATCTCGGCTTTGCCGGTCGCTTCGATCTGCTTGGCGATACTCTGCAGGCTGGAGGCAACCTCCTTCTGGTTGTCGCCAAAGCGCTCCTCAAAAGCCGTGACTATTCGACCCAGCGCCTTTTCCGCCTGATCCGAGGTCGGATCCTGCAGGGCGGTGAGGGCGAGATCGAGGAGTTCAGCTTCGGCGTCGGACATTTGGGGTTTCCGTGGGGGTACTTAGATTCTTGACCCATTTTATCCTGGCATACCCATGCTTTTGAACCTATATATAAGGACCGGCTCATGTAAACATGTCGTATAAAAACCCTTGACTAGGCGGAGGGGCTCACTTAGTATGGATGGACTGGCAGACGCCAGCAGTTAGATGACAAACCACTAAAGAGTGCCTCAGACTGAAATGAACAGATTCTGGTTTTATTACGGCTTTTCGCAGGTTCACTTGGGGTGAGTTCGTACTCGTTTGACACCACTAAGTGAACCGCAGATATAAAGTCTGCGGTTTTTGTTTTTTTAGCCAATCACTCAACAGCCCGTGCAGCAGGCACGAAAGGAAAAAATTCCAATGAATAAAGCGACGAAGTGGTTTGGCTATTACGGATTTTACTTTTTCTGGGACGAGTCCCGGCTGGATGTGAACAACTAACCAACGTTGTAAACCAGTCGCCCGGGGCCTCAAAGAAAGGACCGGGTTTTTTATTTCTCAAAACTTTTTGGAGCATGAACCGTGAAAGAAGCCAAACTATCCCTCAAACAAAATCCCGAGCATAAGACCGTCATCTCGATTAACGACCGCGTCAAAGTCGGTGATAAAGAGCTATTAATTGTCGGTGGACCCTGTAGCGTCGAATCCCCTGAGCAGATCGAACAAGTTGCCGCCCATCTAAGCAAACATCCGATTCAAGGGCTGCGAGGCGGCGTACACAAACCCCGCACTTCACCATACGCCTTCCAGGGCATGGGCAAAGAAGGCCTCGATATCCTCCAGGCCGCCCGCGAGAAGCACGGCATGCCCGTAGTCACCGAAGTTATGAGCGTCGAGCAATTAGCTGACTGTGCCGCCCAGGCCGATGTCCTGCAAGTAGGCAGCCGCAATATGCAAAACTTCGAGCTGCTCAAGGCTCTTGGCACAGTTTCCAACCCTATTCTTCTCAAGCGCGGACTTTGCGCAACAATTGAAGAATTCATCATGGCCGCCGAATACATCATGGCCAACGGTAATCCCAATGTCATTCTCTGTGAACGCGGCATCCGCAGCTACGACGATAAGCACACACGCAATGTCCTCGACTTGGGCGCTGTGGTTGTGCTAAAACAATTAACTCACTTGCCTGTGATCGTCGACCCCAGTCATGCAGCAGGTAAGAGAGAGCTGGTCGCCGACCTCGCCCGCGCCGCCATCGCCTGTGGTGCTGATGGTCTGATTATCGAATGTCATCCAGTGCCGGAAGAGTCGGTCTCCGATGCTCGTCAAGCCCTCTCACTCGATGCCATGTGCGAGCTTGTGGCCAGTCTTGAAGGTATAGCCAAAGCTGTCGGTCGCACGTTGCCCCAGCCTGTGGCTCAACCGGAGATTGTTGTTGTTGAGCATGTAGCCAAAACCGTGCATGTTTCTTTCGATGCCGTCGGTCAGCTGGCTCAGGCCAGAGAAAAAATCGACGCCATAGATATCGAAATTTGTGCTCTTCTGGAGAGACGATGGTGCATTGGTACAGAAATTGCCGAGATTAAGGCTATTGCCGAACTTCCCGTCAAAGACAATTCACGTGAGCAGGTCGTGCTAAACGCCGTCCGAAACTCGGTCGACGATGTAGAAATGGGTCTGTCTCTTGAAGCCGTCTTCAAACAAGTCATCGCCGAAAGTTGCAAACGCCAGAGACGCTTGCTTGCAGAAAGTTTGAAACTACCGAAGCAACAGCTCTCACAGCAAACTTTGCATACCTTGTCCAAGATTCGCATACTGCGCCCCAGTCGCGCCGCCGGCGCTAAGGGAGCTTCTACCTACTGAAGCCGTTGAATCTAAATCGGGCCATACTTAAGCAGTTTTTTGTCCTCTGGACATTAGGCGTAGCCTCTACTATGGCAGTCTTGCCCTACGCCGCGACGCTGACAAAAAAAACTTTGACCAGCGAGTTGGTTTTGAAAAACTTGGTCGCATCCTCGATAACTATGGTTATTGTGGTCGGCCTCGCCATTCCTCTGGCGCGCAGAGTTGGTCTTGGATCCGCGATCATTGAACGATGGTTACGGGGTGAAAAAATCGGTGCGGAATTGCTTTCGATTATCACAATCAGTATTCCGTCGGGAATACTAGCAGGGCTTCTTGTTATCGGATCGCAGGCGGTAATTAACGGAGGCTTGCATGGAAGTAAATTAAATCCTCCGGCGTGGCAGGGCTTTCTCGCTAGTTTCTACGGTGCCATCGGCGAGGAATTGCAGTGCCGATTTTTCCTGATGTCGCTGATAGTTTTTGTCTTCGGTCTGATCGTCAATAGACTGACAAAGCCGCCTGGCAAAGGGATTTTGTGGACGTCCAATGTATTGGCTGCATTGTTGTTTGCCGCTGCACATTTGCCTACTGCCGCAGCACTGGGGCCTCTTACGCCGTTTACTGTTATGGCGGTAATGGTGCCCAATACCTTATGTGGTCTGGTCTTCGGTTGGTTGTACTATTCGCGCGGTCTGGAAGCGGCGATGATCGCGCATTTTTCCGCCGACATTTTGCTGCATGTTGTGCTACCGATGATTTTGCACGGCTAGTTTTACTATTTGAAAGGGCCACGGGCGCACAAATAATTGTTTTGACGTGGCTTTCACGCAGTTATTGTCATGATGTGTTCGTTGAAGGGCGCAAGTGGATTCCCCTGTCACCACAGTTATTGCCCAACAGTTACTATCCATATTGAACATATAGGTGCGCAAATGGAACAACACAGTTTTGACGCGCGTATGCACACGTCGGTCGACATGCCGCATGCTAATCACGCTCCCGATTTTTCACAGGAAATTATGCACAATGGCGGTCGAGGCGGTGAAAACGCTCAAATTATTCGTGGGGATGAACAGCACGGACGCCCGGGCGGCGCTGGACGAACAGGGCCGATAGAAATGCCGTCTCCCGCTCCGGATGGACGCAGACCTCCGATAGAAATGCCGTCTCCCGGTCCGGATGGACGCAGACCTCCAATAGAAATGCCGTCTCCACCTCCGGATGGACGCAGACCTCCGATTGAAATGCCGTCTCCCGGTCCGGATGGACGCAGACCTCCGATAGAACTGCCGGCTCCGCGCCCAAAATGCGATGAACTCCCGGCCACTCAATCCGCCTCTCAAATAAGAGAATTGGATTTCAGTGCCAATTGCCCGTTCGGTGAGCGTCACCGCTAAATAATCTACGTTGATTTGGCAGTAATCGCGTTACCAAAAAAAGAGAGGTATGCTGTTAGAGACAACGTACCTCTCTTTTGGTCGCGTAATTTTGAAACATAGTCGACCTTATGTCCTTTTGGCATCGGCATTTTTGCTGATTGCGATTGCATGGTTTGTTTTCGCCGACAATTTCATTCACTCCGACTCATCGTCATGGAAGGCGCTTTCGTCAGCATCTAGCGTTAATAGCCTGCCTGACCGTCATGGCATATGTGGTGTCCAGTCGGTCGCTGATATGGTTGTCGTTAAAGGCAAAAATCTCTATCGCTGGCGATCAGAACAAAATTTGCTTGAGCCGCTCGACCTGGCGCAATCCGACAAGATTTATCAAATATGTCAGACTCCAACGGGCAATATTTGTGTGCTCTGCGATTTGGAAGGAATGGTTCTGGTACGTAAGTTAGTCAATAAGGTCTGGATCAGTTTGCCAGTGCCGGATGAAGTAGCCAAGGATCCAAAGAATTTTTTGCTTGCATGCGAAGGCAATAATACCTTCTTGGCCTCGGGGCTCAAAGAGTTTATGTCCGATGGAACCGAGTGGACTGATGTAAGTC
>Ga0105248_10004091_pt1 | contig 16130 bp, 14 predicted proteins | sample KBSS34metaG_FD_81524 | JGI IMG/M metagenome (GOLD analysis project Ga0105248, IMG submission 81524) | Switchgrass rhizosphere microbial communities from Kellogg Biological Station, Michigan, USA - KBS S3-4 metaG | ecosystem: Host-associated > Plants > Roots > Rhizosphere > Soil | place... | reverse complement strand
CCTTCCATGTCGGGCAACGCCGCGGGCGAACTCGCTTTGGTAGTCGCGACACGCGAAGTTTCCTGCGCGGTCTTCATACCAACCTCGCCGCCTTTCGGCATCATCCAGTGGAACCTGAGATTCATGATTGATTTATCAGCGGCAGTATTTCGCGTCCGAAAACGTCCACCGTTTCGACCTCAGGCCAGCCCGAGAGAATGAACTCCGTCACGCCGATCCTTTCATATTCGCGAAACGCTGTTGCGAGCTCCTGCGGAGTGCCGATGAGCCCCGTCCACACCGGACCGTAGTGCGGCACGAGCCCGGTCCAAAGCCACGGCTCGGGCCAGTAAGAATCGCTCCTCAAGTTACTGCCCTCGCGGTACATCTGCGAATCGTCTTTCAGCGTCGTCGTGCTCTCTCGTGCATCTTCGGGCAGCAAACTCTCCGCGGCTTTCAACGCTTCTTCGCGCGTGGGCCGGCATAACAAGCAACAGCGCAGACAAACTCCAAGTCCGCGCTCACGCGTGCGAGCCACAATCGATTTCAACTTCGCCGGACTCTCCGCCACACGCAACCAACAAGTTCCCTGCGACGACGCAAGTCGTTCCGATTGTTCCGAATGGCCTGACACGTAGATCTCGGGCGCTGTTCCAATGAATGGCGTCGCGAGTTTTGCCTGCTCGACGCGATAGTATTTGCCTTCGTAGTTGACCTCGCCATTCGCGCGCCAGAAAGCGTTACACACTGCGAGAAACTCTTCGGCCCGCGCGTATCGCTCGTCGTGCGAAAGATAGTCGCCGTAACCGCGCTGCTCCTCGCTCGAACTACCGGCCACGATGTTGAACGACACGCGTCCCTGGACCAGTGCCGACACCGTGTTCATCTGTTGCACAAACGTTGTCGGCTGCATGAGTCCGGAGCGATAGGCGATGATGAATTTTAATTTGCTGACCGCCTGACCCAGGGCACACGCGACTACGAACGGATCGGGTTCGTAACGGCTGAAAGAGATCAGCACGGAGTCAATGCGGGCTGCTTCAGCATGACGTGCGAAGTGAGTCCAGCCAACGATATCGGGCCGCACCGCAGGCGACGTGCTCTGCATCGACTCGATTCGATAACGCGCCGCTTCGCGCGCGGTCTGTCGCCCATCAAGCGCGACCTCGCCACCCTTCGGCAACATCCAATGAAATTTCATGGTTTAAGAATGCAGCAATGTTGCCACTCACACATCACGGGCTCGCGAATCGTCGCGTCGGGAAACAACGACTTCACAAACTCGGTCGTAAAAAAAGAAGTGTACGACTCGAGTGGCCTGCCCTGGCGCGTTTGATGACACACGAGATTTCCCGGCTCAACATAGAGGCGGTCGTCAATAATCACGAACCAGCGTGCACGCTTCACCATCTCACCTCGTCCTCGTGGTCCAAGGTTGCGCAACACGGTTGCGCCACGTGGCTGCGCCGGCGCCGACAATGACCGATCGTACTGCGGATCAAAATACGTAAACGCGAGGACACCATCCGGCGCCAGCATTCGTCGCAACGCGTTCACCGACTCAACCATCTCGTGCGCATCGACGTGCGTGAAAACCGAGAACGCGAGAATGATGTCAAACTTCACACCGCAATCGGGTATCGCGAGCTTGCGAATCCCGTGTGGGTTGTATTGCGAGCTGTAGCGATTGAAGTGGATGAAATTCGCGCGCGGATATGTGAGACGTCCCTGCTCGATCACCGCGCGATTGATGTCGATGCACCAGTAGTCTTCATGGTCCACGTTGTCGCCGGCGCTCGCGAGAAAAGTGCCGATATTCCCGCCAAAATCGAGAATTTTGCGACCTTTCCACACCGGGTGATCAAGCAGTTCGTCGAAGTAAGGAAACTGCGTCAGGCGCGTCGAGACAAGGTTCCAGGTGAACGTGCGGCTGTCAGCGAAGAGAGGCTTTGCGGCGTCGATGAGATCGTCGTGTATTGACATTGTTTCTAAGCGTCGATGGTCCAGGGAACATTTTCACGCACGATACCGTGACGTTTGGCCCAACGCTCCAGCGCCCACGCGGGCGTATCAACGTCGCGGTACCCGCCAAGTAACTGTCGTGTGATCGGATCGACGTTGAGCAGTTGTTGCGCGTCGGGATTTTCGAGATAGACCTCGGGCTTCATCCAGCGATACGCGTATCCGTAAATCACGACTTTTGACGTGCGATCGCTGCGATTGGGGGCAGCGGTGTGAAAGATCCGGTTCTCGAAGAACAGCGCGTCGCCGGCGTTGAGTTGTAGATCTTTTACTTCGACGCCAAGTGGATCGACTTCGCCTTTCGATAACTTAAGGGGCTCGGTGCGCAGGTGCGTGCCGCGGGCCATCAGAGTCATGCCGGAGTTTGGCTGGTGGAAGTCGGTCAGGCAGTAACAGACCTTGATGCCGACGAGTGGCAGTTGCGCGTGACCGAGATCTTTGGGGATGCGAATGTCGCGATGCCAGCCGCGTCGAAATGAAGGGGCGTCGGGGGATTCGAGTCGCTTGTAGATCACAGTCGTGGAGTGCAGGTGAATGTTCGGGCTGAGCAGTTGGACCACGAGCGGCACTGTAGTCGAGTTTGCGACTAACGAAAGTAACGTCTTTTCCTTTAATAACCCGCGACGCAGATCGAGATGGTTGTACTCAGGCTTGCCCGCGAGCTCGGGTTTGTTGAGAAACGGCGCGCAAAGTTGATCGGCTTCAGTGAGGAGATTATTCACACTTTGAACATCCAGCGCATTACGGACGACGAGATAACCATCCTCTGCAAACGACCGTCGCTGCTCCTCTGTAAGTTTCACGAATTCCATAGAACTTAGCCACGGATGACACGGATAACGCGGATCAATCCGCATAAATCCGCGTCATCCGCGTTTCTGTATTACACAGCAATGCTGCATCTCATCATTCGCGGGCGGCAAGATTGTCGCGCGAGGGAATAACGATTTCATGTAATCGACCGTATAAAACACGTGATACGTTCGTTCCAACTCATAGTGCGTGATCTGGTCCGTCTCTAAATACAAATCCTCGCCATTCACCAAAACAAACCACTCAGCGCCTTTCGCTTTTTCAGCGATTCCCTGTACGTCGACGTCGAGCGTGTTCTCAAGGTAAATTTCACGCTCGAGGCGCCACACGAGATTATTCCGTGGATCACGATCCGGCCACGCCTGGTAGTTTGGATCGATGAACGTAAACGCGAGTGCGCCACCCTTCGCCAACTTGTCTTCCAACTGGCTCACTAGGTCGAGCATGTCCGCGCGTGACGTGTTGGTGAAGACCGAGTAAGCGACAATGTAATCAAACAACACCTCAATCTCAGGCAGTTCGAGTTGCGTCGCGCCCCGCGGATTGAAGAAGAACGCATACCGATCGTAGAAGATCCAGTGCGATTTCGGGAACGCTTCCTTGCCGCGCTCGATCGATTCTTTAACAACGTCAATGCACCAGTAACGCTCCTCATCGATCGTGCAATTCGGATCGCGCAGCATGTTACCGATGTTGCCGCCGAAGTCGAGCACGTTTTTGCTTCTCCACTCACGTTCACCGAATTGCTGCGAGAAGTATGTGAACTGCCCCGTTTTCGACGACAGAAACGTCATGGCTGACGATAAAAGAACTCGCGATTGAGGTAGTTGGCGCGACCACTGTCGTCGAGAAAAGTCGCGAACAGCACGATCACGAACACACCTTTGTTGATGCGCATGTGCGTCTCGGCGCGCATGAAACCGAGATCAAACGTGGCGAGCAGCGCATTCGTTCTTTGCCCCGCTTCTTCCTCGACATTCGCGAGCAGCGTCGCTCTCGCGGTGGGCCACTGAATTGGACCATCGTCGCCGGCGCCGATAATGCTAACGCTGATTCCGTCGCCGTCGCGTGTAACCGTACACTCCGGGATGCCACGCGTTTCGTGATTCGTGTTGAGCCAGCGGCCCAGTAGTTTGTCTGCGTTCGTTGCCATAATTAAAAAAGGTCGTGCGTCTTCGCGTAATACTCGCGCAAAAAATAACTGTCGTGACCGCTGTCGTCTTTGAAGAGATGAAACTGTGCGAGCACCAGCAGTCCCTTCATGATCATTGCCTGAAGCCGCACTTCAGCGAATCCCAGGTCGAAAGTAGCGGCGAAACCCGCGCCGGTGCGCGATGCCGGTCCGGCGGCAAACACATCGGCGGTCGTTGTGCTCCAGTCGATTGGACCATTTGGTCCAACCGCGTACGCCTGGAGTTGGAGTTTTCCATCAGCTTCGTAGACGTTGACGCGCGTGATGCTGGTAGTGTCGGGGTTTGAGTTGATCCAGTTGCCGATGAGAGCGCCGTGATCGATATCGCGGTCGCGGATAGGTTCGGTTTCCACCAGGTCACAGATTTGAGCGAATTGCATTTTCATGATTTACACGGATCCAACTGCGGATCATCAACCGATTGGAATCTTTGCTATTAGCTAACGGTGTACGGGCGTGAATCGTGCGACGATTATCGGAAAAAAGCAGTTCGCCTTCACGCATCAGAAAATCGAGCGTCAGTGGCGTGTTTGAAAGCAACTCTTCAAAACTTTGCAGCGCGTCGAGCATGCCGGCGGAAAGTGTTGCGCCGGTAGCGTCAATCGTGTAGCGACGCCAGCAGATACTCTCGCTTGTCAGTATCGGACGCCAACTCACGCCGCCGCCCCAATAAGGCGCTAGTTGCCAAGGGACTCTCTCGGTTTCAAGGCGCTCCAACATCGCCGCTCCAAGTTGGTCTTTAACTTCACTTTTTATCGTATCGACATCGAGCACACGTGAGCGACCACCGCCTTCCGGATCTGCACGCACGCAAACCATCGAGATCAACTCAACAGGCGGCTCCCAATCGGCAGTATCGGTGTGCAGTCGTTCACTCTCATGACCGCCGCGGGCAGACATGATGTCGGTGGCGGGTTCGATGTAGTGCACGAGCTGCGCGCGCGGTTTTTCGTAAGGACGTGCGACCAGTTCGCCAAACGCTCGATTGATCGCGACAAACACTTTGTTTCCTTCGTCGAATGTGAGCCCTTTGACCAGCACACAGTAAGGCCAACGCCCGAGCCGTTCCCTGATCTCAGCAACCGTCGCATCAAAACCTTCCGGACAACCTTCACGAACAACTTCGCACACATGAGCTTGCAACTCACTCGAATAAAACTCACGATTATCAAAACGCGGCAGACGCTCAGCCGCCGCAAGCAAGCCGCTCGCCACAGTCGCGCTAATCTCCAGCCTGGCTTCACGAGGAAAATCCGTCATCATCCGCGTTCATCTGTGTCCAAAATACAACAGTGCTGCGTCTCATCATTCACGGGCTTCTTAATCGTCCCCTCCGGAAACTGTTCACGCATAAACCCTGCAGCGTAATAGACGTTGTACGTCATGCAATCATCTTGAAAATCGAAAACGCCACTACTGTTGACATACAACTCGGTACCATTCACTAACGCGCACCACTGCATCTCACTACTCAGCAAAGTCTCAACTCGATCTTGAGGATTGTGTTTCTCCAAACGCCATCGGAGATTTCCATTCCACTGGGGATCGATGAACGTGAAAGCCAACTTTCCATCTGGCGCGAGGTGCTGCCGCAACTGTGCGATTAGTTCCTTCATCTCCTCGAAAGTCGTGTGCGTAAAAACTGAGTACGCGAGAATGAAATCAAACTCGACGCCGAGAACAGGAATCGCCAGGTCGCGAACACCGTCAGGATTGAATGAGCAGTTATAACGATCGTAATGAGTGAAGTGCGCGTCCGGAAACGTCCGGCGTCCTTCTTCGATCGCCTCACTGATCACGTCAACGCAGTAGTAATCCTGGTGACGGATCGTGCAGGCAGGATCGAGCAGCAGGTTCCCCTTGTTGCCACCAAAGTCGAGCACGCGCTTACTATTCCAATCGGGATGACCAAGCTGCTCGTCGAAATATGCGAACTGCGTCGTCTTCACGAACTGCGAGCGCAATGCCTGCTGTTCCGCCGTTCCCCGCCACAGATGGACTTCTTCGATCATCATAAACGCGGAAGACAGGTTTCACGCAAAGCCGCAAAGTTCACGCAAAGACGCGAAGAAGAGTTCAAGCCCCGCTTTGCGCCTTTGCGGAAATCTTTGCGCCTTTGTGTGAAACCAAAAGCTTCGCGATAGTGTCCTCGCGAAAGTGTTTAAGTTCCCTTTCAAGATTTGTATCGAGCCCCGTCAACCAATCAGCCCGGTCCATCACCGTGAGCCGCGCACGCAACAGGATCTCCTCTTGTTCCGCCGTAGCTTGTCTTCCCGGCACCGCGCGACCCGCTCGTGATCCATCATTAAACCGCCGCACGTGCGACCACACCTGCGGCAACACCATCACGCTGCAACAATGGTAAAGCCGCATCTGAAACTCCCAGTCTTCACAGCACACCAGGTCTTCCGCAAACAACCGCTCACCCAACTTGAATAACGCCTCGCGCCGCACCGTGATCGAGCACGTATGAGCCGTGTTCATGCTGTTGGTCCATAACCAGCGGCAGTCACCCGCCGGCCGCAATTCACCCTTCGTCGCTTCCAATAATCCATTCTGCGCGAAACGACTACTGCCATCCGGCTCACCTTCAAAAAAATTCTGACTGTCAGAAACTACCACCTCGGCAAACGGAGACTGCGCGAACACCTGAAGCTCGGCATCGAATTTCCCCGGCAACCACACATCATCCGAATCCAAAAACGCGACGAACTCACCACGCGCCAGCCGCGCACCGGCGTTACGCGCGCCGCCCGCACCGCGACGCTGGTCCAGTCGCAACAAACGTATGCGCGTTCCAAACTCCGCCTCGAGTCGCTTCAGAGTCGCATCAGTCGACGCATCATCGACCGCAATCACCTCAACCTCGCCCGCGCGTTGTGCGAGCGCGCTTTTAACCGCGTCGCAAACGAGTTGCGCACGGTTCCACGTCGGAATCACAACACTGAGCAGCGGATTTTTCACTTTGCAAAAAGAACCTGATGGTTGCCGGCGCGGTAGGCAGCGACTGCCTCTTCAATGGACCAATCCGGGGGCTTATCGATTATCCGGAAACGATCTTTTGGACCATCACCACGCACCCACGCGATCGCGGTGCGGCTGCTCTCGAGCGCCGGTGTCGAGTATGTTGCCGAAAAACCGATGCGCGCTTCCGGCGATCGATTCGGATTCGACGCGTGCAGCATTAACGGATGATGCAAACTCATCTCACCGGCCTTCATCACCACATCGTGCGGTGCGTTGATGGGAACTTGCGCGGTTGCGCCTTGCGTGGTCAGGTTGTCGGGATTGGGAACATCGACGTGCGGCACGAGACCAAGCCGGTGTGATCGTGGCACGACGCGCAAACAACCGTTCTCGGCAGTTGCTGGAGTTAGACCAAGCCAGATCGCCGGCACGTATGCGTCTTTCACCTGCTCGGTGAGTCCGTCCTGGTGCCAGCCCACGAAAGAATCACTGTCGCCAAACTTGTAGAACAGCCGCGTCGACTTCAGCATGATGTTTGGACCAATGAGTTGTTCCATGCAGTCGAGGATGCGAGGATGAGTGCTCAGTTCCCAGGCCCAACGGAAGTAGAGGTGTGGTCCATCGAGCCTCGTGACACGACCGCCAAGCGCCGCGCACGTCTTTTCGACTTCAACGCGAAACGCGCATGCTTCGTCAGCGGAGAGAATGGAAATCGAGTCGAGAAACCCAAGCTCTTCGTAGGAAGCTATTTGCTCATCACTGAGAATGGCCATAATCTACGTGAAACCTTGTCAACCCTGTTTACAAAAACCGTTTGCATTAATCTCGATCGACGTCCTGAGCGTTGGCAGCGAATGCAAAAAGAATTCACGCGTCACGGAATTCAATTCGTGCAACGTTTTCCCGCGATCGACGGCGACGTTGTCGAAAAACCGTCGCACTGGACTCACACGGCGGGCGCGTATGGCTGTCTGCTCAGTCACCTCGCGGTCGTCAGCGAAGCGCGCGACTCAGGCGCGCTGCACATTCTGATCTTCGAAGACGACGCCGTGCTCGATCCTGAGTTCCAGGAAAAGTTTTCACGCTTTATCAAAGAGGTGCCCGGCGACTGGGACATGCTCTACTTCGGCGCGTTGCACAAGGACGAGCCGGTAAAAATCTCAGAGCACGTCGGCCGCATCACCAAGGCCAACTCAACTTTCGCCTACGCTCTGAAGCGCACTGTCTTCGACGAATTCATCGCATTGAACGCCCGGGCCGAACACGTGCTCGACATGAACAGTTATCTCCTGCAACAGCGATTCAACTGCTATTGTTTCATGCCCAATCTCGCGTGGGTCGCAGCCGAGTATTCTGACGTCCAAAATCGTCTCGAACGCCACTGGTATCTCGAGAAATCGCTCGTCCTCTTCGGCGCTGAGACGGATCGGCTGTTGAGTCAAACGACGATCATCCTCGCACCATCGAGAAACGTTGGGTTTTTCAAACGTTACTACGAAGAGTACTTCGCGCCTCTTGTCGAAATTCTGATCGATGTTGACCTGGAACATGGAATCGCTCGCGCCGGTCCACAACGAAACTTCTTCATATTTTCCGCGCCTGACATTTATATCGAAGCGCTCGATATTCGCGCGAATTTGAGAATGTGTGAAGAGTTTGACGCGGCCACCGGCTTTGACGAGGTGATTGAACTCACGCACGATCAAACGCAACTGCTTCGCGACACTGGCATCACTCGCGGCATTGACGTGACGAAGAATACTGTTTCAAAGAACACTGCGACCCATTTTCTCAAGCGCGGCGGCCGGAAAGATTGCGTTTTCAAGTCGCCGAATCACGCTTTGCGTCTAACGCCTGGTTGAGCGCCACGCCTCGAAATTCTCATCAACCGGCGGCGACGCGAGTTTCAGGTGACTGCAATCGCCGTGGCCACGCGCTTGTATCACCGGCCGTTCGCGATTTGTTGTCCGGCTCGTAACAAAACGTACGATAAACCCGATTCTTGGACCATCCGAGCCGTTCGGCTTTGAACCGTGAACGATGTTCGTGTGATGCAACGACATCTCACCGGGTCGTAAAACGATATCGACCGCCTGCGACTCGTCAACGTCCACACGCACGCGTTCACCGCGGCGGTTCAGGAGGTTCGGATCGTCTTGGACGTTTTCGTGGTCCAACAGTCCGAGCTTGTGCGAACCCGGAATCGCACGCATGCAACCGTTGCCCGGATTGCTGGGCGTTAGTGCGATCCAGGCTGAGACCGACGGCGTCAGATGCCAGCCCGAATAGACGCTGTCCTGATGCCACGACGCATAACTGCCATCGCGCGGCGGTTTGTAAAAGACGAGCGTGCCGTCGATGACGAGGTCCGGGCCAAGTATTGTTTCGACAGCATCGAGCACCGCGTTGTGCGTCGCGAGCCGATACGCCCATGGAAAGTAGAGATGCAGATTGTCGAAACGTTTGCTCTCGCCGCAGACCGCTACGATTGAATCGAGTGCGTTTCGAAAATCAGCAACCTCCTTCTGTGACAACACGGCGATCGGAAACAAGACCCCATCACTCTCGTAAGCCCGTAGTTCGTTTCTGTGATTGTTATCAGCCACAAAGAGGCACAAAAAGCACAAAATAATTTTTGTGTCTTATGTGCCTTTTTGTGGCAAACATTCGTATAAAAATCGATTGCGTTCCAGAAAGCCTCGCCCTTTTTCCGCGGCTTCCGCGTAATACTCAAACGCGTCAGCCTCGTAACCTTTCTCAGCGAACAGCTTCCTCATCTTCTTTTCCCACTTCGCACTGCGCCCGTTTAAATAACCGCGCACGAAGTCGTCCCAATCAAAAATACGTTTCCGAAACACATCACTGAAAAACGCCTGCAAGCGCACGTCGTTCAAAATCGCCTGCTGCGTCTTCAGGTACGCCGCTTTCAAAACCTCTTCCGCCAATCGTTGCGCGCGCTTTTCAACCGCGCCGTCGATCCGGTAAATACTCAACAGATACCCGACCAAACTTTCCGGAAACAACGCGGGATTCGCGCGGCCCCACGCGTGACGCTCGTCGAGCAACACTGCGGGCATCGCCGTTTGCGCATAATAATGACCATTCTCGAGATCGGGAAGCGACAGAGCATCGTGGTCCATGAAGATCAACTTCAGGCGCCATTCGCCTTTCTCCCAAACACTCTTCAGCCCGACGTTCCGGGCAACCAATGACTCACCGCGCGAATGGCCACGAGCACCGAGCATCGTTCCCCAAAACTCCGCGATTTGTCGCACGAGGTTGAGAAAGATCTCGTCCGCACGCGTGCGATTTGAAGTTACGCGAAATGCCGCATCTACATAGTCGCCATAGTCCGTGCACGCAGCTTCAGGATGCTCGTAAACACCAAGCACCTCTTCGAGCAGTGCATCTGCAAACTGTTTTGCCTCCGCCGCAGTGTAATCATGCTGGAGGCTTTCTTTGAAATATCTTTCGGCGCCCCGTGCCGAAAGATAAACCCCAATCTTGTCGATGCGAAACGAGCTCGTGCCACTCAGAATCGCCTGCGCCGGCGCAACGTGGCTCAGAAACTCAGCCGTGAGTCCCATGTCACCGCCACCCGCAGGCAGGTTCTCGCCTTCTTCCTTTTTTAACGCCGCGACTACGTCGGTCATCGCGTCGCGCATCTGATCGAAATTCTGCTCGCCAAAGACCTGCGGGTCAGTGAAGTATCGAAACGCCGCCGCTGGTCCAACTCGCGACGGAATCGAAAAGACCGTAGTGCGAGCGAGGTAACCGGGAATCGACGCGTCTTTGCCATGGACCAGTCGAAAGATCGTGCTTAACTTCGCCGCCGCGCGAGCTTCGTAACGCAGGAGCCACTGCATACTGCCGCCGTCAAGTCGATGCGACGGCGCCACTCTGTAGCCGGGGCGACGAAATACAACGGTAAAAGGATTGTCGCCTTTTCTTCCGGCGCGTTTCAGTTCAAATTCAAGCTCGCTGCCGGGTGGTTTGATCACCAGCACCACGGTCGTCAGTGGGTACTCGACCAGCGAGTTGATGCGCGAACTGGTGGCGTTGCTCACCCAGTAGTTCTTCGGCCCCCGGCAGAGCAGGCGCAGGATCGCGGCTTCGAAGTTTGGCAGCCGGCTGAGCGCGCGCTCCATCTCCGCACTGATGAAGCGCTCCTGGTTTACGTCGAGATCTTTTACGCCGTCTGTAATTCGTAGCTGCCTGACGATTCGATCGACAACTTCTTCCGGCGTAAACAGGTAACGCGCGAGTGTCAGCTTGCACTCGCTACGTGATACTTCAACGAATTCATTGAGCGCCGCGGGCGACGTTTTGCGGCCGCGAATTTGACGATGCACGCGATTGAGTCGCGCGAGTCGTCGCTGAAATTCGTGTATGAACGGTCGTAACTCGGTGGTTGAGTAACCATCTTTCAGTAACGCGGGAGACAGGCCGTACTCGACTTTGAGTTTCAACTCCGCGAACAGAAAATCGAACGCCTCGAGATTGTCGGGCCGCAACTTGAGCGCCTGGTGTTCGAGCATCAGGACAGCCAAACACCGCGTCTCCCACGCAACCGGGCGTTGCCGGGCAAGCTCCATGAGTTTCCGGCAAAAGCTTTTCTGAAACGCTCGATGCCCCAGGAATTCATCGAGCAGATCGCGAGTTCCCGGTGCGGAACGCCGAAGGGGTTGGCTAATTCCAGCCCACGGTTGGAGCGGAGCGACAACCCTGGGATCGGAAACACTGAAAGCGTTTGGCATGAGCGTCCTCTGCGTATCTCTGCGGTCCTCTGCGTATCTCTGCGGTCCTCTGCGTTGAGATAATCATTTACGCAGAGAACGCCCGAGGTACGCAGAGGACCGCAGAGAAATCTTAAGACTGCCTACTTCTTGCCGCTCTTACCGCCGCCGCCCGTCTTACCACCGCCGCCGCTCTTGCCACCGCCGCCGGTTTTGCCGCCCTTCCCATCTTTGCCTTTGTCTTTCTTCCCTTTCTTCTTTTTCTTCTTCTTCGGACTTGGCAGGGTGCCAAGGGCGACTACGAGCGCGGCGTAGAGAGCTTCGGCGCAGTCACGTTTCAATATGACGGCAACGGTATCGGTGACGTACTTGTCGCCTTTGCCTTTATCCTTCTTCCCCTTGCCATTCGTCTTGCCGGCCATAGATTCCTCCTTCAGGAATAGTCAATAAGTTTCCAGCACTCATGGTCTGTCGGATGAATTGAGTGGTTGACGCTTGAAGCGCTGGATCAAATTCTGAACTGGCGGTCGTGCATCAGGCGCAGGCTCCGTGCTTGGTCCAGGCGTGCAAACTCCTGTTGGCGTCGCTGGATTACCGACACGGAAAATACCACACGCGCCTGCCGACGCATCCGACGGCAAATAAGCCGTGTAGAGATAATCTCCGGGCCGGTTGAAAGTGCCTCCGGCTTTCTGGATCAACAGATCGAAATGGTCAGACGAGCCGTGGTTGTCACGCGAACCCATCCACTGCGAAAGGTTGTTCGGCGCGATAGTGGCCGAATTGTTCTGGTAGGGATTTCGCTGCCAGTTATGACCATGGATCGTAAACACCTCGGAGTTGCCGGTGCCAAGCGGGTGCGTCATGCGGAAGCGTACTTGATCGCCCGGGTTCGCCTTGAAAATCGGCGTTTGCGGTTCACCTATCTGCACCGCCGGATTAGACCCCGGCGCCGCCAAAGTGTTTGACGTCATACACGAAACGTCTGTTCCTGCATTTGCGAAACGCTGAAACGCTGGTTCAGTGCGATAGTTGATAGCAGTGAGTGGCTTGGACGCTGAAGTGATCAAAGCATCACTGAGCATGATCGAGAATTCACGGAACTTGACGCCGCCCGGCGGTGGACTAATCGTCGCCGAAGAGCGCGATTTTCCTGAACCCGGATCGCACGATCCGAGGCTATCCGGATCACCGCACTGCCATGTCGAACCTGCGGGCTCGATGATCATCTGTCCAAACACGCCATTCGGATGTTGGAACAACGGATCTGACGAGAATAGATTCAGCGAACCAAGCTCCACCGGCGTGTAGCTCAGCGCGCCATTTGTGCCGCGATCAATCCTGCCTGCATACCATTGGTACTTCACCGTCTCATTGAAGTTAGCGAACTGGTCCGCACGGCCTTTGCTGTTCCAACCCACATTCATGCCGTAGCTTGTGGCCGCATCATAACTCAGTAATTGCGGGTGCAGTCCAACGTACGACGACATTTTTGAGTTGTAAGCCGGAACCTGCGAGCCGCCACTTGGCACCGTGATGTTGAATGGGGCCGGCCAGTTGAAGTTGTGACTGAACACTTTCGACGCCGGATCGATCTTGTTTGTCAGGTTGATGTCGATACAGTCGCCTGCATTCGCGCGCAGAATGAGCGGCTCGACCGGCACGCCGGGTTTGAGCACGCCGTTACTGTCGAGATCCTCAGACCGCACAAACAGCACGCCAAGCAGCGAGCTGATGTTGCCCGCCGCTGTCGTGCGACTATTAAACACAAGCTCGCCAGGAAACTGCGGCTGGCCCGAAAGTGCTTTCTGCGCGGTCACAGCGGTGACGTTGTAGACGCGTTTCTGCGAACCCGGAAGATTCGCCGGGCAGGTCGCATACGTAACATTGTTGCTCGGCGCAATCGAATTGTTCGGAAGGGCGGCGAGTTTCGTCGCCACTGTCGTTGGATCATACGAGCGGAAGATGCCCCACATGCCGTGGGCCAATCCCGTCTCGTCGAAACTCGGACTGTAGAAGTAATCGACGCAGTTTGCGTTCGACATACCATCGGGACACTTGCGCACCGAGCCACCGACCGGAAGCGGCGCCGACGATGAAGGCACTTTGAACAGCAATTCAAAGTGTTCCGACAAGCCCATCGGCTGGTTGCTGCGGTAACCGGAGTTCTTCCACGAAGGCTCTGCAAACCACGTTGGACCAGCGAGGTTGAACTGGTGCGCGAATACGTGCGCGCCGACAAGCGTGCGAACCTGAACGTTGTCGCCCTGGTACGCGCGCATGAGCGGCGTCCAGGGATCAGGATTCGGGATGTTCGGGTTAACTGCGAGCGCAGTCTGATTGTCGAAAGCGTACGAGAGATCCTTGAACTGTCCGAGGCGCCACGCAATGGGCTCGTTGTAATAGTTCACTGACTGCGTACCCGTGATCGGATTTTCATTACCGGTGCTGACGAGTCGTGGACGGATTTCCTGAAACTCCGGAAACACGGTCGGATTGACTGCAAAATTCCCGTCGCGCCAGCCCTTGTTTTTCGCCGGGTCCGGTGTCGTTCGCGAACCCTGCGCGTAAGCAAGCTGTAGATCCTGAAACTCGAGCATGAACTCACGGTAACTATCCGGAGCGTTGGTGGCAATGATGTTGGCTTTCCAACTCGTTGGACCACCATCGGGTCTCACCGGCGGCGTAGTGATCGTGCCGCCACCCATCGCCGTTCCGTCTTCAGCATTTTTCCACTGCGAGTCTTTTGGCTCAACCACCAGACCGGCATACAGACCTGCCTGTTGGTGAGTTGATGGTCCAAAGTGATCGTGCGTGAACACTGTGCGCAACGTGCGATCGACATTCTGGCTGTTAACGACCGGATCGAGATACCAACGCTGAACAGTTGTTTGGGCGCCCATCCATTCGCTTGCACACTGCGCGGGCGGATTCGGTCCGGCACAGATCGCGGCCGGTGGCGGCTTGGGCGCGAGTGTGGTCGCTGCACAACCGGGACATGGCGTCCATGATCCACCGGGAGCGTTGATCGCATGGATCATTTCCTGCACTTCGTCGGGACTGAACGTGCCGTCTTCGTAATTGAAACCGTTGCCGGCGCCGTCTGACGACGTCACGTCAAACTTCACGAGGTGAATGTGTTGGCCCAGAATGTCAGTGGGCGTGCGCACCTGGAAGTCATCGACGAGGTAATAATTCGGGACGAGGTTCGTGTGCCAGTACTCAACGACATCACCCGAGTTGCCACGGAAGAAAAGCGGCTCAGGCGCGCGACCGCTGCCACCCGGAGTGTAAGCAAGTGTGGGCTTCACATCCTGCCACAACGTCAGTATGCGTTGCTGCGGGAAGTGCCAGCCTTTCTTATTCAAAACAACGTTCAGTTGGATCGCAGCAGCTTTATAGACGCGTTTCTGCTGTTGTCCGTTGATGACGTTGATCGCTTTGCCATTGTCGTCAACTGCCGGATCGGCGAACGGCGCGCCCATCTGTGGACCAAGCGGCAGACCATTCAAAACAAAACCGGTCGGCTGCGTGTTCTGCGTCATGTTTGGCGAGGTCACATTCGTTGACGGACAACCGCCGGGGCTTCCATCCGGAAAGAATGACGGGCGGCAACGGATACCAAAGAACTTCATCGCCACTTGTTCGACATTCGTTCCCTTTTCAGGAAGCTGACTGGCGTTCATCGTGGCGAGGTCCTTACTCCAGTCAAACTGATCGTGTTTCTCGTAAGCGATTGTTCCGCCCGACACGACGTGACGCGGCAAGCCGCCATCCATGAAACCACCCGCGCCATCAGGCGCGAAATCGAGTGGCGGATGCGGTGCGCGTGCTCCCGCGATGCCGGGAATGAAGAACGGATATCCGGGGTTGACGGTGACGTTTGCTCCGGTTGGATCGGGTGCAGCGGGAGTTCCGTAAACCACTTGTCCATTCTGAATGAAAACTGAAGAAGGCATGGGAGCCATGGGTAGCGTCGGCATCGGCACCACGGCGGGCGTAGGTGTGCCTGCCTTGATCTCCCCGTCCGGTAGCGCCCGCGTTCCGGAAACGGGAATACCATTCGCATCGAGTTGCGAGCCGGCTTCGAACGTATCGTGGGTGCGCCACATGGCCCACATGCCTGCCGCGAAGTGTGGATAAAAGTGACAATGAAAGATCGAATCACCGACGACTTTATTTCGGTTGCCGCTGCCGTTGAAAGTCATCTCGAGCGTGTAGCTCGCGCCGGGACTGATCATCTGGCTGTCGAGATACGCGCCTTCATCGCTGTTCGGCGATTGCAGCCACTGGTGTGCGTGCTGGTGATGAACGTGCGTGGCAACAGTGCCGCCGTGATGAATTCTGAACTTAGTATGGTCGTTGATATACGTGTGAAAGACGTTCGATGGATCATCCGGATAGTAAGCTTTCGTCGCCTT
>Ga0105248_10004086_pt1 | contig 16141 bp, 19 predicted proteins | sample KBSS34metaG_FD_81524 | JGI IMG/M metagenome (GOLD analysis project Ga0105248, IMG submission 81524) | Switchgrass rhizosphere microbial communities from Kellogg Biological Station, Michigan, USA - KBS S3-4 metaG | ecosystem: Host-associated > Plants > Roots > Rhizosphere > Soil | place... | reverse complement strand
TCGAGCATTGCGTTGATCTGGGCGCCCAGGCGATCGAACGGATCGCCTGCGCGAGTGACCGGAACGCGTTGCGAGAGATCGCGGGCGCTGATCCGGTTAGTGACCGTTGCAATCGCAGTGATACGGCTTCCCACGTAATTTGCTGTGATCAGGCCGCACAGCAGGCCGAGCAGTCCCGCAACAAGGAGCGCAATGAACAGGGATCGTTCCAGCGTTTCCCGAATGGCAAAGCCCTCGCCTGCGAGGCGACCGCTTACGATCCATTGACCGGTGGGCAGCCTGTGAATGACCAGCGCCGCCTCGCGCGGAGTGGTCTGTCCGCGAAGGCGGACAAGCGCATTATGATAGCCTTCCTGCATGGGAAGAACGGTTGCGGGCGCCGTTTCGAGGTTACCGATAATTTGTCGACCGTCGGGCGCAAGAAGCGCGATGGCGGCCTGCGGGTCGGCATAGGTCATCGTATCTTCGATGGCGTCGTTAAGCGCTGCCTTGCCTCCCGAACGGTAGACATCGGCCAAGACCTTGCCCTGCTCGAGCACCTGCTGGTGGACGGTCGCAGCCGCCTCGTCATGCGTGCGGAAATAAATGAACCCAATCACCGCCAGGTTCGAAAGCAGTGCAAGAAGGCCCGCAAGAAGCGCGATGCGAAGCGTCGTCGGCATCGCTGGAATCACCGGATCAGGCCGCGAGCATGTAGCCCGCGCCGCGCACGGTGTGCAGCAATGGCTTTTCGAAGCCCTCGTCTAGCTTGCGACGGAGCCTGCTCACGTGGACGTCGATCACGTTGGTCCCCGGGTCGAAATGGTAATCCCAAACCTGCTCCAGGAGCATGGTTCGGGTCACGACCCGGCCTTCGTTACGAGCGAAATATTCAAGCAACAGATATTCGCGCGGCTTTAGGTCGAGCTTCCTTCCTGCCCTTTTCACGGAACGCGACAGCGGATCGATCTCGAGGTCCCCGACCGTCAGCCGATGCTCTGCCGGATCGACACGGGATTCACGGCGCCGAAGCAGTGCATTCACGCGTGCCAGCAGTTCGGCGAATGAGAATGGTTTGACGAGATAATCGTCGGAGCCGCATTCGAGGCCCTCGATTCGGTCGCCGACGCTAGCGAGCGCGGACAGGATCAGCACCGGAGTATCAATCCGGGCGGCGCGCAACGCCTTCAGCACGGACAAGCCGTCGAGAACCGGCAACATCCGATCGAGGATGATGAGATCGAAGCTGCCGTCGGTGGCGCGAAACAACCCGTCCTGGCCGTTGGTCGCCTGCTCGACGCTATGACCCTCCTGGTTGAGGCCCTTCGTCAGGTAGGACGCTGTCTCACGATCGTCCTCAATTAGAAGGATCTTGCGGCCCATGGCTGCTCTGAACTCCGTCGTGGATGAGAAAACCCGTACGGCGCTGCTTTGAGGGAGTCGGCGAGGCAGCGCCGTACGGTATTCGGCTTAGCCGTTGGTCTTCGTCTGGTTGGGCGATGCTGGCTTCTTCATTGTTGTCTTCGAAGTCATTTTCTTGTGACTCGCGGACTTCTTGTGGGTGCTCGATTTGGCGTGATGCTTGGTGCTCTTGCTGGACGCCGGCTTGACCTTGGTCGTGACAGTGGTCGTCGCGGTGGCTCCGGCGGCCTTGGTGGTGGTCGTCTTGGTCGTTGTCGCGCTCTTTTGCGTTGCGATAGCCGGAGTTGCGACCAGCCCAAACGCGGCGATCGACGCAATAAGGTTCTTCATTGCTTCCTCCAGTCGCCCGCAAGTATGCGCCGGCTGAGGATCGAATAAGACGCGGCATTTCTCATCGCCGTGGCTGTAACGTTAAATGCAGTTCATCGACGAAAAGGATTGTCCTGAAAGGAGTTAAGGGGCGCCTTTGCGCATATGCCGAAGCGGCGCTAGGCATCGCCTCAGGCATGATCGCGCAAAAAACCCGCTATGCGCTTCGTTCGCTTCTGTTTCTCGCGGAGGAGCAGGGCGGCGCGCCCGTCCAGTTGAGCCGCATTGCCGAAACGCAGCGCGTACCCCCAAAATATCTCGAGCTCATCATGCTCGACCTCAAGAAGGCCGGGCTAGTCAAAAGTGCGCGGGGCCCCAAGGGCGGGTACCAGCTTTCCCGATCTTCGGATCAGATTTCGTTCGGCGAGATCGTTCGGACGATGGAAGGCCCCATCGCGCTGGTTTCCTGCGCTAGCGTCAATTTCTATGCGCCGTGCGGCGATTGCCAGGACGAGGCCACGTGCGCGATCCGCCGTGCCTTCGCCACTCTTCGCGATCAAAGCACGGCGGTGCTCGATTCCATCTCGCTGGCGCAAGGTGCGGGATGGGAGGAACGGCTCGGCGGCGACGTATAGGGCTGGCTTTTCGTGGAATCAGGGAGGGCAGGGTTGGAAAGTGAATTTACGCCAAGGCCGATTGCCGGCTGGTACATGATCGCGGCCGTCGCATCCTTCCTGTTCATGACGCTCGGGTGCGCGGCGCTGGCCATGCATGTCATGACAAATCCGGCAACCCTTCCGCTCGATCAGCGGGCCTTGATGGAAGCGGAGCCGACCTGGGTGGTTTCGGCTTCCGCCTTCGGCTTTGTCACGGGCTTCGTCGGCTCGATCCTTCTCTTGTTGCGGCGGATGGAAGCGGAGAGGGCTTTCCTCTTTTCCCTCATTGGGATGATTGTCTGGTTTGTCGGAATGTTTGCGACGCCTTCATTCCGGGACCTGCTCAGCACCGATCAAATCGCAATCCTGCTTGTTGTCGTCGCGCTGACCTGGACGATCTTCTGGTTCGCTCGGCATTCGCGCCAGCGCGGCTGGCTGCACCGTTAGCCGAACAGTCCGATCCGGTCATGAGACGGGGCCCGATCAGCCGACGCGAACTGGATGGCATGCGGGCTGGCAACCGGCTTCTTATCGACGGGTTGCGGGCGAGCCAGCGCAAGCAGCGTGAGCCCGAGCATTACGGCGAAACCCAAGTCGCCGAGGGATCGGCGGTCGACCATCTTGCAAACTCCGATTTCAATCACATGGGCCGAAACCCACGCACCTGTCGTTTCGACGTCTGCAGTCGTGAAAAGTTCCCTCCGTTGCGGCCTCGAAACCTCCTCGCTCTGGCGAGGTCTGCGCCCGGCCGTTAGAAGAGCGCGCCATGTCGACTTTCACAATCGATACCTCGACCAGCCGAGCGACGCCCTCACCGGTGCCCGGCAAGCGCATGACCGCGCCTGCGATCCGCGGTCGAAAGGTAGACGGGAGAACCGATCAGCCGATCGTAATGCTCACCGCCTACACGATGCGCATGGCGCAGCTGCTCGATCCGCATTGCGACATGCTTCTGGTCGGCGACAGCCTCGGGCAGGTCATTTACGGCCTGCCGTCGACGATTCCCGTGACCATGGAGATGATGTGCGCCCACGGTGCGGCCGTGGTTCGAGGAAGCTGGCACGCATTGGTCGCCGTGGACATGCCGTTCGGAAGCTATGAGGAATCGCCGCAGCAGGCCTTCGCAAGTGCGTCGAGGCTTCTGAAGGAAACGGGCTGCGCCGCGGTGAAGCTCGAAGGGGGCGAAGCGATGGCTCCGACGATCGAGTTTCTCACGCATCGTGGGATCCCCGTGATCGGCCATGTCGGGCTCACCCCGCAGGCGGTGAACATCCTCGGCGGCTATGGCGCGCGCGGCCGGGAGGAACGCGAAGCAGGCAAGATCATTGCAGATGCCAAGTCGGTGGATGGGGCCGGCGCCTTCTGCATCGTGGTCGAGGGCGTAATGGAAGAAATTGCCAACGACATTACTCGCAACGTGACGGCCCCCGTCATCGGAATCGGCGCATCGGCCGATTGCGATGGCCAGGTTCTCGTAACCGACGACATGCTCGGAATGTTTGAGCGGACGCCGCGCTTCGTAAAGCGATACGACGATCTGGCCGCGCGCATTGGCGAAGCTGCAGCTGCCTATGCCGAGGAGGTGCGCGCGCGCAGCTTCCCGACCGCAGATCAGACCTACCGGCCGAAGAGTTAAACGGCTTTGCCCTTTGCCTCGACAGCCGCTAGACGGTGCGCGCCAGCTTCCATTCATCACGGGTGGGGAAGGGAAGCGACCGGCATTTTGGACCCCCTTGCGAGCCGACTGAGGAACGTCTTTGGCGCAGCCCCCTGATATTAGTGAAACCTTCCTACGCGAGGTGGATGAGAACCTGCGCCGCGATCAGTTGCGCGACTTCTTCAAGAAGAATGGGAGCCTGCTCTTCGTTGCGGTGATCCTGTTCCTCGTTGCGAGCGGTGGCTTCATCTGGTGGAAGCAGCACCAGGCCGAGCGGTCGGAAGCCCAGGTCGAAAAGCTTGCGTCGATTTACCAGGACATCGGCAAGGGCAATTCGAGCCAGGCGCCGCAGCAGCTGGACGAGCTTTCGAAGAGCGGAAGCAAGGCTGTCCGCGCTTCCGCGCTCTTTGCTCGCGCGGCGCTGGCGCTGCAGCAAAACGACACCAGGCTTGCGACCGCCACGTACAAATCGATCGCGGCCGACAGCGGCTTGCCGGCTCCCTATCGGGATGTGGCGTTGATTCGCCAAACGGCACTCGAATTCGACCAGCTCCAGCCGCAGGAAGTTATTTCCCGGCTCGAGCCGCTCGCCAAGCCCGGCGAGCCGTGGTTCGGGACCGCTGGCGAAATGACAGCGCTGGCGATGATCAAGCAAAACAAGCGACAGGAGGCGGCCCAGCTGTTCGCCGCAATCGCGCGCGACAAGGGCGTGCCCGACACCATTCGCGCCCGCGCTATGCAAGTTGCCGGTTCGCTCGGCGTCGACGCCAGCGACGCAACCGTCACCAAGGCCCAGTAGGACCGACAATGACCAGACAGAAGTTTCTCCGCGTCAGTTTCCTGATTGCAGTGACGATCGCAGCGAGCGGCTGCAGCGTCTTCAAGAAAGGAAAGGGCCCGAGCACCCCGGTGCTTGGCGAGCGCATTGCCGTCCTGACGGGTGAAGGTGACGTGACGGCCGACCCGGCCACCGCCGCTCTGCCGATGTCGCTGCCGCAGGCAGTCGCGAATACGGATTGGACGCAGTCGGGCGGCAACGCGACCAAGTCGATGGGGCAGCTCGCGCTTGGGAACTCCCTCGCCAGCGCGTTCACTGTCCAGGCTGGGCGTGGCAACTCCCTGACAGCCCGGCTCGCCGCGGCGCCGATTTACTCGGGTGGCAGGATCTACACGATCGATACGCTCGGCTCCGTCCGTGCGTTCGACAGCCGCAACGGGGCTCAGCTTTGGGCAAGCCAGACGCCAACTGAAAAAGGCGGCACCGCTTCGCTCTACGGCGGCGGAATCGCCTTCGACAAAGGACGCATCTACGCGACCAACGGGCTCGGCTTTGTCGCTGCTCTCGACGAGCGAAACGGTGGAATCATCTGGAAGGTTCGGCCGGGCGGACCACTGCGCGGGTCGCCGACCGTCGCGAATGATTCCGTCTATGTGATGAGCCAGGACAACCAGGTCTATTCGCTCAAGGAATCCGATGGTTCGACCAACTGGTCGAATGCGGCGTCGCTGGAAATCGCGGGTGTATTCGGTTCGGCATCGCCGGCGGTTGGACAAGGCACGGTCGTTTCCGGCTTCTCGTCGGGCGAGCTTAATGCCTATCGCTACGAGAATGGCCGAATGGTCTGGCAGGACGCGCTTCAGCGGACGAGCATTCGGACCAGCGTGTCCTCTCTGAGCGACATCGACGCGGACCCCGTCATCGACAGTGGTCAGGTGATCGCCGTCGGTCAGGGCGGCCGAATGGTCGCGCTAGATCTCATCACTGGACAGCGGCAGTGGGAATTGAACATCGCCGGCATTTCGACCCCTTGGGTGGCGGGTGACTGGATTTTCGTCGTCACCGATCAGGCGAAGCTGATCTGCGTCGCCCGGCAGAATGGGCACATTCGCTGGATCAACCAGCTTCCGCAGTTCGCCAAAGCCAAGTCGAAAAAGGGTGAGATCGATTATTCCGGTCCGGTGCTTGCGGGCGGACGACTGATCATCACTGGATCGAACGGAGCCCTCATTTACGTCGATCCGACAACCGGGGCGTTCCAGAGCCAGACCAATATCGGCGCTGGAGTCAGCCTGTCGCCCGTCGTTGCGGAACAGACGCTTTACATCCTCGACGACCGCGGCCGGTTGCACGCGTTCAGGTAAGACCTCGCAGCAGCGCAGTAGGGCTGCTATCGGCCCGCAATGTCTGTCCCGACAATAGCAATCGTCGGCCGCCCGAACGTCGGCAAGTCCACGCTGTTCAATCGGCTGGTCGGCAAGCGCCTTGCGCTGGTCGATGACCGGCCGGGAGTGACTAGGGACCGGCGCGAGGGCGACGCCAATCTGCTCGGGCTCGAGTTCCGCGTGTTCGACACCGCGGGCTTCGAGGACGAAGACCCGCATACCTTGCCTGGACGGATGCGAAAGCAGACGGAGGCAGCAGTTCGCGATGCGGATGCGGCGCTGTTCCTGATCGACGCGCGCGAGGGCATCACACCGCTCGACGAAGAGATCGGCCGCTGGCTAAGGGCGGAAACGACACCCGTGATCGTCATCGGGAACAAGGCCGAAGGCCGCGCGGGCGAAGCCGGAATCCTTGACGCCTATCGCCTGGGCCTCGGGGATCCGATTCCGCTCAGCGCGGAACATGGCGAAGGAGTAGCGGACCTCTTCGAAGCGCTCCGTCCGCATGTCGAACATGAGCATTTAGATGCTGAAGACGATGTGGAAGGCCCGGAGCACCCGTTAGGCCTGGCGATCGTCGGCCGTCCGAATGCGGGCAAGTCGACCCTCGTCAATCGCCTGCTCGGCGAGGAGCGAATGATCACCGGCCCCGAGGCCGGGATCACTCGGGATTCGATAAGCCTTCAATGGAAATGGGAAGGCCGGCCTGTGCGCCTGGTGGACACTGCGGGCCTTCGGAAACGGGCGAAAGTCGAAGACAAGCTGGAGCGCCTGTCCGCCGCAGATACGCGCCGGGCAATCGATTATGCGGAAGTCGTGGTCCTGCTCCTCGATGCCACTCGCGGCCTCGAAGCACAGGATTTGAAGATTGCCGCGCAGGTGATCGAGGAAGGCCGAGCCCTGATCATTGCGCTGAACAAATGGGACGTCGCGGAAAATGCCTCATCCCTCTTCAATGGCGTGAAGGCTGCCCTTCATGAAGGCCTCGCCCAGCTCCGCGACGTTCCGTTGCTCACCGTTTCTGCCAAAACGGGGAAAGGCGCCGACATGGTCCTGAAGGTCGCCTTCGAGCTTCGCGAAGCCTGGGGGCGCCGCGTCCCGACGGGCGAGTTGAACCGCTGGTTCGAGCAGGCAGTCGAAACCAACCCGCCCCCCGCACCCAAGGGCCAGCGCATCAAGCTTCGCTACATCACGCAGGTGAAGAGCCGTCCACCGACCTTCGTCGTGTTCGGCAATCGCATGGATGAGCTGCCTGAGAGCTATCGGCGGTATCTCGTCAATGCGCTCAGGCGAGACCTGAATCTCGGTGCGGTTCCTCTGCGCCTCAACTTTCGCGGAAGAAGCAATCCGTTCGATCGCGATCGCCGTTAGATCCGGCGCTAAGGCAAATTTTACCCTTTTCCGACTATCCCGGAGGCTAAGTGGGGGGACCACGGCCGGGCTAGCCCGGTAGTTTAGGAGCTGGGTGTGACCGACGAAGCTCGGAACATCGTCGATTGGGCGCATTTCGAAAGAAGCCGGACCGAGCTCGGCCCGGCCTTCATCCGAATCCTGACCTATTTCAGGGAGGATGGCACCAAATCGATCGCACAGATCGAACAGGCGATGCATGACCAGAACACGGTGGCACTCGTACTTCCCGCGCACACGCTGAAGGGCGAGTCGCGCCAGCTCGGCGCCGAGCCAATCGCGAAGATCGCGGAGCTGATCGAAACGACCGCTCGTTTCTGCGTCGAGAACGGACGTTTTCCCGACGAGCTCGTTCCGCAGGTCGTTGAGCTGCGAAAGCTGTTCGATGAGACGATCGAGCTATTCGACAAGGCCACCAACCCCTTGCTCAGCCGAACTCCCGCCAGCGGCTTCGGCCGGAAGGTTACGAACCAGGGGTTCGGCCGAATCTAATCCTTGGCGGATTCGCTCTGCAGCTGCACGTAGTTCTGCAGGCCCATCCGCTGAATCATCTCGAACTGCTGTTCCAGCGTGTCGACATGCTGCTCCTCATTTTCGAGGATGTCGGAAAAGAGGTCGCGTGACACGTAGTCGTGAACGTTCTCGCAATGCGCAATCGCGCCTTTGAGCTGCTTCAAGGCATCCAATTCGAGCTCCAGGTCCGCGCGCAGGATTTCCTCGACATTTTCGCCAATGTGCAGTCGGCCGAGCGCCTGAAAGTTCGGAAGGCCGTCGAGGAACAGGATGCGTTCTGCAAGCCGGTCGGCATGCTTCATCTCATCAATGGACTCGGAACGTTCGAATTCGGCGAGCTTCTTGACGCCCCAATTGTCCAGAAGGCGATAATGCAGCCAATATTGGTTGGTGGCGGTCAGCTCATTCTTCAGAGCTTCATTTAGGAGCTCGAGGACTTTCTTGTCGCCCTTCATTATTCGCCTCCCGCGTCGCGGGAGCGCGATGCTCCGTCAGGTAACAATGGTCAAGTCGGGTAGGGATCAGGCGGCCTTGGACGTAACGAGGTGAAGGTGGGGGCGATGCCCACGCTCTTCATCGATTACCTCCTGTGCGTAATCAAGGCAGCATCCGCACTGCACTTCGCAATCGAACGAGGCATAGGCCCTCTCGGGGGTGGCTGCGCCCGAGTGCGCAGCCTTGCGGACTTCGCTTTCCGTAATGCGGTTGCAGATGCACACGATCATGAGGTCGCATATAATCGATAATGCGAACCATTCGCAAGAATAATATGCGACGTCCCGAAAGGAGAAGCGCGAGCGCGCGGCGGTTCAGGCGCGGAGGAAGCGGCTCGTTATGAAGGTTGCCGGAACACCCACCAGCGCCAGATGCGCAAAGAGCTGCGTAAGAATCGACAATGGCTTGGGCGGCAGGTGCGTGTGAAATCGGATCGGAACAACCAGCCAGTTCATCGCGAAATAGGTGATGAGGCCAAATCCAAGAACCGTCAGCCACGGAGTTGCGAGAAGCTGCGGACGCGCCCGGACAGTCAGAACGAAAGCGGCAACCATGATCGTCATCAGGGTAAAGTGGACGATGAGACCCAAAACGGCGCCGCCCGCCCCCATATCAGTGGCCGCGGGGAAGGGGCCCGAGGCGACATAACGGAGCATTCCCGGAATCTGCCGGCCGAATGCGACCGTCAAAATCATTGCGAAAAGAATGTCGAGCGCGCCGCACACCAGGCTCGCGACGAGAATCGGTTTCCAGATCGTTTGCATCGGTTCCCCTTCGATAATTACGCTGCCGGCATCGAAAGCTGCCGCAGCGCTATCGACAAGGGAATGAGATTAACTAGTACGAATCGTACGTCAAGTCTTTCGCCGCCGGGTGAGTTTCAAGCCCGACCAGATCGCGTCGACTGCGCAGACCTTTACATCGACGAGCCCCATTGGAAGGCAAACCTCGCGGATGACGTCCTCCGTGATGTCGGTCGGGACCTTCGACGCTTTCTTTGGCCAGCTCACCCAAATGAAGCCCGCGGTCGCGAGCAAGGGCAGAAGCGCTTCGAGCTTGCCCTCCAAGTCAGCCCTCGAGGTAACGAAGATATGGGCCGCATCGATCGGCGCTTGAGGCGCATCCAGCAGCTCAAACTGCACGCGCTCGGAAGCGATCTCCTCGCGCACTTCGTCCGGCACCCTGTCCCACCACACACGCATCCCGTCCTTTAAGGACAGCTTCTTTGCAAGCGGCGTTCCGGAATAGCCGGCTGCCAGGATCAAAACTCCGGAGTCAGTTCGCTTCCCATCAATCTGGGAAAGAAGCCCTCATGCGCGGCGCGGAGGTCCGCGAGGGAGACCGACTGAGGCCCGCCGCGGCCGAGAAGGTCGAAGACCAGCGCGTCGCCTCCGGTCGTTCCGATCGGGACCGTGAAGAGCTGTGCTTGATTGGCAATGGCGCGTACCCGGTCGGGATCGCGGGTGGTTACTACGTAGCGGCTTTGGTCCTCGCCAAAGAGGATCGCGCCCGGATTTGGGATTTCCGGAACGACGGGCATCATCACTCCGATATTTCCCGCCAGGGCCATTTCGGCGACCGCGACGGCGGCGCCTCCGTCCGCGCAATCATGGACCGCGGTCACCAGTCCGCTTTCGATCAGGGAGCGGATGCATTCGCCAGCACGCTTTTCGGCTGCGAGGTCGACCCGGGGAGGCTGGCCGGCCCTTCGCTCGTGAATGACCTCGAGCCAAAGGGATTGGTCCACATGGCTCTTGCTGTGGCCGATGAGGACGAGGTGCTCGCCTTCGGCCTTGAAAGCGATGTTCGCGCTTTTCTCCCAATCGGCCAGCAGGCCTACGCCGCCGATAGCCGGGGTGGGGAGGATCGCGAGGCTGCTGCCATCCTCGTTCTTGGTCTCGTTGTAGAGCGAGACGTTGCCGCTCACGACCGGGAAATCGAGCGCTCGACAGGCTTCGGCCATGCCTTCGACGCAGCCGACGAACTGGCCCATGATCTCGGGCCGCTGCGGGTTGCCGAAGTTGAGGCAATTGGTGATCGCCAGCGGCTTCGCTCCCACCGCGCAGAGGTTGCGGTAGGCCTCGGCGACCGCTTGCTTTCCGCCCTCGACCGGGTCGGCGTGGCAATAGCGGGGCGTGCAGTCGGTGGTGATCGCCAACGCCTTCTTCGACCCGTGGACGCGGACGACTGCGGCATCGCCACCAGGTCGCTGGACCGTATCCGCGCCGACCGACTGATCGTATTGCTCCCACACCCAGCGGCGGCTCGCGATGTTGGGCGAGGCCATCAACTTCAGCAGGTTCGCAGCGATGTCGGTGCTTTCCGGAATGTCGGTCAGCGGTTCAGGGGTCTTCGGAATTGTATATGGTCGCTCATAGCAAGGCGCTTCGTCAGCCAGCGGTCCCAGCGGGATGTCGCAAACCACTTCGCCATCGAACTCCAGCACCATGTGCCCGGTATCGGTCACCTCGCCGATCACCGCGAAATCGAGCTCCCACTTCTTGAAGATGGTCTCGGCCTCGCCTTCGCGTCCAGGCTTCAAGACCATCAGCATGCGCTCCTGGCTTTCGGAGAGCATCATTTCATAAGGCGTCATGCCGGTTTCGCGACAGGGCACCTTGTTCATGTCGAGCCGAATGCCGGCCCCACCCTTCGAGGCCATCTCGACCGACGAGCTCGTGAGGCCGGCGGCGCCCATGTCCTGAATCGCAACGATGGCATCGGTGGCCATGAGCTCCAGGCAGGCCTCGATCAGCAGTTTCTCGGTGAATGGATCGCCGACCTGGACGGTCGGGCGCTTCTCCTCGCTGTCCTCGCCAAAGTCCGCACTGGCCATTGTCGCGCCGTGGATTCCGTCGCGTCCGGTCTTCGAGCCAACATAGACGATCGGGTTCCCGATCCCGGAGGCGGCCGAATAGAAGATCTTGTCGGTCTTCGCGATTCCGACCGTCATCGCATTGACGAGGATGTTGCCGTCGTACGCGGGATCAAAATTGACCTCGCCGCCGACGGTCGGGACCCCGACGCAATTGCCGTAGCCGCCGATGCCTGCGACGACGCCCGCGACCAGATGGCGGGTCTTCGGATGGTCGGGCCGTCCGAAGCGGAGCGCATTCATGTTCGCCACCGGCCGAGCGCCCATGGTGAAGACGTCGCGCAATATTCCGCCAACCCCCGTCGCTGCGCCCTGATAGGGCTCGATATAGGAGGGGTGGTTGTGGCTCTCCATCTTGAAGATGGCCGCGTCGCCGTCGCCGATATCGATGACGCCGGCATTCTCTCCTGGACCCTGAATGACCCAAGGGGCGGACGTCGGCAGCTTCTTCAGGTGAATGCGCGAGCTTTTGTAGCTGCAATGCTCCGACCACATGACCGAAAAAATACCGAGCTCGACAAGGTTCGGCTCGCGGCCGAGGGCGTGCAGTATGCGGTCATATTCTTCAGGTGCGAGACCGTGCTCGGCAACGATTTCGGGTGTGATGCGCGAGGCTTCCAGAACTTCCATGGGCGCCCCTTAGCGGCGTCTGCGAGGTGCCGCCAGTTCAGGCGATCGACAGTGTGGCGACGGACGAACAAGCATTTTGGAAGAGTCGAGCAAGTCCCATCAGCGGACTGAGTCGCAGCGGGCCTGAGCACTCGCGTCAGACGTCGTGCCTCAGGAATTTCTCGCCTGAAAAGATCAAGGTCTGGGGACGGCCGTCGATGAAATTGGTGAAGGACGCTCGTTCGGGCGACCAGTTTTTCTTGCCGACGCGCCAGAGATTGTCGCCGACCGGGGTCAGCGGCGTTTCGGTCCCGAGCCAGAGCTTGCCGCCGCGCTCGAAAATCGGAGAGGCGCCGAACCAGGGATTGTCGTTGACATAGCGGCCGGCCAGCGGGGCCAACGCCGGGTTGGAAGCGGGTATCTGACCGCCGCTGCCTTCACGGACGTAAGTGTCGGGACCCCAGCTCGCGAAGACCACGCCAATACCCTTCCGATCGAACATGACGCTTTCCTTGCGGAATGAAGGATGGGTGGTGCGGAAGACTTCATCGGCAACGAGCTCGAGCGGGGCCGCTTCGCCATTGGCCACGATCGTCAGTGGTTTACCCGGACGCACCTCGAACGCGCCGGCGGGCCCCGAATAGCGACCGACGTAAGAGGAGGCGTTGGCAAGTGGGGCCTGAAGCGGCGGGGGCGAAGGGAGGCCCTTGCCCGCGAGCACGTTCGTCAGCGCGTCGACCGCAAATCGCGTCAAGAGCCGCGGCCGATATTCGGCAAAGGCATTGATCGTCGAGCTGGCGAACGCGCCGACGCCACTCGCAATGTCGACGTGAAAGGACGACGAAAAGGACAGCATGCCACCGGTGTGGTGGAGGTATGACCGACCGGCATCGCCGACATGCATCAGTCCGTTGCCGTAACTCATCCCGGGAGTGTCGCTTGGCACCGAATGAGTCGTGAAAATCTTCGCTTGTTGCGGTGAGAGTCCGAGCGCGCCGCGGCTTTGCACCTCGTCAGCGAGCGCGCGCAGGAAGGACAACATGTCGTCGGCGGTGGAAGCGACGCTTCCAGCCCCGAACGTCACATCGACCCAGGGCGCTGGAGCGAGCGCTGCTCCTCGCGCGTAGGCGGCGACCGAGTCGGCCGCTTCATAGCCCTGCGCATAGAGCGTCCGATCTTCTCCAATGATCGCTCCGCGAGTTCGGCTCATGCCGAGCGGAGCGAAGATTCTCTCGTGCAACAGCTGCGCAAGCGGCTTTCTACCGAAATGCTCGGCGAGCTTGCCGAGAATCGCATAAGCCGTGTTCGAATAGTGCCAGTGCTGCCCGGGAGCATAGGCCGTCCAAAGTCCGCCATCGGGAAAGATGGGGGAGTCGCCCGGCAGGCCAGCGACATGGTCGAGCATATGCTGGACCTGGACCTTGTTGCCGGCCGGAAGCGGGATCGTGGGAAGAAGGTCGCTCAGTCGGTCGGTTAGGCTGAAGCGTCGCTCGGCTGCGAACTGGTGCAGAACCGTCGCCACCATGACCTTGCTGATCGATCCGATCTGGAAGATCGTGTCTGGAGTGATCGGAATGCGCGCGTCGGCATTGGCATAGCCGAAGTTCAGCACGGTCCGCTGTCCCTCGGGCGTTACCAGCCCGAGCGTCATGCCCGGCAAATGAAAGTATCGAAGGTGAGCCTCGCCATAGGCGCGGATCGCTTCGAGCGCCGCGGCGAACTCTGGCCGAGCTTGCGCGAAAGCAGGGAGCGTGAACTGGCTGCTCACTGCAAGCGAAAAGGCGCCGCCCGTAAACGTTCGCCTGCTAAGTTCCATGAAGACCTCTCCCTCTGCGGTTTCAATCGGGCCGCAGAGAGTGAGTCAAGTGAAGCGGCTTAGGCCTTGCAGCTCTCGCCCTTGTAGGTGATCGAGGCACCGCTTGCGCTGCCCTTCAGGTCGGGCGAGCCCGCAGCAACCGGAGTTCCGACCTCTTCGCGGGTCTTCTTCACACGAGCGCTGCCGTCGGACATCCAGTCGACGTAGATCAGCTTATTGTCCGCGCAACGGTAGGACTTGCTGGACGAAATCGAGGGCGGAAGGGCAACGGGTTCGTTGCTCACAACAGCTTTGTTTCCTTCGTCCGGTCCGGAGACGATCGTGTGGTCGCTGTTGTTGCAGCCGGCTAGCGCTGCGGCCGCAGCAAGCGTGATGAGCAAAGGTGCGCGAGTCATAAGTCGTGCCAATTGCGGTGTTGGGATCAACCGTCAAGGCCATGTTCTTGCATATTATCGAAGTGGGACATAGCTTCGTCGATAGCATGCCCTATCAGGCCGGCAGCAGCGCACAGCGCATTCGCATAGGGCTCACCGGCCTCGCTTTCGCTTTTCTGCTGGTTTTGCTGGGCTCGATCATCAGCCGTTCCAGCCGCGATGATGTGACCAACGCGGCGCAACAGGCAGCTGCGAATGAACCAAGCGAACCGCTCGCCGAGCTCGGAGTCGCGCCGGGGGCTTCCGACACAAGCAACAACAGCTCAAACAGCGTAGCTGAGAAGAAATGATGCGCGCGCGGCCGCGCGCGATCCTCATCCTTCTTATCGGCATCCTAGCTGCAGCCGCCATCGGCATTGCGGCGGTTCGGCTTGAGCCCGAACCTCTTCCCACTCGCCCCCCCGCCCAACGACCCGTCCTGCTTTTCCTCAGCAGCCTGCCGCTGCTGTTCAATGAGGATTTCACGCTTTCGAACGGCGGCTCGACTGCAGTCCGAAGATTCGAGACTCGCTACCGCCTTGTCCCGATCAGCGTGACGAGCAGTTCGGAGCTGGCAAAAGGTGATCTGCTGATCATGGCCCAACCGCTGGCGCAAACCCCCGAAAATCTCGTTGCTTTGGACGCATGGGTGCGGCGCGGCGGAAGGCTCGTGCTGCTGGCCGATCCAATGCTGGAATGGCCGAGCAAGCGGCCTTTAGGGGATCCGCTTCGTCCCCCGCCAATGTTCATGGACACGGGGCTCCTCGGCCATTGGGGCGTCAGTCTCGACGCTCCCGACCATCGAGGATCGGCTTCGCGAACGCTCGGCGGATATCGGATCCAAACGTCGTCGCCGGGAAGCCTTTCCGGACGATGCGAGCTCAGCGGCGACCGGTTGGTCGCTCATTGCCGTGTCGGAAAAGGCCTGGCGACGATTGTTGCGGACGCCGACCTGCTGGATTCCGACGCGCTTGGATCTGAGGCGAAGCATAACCTCGATGGCTTGCTCGAAGAGCTAGCCAGGATCGAGTCGCGATGATTCGGATGATCACAGACTTATCCACAGGGTTGATTAAGAAGAACAGAAAAGGAACAGCGGCACGAATTAACGGCGAAAAGCCGCAGAAATCCGGGCATGACCATGAAATCCCGTTAATTCCCACGAAAACCCATTGTATCCCGTAGGCCGTTGGGTTACCAACAAGGTCTGTAGCGCGGGGCAAACGATTTGATTCGAACCTGACGCGGTGCGTGCGACGGCGCGCACCCGCGAACAGTCGCCTTCGCGCTCGGAACGGGGAGTGTTTGGGCGTGGCGCTAGAGCATCTGTTTCAGGGCAGCGCACTGAATGCGGTCGATGCGAAGGGCCGCGTTTCCATTCCCGCATTCCTGCGCGGCGTGATCGAGCGCCGCGGCGACGCCCGAACGATCGTTCTTGCCAAGCACGAAGCTTTCCCCTGCCTCAGCGCCTACGACCCCGCCTATGCGGCGCTGAAGCATTCCAAGCTCGAGCGTTTGCTCGAGAAAGAAGAAACCAACCCCGAGGCGCAGCTGGAATATCAGCAGCGCAACCTCATGGCCTTCGCGGCCACCGAAGAAGTGCCCTACGACAGCTCGGGCCGGATCGTCTTCCCGCCCATGATGCGCCGCAAGGGCCAGATCGGCGACCTCGCGCTGTTCCTCGGCACCGGCGAGACATTCCAGGTCTGGAACCCGGATCTTCTCCTCAAAGACACCCGCATTCCCGAGGATCTCAAGGACATTGCCCGCTTCCGCCTCGAAGAACGAGGCCAGTCATGACCAGCACCGGCAACAATGCGGCCC
>Ga0105248_10004084_pt1 | contig 16143 bp, 13 predicted proteins | sample KBSS34metaG_FD_81524 | JGI IMG/M metagenome (GOLD analysis project Ga0105248, IMG submission 81524) | Switchgrass rhizosphere microbial communities from Kellogg Biological Station, Michigan, USA - KBS S3-4 metaG | ecosystem: Host-associated > Plants > Roots > Rhizosphere > Soil | place... | reverse complement strand
GGCATCGAACGGCAGCTCGGCGTTCAGTTTACGCGCCTCGCTGCGGCGACCCTGGAAGAGGCCGGCATCGAGCAGGATGCGCGCGCCCGCCGCCTCGAGCAGGAACATGGAGCCGGTCACCTGTCCCGCGGCGCCGTAAAAAGACAGCCGTAAACTCATAGCACTCCGATGTTGGTGAGGGCTGAGGAGCGAGGAGTGAAGGGGAGCGCCCCCTTACCCTCCCCCCTCACCTCGTCCCAAATAGCCTGTCGCCCGCGTCTCCCAGGCCGGGAAGAATGTAGCCCTTCTCGTTCAGCTCCCGGTCGAGCCCCGCCGTGAAGATCGGCACGTCGGGGTGGGCCAAACCCATCTGCTCCACTCCCTCGGGCGCGGCCAGAATGCAGAGAAAACGGATGCGCAGCGCACCCGCCGCCTTGAGCGCGGTCACGGCAGCCACCGCCGACCCGCCCGTGGCGAGCATCGGGTCGAGCACAAAAAAGTCCCGCGCATCATCGGTCGCCGGGACCTTGAAGTAGTAGTCCCGGGGCTGGAGTGTCTCGTGGTCGCGGACCATGCCAATGTGTCCGACACGCGCCGACGGCACCAGCTGGGTCAGGCCATCCACCATGCCCAGTCCCGCGCGCAGGATGGGCACGAGCACAAGCTTCTTGCCCGCTACCTGAACTCCGGTCATCCGCTCGAGCGGTGTTTCGACCTCGTGAGGTTCGGTCGGCAGGTCCTTCGTCACTTCATATCCCATCAGCACGCTGATCTCGGTGACCAGCTGCTTGAAGTCCCGCGTGGTGGTGTGCCGGTCGCGCAAGAGGGTGAGCTTGTGCTGTATGAGGGGATGGTCGAGGACGATGAGGTTGGGGAAGCGTTGGGCGACCATGCGCAAATATGCCTGCCGGATACGGTGCAGGACAACCTGTCCCGCCCGGGCCATCTTGGCGCAGTCGTCGGGGGAACGTCGGGGCCGGGTCGTGCGACGTGCCCGGCCAAGCAGGTGCACGGGAACAACTTGCCGCGGAGTGATGTGGTCGCCCGGTTCACGGCATGCAGCCTGCCCACGGTGGAGCGATGGATCGACCGGGATTTCTTGCCGCTGGCCCCGTTCGCGGGCGCATGCGAGATTCGCCAGACATGGGACTTGCCCGCCGTCTCGCCCTCCTTACCGCCGTCATCGCGGTGGCATTGGTGCTGGGCGCAACCGAAGTGGCACTGCGCTGGTCGGAGCGGTCACGGCTCGATGATCGTCGCCGGGAATCGGTGGAACTCGCCACCTCGTGGAGCGAGTACCTCTCGCGGGTGGCACCGCACGGCGAGCCCGAGGCCATCACGCAGGCGCTGGTGGGCTGGCCCAGCCAGCACCTGAGTCTTTCCGACGCCGCGATGTTCGTATGGGAAAGTGGCGGGCTGCAACTCGCCGCCTCCAGCGACACGAGTTCCCTTTCCCAGCCATCGCACAATGACACCCTCGCCATGGCCACGCGGCGCCTGCAGGTGCGCTACGTGACGGGCGATGCGCCGGCCTGGAACGTGGCCACGCCGGTGGGTCCCGAGGGTACGCCATATGGCGTGCTGCACGTGAGCGTGTCGACGGCAACGCTTCGGGGCTGGGCGCGCCTCGAGCGGCAGCGTGCCTATGTGCTCGCCCTGGTCGCGGCACTGCTGGTGGCCGGGGCGGTGGCGTACCTCACCTCGATCTGGGTCGGCGGCCCGCTCAGCACGCTCGGTGCGGCGATGGCAGGCGCGCATGGCGGCGTGGCCAACGCACCGGCAGCGCCCGAACTGGGTCCCGAGGAATTCCGGTTGCTCACGCGACGCTATAACGGGCTTCGAGAGGCGCTCACGGCACGCCAGCGCGAGAGTGAAGCCCGTGCGGCCCTCCTGGCGCTGGAGGAAAGGGCCCGGAGCCTCGATCGGCTCGCGCTCCTGGAAGAGACGGCAACCGCCTTTGCGCACGAGATCGGGACACCGCTCAATACGGTGAGCGGTCACCTGCAGCTGCTGCGTGACGACCTGCAGCGGGCGGGGCAGCCAACGGCCGTGGACCGGGTGCAGCTCCTGCTGGCGCAGGTGGATCGACTCACCACCGTCGTGCGCGCCCGACTCGATCGCGGCGGATGGCCCGCACCGGCGCTCAGGCACACTGATCTCGATGGCCTCGCCCTCCGGATGCTGCGGTTTCTCGAGCCGTCGCTGCTGGGGGCGGGTGTCACGGCACACCTCGAGCCAACGGCGAATGGGCCAGCGACGGCGTGGTGCGACCCGGCACTGGTGGAGCAGGTGCTGCTCAACCTGCTGAAGAACGCGATCGAGGCGCTCGATGCCGGCGGCAGCATAGCGCTCCGCACGGGGATGTCGGCCGATCGCGCGTGGATTGACGTGGTCGACTCGGGGCCGGGCCTCGCGCCGATCATGCAACAGCAGTTGTTCAATCCGTTCGTCTCCACCAAGGGCGAGGCCGGCACCGGGCTCGGCCTGGCGGTGAGCCGACGCCTCGCGCGTGCGCAGGGAGGCGAACTCGAGCACATTCCGGGTGACCGGGGCACCACATGGCGCCTCTCACTGTCACGAAGACGGGCATGAGCGCTGCTTCACCACGACTACTGCTGGTCGATGACGACGAGGCCGCCTGCACGCTCCTCGCCGAGGTGCTGGAACGCGAGTCGTACTCGGTGGTGCGAGCGCTGTCGGGTGCCGAGGCGCTGGAGCGGGTGGATCGCGATGGGCCGTTCGATGCGGTGCTCACGGACCTGCGGATGCCAGGGAGCAGCGGCCTCGAGTTGCTGCGCGAGGTGCGTGCCCGTGATTCCAACGCCATCGTGTTCGTGCTCACGGCATTCGGCGATGCAGCCGCGGCGGGCGAGGCGATCCGCGCGGGTGCGCACGACTTCATCAGCAAGCCTTACGACCTGGGGCAGCTGCGTGTCACCATCGGCCGGGCGCTCGCGCGGAGCCGGCTGGCCTCGAGCACGCGCGGGGCGCCGATCCCGGCGATCTCGCCCGCGCACACCCGCGAGCCAACGCTGGTGGGTCACAGTCCCGCCATCATCGAGGTGATGAAGACGGTCGCGCGCGTGGCCCCGAGCCAGGCAAGCGTGCTCATTTTCGGCGAAACCGGCGCCGGCAAGGAGCTGGTCGCGCGTGCGATTCACCGGTACTCCGACCGCTGTCAGAAGAAGTTCGTGGCCGTCAATTGCTCGGCGCTGGCAGAAGGAATCCTCGAGAGCGAACTCTTCGGGCACGTGAAGGGGGCCTTCACCGGGGCAAACGTCGCGCGGCCGGGGCTCTTCCGCGAGGCCGATGGCGGGACCCTCTTCCTCGACGAGATCGGTGATATCTCACCGGCGCTGCAGTCGCGCCTGCTTCGGGCGCTGCAGGAACACGAGATCGTTCCGGTGGGTGCCGAGTCACCCGTGCTGGTCGACGTGCGGATCATCGCGGCCACACATCGCGACCTTCCGCAGCTGGTGCGCGACGGGAAATTCCGAGAAGACCTCTACTACCGGCTGCACGTCGTGTCGCTCACGCTGCCGCCGCTCCGTTCACGCCGGCAGGACCTGCCGCTGCTCATCGACGACCTGCTGCGGCGGCTCGCGGAACGGCATGATCGCGGGCCGGTGGCGGTCGATCCCGAGGCACAGGCACTCCTGCTGGCGTATGACTGGCCCGGCAACGTGCGTGAGTTGCACAACGTGCTTGAGCGCGCGCTGGTGCTTGCGTCACAGGACGTGATCGGACCAGAGCACCTGCCGGTCGAGATCCGCCAGCAGGATGCGTCGCGTGTGGCGGCAGGAGATCCCGGGGCGGGGGAGGAAGACCCGGGAGCGCTGCTGCCCCTCGCCGACGTGGAACGGCACCACGTGCTGCGGGTGCTGCGCGCCATGGAAGGAAGTCGTGAGCGCACGGCCCGCGTACTGGGCATCTCCCGTCGCACCCTCACGCGAATGCTCCAGCGCTGGCGGCCCGATCTCCCGGCCGACTAGGCGCCATTCTGTCCAGTCAGGTCAGCTTGTCGCTGACGCTCTGTCTCCCTCCGCCGTGCTTCTTCCCGACATCAGGCTCCACGCGAAATCCCCGACAGTACCCATCACCTGATGGGAGCAGGAGTTGCGCGTACCGCGATCAACTTTGTGCCGCCATGCGACGGCGTGGCATCACCGATGCTTTAACTGGAGGCAGCGCCGCAGGCGACGGCGGCAGCTCTACGGCTCACCCCACCGGAGGATCGTTCCAATGATCGGCAAGGTTGCACTCTCCCTCGCGTCCCTGGCCCTCTCCGCGTCGGTGCTTGCGGCGCAGGCGTCCACGGCGCCCCCGACCGTGAAACCGGCGACCCAGGTCAACAAGGCTCCAGCGCAGGCGCCAGCTCAGACGCCGGCGGCGAAGCCGGCAACCACGACCGGCGCGAAGCCGGCGACCACGACCGCCGCGAAACCGCCTGAGAGCAAGTCGGCGAAGAAGGCCGCCAAGTCAGAGAAGAAGGCCGAAAAGAAGTCGGCCGAGACGGCGAAGAAGGAAGAGAAGGCTGACGCGAAGCAGGCGAAGAAGGACGATCACACGAAGCCGGCGACGGCCACGTCAACGGCACCGGCGGCAAAGCCTGCCGCTCCGAGCAGCAAGTAGGGGAAGGTCCTTCCGCGAGGCAGCGAACTGGCTGTAGTACCTCACCTGAAGCCTCGCCCGCGCCCCTTCGAGCAATCGGAGGGGCGCTTCTCCTATGTGGGGACTGTAGTGGCTAGGGAGGGAATTGAACCCCCGACACGCGGATTTTCAGTCCGCTGCTCTACCAACTGAGCTACCTAGCCGAAGGGCGGGAGAATATAAGGGCGTCCTCCCCCCGAATCCAAGCCGGACAAGGGACACGGGCCCCGCGCCATCGAGCGACGGCCGATCTGTCCCGCCGCGCCAAGTTGGCCCGTTGGAGGTTGCCATGTGTCGCCCCGATGAAATGGCCTACGCTCAACAGGGATAGAGACTTGCGCGACCGGGACCTGTCGCCGGCTGCGCGGCACGAGCGATGCCCATGGGTGATCGTCCACAACAGGGATCCCCCCCATGCTCGCCTTCATCGCAGCCCTCGCGGTCGCCGCCTTCCCCTTCGGACCCACCGAGCCGGTGAGTGACCTTCCCCTCCGCCCCTTCGCCGCCACCGTGCCCTCGACAGTCATGGCGATCATGCTCACCGGTGAAAGCGGGTGGGTGGGCATCGACCGCACCATCACCCAAACGCTGCTCAATCGCGGCGTGCCGGTGGTGGGCTTCGACATGCCGGCGTACCTCAAGACGAAGCGCACGCCCGACCAGATGAGTGCCGACCTGGCGCGTGTGGTGCGCTTCTATCTCGACAGCTGGGCCGCCGACAGTGTGCTGCTCATCGGGGATGCGCGCGGCGCGTCCGCGCTCACCATCATGGCGGCGCGACTCCCGGACGACCTGCGAGCGCGAGTGAAGCTGGTAGGGCTGCTCGAACCGGGACTGCAGCTGGGCTCCATGCCGACGCTGCCCGAAATGGCGAAGCTCAACGGACTCGACGTGGTGTGCGTGTACGGACGGAACGAGCCGAACATGCTCTGTCCCCAGATGCCGCCGGAGGCCGGGAGCGTGATCGTCACCGACGGCAATCGTCACCTGGACAAGGACTACGCGTTGCTGACGGACCTCCTGCTGGAGCGCGCATCGCATTGATGCACCAACATCGGAACCGGGATACCGTCACAGCTTCGGTTTCAGCGGGGGAGCGGCGCTCTCGAGTGCCTGCGTCCGTGCCGCGGCGGCCTGGGCGAGGAAGTCCACGGTGGCTTCCCGTGCGCGCGTCTCCAGTGGACCGTCGGTAATCGAGACGCTCATGACAATGGCCAGCTTCGGATCAGTGCCGGGCTGAATGGCCGCGCGCACCGTCACGAGCGCGCGGCACAAATCCATGCTCGTGCCTGTCTGCCGCAGAGGTTGAATGAGGTTGATCTGGAGCGGGGCGACCCCGCCGTTCAGGATCCCGGCATTGATGTGCGGGATGCCTCCCATTGCGCAGGAGGAGAACGACAGCCCACCGGTATCGGTGACCACCTTGCCCTGTTCGTCGAAGAACCAGTTCGGGGTCGGGATGTTGCTCTTCACCACGAACGATTCCGGCCCGTACTTCTCACGCAATGCGGCCATGAGGTTCGTGATCGGCTGCTCCTGGCCCTGCGGGAAGCGGAGCGTCCGCACGACACGCCAGACGACCGGCTTCCCGGGAGGCAGGGTCACGTCCACTTCGATGAGGTCCGCGGAAAGGTCCCCCTCCTGGCCGAGCACCACGGCGTAGGGGATCGGTTCGGGACCCAGGTCGGGATACAGCATGCGCCCGACCTCCACTTTCGCGATCCGGTTGTGGGCCCTGAGCCGGTCGTAGGCTTCCTGGAGCGTCATACCGGGCTTGAGGCCGACGATGTCGGGCAGTCCCTGGGCCGTTGCCTGGCCCTCGGCCACGCCGTACACCATGGCCAGGGCCAGGATGGTGAGGGCGGGGGATGCATGGTTCACGGGTTCGCTCCCTTCACCGCCGACGGGCTCACAGCTTCGGCTTGGACTGCTTGGACTCCTCGATCTGCTGCGCGTGCTGCTTGCTGGCGAGATCCTTGAGCCAGGTCACCTCGGCGCGCGCGGCGCGCACTGCCATCGGCATGTCCACGACCTGGACGCCGAAGGCGGTGACGATCTCGCTGCCCCCGATCTCCGCGATCACCGCGATCATCGACGTATTGCACCATCCCGAGTCCTGAAGGTCGTTCTCCATGGAGACGATGTTGCTCGGTGCGAACCACGAGCCGCCCCCTTCGGCATAGAACGTCAGGCTGGAGGAGGCCTGGTCACTACTCTTGTCGAACCTCATCAGGCAGGTGTACGCGGTGCTGTAGGAATCCGCGAACTTCCCGGGGTGCCCCTGCTCGTCGAAGATCCACCATAGCTGGGATGCCTCCTTGTCGACGTCCTTCACCGCAGAGCCGTTGGCGAACGCGGCGGTCTCCTTGCCGTACTTTTCCCGCAGGCTGGCAATAAGGTTCGCGCGGTTCACCTTCTGCCTGCCGAGGAAGCGCTGCACCTTCCAGACGACCTGCTTCTCCGGTGGCGGCGTCGCGTGCACGGCGATGCGCTCATCAGTGGACTGGACGGGCGAGAAGCCGAGCGCAAAGTCGATGAGGATCGGCTTGTCGATGGTTGGCAGCTGGAGCGCCAACGTCTGGAGGGGAACCTTCGGGTACTTCGCCTGCAGCACCGTATAGGCTTCCCGCGGCGGCATTCCCAGGCGGATGCCGACGATGTCGGGCAGCTGCTGGGCTGTGGCGTTGCCGGCCAAGAGCGTAGACAGCAGCACGCCGCACGCCCTGCCACGCACAGAAGTTGTCATTGTCAGTTCCCTTTCTTCTTGATTTCTCCTAAGGGTGTCTGGAGCGTGCCGTCGTTGTTGATGTCGATGGGCATGTCGAGATCGGAAGTGCCCGCCTTGTGCAGGTAGATCCTGTCGCCGCCAATCCAGCATTCGAACACTTCTTCGTTTCCGCCTGGATCCGTCATGGTGGCTTTGCCGGAGCGGAACGTGATAGTGAACGATCCAAAGCCGCCGGTGTTCGCGTAACGCCCCTCGATTTTTCCGGCGCAGCTCGACAAGCCGGGCCTGGGCGGCACACCAGACCTGGGTGCGGAAGCCGCCGTGAGCGTCGCCGCAGCGGGGCGCAAGTTCTGCGGACTAGCCCAGGCGGTGCGATTCCCGGGCAGTTCCACCTGATAGTCCATGCCCATCTCCGTAATGATTCTGGCGTCAATCCACTGTCCTTCGAGGTTCACCTGCACCCGGTCGCCGAGCCGGTACTGCCCATTCGCGTGATCCTGAGCAGTGGCCGCCCCGATGCGGCGCACTTCGACGGGATAGTCCTTGGTGACTTGAACGCCGTTCGTGACCACGCGATAGGAATTCCCGCTGATCGCGAGCACCCTGGCCGGTGTCCAGCCGAATCCAGTGACCACCTCGACAGAGTCGCCAACCTTGATTCCAGCTTCCCGGGATGTCTGCGCGATCAGTGCGCTGGGGATGGCCCCGATCGCCAGCAACGCGCGGGCAAGGGCCCACGAAGGAAGCGAGCAACCCGCCTGAAGGGCTTTCACGGCGTTGTTCTCCTCAGTTTTTCCGGGATGGGAAGTCAGTAACAGACGGTCAGACGGTCGGACGGTCATTTTGCATTGCGCAGAAGTCCGTCGGGGACCGTCAGGATACGTCCGGGGGGTGCAGCGGGGGTGGCGTCGCATCCGGGATTGCCGGTGGTGCCAACTGGTCGCCCTCGGCGTATGATGAAAAACGGGAACTGTTCCTCGTGGGCGTCGTGCACCTGCACACGCGCTACATCGCTCATGACGTATGCGGAGCGGACAGCGGCGTGATCCATTACGCCAGCACCCGGAACAACGCGGTGGCCCTGATGTTCTCCTGCGCCGTGGCCAGGAAACAGTTCGTCGCGGTCTCCGTAGGTGGAATGCCTGAATGCTCACTCGTCGTTTCGACACCAGATCCGGAGTTCCAGATGCGCCGCTTGTTCCCTATTGCGCTGATGCTGATTGCAGCCGGCACCACACCCCTCAGCGCGCAGCAGGTTGCCGTGACTGACGAGGCCGGCCGCATGCACGCGCTGCACCAGCACGACGCCCCGGTGCCTAGCGGTGCCGTGCAGCCGCCGCGCGCCGAGGTGGTATCCGACACCGTCGTCTACGGTACTGTCGATGGCAAGCAGCTCACCGGCTTCCGCTCGCGGCCCAAGAGTGCGAAGAAGGATGCCCCGGGCATCGTGGTCGTCCACGAGTGGTGGGGCCTCAACGACAACATCCGCGCCGCCACCGAGCGTCTGGCGGGTGAGGGATATGTCGCCCTCGCGGTGGACCTGTACGGCGGCAAGGTGGCTACGACACCCGACAGCGCCACCGCGCTGATGCGCGCCGCGAGCGGTAACACCGAGGGCAACCGGGCCAACCTCGCCGCGGCCATCGATTTCCTGCGGAGCGCGGGGGCAAAGAGGGTTGGCACCATCGGCTGGTGTTTTGGTGGTCGCTGGAGCCTGCAGGCAGGCCTGGTGGGCGGTTCGAAGGTGCAGGCGGTGGTCATGTATTACGGGTCACCGATCACCGAGCCGGCACAACTGCAGGAACTGCGGGCGCCGCTGCTCGGCCTTTTCGGCAGCCAGGACAGTGGTATTCCCGTCGACAGCGTGAAGGCGATGGCGGCCGTCCTCGACTCGCTGGGCAAGAACGAGACGGTGGAGTTCTTCGATGCCGGCCACGGCTTCGCGAATCCGTCAGGCAGGAACTACAACGCCGCCGCCGCCGAGGCAGCGTGGAAGCGGACGACAGAGTTCTACGCGCACTACCTCAAGTAGCCATGTCCCGGCGCCGCGTCGCCACTTACGGCCTCGCCTCGGCAACCGACCGCGAGGATAGCTTCCGGCATGCGCTACGTCATCAATCGCTTTCGCGAGCCTGGCGGCGCGGCGCCCCCCGCGGATGCCCATGTTCGCGATTTTCATCGGACGCTGCCCGGCTACGAGCCGACCCCGCTGCACCGGCGCCGCGCCCTGGCCCAGTCGCTGGGCATCGCCGACCTGTACGTAAAGCATGAGGGAAGCCGGTACGGCCTGGGCGCCTTCAAGGGACTGGGCGCCTCATGGGCACTGCACTGCCTTGCGGGTCAACAGCGCAGATCGTTCCACGCCGTCTCGGCGGCAAGCGAGGGCAATCATGGGCGGGCGGTCGCCTGGGCCGCTCGGCTCGCGAATATTCCCTGCACGATCTTCCTTCCGGAACACGTCGCGCGAGAGCGAATCGAAAACATCAAGGGTGAGGGTGCCACGGTAATCATGGTGGACGGCACGTACGAGGACGCCGTGCATCGCTGTGATGCCGAGAGCCGGGAACGCGGTTGGCAGGTGGTCTCCGACGTGGGATATGACGGTTACCTCGACATCCCGGAACTCGTGGTCGCGGGATATGACACGCTATTCCAGGAGATCGACGAGCAACTCGACGCGGCGTCGTGGGCCGCGCCCGACCTGGTGCTGATTCCCGGGGGAGTAGGCGGGATCCTGCACGCCGGCGTGACGCATTACGCACATCGGGTCCCCGCACCGCGCGTCGTGGGCGTGGAGCCGTCATCGGCCGACTGCCTCACCACGTCGCTCGAGTCGCCCGGCGGCCGGCCGACGCCGGCGACCGGCGATGGGCTCACCACGATGGCGTGCCTCAACTGCGCCGAGGTGTCGCTATCATCGTGGCCGGCGATCAGGAGCCGCGTGCACGCCATGATTGCGATCGAGGATTCAACTGCGATGGAGGGGGTGCGGCTGCTGTACCGCGCTGCCCCGGGCGAGGTCGCCCTGGAGGCAGGGAACTCCGGGGCGGCGACCACCGGCGCGATCGCCGCCCTCATGCGTGACCCTGAGCTCCGGGGTCTGCGCGATCACCTGGAACTGGGTCCGTCGAGCCGCGTCCTCGTGGTTTGCACCGAGAGCGCCATCAACCGCGCGGAATTCGAGCGCTGCTTCTCGGGCTGACCGCGAGGGGCCTACGGCGGCGCGAGCGGAATGTCCGCCTTGCTCCACGCCGCGGCGATACGAGGCTCGAGCGCCGCTGCCTCGGTCTTTCCGCCGCTCGCCGCGAGGCTCTGCGCCAGGCCATACAGCGCTTCCCCGCTCTCGGGATACGTCAGCAGCACCGCGCGATAGGCCGCCGCCGCCTCCTTCGTCCTGTTTGCCTTCAGCAATGCCGCGCCGAGCGCGAGCCGCGTCGGGTGATGCCAGAACGCCGGCTCCATGTAGGGCAGGCCGTCTTCCGCCGCCGCCGCCCGCTGGTATGCGCTGATCGCCTTCGCAGTGTTGCCCGCCTGTTGCGCGATGTTCCCTGCCAGCATCGCTGCCGAGATCGCCAGCAGCTGTTTCCGGATTCCCGCAGGCTCGGCCTTCGCCAGGCCCTGCACCGTGTCGAGTGTCGCCATCGCCGCGGCACGGCGTCCCTTCCCGGCCAGCGCACTGCCACGGGCATAGAGCGCCATGCCGCGCGCCGCATGCAGCGTGTCGGGCGGCAGCGGGAGCGCCAGGATCTCGTCCCAGCGACCATAGGTAGCGAGGTATACGAACCTCGCGGGCACCAGGTACTCCGCTTCCACCGCGAGTTGCGCCACCTCGACGGGCGTGTGCTCCGATGCGGCCGTGGCCGCTGCGATTGCCTCCTGGCTCCGCCCGGCGAATGCCGAGGCGAAGGCGAGGAAGTGGTAGTTGTGCGGGTAATAGATCGCGAGGTAGACGCTCTGCTGTCCCGGCCGGTCGCTTATGAACGCCTGATCGGCGTGCACCGCGTGGACATTGGCATCGACCGCGTCGTTGTAGCGACCCACGCGGGCATAGATGTGGGCCGGCATGTGCACCAGGTGTCCGGCCGCCGGCATCAGCGATGCAAGTCGCTCGGCACAGGGCACGGCGAGCGCCGGCTTCACCTTCTCAACCGCATGGATGTAGTAGTGGCACGCGCCGGGGTGCATCGAGTCGGCGCGGATGGCCTGTTCGAGGATCGGCACCAATTGTTCCAGCCCCGGATTGGGCTGGCCCTTGGCATCCCAGTAGTTCCAGGGACTCAGGTCCATCAGCGACTCGGCGTACAGTACCTGTGCGTCGAGGTCGCTGGGAAACTGCTGCGCCACCTGGGCCATGGCACGGGAGTAGGCGCTGTCGAGCGGCGCACGATTGGCGGGCGCGGGGTCCGAGTAGCGCGCGGTGAGGGCCTCAATGTATGCCCGTTCGCGGTCGGACACCTTCGCGGCGCCGGCGCGTGCCTTCGAGAGCGCCTCCCACGCCGGGGCTCCCGCTGCGGGATCCATCGGAAGGTTGATGTTGGGACCGAGGACGAGCGCGGTACCCCACCAGCACATGGCACACGACGGGTCGAGCGCTGCCGCGGCGCGGAACGACCGCTCCGCCTCCGGGTGGTTGAAGCCGTACGCCAGGCGCAGCCCCTGGTCGAACAGCCGCTGCGCCTCGGGTGTGGCCGTCACGGCCATGTGGTGACTGCCGAGGCCCTCGATGATGGCCTCGGTTGCCTTCGGAACGTCAGCCGGCTTGCTGCAGCCGCCCAGCGCCATCCCGAGCAGCAGCATCGCTCGCGACCAGGTGCCCGAACTGCGTAACCGCCGCTGGGGATCCCTGATCAGCGGCTGTTCCGGCATGATGGAGCAGAAATAGCAGTCGGGCATGGTGCACTGCCGGGCCGTCCACTGGTTGCAGCTGGGGCAGAAGAGGGCATCGAACACGGCGTAGTGCACCAGCCGGCCGTGACAGGTGACGCAACTCGCTGGCGCCACCCATCCCTCTATGCGAAGAGGGCCGAGCTGGACCGTGCTGTCCTGAAGATTTTCCCGGATCTCGAGCATGACTGCCTCCTTACCGTGGGCCCCGCACGGAACCCTTCACGAGGGAATGCGCAGAATTCCGACGGGAGGCGACATGCGCTAGCTGCCGGGCGCCGCTCCCGCCGGGACGATGCGCAGCCCCGCCGGCAGCCGGGAGACGTCGGGACCGAGGTCCAGCAGGTCGCGCACCGCAGTGGCGTGGAGCCACGGCAGTCCCTCAATACCAATGCCAACGGCCTCGGTGAACAATGCCTGCGCCCGCGCGTAATCGCCGGACGCGGCGGCGATGCGGCCGCGCTGGAAGGCATTGCCACCCCGGCCCCAGGGCCGGGGATCACCCAGTTCGGCCGCCGTCGATTGACCAGTCACGCGGGCGGCCGCGATAACGGCAAGAGCGTGGTAGTCGCGCCGGTCGGGAAACTCGCGCTCCAGTGCCTCGAAGGTGCGACTCGCGTCGCTCCAGCGTCCCAGGTCGTAGTACGCCGAACCCAGCCAGTAGCGATGGGCACGCTGTGAAGGGTCAAGCTGCAGCTGGGCCTCGAGCCACGCCACGCTTCTCTGCAGGTAGCGCTCGCCGGTGGGCAGGTAACCGTGTGCCATCAGCTCCTCACCCGCGGTGACCATCGCGGCACCCTGCGACCAGTAGGTGGAACCGGGCAGCGGCTCGGCCGCGGCGAGCAGGCGGTCGATTTCCAGAGTGTCGCCCTGCGCAGCGAGCGCACGCACCTCGAGCACGAGTCCGACCCGACGGTCGGGGAATCGGCGGATCAGCGTACGCGCAGCTTCCCGCTCGCGGCCATGCTCGCCCAGGAGGTGGAGCGCATGGGCCAGCTGACTCCAGTACGAGGACCAGTTCCCCAGCGCCCCCCACTCCGGTTCGAGCGCCTCGAGCGCGGCAAGCGCCTCGGCGGGCCGATCGAGGCTCAACGCCAGCAGGGCAACGTTGTATCCTGCGCGCGAATCGGGCACCAGTCTGGCCGCCCGCGTCAGCGCATCATACGCCTTGTGGATGTCGCTGCGTGATAGCGCCTCGTACTGCTCGACCTGCAATTGCTGATAGGGACTCAGTACCGCCTCATTCGCGCGCAGCACTCCGAGCACGGCGCTGATACTGTCGTACTCCCCCTCGTTCCACAGGGCGCTCACCAGCGTCAGCAACGGAACCATGAAGGTGGTGTCCAGCTCATGTGACCGCACGAGCAGCGGGATGGCGCCGGAATAGTCCTGGGCCTGGAAACGGGTTGATGCCTGCTCGAATGCCCGATAGGCCTCATAGGTGGGCGGTCGCTGTCGAATGCCACCGGCGGCCGGGATGGCCTCGTCGGCCAGTACAGCCACGGCGCCCAGCACACGTTCGCGGAGAAGCGGAAAGGCTGCCTGCGGCGTGGCGCGCCAGGCGGTCACCGGGGCGATGACCGTCAGCACCTCGCCCGTCACCGCATTGCTGACCTGGGTGCGGAACTGGAGCGAGTCGCCCACGAGATAGTAGGCGCCCGTGACGACCGATTGCGCGCCGGTCCTGCGATTCAGCCGCGTGACCAGGTTCTTGCTCGCCTCGCCTGCGGTCAGCGTGGAGGCATCGAGCGCCGCGTGCCAGCTGATCACCGTACCGAGTCCCGATTCCTGCAACCCCTGTGTGAGCCAGTCTCCCGCCATGCGCCCCCAGGTCGCGAGCATGGAATCGCCGGTCTCGTTCTGCAGCGGCGCCACCGCCAGCGGCACGCCCAGCAGCGTACTCGACGCGACTGGCTTCCGCACGACCGAGCCGACGACGAGCACCACCATCGCGGTGACGATTGTCGCGACAGCCACCTTCCAGGACATGCCATGGCGCGGCGTCGCCTCGTCCAGCCGTCGCAGCACGGTGCCGGCGTCGGCCGGCCGCGCGGCGGGCTCTTTCGCCAGACAGTCGGATACGAGCTGCACCACGGCCGGCGGCGCATCGCCAAGTTGACGCAGTGGAGTGTCCTTCAGGTCCCTTGGTGACTTGCCGCTCAGCGCCTCGGCGGCGAGGACGCCCCACGCATAGAGGTCCACCTTGTGATCGAGGTGCTTTACCGCGGCGCGCTGTTCCGGCGCCATGTAAGCCGGCGTACCGACGACCACTCCGACGCCGGTGGTCTTGCCTCCCGGGTGTGCCTGCCGCACCAGTTTGGCCACACCGAAATCCATGAGGAAGGCATGTGCGCCGACGCAGAGCACATTGGCCGGCTTGAGGTCGCGGTGCACCACACCGGCGGCGTGCGCATGGGCCAGCGCATCGGCGATGTCACGCAGCAGCGGTAGCGCGTCGGCATAGGGGAGCGGGCCGGTACGGTCGAGCCGGGCGCGAAGCGTCTCGCCGTTGTCGACGAACGGCATGACATAGTAGAGAAGGCCATCGGCCTCGCCGGAATCGATGAGGCCCACAATGTGCGGGTGCGCAAGGCGGGCGGCGATCTGCACTTCCCGCTGGAAGCGGTCGGCCCCCCACAGCTCGGCCACCTCGGGGTCGAGTACCTTGAGCACCACGCGGCGCGAATGCTTCCGCTCTTCTGCCAGGAACACCGCGGCGGATCCGCCGCGGCCGATCAACTCGTGGATGACGTACCGGTCGCCCAGCGCCCGGCCGAGCTGTCCGGCGATGTCGTCGTCGCCGGGAACGGGTGCCCGGTCGAGCAATCCCTCCTGTTCGTCGGCGCGCAGCAATCGCTCCACCAGTTCCCGCAGTTCCGCATCCCCGCCGCAGGCTTCGTCAAGCCAGCGTGCCCGCTCGGCGCCGCGTCGCTCGCTGGCCTGCTCGAAGATCTCGAGCGCGCGCTGGCGCGCTTCGTTGTTCATGTGTCCGGGTGCGCGGAACCGTCAGGGTACAAATCAGCGTGCAGCAGCGCGCGGGCCCGTTTCCAGTCGCGCTGCACCGTTCGCTCGGTGACGCCAAGCGCCTCCGCCACTTCGGCGTCGGTGAGTCCACCGAAGTAGCGATACTCCACCACGTCGCGCAGGCGCCGGTCGAATGCGCCGAGCCGGTCGAGCGCTTCGTCAAGCGCGATCAGTTCCTCCGGCGATACCGGCTGGGGCGATGCGGCATCACCGAGTGTCGTCTGCTGCCACCCGCCGCCCCGACGCTGCGCCTGCCGGCGACGGGCGCGGTCCACCAGGATCTGGCGCATCGCGCGCGACGCCACGGCCAGGAAGTGGGCCCTGTCCTGCCAGTCGGGCGTGGCACCGAGCAGGCGGAGCAATGCGTCGTTGACGAGCTCCGTGGCCTGCACCGACTGGGCGTCGCGCTCGCGGCGAAGCAGCGCCGCAGCTCCCCGCCGAAGTTCAGACTGCACCAGTGGATACAGCCGATCGACCGCGTCGGGGTCGCCCCGGCGATGGGCCTGGATGAGGGCTGTGATCGGCTCCGTCATGCTTCCCACTCGTCGATGTTGCGGGGCCAGTCGTCCTTGAGCAGGCGGGACAGACTCCGGTCGGCCAGCACGCGTCCACCCGTCTGGCACCGCGCACAATAATTCGTCTCGTTCTCGGCGTAGCGGATGCGCTGCACCGGCGCGCCGCATGCCGGACACGGCTGCCTGAAGCGCCCATGCACCGCCATCTCCGCATGGAAGGCGGTGACCTTTTCGGGAAAGGTATCGCCGGCCTCGGCACGGAGCCGGTCCGTCCACTCAGCGAGGACACTGCGGGTGGCGTCAAACAGCTGGGACAGCTGCTCGTCGTTGATGCGCGAACTCAGCATGAGCGGAGAGAGCTTC
>Ga0105248_10004082_pt1 | contig 16147 bp, 16 predicted proteins | sample KBSS34metaG_FD_81524 | JGI IMG/M metagenome (GOLD analysis project Ga0105248, IMG submission 81524) | Switchgrass rhizosphere microbial communities from Kellogg Biological Station, Michigan, USA - KBS S3-4 metaG | ecosystem: Host-associated > Plants > Roots > Rhizosphere > Soil | place... | reverse complement strand
GAGGAGTTTGTGCAGCGGGAGATTGTGACGACACGGGTCTTTGCGGCTGCACGCGAGACGGTATTTGAGGCGTGGACAAATCCGGAGCATTTGAAGCAGTGGTGGGGTCCGCGGGGATTTTCCAATACGTTTGACGTGTTTGAGTTCAAGCCGGACGGGCTGTGGAAGTACACGATGCATGGGCCGAATGGAACGGACTATCACAATGAAGTTAAGTTTGTGGAGATAGTGGAGCCAGAGCGGATTGTGCTGGATCATACTTCGCCGCCGCCGTTTCGGCTGACGGTGCTGTTTGAGGAGTTATGCGACGGGACTAAGATTACGTTCCGGCAGTTGTTTGAGACACCTGAGTTGTATGGGCAGATCACGCGGCTGGCGACGCAGGGGAATGAAGAGAACATGGATCGGCTGGCGAGTTATATCGCGGAGAATTTGCAAAAGCAGGGCTGAGGCGAGAACTGATCGATGCCTGGCTGGGGCTATACAAAAGACGGACCCCGGCCGGGTATTCGTGCGGAATCCCCGGTTTTCGGCACACGCAGGTGAGATAGAGTATATTGGCGTGCGTTGACGTATGCGGGTTTTGCTGTGAGTACAGAGCAATTGACCAACTTGCCGGAAACGATAGCGATGATGGTGCTTGTCGCTACGTTTGTATTCTTGCAGCGGCGACAGCCTAAGCTGGCGATCAAGAGCTGGCTGGTAGCGTTGATCCTTTCGTTTTTAGGACACTTGTCGTGGTATGTCGCTTCGTCGAACGGACCATGGTACGTTCCGGCACACACGTTCCGGCTTTGCGCGGATCTGCTGGCCGGTGCGGTGCTGCTGATCTTCAGCGGAAGTCCCGTACACATCAACTTCAAACGATCTTTGATCCTGGCGTGCAACATAACTGCGTTGTTTGCAGTGGAAATTTTCTATGGCAGTGATGTTTTTCATCCGTTGCCCTATCTGATCTGTTGCGCTGTGGGTTCCGTTGTCTTCGTGGGCGTTGCGATATGGCTACGGCGAGGGATACTCATTCCTACGCTGCAGGTCCTGTTCATGGCGTCGATTGCGATGTTTGCCTGGTGGGGAAACTTCAGAGCTGCTGCTTATTGGTGCCTTGGGACGATTTACCTTGCAGCCGCCTTTCATACATGGCCACGGCTGCGGGAAACCCCTTTGGGAAGAGCTGCAATTGCGACGAGCCTGGTCATCTGGGCGGCTTCATTTTACGCGCATCCATGGCTGCTTTACAGCGGACGGTTCCGACAGGCGGCAGAGCAGGTCTGGTCGATGCAGAAGTTTTTCATCTGTATTGGGATGCTAGTTGCGCTGCTGGAAAGTGAGATCAAGGAGAACCAGCGGTTGGCGCGGCAGGATCAGCTCACGGGCCTGGCCAATCGCCGAGAGATGGAACGGTATCTTTTGGCCGCCGTCGAGAGCGGAGAAGCTCAGGTTTTGCTGCTGGATTTGAATGGATTTAAAGAAGTGAACGATGCGCTGGGACATCAGGCCGGAGACGAGCTGCTGTGTGAGGTGGCGAAGAGGATTCAGCAGCTTCTGGGCGACGGGGAGATATTGGCGAGAGTGGGTGGAGACGAATTTGTGGCTGTTTCTCGTGTGCCCAACCACAGTATGGCCCAGGAAATCTCTCGAGTGCTGGTGAAGCCAATCTTTTTGGAAGGCACTGAGGTGCAAATCGGGGTGAGCATCGGCAAGGCGCTGTTTCCAGAGGATGCCGCGGGACTGAACGGGAAGGCTGCGGTGCTTGGATTGCTGAAGTCTGCCGATCAGAGCATGTATTCGCAGAAGCGGCAGAATCCTGGACGGCGTAGGACTGATCCTAAGACGGTTTGAGTTGGGCTGTCTCTGCGCATCTATGGCTGGATTGCCGATGACTCTAAGATTGTGAGCTTCCTTTCATGCCGTTAGTGAGGATGCAGGTGCTACGGGTTGTTCGATGAGTTTGCCGCGTTCGGCCTGGAGGTAGCCTTCTTCTATGTGGGCGGATATAGCCTGGCGCTCTTCATCGGTCATGCTGAGTTCCGCGTCCTGCGCTTCGAGAGCGCTGCGCAGGACTTCTTCTGCGCTGGCGTAGTCGCCGGTGGAGAGGCGCTTATTGATCAGCGATTCGAGGTCGGGCGGGACGGTGAGTTGCATGGGCTGGTCCTCGGTTTTTATCGTAATTCTAAGTTTGGTTGGATAGCAGTGGGTGGTGGGTTCTTTGTGCCGCTCAAGAACTTGGCCCAAGTCTCAGGGGCGGGACTTGGGCACCCGGCTTTCGTAGTTAATGCCCGAAATAAGGATGGCTTGGATAGGTAATTTCAAGTGTAGGACGCATCCAAGGGTTTGTCGCAAAGTTTACCAAGGTTACAGAGGCTGGCCCTTCTTTAACGTGCAAAGTCAGTTCGTCATGTGCACCGACTTGGCGGCTTGCGCAATTATTGTCGTCACCTTGACAGAGCATCATCCTTAAACCGTATTCCCCCGACTTAAGCGGTACGCCTGAAGCCTGCTCTAGTCTTGCAAAACGTACCTTCATGATGCCTTCCGCTCCTATTTCTACTGGAAATACGTGACTATCTGCGGGAGCCATCAGAAGTGGGGCCGCTTTTTCGACAATAGGCTTAGGTGGTGGCAAATCCCCTATGATCTCTTTCGTTAGCGGAGCGATAGCGACGATGAAGCCTAAGAAGAAGAGTAATGCTTGCCTTTTCAAGGAGAGTATTTTGGGGAACTTTATGCCCAGGACCTCGATGCCGCCGCCAATAACTGCGGCAACCATGCATCCGATGCCAACGCCAATGATTGAAGCATTCATTCGCTCACTCCAGAAGTGCAAATCTTAAGTCTAGGGATGCTGAGAATCATAGCAATTCGAGGCGATTCGCGCGAAGGAGTAGAGGTGGAAACGCACATAATATTGCGGCTCGAACCTCTATGTCACTTTCTTTAGTAGTCACACCGCGTCATCAAGCGAATGAGACCTTCTAGTGCACAGGCTCGGCGGAGCGGCTGCCTTTTTTGGGGCGGTTCATTAGGAAGGGTAGGGGGATGAGGAGGCCGGTCAGGGCTACTAAGATCCAGATGACGTCTACGTAGGCGAGGGTGCGGGCCTGGGATTGCATCATGCCGTAGATCTGGGCTCCGGCGTGGTAGGTGCTGTCGGGCATGGACCAGCCTCTTTGGTGCCAGGCTCCGGCCATGGCTGCTCTCATGCGGTCGAAGGGGCCGTTGCCAGACACTGTATTGCTATTGAGCATGGCCTGGTGGCGCTGGCTCAGGCGCGATAGCAGGGTGGTTACGAAGCTGATGCCTACGCTGCCGCCTAAGTTACGGCTTAGAGATGTTAGTCCGCTGACTTCGTTGTTCTTTTCCTGAGGTACTCCGGCATAGCAGAGAGTGTTAATCGGGATGAAGAGGAAGGGCAGGCCGAGGGCGATGACGGCGCGCCAGCTTACGGCCAGACCGAAGCTGATTTGCTGGTTAATGTCGGTCATCCGGAACAGGCCATACGTGGTGACGCAGAAGCCGACGGCGACCAGCTTGCGGGGGTCGAATTTAGGGGCCAGGGCTCCGGCCACTGGGAAGAGGAACATGAGCACAAGTCCGCCCGTGGAGACAGCCATGCCAGCCTGGCGCGCAGAGTAGCCCATGACCTCCTGGAGATATTGAGGGATGAGGACAGTGGTGGAGTAGAGGCTGGCGCCGACCATGAACATGACGAGCTGGGTCATGGCGATATTGCGGCGTTTGAAGAGGCGCAGATCGACAATGGGGTGGTCGACGTTGAGTTCGCGCCATACGAAGAGGGCGAAGGTGATGAGGGCGACGATGGATGCGGTGACGATGAAGTTGGAGCTGAACCAGTCGTCTTCCTGGCCCTTGTCGAGCATGATCTGGAGGGCGCCGATGAAGAGGATGAGGAGGCCGAGTCCCCAGTAGTCGATGCCTTCGCGTTTTTTGCGGCGTTCGGCGAGGTAGGGTGGGTCTTCGACGAGGCGCTGGGTGAGGACGAGCGACAGGATGCCGACGGGGATGTTGAGGAAGAAGAGCCAGCGCCAGGAGGCATTGTCGACGATCCATCCGCCGATGGTGGGGCCGAGGGCGGGGGCCATGACGACGGCCATGCCATAGACGGCGAAGGCCATGCTGCGCTTTTCGGGCGGGAAGGTGTCGGCGAGGATGGCCTGCTCGCTGGGCTGGAGGCCGCCGCCGGCTGCTCCCTGAAGGACGCGGAAGAAGACGAGCATGCCGAGGGAGGGCGCGATGCCGCAGAGGAAGGAGGCGACGGTGAAGAGGAAGACGCAGGACATGTAGAAGCGTTTGCGGCCGATGCGGTTGGCGATCCAGCCGGAGATGGGGAGGACGACGGCGTTGGCGACGAGGTAGCTGGTGAGGACCCAGGTGGCTTCGTCGCGGCTGGCGGATAGGGTTCCGGCGACGTGACCCATGGCGACGTTGACGATGGAGGTGTCGAGCGCCTCCATAAACGTTGCGAGGGTTACGGTGATGGCGATGACCCATGGATTGGCTTTAGGTCGCCATGTATCGTGGAAAGATAGGGTTGCGGCCGCCAAGAATGGTTCCTTTGATGGGCATATTTTGTCTTTTCTACTTGTCTAGAGTACTGGATGTGCGGGGCGGCGGATGGATGCTGGAATGAGCAGGGATTTCGACGATTCTGTAGAGAAATCGGCGGTGCTGGGGCTGTTTACGGCGCTGCGCGGTGGGGACGCGCGGGCGCTGGGGCGAGCTGTTTCGCTGGTGGAGGATGGAGCCGCGGGGGCGGCTGAGTTGCTGGCGCTTTGCCGGGCGGCTCTGGTGGATGGGCCACGTGCTCTGCGCGTGGGGATTACGGGACCGGCGGGGGCGGGGAAGAGCACGCTGGTGGATTCGCTGACGCGGGAGCTGCTGGAGCGAGGCAAGAGGGTGGGGATTGTGGCGGTGGACCCTTCGAGCGCGTTTACGGGCGGTGCGGTGCTGGGGGATCGAATCCGGATGGCGGGGGAGGAAGCAGGGGTGTATTTCCGGTCGATGGCGACGCGGGGGCACCTGGGAGGATTGGCGGCGGCTACGGCGGATGTGCTGGATGTGGTGGAGGCTTCGGATAAGGATGTCTTGCTGATCGAGACGACCGGAGTGGGCCAGGGGGAGATTGAGGTGGTGGGGCTAGCGGATGTGGTGGCGCTGGTGCTGGTGCCGGGGATGGGGGACTCGGTGCAGGCGTTGAAGGCCGGGGTCTTGGAGATTGCTTCGGTTTTTGTGCTGAATAAGGCGGATGGGCCTGGAGTGGACCGACTGGAGGGGGAGATTCGGGAGATTGTGGCGCTTTCGGGGAGAGAGCGGCCGGTGGTGCGGACGGTGGCGACGTCGGGAGAGGGTACAGGGGAGTTGTGGGGGGTGATTGAAGAGCTGGTTCTGGCGCAAGGCCTGGGGACTAAAGCTCTGAAACTTGATGCCGGGGCGATGCGGGAAGCGCCGGTTTTGGATCATCTGGGGATTGCTGTGCGGTCGATTGAGGGGGCGCTGGGGGTGTATAGGGCGCTGGGTATGGCGGTGGGTGATGTGGAGGAAGTGGCGCAGGAGCGAGTGCGGGTGGCGATGTTGCAGGTGGGCGAGAGCCGGATCGAGTTGCTGGAGGCTACTGAGCCCGACTCGGTGATTGGGCGGTTTTTGGCCAAGCGCGGGGAGGGTTTACATCATGTGGCGCTGCGGGTGCCAGATTTGGCGGCGGCGGTGGAAGGGTTGAGGAGGGCTGGGGTGAGGCTGGTTTCGGAGACGGTGCAGGTGGGAGCTGGGGGGCACCGGTACGTGTTCGTGCATCCGGCGAGCGCTGGTGGGGTGTTGCTGGAACTAGTGGAGGGACGGGATTGATGCTCGGTGATGGATTATGGCTGGCTGTGGATAGCTGCGGGGCAACTGGTTCCGTTGCGCTGGGGCGGGCTGCCGGGGGCTTGGTTGAGGTGCTGGGCGAGAGGCAGATTGCTGGCGGGGAGCTGTCGGTAAAGCTGCTGGGGGAGATTGCCGGGTTGTTGGATGGGGCCGGGGTGACCGTGGGCGGGCTGGCGGGGATTGTGGCGGTGCCCGGGCCGGGAACCTTTACGGGGATCCGGATTGGATTGGCGGCGGTGAAGGCGCTGGCGCAGGCGGCGGATCTACCCATTGTGACGGTGAGCCGCTTACGGCTACTTGCGGAGTTGGCGGAGGCTTCCGTTTCGGTGCTGGATGCGCACCGGGGGCAGGTGTTTTGCGGGTTCTATGAGGGTGAGCCTCTTGAGGTGCTGATGACGGCCGGCGAGGTAAATTCGATGGGGGGATTTGCAGGGCGGGTGGCGGTCTGCGAATCGGCGGTGGAGATGTCGATCGAGGAACTGGTGGGCGAGCCGGAGATGGTGAGGGTGGCGGCTCCGACGGCAGCGGATGTGCTGCGGTTTGCGCGGGTTGGGGTGGTGGCGGACGTGGCGGCGCTGGATGGGTATTATCTGCGCGGGGCGGATGCGAAGTTGGCTGGTGGCCGGGGGTGACTACGGTTTCGATACGCACGATGGAGTCGGGGGATGTGGATCGGGTGATGGCGATTGCCGGTTCGCGGGCGACGGCTCCGCAATGGCCGCGGGCTGCGTATTTGGAGGCGGTTGCGGGAAGGGTGGCGCTGGTGGCGATTGAAGCTGGGGCTGTGATGGGGTTTGCGGTGGCGCAGGTGGTCTTGCCGGAGGCGGAGCTGGAGTCGATTGCTGTAGAGGCAGGGTCGCAGGGGCGCGGGGTGGGAGCGCTGCTATTAAGGGCGCTGATGGAGCGGTTGCGCGGATTGGGTGTGTCGGAGCTGGGGCTTGAGGTGCGGGCTTCCAATGCTGCGGCGCTGGGGTTGTATGGGCGGGTGGGATTTCGGGAGGTTGGGCGGCGGCGGGCGTACTATTCGGGGCCGGTGGAGGATGCGGTGCTTTTGCGGGTTGCGCTGTGATCTGGAGGGAACAGCAGATTCCCTTCGGGAATGGCAACCCAAAAAGCAACGGCAACGACTGGCTAACTTTTGCTGTCCTACCCTACCCACAAACACCACTGCTTGGCGTGGGTGGGGCACCCTGCGGCTGGCCAATTAAGGGTGGTGTTTGGGCCGGTTATCCACAGGGAGATGTACTTTGGTTTTTTAAAAGGACTTTTGGCTCTTGCGGTTTTTGATTCATGGGGCGTATACATTAGGCGTTCGCATTGGTTGCGAACGCCTCTACTATAAAAATCCGAATCGAAAATCCCAAGGAGGTGCCCTATGGATGAACCCCTCGAGGCAGAACTGAGCGCAGAGGTAGCGCGGTTGTTGACCGAGCATCAGCGGTATTCTCTGCGTTTGCATGAGCTGGTTTCGAAGCCCTATCTCTCTGTAGAAGAGCAGATGGAAGAGGTGCGGCTGAAGAAGCTGAAGCTGCATGCCAAGGACCTGATGTCGGCGATTCAGATGCGGGTGGCGACGCAATCTTCGCCGGGACATCATGCCACGGCTGTGCAGGCTCAGGCTTTAACAGCTTAAGCCAATTCAAATGGGCAGAGTTGCCGGCAAATGCAGGTTGGCAGTTCTGGCTCTGAAGTCGGTATTCGGCGGCCTACTCCGTTGTTGCGCCCGTATAATCGTTTGGAATCATGGTTAAAGACGGTTACTTCTACGGAGTGGGTCTGCTGATTGCGGCGGGTCTTGTGTATTGGTTTACGAGCTGGCCCTTTGCGCTGGCGCCGGTGCTGCTGGCGGCATTTTTCCTGTGGTTTTTTCGCGATCCTGAGCGGGAAATACCTGCGGGCGCTGGGTTGATCGTCTCTCCAGGAGACGGGCTGGTGACGGAGACGGTGCGGATTGAGACTCCTGAAGGGCCGAAGCAGCGGATCAGCATCTTTCTCAGTGTGTTCAATGTGCATGTGAACCGTTCGCCGATTGGCGGAACGATTACGGCTGTCCGCTACCAGAAGGGGCTGTATCTGAACGCGATGAATCCGGCGTCGGCGGAGCAGAATGAGCAGAATAGCGTCACGGTGACGGGCGATGGCTATGCGGTGACGTTTAAGCAGATTGCCGGACTACTGGCCCGGCGGATTGTGTTTGTACCTGTCGAGGGCGCGAAGATTGGCCGCGGGGAACGGGTGGGGCTGATCAAGTTTGGTTCGAGGGTGGATGTGATCGTGCCTGCGGAGGCTGTGCTTGAGGTGAAGCCGAAGATGCGGGTGAAGGGCGGCGCTTCAGTGCTTGCCGTCATGCCGGGAGCGCGTTCGTGATGGTTCGTCTGACGGGTGGAGCGCAGGCGGCGCGCCGGGCAGAGCGTGTGCGGCGGGGGATGTTTTTGCTGCCGTCTCTGTTTACGGCGGGAAGCATCGGGCTGGGCTACTACGCGATTACGCAGACAATCGATTCTGTCGGTGCGATCGGGAACACAGGGGCGCAGCGCCTGGACTGGGCGGCGATTGCGATCTGCGTGGCGATTCCGTTTGATGCGCTGGATGGGCGGATTGCGCGGCTGACGAATACGGCGAGCGATTTTGGGCGGGAGCTGGATTCGTTAGCGGATGCGATCACGTTTGGCGTGGCTCCGGCGCTGCTGGCGTTTGTGTGGGGTTTTCACTGGCTGCCAGAGGCAATCAATCCTGAACTGCGCAGGGCACTGATCCAGATTGGGTCGTTCGTGTGCTTTCTGTACCTGCTGTGCGGGGTTTCGCGGCTGGCACGATTCAATATCAGCCATGCTCCTGAGCCGAGCCCAGTGAGTGTTGGGCGGCATGAGCGCAAATACTTTGTGGGTATGCCGATTCCGGCGGCGGCGGGACTGGTGGCGGCGACGGTACATTGCTGCAATGGGGCGGCGATACCGGAGTGGTGGCTGGCGGCGTTGTGGATCGCGCTGGTGGGATTGCTGGGCTTCCTGATGGTGAGCACCTGGCGGTTCTGGTCGGGCAAGGAGATCAACCTTTCGCGGACACAGCCATTTCAATTGCTGGCGTTGCTGGCGATCTTTGCATTTGTGCTGATCCGGTTTTCGCGCGGGGCGCTGTTTGTCGTGGCGCTGGTGTACATGTTTTCGGGGATATGGGCACGGGCGGCTTATTCGTGGTCGCGCCGACGGCGGCATCTACCGCGTTTTGCGGAAGAAGAGCAGGTTGTGGCTCCGGCGGGCGGAGCACGGTTTGCCGACGCGTATGCCGAGCAGATGCAGGAGCATGGTGTGCGCGAGAGCTGGGAGGAAGTGAGTCCGGCGGAGCGGCACGAGATGTACGAACAGGGTGGTCACGAGGCAGATGCTCATCGGGCCGGACAGGATTCCAGACACGATGACTACTGAGTACAGGATTGCGATTGCGGGGGCTTCTTCGCTGCTGGCGAAGGAACTGAAGGAGTGTTTGACGGAGTCTCCGCTGGCGGGGGCCAGCTTTGTGCTACTGGACGAGCAGGACGCACAGGGGCAGCTGGAGCAGGTGGGCGATGAAGTGACCGTGGTGCAGACGATCGGCGAGGATTCGTTCGAGGGTGTGGACTTCACGTTTTTTGCCGGGAGCGAGGACCTGACGCGGAAGTTCTGGCGTAACGCGCTACGAGCGGGGTCTTCGGTGATCGATCTATCGGGGGCTCTGGACGAACAACCCGGCGTTGTGGTGCGAGCTCCCTGGGTACATGGAGAGCAGAGCACGCCTGACCTGCTGACCAAGGCGGTGGTGCCGGCGAATGCCGCGGCTTTGTCGCTGGCGTTGCTGATGGACCGGCTGCAGGAGGTTGCGGAGATACGGTTTGCGGCGGCTACGGTGCTGCAGCCTGCTTCGGAACATGGCAAAAATGCGCTGGACGAGTTGCACCAGCAGACGGTGAGCCTGCTGAGCTTTCAGGTGATGCCGCGGGCGGTATTTGATACGCAGGTGGCCTATAACACGCTGGCGAGCTTTGGCGAGAGTGCTACGGCGAATCTGGCGGCGGCGGAACGACGGATACGGCGGCACTATGCTGCACTGGCCGGGGACAGATTGCCGGAGCTACGGCTGCAGTTGATTCATGCACCGGTTTTTCATGGGCATACGTTTTCGATCTGCATCGAGCTGGAGCGGGAGATGCCGCTGACGCTGATTGAGGATGCGCTGGGTGGGGATCACATGGACCTGATTCTGGAGGAGACGGATTCGCCTTCGAATCTGGCTGCGGCGGGGCAGAGCGATGTGCTGATCTGGCTGAAGCCGGAGCCTCCGGTGGACCGGCTGAGCGGGGAGACGCGGAAGTTCTGGCTGTGGGCAGCGAGCGATAATTTGCGGCTGGCTGCGCAGAATGCGGTGGAGTGTGCGCTGGATCTACGCCGGTTGAGACCGCAGGGACAGGTGCAGTAGTTCCGCATCCAGTCTGATGGTTGAAAGATAATTACAACGACTCATCGACATTTTCTGATCCCACCCTTTCCGCAAACTGCACGGAAAGGATGGGGCACCCCAAGTTTTACGACTGGGGTAGAATCCATGTCTCAGAATCGACACCTGGGCCGTCCATATTTGTTGGATGATCGCTAATGGGCGAGGTGGCGTTGCCAGGCTTGTTCTATGTAGGTGTCGGTCATGCCTGCTATGTAGTCGGCTACGGCTCTGGGGATGCCTTCTTCTTGAGTGCGGGTCAGGTGGTCCGGGGGCAGGAGTTCAGGGTTGGCGGTCCATGCGTGGAAGAGAGTTTTGATGACTTCCGCGGCGTGTTCGTGTTCTGCGTCGAGGGCAGGAGACTGGTAGAGGCTGGCATACAGGAAGCGTTTGGCCTGATGGCGCTGGGCTTCCATTTCGGGGCCGAGGCGGGCGAGGCGTTTTGGGGCGCGGCGGATGTCGTCCAGCGACTGCGCGCCTATGTTCTGAACCTGTTGGACAACTTCCTGCATGAGGTCGGTGACCATGCTGTTGAGCATCTGCTTGAGAGCTTCGTTGGCGAGCAGAATGGGCTTGGCAGCGGAGTATTGGGTCTCTGCCTGTGTGTAAAAACCGGCGAAGAGAGGGACCTGGTCGAGAACGTCAGCGAGATTGAGGATGCCTGCGGCGAGGCCGTCTTCAATATCCGCAGACAGGTAGGCGATTTCGTCGGCGAGGTCGATGAGCTGTGCTTCGAGGGGCGGGAGTTGATCGAGGAAGTATTCGCTTAGATCGGGGTGGGTGGCGGCGGAGTAGTCGCGAGAGTGTTTGATGATGCCTTCGCGGACGGCGAGGGTGAGGTTGAGGCCGGGGAAGGCGGCGTAGCGCTCCTCGAAGGTGGTGACGATGCGCAAGGCATGGAGGTTGTGATCGAAGCTGAGGCCGTGGGCGCGGAGGCAGTTGTCGAGGGCTTCTTCGCCGGCATGGCCGAAGGGTGGATGGCCGATGTCATGGACGAGGGCGAGAGCTTCGGCGAGCGGGGCGTTGAGGCCGAGGGTTGAGGCTGTGGTGCGGGCGATTTGAGCGACTTCAAGGGTATGTGTGAGGCGGCTGCGGGAGTGGTCGCTCTCCGGTTCGCGGCGGGTGAAGACCTGGGTCTTGCCGGCGAGGCGGCGGAAGGCTTTTGCGTGGAGGATGCGGCCTATGTCGCGGATGAATGGGCTGCGGTAGGGGTGCGGCGGCTCGGTCCAGGCGCGCTGCGCGAGTGGGTGGCTGGAATGATTGGAAACTGCGAGGGGTGTGGCGAGCGGAGAGATCAGATCGTTTTGTAACTCGATGGGCAAACGATGGTCCATTTTGATGCGCTCTCCGGCTGCTTCACCAGAGTAAATCGATTCGTCATTCTGGTGTTGCGAAGGGAAAGGATAAGGCCGATGCGGTCTTATTGTTATGACCGAAAGAGGCTGATAGACAACTCGAAATAACCGGAGTACACTTCACCGTGCTTTTGTGGCGACCTAACAAGCGACCTGAGACGTGGTGCAAATCCGGAATAGGTTTCACGCGATCTGGATTTGCCCAAGTGGTACTTGAGGGAGCGGAAAAACTTCGCCAGTGTGTTTCCTTTCACCTATGTGTATGGAGGGCATTGCTCATGAAACCGGTCAGGAAAATGGTGGTGATTTTACTTGCGCCCGTGCTGTTGCTGGTAACAAGCTGCGGGCGCCATTCAAACTCTGAGGTGTACTACCTGGTAGCAGCGAATCTTTCGTTGCCGTACTGGAAGACGGCGATTGCCGGACTGAACGCGGCGGCATTCCGATACAAGGTGACAGCGAAAGTGGCAGGGCCGGATAACTACGACCCGCAGGCGGAGTTGCAGGAGTTGAATCATGCCGTGGCGACCAAGCCGGCAGGGATTCTGATCTCGGTGGCGGACGAAGAGCTATTGAAGCCGGGGATCGATGCAGCGATTGCGGCGGGCGTGCCGATTATAACGATCGACTCGGATGCTCCGACGAGCAGACGGCTGTTCTTTATCGGTACGAATAATCTAGCTGCAGGGCATCTGGGAGGCCAGCGGATAGTGGAGAAGATTGGCGGCCGGGGCAATGTGGTGTTCTTCTCGATGCCGGGCCAGCCCAACCTGGATGAGCGATTGCAGGGATTCAAGGATATCTTTGCGACGCACCCGGACATCAAGATTCTGGATGTGGTGAATATCAAGGGCGATGCGCGGAACGCTTTCGATAACACGCAGCAGTATCTGACGCAGACGGGGATCGCCCGGGTCGCGGCATTTGTTTGCCTGGAAGCCTCATCGGGCAAAGTGGTGGCGGATGCGGTGAGGCGGCAGAAGGTGACGGATCGTACGGTGGTGGCGTGGGATGTGGAGCAGGATACGCTGGCGCAGATCAAGGACGGCACTATCGAGGCGACGATTGCACAGAAGCCGTACACGATGGCGTACATGGGATTGAAGGAGCTGGACGAAATCTTCCACAACAAGCCCGCTTCCCTGTCGAAGGACTATAGCGTCGATGCATTTGCCGAGTATCCGGTATTCATCGATACCGGTACGGCGCTGGTGGATAAGGCGAATGTGGACGTGTATGCGAATGCGGCTGCTGCGCACCAGTAGCCAAGGGCTGTAGTGGAGGGCGGCGCATTTTTGGCTACTGGCCGCCCCTGCTTCCTGGTTGACCCGCGGGGCGGCGAGGTTGCAGGGATATCAGGAACGAGACGAGGAACGAATTAAGGCTGCTTGACGTCGTTGCCCAGGTGGCTGTCCTGACGGGCTAGCTTGACCCGAGCGCCCTCAAGTTTTTTCTGGACTTTGGCGACTTCGGTGGATTCGACATCGGCCGAGGCAGATTTGGAGAATTCTGTCAGGGATATCTCCCATTGCGCTGCTGCGAGGCGGATACGGCCGGTTTTCTCGTAGAGGTCGCCGAGGTGGTCGTGGACGGTGGGGTCAGTGGAGGTGCGCTCGACGGCTTTGCGGAGATTATCTTCGGCGGCCTCGTACTGGCCGAGCTTGAAGTAGACCCAGCCTAGCGAGTCAAGATATGCGCCATTCATCGGCTCGACTTCAACAGCTTTGCGGATGTATTTGAGAGCGTCGGTGTAGCGGGTGGTTTTGTCGGCGAGCATATAGCCAAGGTTGTTCAGGGTGAGAGCGTTGTTGGGGTCGATGTCCAAAACTTTGTGGAAGAACTGCTCGGCCTGATCGTATTTCTTTTCGCGCTCGGCGAGAGCGCCCTTCTGGAAGAAAATGTTGGCTTTTTCTTCGGTCTTGACGGCAAAGGGCTCGGCTTTGGCGAGGGCGTCTTCGGCCTCCTTCCAATGGCGCAAGCGGCTCTGGATGAGGGATATCTGGAGATAGACTTCGCGATCGGCGGGCTTGCCGGTGAGCAGGCCGTTGGCCAGGGCGAGGCCTTCGTCGAGCTTGCCTGTGTCGGCTAGCTGCCAGGCGAGGAGGAGCTTAAGGTCGCGGTCATTGGGATTGGCGGCGACGGCCTTCCGGCAGACTTCAGTAGCCTGATCGAACATCTTGGCATCACGGTAGGTGTCGGCCTGGCCCTGATAACCACGCTTGGCGAAATCTCCGCCCAGCTCAATCATTTTCTGGTAGGCTGCGATGGCCTCAGGGGTCTTGTTCTGCTCGTGGTAGACGGAGCCGAGACGCTCGAGGAAGATGCTGCGGTTGGCCTTTTCGTCCTGAGTGTAGGCGCCGTTGGCGTGCTCTGTCAGCTCGGACATCTTCTGGTAAACGGTGATGGCCTCGTCGTAGCGGCCGAGAACGTCGAGCAGGAGGCCCTCGTTATAACCAGCTTCGAGGGAGTTGGGGTCTTTGGCGCGTGCTTTGCGGACGGTGGAGAGGGCGTCGTTGTATTTGCCCTGGCGGCGCTGAATCTCGGAGATGCGGTTCAGAGAAGCGGTATCTTCGGGGTCGGCTTCGGATAGGGTCTGAAATTGCTTGAGGGCTTCATCGAGCTGATTGTCGGCGAGGAGAGCCTGTGCAAGAGAGCGGGAGGCGTCAAGGTTATCCGGCTCCATGTCGACCGAGCGCTGGTAGGCGGCAATGGCCTTTTTTGAGTCTTTGAGCTGTTCGTAGGCGGCACCAAGGGCGAACTCTTCCTTGGTGGTGCGGTCGGCTACGGGGACGGCCTCCAGGAGCTCGGCGGCACCGCGCATGTCGTTGTTTTCGGCGCGGAGTCGGGCGAGGTTGAGGATGACGTCTTCGGAGTCAGGCTCAATGGATTGCGCGGCTTTGAGCTGCTCTTCGGCTTTGGCGGAGTCGTGCTTCGCGGTATAGAGCTGGCCGAGGAGGAGACGGTTTTCTACGTTTTTAGGTTCGAGCGCGACGATTTTGACGAATTCGCTGATGGCCAGATTGAGCATCTGGGCGCTGGGACCTGCCTGTTGGCTGCCCTGAGACTGGGTTTGATCCTGCCCGAGGGAACGGAGATAGATGCGACCGAGAAGTTTATGAGCCTCAAGGTTGTTGTCGTCTTTCTTGAGGAGGTCCTGGGCGGTCTGGATGGCTTCGCGCACTTTGCCGGCACGGGCGTAGAGCTCGGCGAGATCAATGGCGAGCTTGGCGGAGTTGGGGTCCGCATTGAGGGCGAGCTTATACTCCTCGACAGCGCGGGTGACGTACTCCTGACGGCCGAAGTTGATGGCCATGTCTTCGTAGTTGTGAGCGAGCGCGGCGTGATAGTAGGCGGTTGAGCGGTCTGTGGTGGCAATGGGTGCGGGAGTCTGTGGAGCTGTCGCCTGGGCATTCACTTGTGGAGCGAGGCAGGCCGCGACGGTTAGCGTGGCGGCAATGGCGGAAGCCTTGAGGTGCTTAGGGAGTTGAAACAAATGCGCTTCGGTCATGTTTGGCTGTCCTACGCTCACTTTCCTGGTACATTGGCACGCTGCCGATCCGGAACCGGATCAAGGATGGATGGGTGCCTGAGGCGCCTGGAAGATTGGAGCAGGCCAGCGGCAAAAGGTTGCATCCTCATGAAATTCCATCATTGATTGGACGATTGTATCCCGCAAATGGTTCACGGGTCACGATGGATGAGCAGAATCGACCGGAGAAATCGGCGGAGGTATTTGAGCGGGGAATCAAGTTTGGGAAATCCATTGTTCGTGGCGCATGGAGTCGAGGTGGCGCAGCATGACGTGGGTCTGGCGGTCGAGGCGGACGAGTTGGCGCTCGCCGAGCAGGTTGCGACGCTCGTTCTGGGGGAGGAGGTCGCGGTGATCGGGAAGGGAGGGGGTTTCCTGGGCGCCGGTGCCGGTTGCAGGATTGGCGAGAGCCTCTTCAAGAGCGAGGAGCTGGGCCTGAATACGATCGAGCGCAGACTGGACTTCTGGGGAGCTTTTCCAGTCTGCCGCGGCAGGCAGGGAGGCGAGGCCGGTGATGGACTGGGAAAAACGGTGCAGGTAGGCGGCGAAGGCGAGGAGGGCTTCGGTGGAAGATATGCCGGTCCATTTTTCGGCGAGTACGCGCTCGAGGGATTCCTCCATGGCATTGTGGGCGAGGCCCGTGGCGCGCCGGGCGAGGGCAAGGGCGTGGCGGTCGGCTTCGGGATTTGGATCGGGGGAGCGCCAGGTTTCGATGAGCTTTTCGAGGTAGCGGCGGTTGGCGGCGAGGCTCAAACGGAGGAAGCTGGCGACACGCTCCTGTTCGTAGGAAGGGAAGAGGACGGTCATGGCGGCGATGGAAATGGCGGCTCCGGCGATGGTGTTGCCGACGCGGAGGAAGGCGAGTTGCCAATCGCCGGGGTGGCGGAGGAAGGCGAGGACAAAGGCCGGGGTG
>Ga0105248_10004079_pt1 | contig 16149 bp, 14 predicted proteins | sample KBSS34metaG_FD_81524 | JGI IMG/M metagenome (GOLD analysis project Ga0105248, IMG submission 81524) | Switchgrass rhizosphere microbial communities from Kellogg Biological Station, Michigan, USA - KBS S3-4 metaG | ecosystem: Host-associated > Plants > Roots > Rhizosphere > Soil | place... | reverse complement strand
GCGCTCGGCAATCGCTCGATCGTGGTAGATCCCAGACGCGCCGATATGAAGGATATCCTCAACGAGCGAATCAAGAAGCGCGAACCATTTCGACCGTTTGCCCCGTCAATTCTTGAGGAGTGCGTCGGGGAGTATTTTGAACAAACTCACCCCGCTCCCACCATGCTCATGGTCTACCAGGTCCGACAAGAGAAACGATCACAAATTCCAGCGGTAACTCACGTGGATGGTTCAGGGCGGCTCCAGACTGTATCTCGTGAAGTAAATGATCGTTACTATCAATTGATCTCTGACTTCAACAAACTTACCAACGTGCCGATCATTCTCAACACTTCCTTCAATGAAAATGAGCCCATTGTCTGTACACCTGAGGAAGCGATTAACTGTTTTCTAAAAACCAAAATGGATGTTCTGTATTTGGGTAATTACGCGTTACGGCGAGAGATTCCGGAGGGTTTCTAAATGCGCATTTTGGTTACGGGTGGTGCGGGGTTTATCGGGTCTCATCTTTGTGAGCGACTGCTGGACGAAGGCCAGGAAGTTCTTTGCCTGGATAATTTCTTTACGGGCCGTCGGGAAAACATCCTGCAATTACTCGATAACCCACGGTTCGAGATACTGCGCCATGATGTAATTGAGCCAATACTACTCGAGGTGGACCAGATCTATAACCTCGCCTGCCCTGCGTCTCCGATTCACTACCAATACAATGCGGTCAAAACTGTGAAGACGAGCGTGATGGGTATGATCAATATGCTCGGTCTCGCCAAGAGAGTGAATGCACGGATTCTCCAGGCCTCTACCTCTGAAGTTTATGGCGATCCGTTGGTCCATCCTCAAACTGAAGAATACTGGGGCAATGTCAATCCAATTGGGTTGAGATCCTGCTATGACGAGGGAAAGCGGTTAGCCGAAACATTGATGATCAACTATCACCGCCAGAACAACGTGGATATTCGAATTGCCAGGATCTTCAATACTTATGGACCAAGGATGCTGGAGGACGATGGACGCGTGGTATCTAACTTTATCGTGCAAGCTTTGCAAGGCAAGCCACTTACACTGTACGGCGAAGGAAACCAAACTCGCTCATTCTGTTATGTCGACGATTTAATTGAGGGTCTGATCCGTCTCATGAATACAGAGGATCTGCACCAGCCCATAAATCTTGGTAATCCGGAAGAGTTCACGATCAAAGAGCTGGCGAATGAAGTGATTAGCATCTGTGGCTCGGACTCGAAATTTGAATACCTGCAACTGCCGGAAGATGACCCTCGACAACGCAAACCAGACATCACTCGAGCTCAAACAATGCTGGACTGGACTCCGACCATTCTGTTGCGTGACGGTCTCGCACGAACCGTAGATGATTTCAAGAACAGATAGGCCGGCGACGCACGCCCCACAGTTCATCCCGTAAGATCGTTTGAAGATTCTGCTCTTAAACCAGTGTTTTTATCCTGATGTAGTCTCCACGGCACAACACCTCACAGATCTAGCAGTTGAGCTTGCGGAACGTGGTAACTCGGTTACCGTGCTGACCAGTGATCGCGGATACGACGATCCCGGCATCAAGTTCAAACGTTCTGAACATTGGCGCGGGGTCCAGATTATTCGCATTCCATCGTTGTCGTTGGGTAAATCGAGCAAGTGGCGCCGCGCTCTAAACTTCGGAAGCTTTCTCATGTGCTGTGCTTTGCGACTATTAACGCTCGGCCGGTTTGATGTTGTAGTCGCGTTGACTTCGCCTCCGTTGATCTCATTTCTAGCTGCTCTGTTCGTCAAACTTCGCGGTGGCCGGTTTTGCTTCTGGGTGATGGACTTGAATCCAGATGAAGCAATTGCGGCGGGTTGGCTCAGGCCGGACTCGCTGATCGCTAAGCTGCTCCAACGGATGCTTATCTTTAGTCTAAAGACTGCCTCACAAACAGTAGTGCTTGATCGATTTATGAAGGATCGAATTCTGGCGAAGGCGATCGCTCCGGAGAAGACACTGATAGTTCCACCATGGTCCCACGATCACGCCGTGAGCTACAACGAAACAGGGAGACAACAGTTCAGAACGGCTCACCTGTTAGCGGAATCTTTCGTCGTGATGTACTCAGGTAACCACAGTCCCTGTCACCCGCTGGATACACTTTTAACTGCCGCCCAGGAGTTAGCGCCTTTTCGTGAAATCAAATTCGTATTCGTCGGTGGCGGCAGCGAAAAGGCTAAGGTTCGAGAATTTGCCAGTGAAATGAAACTGAACAATATCCTCTGCCTGCCTTACGAGCCACTCGATACTCTTTCACATTCACTATCAGCAGCTGACTTACACGTGATCGTGATGGGCGACAGATTCGTGGGAGTGGTCCACCCTTGCAAGGTTTACAACATCATGACTATCGGAACGCCAAGTCTATATATTGGCCCATCGCAGAGTCACATCACTGATATTGCTGAGGCGAACGAAAAACACACGTTTCTCTTGTCGCAGCACGGCGATACCGCAACCGTAGTTAACAGTATTCTCAACACTTTCAAGTCGGGTCCAACACATCGAACCAAGATGAATGCAGAGGTGCCTCACGCTTTTGGCAAGGCGCAACTGTTACCGAGATTAGTTCATGCGATTGAGCAAAATGGATTCAACTCAACAACCATTTCTGACAGCGTTGCGCCTGATCCTGTCTAACGATCGAAAACATGGCTCTTGAAGCGTTGATGTCCACGGAGGTACCGACTAATTGAATACGTTTTTCGCGCTCTTTCTAATTGCAACTGTAGCGTCGCTAGTCACGACTCCGCTAATCAGGCGACTGTGTCAGCGATATAAACTGCTGGACGTCCCGGTCGACGAGCGCAGATTACACCGCCGCGCCATACCTCGGCTTGGCGGAATAGCACTGTATTTGTCGTGCTGTCTGGCTTTGTCCGCGCTGCCCTTTGTCGACAACCTGTTGACGCAGGCTCTTCGTGCGCTCAGTTTTGAAGCAGTAACTCTTTTCATCCCGGCGTCGTTGGTTTTGCTGCTTGGCATTTACGACGATCTGCGCGGCGCCAATGCGGCGGTGAAATTTGTCGGCCTCGGGGCTATCGCAACTCTGTTCTTTGTCCTGGGTGGTCGAATTGACGCATTGTCAATCCCGTTTGTCGGAACGATTGAAATCCCGCTAGTGATTTCGTACCTCGTGACCATACTCTGGCTTGTCGGTATCACAAACGCCTTCAATCTGATCGATGGTATGGACGGTCTCGCCGCCGGCGCAGCACTGTTCTCTTCGCTTGTAATCCTGGCAGTCTCAGTCTCGCAACAAAGGACCCTGTCGATTGTCGTAACGCTGGTGCTCTGCGGTTCATTAGCGGGTTTCCTGCGCTACAACTTTAATCCGGCATCGATCTTCCTCGGGGATTCAGGCGCGCTCTTTATAGGCTTCTTGTTGGCCGCTCTGTCAGTACTTGGAACACAGAAAGCAACAACCGCAGTTGCCGTTGTAGTCCCAATTCTTGCCTTTGGATTCCCGGTAGTAGACACGACCATCACGATGGCGAGACGACTGGTTAGTCGCAAGCCGGTCTTCGAGGGTGATAAGGAACACATCCATCACATGTTGCTCGAGCGCGGCTGGTCGCAGCGGCGCGCAGTGCTCGTGCTGTATGGAGTTTGTGCGGCGTTCGGACTAGTCGCAGTGATGTTTCCGGCGACGGGCGCGAAACTCACGGGCTTTTTGATGTTCGTGATATCGGTCGCGGTCATAATAGCCGTGGGCCATCTCCGTTATCACGAAGTTGATGAGATCAGAGCAGGAGTGAAACGGACCGTTGGCGATCGACGGGTTAAGGTCGCCAATAATGTTCGGGTTCGTCGCGCTGCCAACGCTGTGTCGCGTGCTTCAGATCTCCACGAATTATTTCAGGCGATGAGAGGGCTGCTGGAGTTCGGGGAATTCACTTTTGCTAATGCGATGGTTGGTCAACCAGGCCGTGCGGAAATCAACGAACTTGCCTTCAAGTCTTCTCTCCAACGTCATCCAAAAAGCGAGTTGGAAATGCGCAATGGCCGGATCTACTGGTCGTGGTGCGATGGGGAAGATGATTCCGAAGAGGTGATGCGATCACTCTCAAATTGGTGTTTTCGTTTGCCTTTAGTTAAGGATGGTATCGAATGGGGATGGCTCAATTTTTATCGTCGCTTTGACAACCCAGCGTTGCTCGTCGATACAAACTACTTGAGCGATCTCTTTCGTCGTGAAATGACCGAAGCAGCGGCTCGAATTATCGGTAGCTATGAACCAGTCCCTCGACCGGCAACGATTCCCATGGATGCTGCGCCAAAGGAGATAGCCGGGTAATGGATGAGGTCGCGGTCGCAAGTCCGTTCATAGAGGCCGAGCAATCAGCTGCGGCACGGATTGCCAACCTATTGTCGAAACTCATCTTCGGCGCGTTGCTTGCGCTCATCGTTCTTGCTGCTTTGCCTTACGGAACCGCTCAGCCCTGGTGGAAGGCTCTGTGTGTTTGTGGAGTTTTCTCGATCTCTATTCTTGCTTTAATCGAAAACGCATTGAACAGGGGACCAGGATTCAAGGGAATGCGTCTGGTGCTCCCGTTGATCTCTCTTTCCCTGTTTTCGTACCTGCAGAGTCTTCCGGTGTGGCGCGTCAAAGCTGTTGAGGGAATGAGCAGCGGACCAACATGGACCGCTATCAGCGCCGATCCTTATCAAACGCAGTTCTTCGCAATACAAGTCCTGGCGCTCGCGGCAGTGTTAGCAATGCTCTATCGATATGCTGCGACAGAATTCCGCATCAAATGTCTGGTCTACGTGACGTTATCAGTGGCGGCCTCCAGCGCAATCTTCGGACTCCTGCGGCAGACGACTCAGCAAGGATCGGGCTTTGGATTGCCCTTTCTCGAACCAGGACAAGGGTACGGACAGTTCATCAATAGAAACCATTTCGCTTATTTGATGGAAATGGCATTTGGCCTGGGCCTTGGAATCGCGTTGGTAGGCGGAGTAAAAAGGGATCGCGTACCATTGTATGTCGCACTGCTGTTACCGATTTGGACAGCTTTGGTGCTCTCGAATTCGCGGGGTGGAGTGCTGGCAATGTTGACTCAGATTCTTCTCGCCGCGCTCTTGCTGGTGAAGCCTTCCAGGTCAACGAACCTCAAGCAGAATAGAGTGATGCAGACGTCGCGGTTCTTAAGGATGGGATTAGTCGTAGCACTGGTTCTGGGCTTAGTTCTGGGCACGATATGGGTAGGCGGTGACCCTTTGGTGAAAAGCTTTCAGTCTGTTTCGAATGAGCTTAACCCCGAGACGCAAACGGCCTACAGCGGCGCCAGTCGCAACGAAATTTGGCGAGCGACTCTGAAGATGTTTGCGGCGAACCCGATACTTGGTGTCGGACTCGGCGGCTACTGGATTGGCATCACTGCCTACCATGACGCTTCGGGCCTGGTAACTCCACAAGAGGCACACAACGATTACCTCGAACTGCTTTCGAGCGGAGGACTGGTCGGTTTTAGTATCGGTTTGTGGTTTGCGATTTCAGCCTTTCGAAGAATCAAAAGCGCCTTAAAAACTCGGACCGGTTTCCTCCGTGCAGCGTGTGTTGGTGCGGTCATGGGAATTGCGGGGGTGGCCGTTCATAGCATGTTCGATTTTGGTCTGCATATTTTAGTGAACGCTCTCGTTCTAATGGTGTTGCTAATGATGTCAACAGCTGAAATTCCGTCGGAAAGCTCACGAAATTGAAGAAGAAAACAGAGTCGACTCTGGTCGCTTTAGTGGCCGCAAGTTCGCTCTTAACGCCGGTTACTGTGCCGCCTGTTCCGGGATACTCGACACGGGCGTCGACCATCCTGTTCCGTCTATATGTGCCTCAGGACATTGGCAGCGGGGCTTTTCAAGGACAGGACATCATGGGAGGCGCCGCAATTATCTTCAAGCGGCCCGAGCGCGTGCGCGACCTTGCCAGCGGCGCAGCCATGCTGGTTGTTAAGAGGCAAGCTCGGCCCAGTCGTTCGGTTGAAGTCGCGAGGAACAATCCGCGACGTCCGCCCACCCGACCAGGCGAAACTGGCACTGGTCCATCTGATAGTGACAAAGCCGAAGCGTTTAAGGATCAGGGTAATACTTATTACGATGTCGGCAAATTTGCTGATGCGATTGCGGCCTACCAAAACGCTTTAAAGATTACGCCTCAGGATTCGGTTCTCTATAACAACATGGGCGCCGCGTATTTTAGTTTGAACAAGAATACGGAAGCGGCCCAGGCGTTCAATAAATCCCTGTCCATCAAGTCTGATGATCCAGACGCTTATTTCAACCTCGGAATCGCATACAGCGCGATGGACAAACAGCAAGATGCACTAACAGCTTTCAAACAGGCAGTAAAGATCAAGCCGGATTGGCCTGAAGCACAGAATGCGCTCGGTGATACATATCTGGCGTTGGGACAATTCGCTGAAGCAGCGGCCGCTTACCGGCAGACCGTTCGCCTTCAGCCGAATAACGCGACCGCCTATAGCAATCTGGGTTACGCACTCGATCGGGCAGGGAACTCAAACGACTCAATCGACGCTCTCAGAAACTCAGTCAGGTTAAAGACGGATGATGCCGTTGCCTATAACAATCTAGGAGCTAGCCTTTATAAAGCAGGCCGTTACCAGGAAGCGATCGACGCTTTTAGTGCTGCAGTGCGATTGAAGCCAAATGATGCTGACGCCTTGAATAATCTTGGTGCGGCTCACTATGTTGTCGCGCAATACGACCAGGCGCTGACGAACTTCCAAAAAGCTGTCGCGCTCAAGAACGATTCGCCGGACGCGAATTACAATCTTGGCAATGCGTATTACATGACTGCGAAGTATCGCGAAGCAACCACCGCTTATCGTCGCGCCATTCAACTCCGAACCAATTATGTTGAAGCCCGCACTAACCTTGGCAGTCTGTTGATTGCTTTGGGGGAATATCGCGAGGCCATCACAGAATTAAACGAGGCCATCAGGCTAAAACCAGATAATCCGGTCTCGCACAACAATATTGGTTATGCCAATGTAAAGCTGGGTGAAACTCTAGATCGAGCGGCTGCCGTTCCATACTTTCAACGCGCTGTCGAGTCGTATAAAGAGGCCATCAGACTAAGACCGGATTATATAAAGGCGCTGAACAACCTTGGTGCGGTCTATAACAAGCTGGGCCAATATCAGGAGGCGATCGCCACGTTACAGCGAGCAGTGCAGTTGAAGCCTGATTTTCCCGAAGCTCAATATAATCTCGGCACTGCTTTTTATAATAGAAATCAATTTCCTGAGGCAGTAACGGCACTACAGCAAGCCGTTAAGTTAAAAGCTGATTATGGTGATGCTTATAACAGTCTGGGCACAGCGCTCTATCGTAATCAGCAATTTGACCCTGCCATCGAGGCGTATAAGAAGGCACTTGCACTTAAACCAGGGAACGCCGAAACCAATAACAACGTCGGCACAGTCTACTTTAGGACTAAACGATATCAGGACGCTCTGACGTCTTTCAAAGAGGCTGTTAAACTCAAACCAGACTATGGTGAAGCTCAATTTAATCTGGCTCTAACTTATGTCGCACTAAATGATCGGAAGAACGCATTGGATCAATACAATCGGTTGAAAGCGATTGACGCAAAACTCGCGGACGATTTTTTCCAGCGTTACCTCAAGAAATAGCTCGTAGCAGCTTGGAAGTAAGACTGTTAGAGTCACTCGTTAAAAGAAAAAACAATTGACCGAATGGTGCAACGCCAGTACACTGAACGCGCGAAATTGGCCGCTTGGCTTTGATCTGTAACTCCGAGAAGGGAAACTTAGATGAGCTTGAAACGACGTAAAGGTTATCAGGCTATTACAGCGTTAGTATTGTTCTCGATAGCCCAGGTTGGTGTTCAAGTGGGATTTGCTGAACCAGCTCCGAACTCAGCGGTAGTGATTCCGCAGCAGTTCATCGCAAAACTTACCACGAGAAATAACCAACCCATAACCGTAAATGGATTGAGCGCTGCGACTGGTGCATCCATTGTCACGGGCGCCGTAATCGAAACAGGTGCTGACCAAGCCGCAACTATAAACCTTGGACCTCTCGGGTCGCTTGATATCGCTCCCAACACCAAACTTATGTTGACCTACGACGAGCATGGGAACGTCAAGGTCACTGTTCTGTTCGGGTGCGCAATCCTGACTGCGAAGAAGAAAACCAATGGTGAAGTTGGTACTGAACAGGGTGGCACAGCAGGCAAAACAGATCCGGCCAAAGGTGGAGTGCTTGAGATTTGCTTTCCTCCAGGTGCTGCAGCTCCGACCGTTGGTCCAGGCGTCGCAGCTGGCGCAGGAGCAGGTGCAGCTGGTGGTGCAGCAGCCGGTGGAGGTGGTGGCGGGTTGTTCGGGCTCGGCACGGCGGCCACGGTAGCTATTATTGCCGGAATCGGCAGCGCCGCAGCTATTCCATTCGCTTTCCAGGACAATCCGAGCGGAGCCGGCCTCTAAAGAGTTCCGGTCTGGTTTTCTGAAGCGTGCTCTTCCGCATGGTTGAGCACGCTTTTCTGTTATTCCACATTCGACTCAAACCTGAAGACAGTTCTTGCGCTCTCCAATTCTTCGAGTTATCTGTTCGGTCCTTGGAATCCTGCTCTGTCTGGTCCTGATTCTTAACGCCGGAAAATACGGCTTTTCGAGACTGCTCACTAGATACGCACTTTCTTCCAATTCACTGGTCGCCGCAAATCAAGCTGTAACGATCACTCCGGCCGATGCTGAGGCCCATCGAGCACGCGCCGTCGTCCTTGACCACATGCGACTTACAGCCGATGGAACCAGAGAAATGGAAGTCGCCGCCCGTCTACGGCCTCATGACGATTCAATCTGGTTAGCCCTTGGCGGTTTGCGAGATGCGCTGGACGATTCCGCTGGTGCTTTGAACGCCTATGACCAGGCGGTGCGGTTTGCGCCATTCTACGCTCATACAAACTGGGAGCGAGGCAATCTCAAGCTTCGCATGGGCCGCTATGACGAAGCATTTTCAGAAATGCGACAGGCGGCAGCGAAAAATCCTAACCTACTTCCAACCTTCATCGATCTTGCGTTGGGAGTTTCGCGCGATGATGTAACCATGGCGGAAGGTTTGGTCCAAATCAACGACGATCGAAGTCGCCTTGCGTTTGCCCGAACGCTCGCCTCAAAGGGTCGTGGAGAAGACGCGCTTAAACAACTGCAGTTACTCAAGACTCCCGTTAGTCGCGACACACGACTAGAGTTGGTCCGACAGTTAATCGCGGCAAAGTGCTATCGCGAGGGTTTCGAGCTGTGGAACAGTGAATCGAGCAATCACGATTTGCCCGTAATTGTAGACGGCGGTTTTGAAAGCAGTCTGAGCATCAACAACACTGGTTTTGGCTGGCGCTTTGCTACTGGTGAACAAAGGATCGAGATGTCGCAAGATGCCACCGAACGACAATCAGGAACACGAAGTTTGAAGATCAACTTCGGGGGACATTCGTCACCAGGCAACCTCCTTCTCTCTCAATACTTAGTTGTAGAACCGGATCGCAGTTACCGGATTAACTATGCCGTGAAGTCCAGGGAGATTGTCTCGGGTGGACTACCGGTGATTACTGTTGATGATGTAGATAGCGGTGAAACACTGGCCCGTTCGGAGCCGATTGCCGAATCCACTGATGGATGGCGTTCAGCGTCTTTTACCTTTACTGCGAAATCAACCGCGAAAGCTGTCGTGCTGGGACTACGAAGAAATTATTGCCAGACTTCTCCTTGTCCGATTTTCGGTGTAGTTTGGTTAGATAGTTTTTCAATCGAGGCGTTACCAAAGGCGCAATGAGTTCACAGGAACCGCTGATACTCAGCATCGAAACAGCGACAACAACCGGAAGTATCGCGATTGCTGAAGGCTCGAGAATCCTTCTGAGCAAGAAAGGCGATGGTCTAATATCGCATTCCAACACATTGCTCAGCGACATTGATGACCTGGTAAAGCAAACCGATCGCGATTTCGAAAAGATAGATCTCTTTGCAATTGCTATTGGACCAGGCAGTTTTACCGGCTTAAGGATCGGAATCGCCACCATTAAGGCTCTGGGAACAATTGCAAACCGGATGTGTGCTGCAATTCCAACATTGGAGGCCGTCGCACGATCAGCGGGAGCGAATTCTTCGGTTGTTGCGACGCTCCCAGCGGGTCGTGGTGAAGTCTTTGCGCAGCTATTTTCCGTGTCGGCTGAAGGAAGCGTTACCGAAATCGATCAGCCGGCTCACCTGCCGCCACGCGAAGTTATTAAAAAATACCAATCTCTCGCCAATTTGAGTTGGACCGGAGAGGGAGCTGAAGCGCATCGAGCGGAGATCCTTTCAGCAAAAGGCGCGGCGGAAAGCAATTGGAACATTGTCTCGGTGGCGACAAATCTAGCGGAAAATGTAAGCGCTCTCGCGCTACTAAAGGCTGCCAATAACGAACTAGTAACACCGGAAAATCTTCGTGCGATATATGTTCGACCCTCCGATGCAGAGTTAAAAAAGTAGATGACCACGGCACCGATTAAACCAAATACCTTTATTGAAGAGTTTGAGATCGATCGGATGTCAGAACATGATCTGCTGGAAGTGGTCGAAATTGAGGAGCAGTCCGGATTAAGTCGCTGGGGCTGGGCGGCGTACCATGCCGAGCTTCACGCCGTTGATCGAAACCTTTTATTAGTCATTCGCCCGCTCCGGAGACCAAATTCCGGGGAACATGTGGTTGGGTACATAGTGGCGCGGGAGACAGCTGGAGAACTACATATAAACAACGTTGCTATTAGGCACGAGTACCGTAAACGAGGATTAGGCGCGTGGCTGCTGGGCCGGGTGATTGAAAATGGCCGTAATCTAAAGGTTTCAGTAGCCTACCTGGAGGTTCGGGCGAGCAATGAGGTAGCTCGCGCGCTCTATGAAAAATCCGGTTTTCGGGTAATAGCCCGGCGTCCTAACTATTACACGGACCCCTCTGAAGACGCGCTGGTAATGAGTCTATCTTTAACCTGAATTAGTAGCTTGCTTTGAAGGTGCTGTTGGGCTACCATTTTTCCGTGCGAATCAATCCAATGGAGGTTTGGAAGACCTGCCTCCCAAAGAATATCCTGCCAACTCCCCATCGACCGAAAGGAGATATGCGCGAAATGAACATCACGACGACGGATGGTTTGAAAGAAGAGTTGATAAATCGGGACCCGGAATTCAGAGAACTAGCACGCGAACATCATAAATACGAAGAACGTCTTAGTGAATTATCAGCTCTTTCCTATCCGAGTGATGAGGAACAATTGGAAGAAGTTACACTTAAGAAAAAGAAGCTTGCCCTAAAAGATCAGATGTATTCGATCATGCTGCAATACCAAAAGGCTCACACGCTGAGTCACTAAACAGCAGGGTCAATCTTCCCAGTTTTGGAGATAAAAGGGACGTGGAACACAAGTCGCGTCCCTTTTTTATTTAGCAAATTCAACGACTAGTTTAAGACTCTGCTTTGAGTATTGTTCGAGAAAGCATTCCATACGTCACAATACCGCTGCTGGTATGCGCTATTTCGCTGATTCTTGGACTCTGGTATGTCGCGATATTCTTTCTGGCGATAGCGTTGTTCATGGCGTTTTTCTTCCGAGACCCGCACCGGGTGACGCCAGAGGCCCTCGATGTTGTCGTCGCACCTGCGGATGGGCGAGTCACCAGAGTTAAAAAGCTTGCACCGGACGACGAGAATTCTCCGACGCTTGTGAGCATTTTTCTGTCACCACTAGATGTGCACATAAATCGAGCCCCAATTGCCGGCGCCATTGTTGAAATGGTTTATACACCAGGCAAATTCCTGATGGCCACCAATGAAATGGCCAGCCTTGTTAATGAACAGAACGCACTCACAATTAAAGGCGAAAAGGTGACCGTGGTTTGCAAGCAGATCGCCGGGATCCTCGCTCGCAGGGTGGTTTGTTGGAAGAAGAAGGGGGATAATCTCCAACTGGGAGAACGTTTCGGCATGATCAAGTTTAGTTCGCGTACCGATATCGTGTTGCCTCCCAACGTTGCAGTTACCGTTTCTGAGGGTTCTAAAGTGCGTGGAGGTTCCACCGTTATAGGGAGGATCTCGTGAGCTCAGCAAGAATGATCGCAGAAGATGAACGTCCCAATCCGCCTCGCCGCGGTCTTAAAAAGGGTCTTTATCTCATTCCGTCACTCTTCACGGCAGCCAACATCGGGATGGGTTTTTTCTCTGTGATGGCTTCAGTGCGAGGTTTTCAGCTACTGGCGGGCGCAGCACCTGACTATCGTGCCGCTGCAGCCCATTTTGATAGTGCAGCAATAGCCATCGGTCTGGCAGTCATTTTCGACATGCTGGACGGACGAATAGCGCGCATGACGCGCACCACAACCGAGATTGGCATTCAGCTTGACTCAATTGCTGATGTGGTGACCTTTGGCCTGGCTCCAGCGGTACTCGCATATGTTTGGGGTTATGGGGCTAGTCTGGTCGAGGGTACCAAACTACATCAACTCGCGTGGTTTCTGTCATTCATGTATTTAATGTGCGGTGCGTTTCGTTTGGCCCGCTTCAACGTTCAGGCGTCACGTCCCCGCATCCTCGCAGAAGGAACTCCGAAAGTAGATAAGAAGAGTTTTGTGGGTCTTCCGATTCCGGTGGCGGGAGGCTTGATTGCGGCCATTGTTCACTTCGCGCCCGAGCCATTAATGAGTTTTGGTCCGGACAAAGCAAGAATTTATTCGGGATTGTTGATGACACTTGTCGGATTCTTGAGTGCGATGATGGTCAGCACCCTGCGGTTTTCAAGCTTTAAGACGGTTGGTACTCGAACTCGCAGCATGCGCACCATAATCCTTGTGCTGGCCGTCGGCATGCTGATCTTCCTCTATTCTCAATACGTTCTACTGATTATCGCTATCGCCTATATCCTGCACGGACTCGGTTCGCGACTCATTGGAATGATCTGGCGACGCGGAGACCCATCTGAAAAAATCGTGGCCACTAATACGGTGAGCAGTTCATCATCAAGAAGTTAAGGCGCCGGTTTCGTGGTGCTCGGCGGCCGCGAGAAAGCCAGCAAACCGTGTTCGGTGGTTACAATTATGGTGTCGCCTACGATGATTGGCGCTGCTGAGCTCGTTAGCTCCTCACCAGTCGCAAGCGAATTAACCTGCTTCCCGTCACGTAAAGCCAAGACAACTGCGATGGAGCTCGAGAGCGGCGTGAATAGTGCCGCCTCCTGCATTGTTAATGGCTGCGACGAGATCCGACCTGGCAAGAGCTTCTTCCAGATCATTTTTCCATTCAGCTTGAGCAAGTAAGCGAAGTTATCCAGCGAAGCTGCGAGTAGTGCGTCACCCGCCAAACTTACTGCTTCAACTCCGCCGCCGGTTCGTTTTTGCCAGACCATCTTGCCCTTGTCCGCACTCACCTCATAAACATAACCGTCGCCAGAACCAAAGAAGGCCATGCCTCCAGCCACAGCGACTGGTCCACGGATGGCACCTTTGGTCTTAAATTTCCACAACAACCGGCCGGTTGCTTCTTCAAGGCTGTACAGAGTTCCGTCTTCAGATCCCAAATAGACGCGGCCACCTTGAATCACAGGTTGGCTGCTGAACGGGGAACCAAAGGGGATGGACCAGAAGACGCCTCCGGTACGTTTGTCAAAAGCATAAATGCGGCCATCGCTTCCTCCGGCGAAAACTCGTTCGCCACTCAAAGCGAGAGCGCCCCGCAATGGCTTTACGAGCGGCATCATCCATTGGGTTACACCGCCCTCTCTGCCCAAAGCTCGCAGTGTGCCCGAAGATGATGGTAGTAAACCGGGAATTGCTACTGCTTCAGAAGCGACATAGATTGTCGAGTTGTCGGCGATCGGAGATGCTGATAACTCTCCTCCTATGTCTGAGCGCCAATAAAGTTGGCCGTCATTCGCTGTGAGTGCGACGAGTGTGCCGCCTGCCAAAGGTAAGTACACGCGCTCGTTATCGAATGCTGGAGTTAGATTTAGAGTGACATTTGATGCATATCGCCAACGCACTGTCAGCGGTTGCGAGAGAATTAAATCCGGGGTGTTGGCACTAAGGTTCGATTGAGCCGGCCAGCTCAAATCAACCAGGACAGTTAAGACTAACAAAAAGATTGAAATTGTCTGCTTTCGAGAAATTCCCATATTTGTACTCGTAAAAATTTAGGCTACCCGTGGTTTACGTCTATCACGATCAAAAAGTATAATCTGCCACTCTTCAAACTCTATTTGACTCGCAAATAAGGCCAGAGGTTTTCTTGAACAACGCCCTCCAGCATGAAACGGTTATAATACTTGACTTCGGATCGCAGTACACACAACTAATAGCGCGTCGCGTTAGAGAAGCTGGTGTGTATTGCGAGATTCTTCCTTTTAATTCATCCATTGAAACCATTTTGGCTCGTAACCCGAAGGGAATCATTTTCTCCGGTGGTCCGTCTTCAGTTTACGATGCAAATGCGCCAAAGCCCGACCAAACCTTGCTTGAGTCACTTAGTTGTCCAACGTTGGGAATTTGTTACGGGTTTCAAGTTTTCGCGCGTGAGTTGGGAGGCGCCGTGTCGGCTTCACCTAACCGAGAATACGGTTATGCTCGATTAAAAGTGGTTGACGCGGGAAGTCGCCTGTTTCAGGGTCTTCCTCCCGAAATGGATGTTTGGATGAGCCATGGCGACCACGTCACTGAAATTCCGCCAGGCTTTAAAGTAACTGCACTAACAGACGATGCGCTGAATGCAATGGAAAGCGAGACCGGCAGTATCTTCGGCGTGCAGTTTCATCCCGAAGTGGCTCACACTCCACTTGGAGCACAAATTCTGCGCAACTTTCTCTTCTCGGTCTGCAACTGTCGCGGAGATTGGTCACCTGAAGTAGTTATTGAGGAACAGGTCCAAAGAATACGCAGTCAGGTAGGCGAGCATGGTCGCGTCATCTGTGGGCTTTCGGGCGGTGTCGACTCGACTGTGGCAGCAGCGCTTGTTCACCGGGCAGTTGGCGATCGGCAGACGTGTATCTTTGTCGATAACGGTCTGCTGCGTGAGGGGGAATTTGAGTCGACTCTTGCGCTGCTGGGACAGACAATGAAGCTGAACATCTCAGGAGTTCGCGCTGAGAGTTTGTTCCTCGACGCGTTAAAGGGTGTTTCCGATCCAGAGGAGAAACGGAAGCGCATCGGTAGAATTTTTATCGAAGTCTTCGAACGCGAAGCTAGCAAAGTAGGTGACGCTCAGTTTCTGGTCCAGGGAACTCTGTATCCTGATGTAATCGAGTCAGTTTCAGTTCGTGGACCATCTGCTGTTATTAAGAGTCATCATAATGTTGGTGGCCTGCCGGAAAAGATGAACCTCAAGCTGATCGAACCACTGCGCGAGTTGTTCAAGGACGAAGTTCGAATCATTGGCAGGGAACTCGGCGTACCGCAGGAGATTCTTGGACGCCATCCATTTCCAGGTCCCGGTCTTGCCGTAAGAATTATCGGCGACATCACGGAAGAAAAAATCAGGTTGGTCCAAGCAGCAGACCGCATTCTCGATGAGGAGTTGCGGCGCGCGGAACTCTACAATTCAGTCTGGCAGGCCTTTCCAGTTCTTTTACCGGTTTCAACCGTAGGCGTGATGGGTGATGAACGAACCTACGAACGCGTTGTTGCGATCAGAGCAGTCACCAGTGTAGATGGAATGACTGCTGATTGGGCTCGATTGCCACACGATCTGCTGGCACGCGTCTCCGCCCGGCTCGTCTCTGAAATCAGAGGAATTAACAGAGTTGTTTATGACATCAGTTCAAAGCCCCCCTCAACTATCGAGTGGGAATAGAACTACTGTCGACTTATCTGTGTTGTAATATAGCTTCTCCTACGTCAAACAAAGAATGAGATTAGCCTGGCCGACAATCGCCAAGCTCAGTGATAACTACTAATGCCGGACCGCCAATTCGTACACCTACACCTTCACACTGACTACAGCCTTCTTGACGGCGCCATACAGATCAAGCCTTTATCAAAGCGTATTGAAGAATTAGGTATGCCCGCATGTGCTATGACCGATCACGGCAACATGTATGGCGCAATCTCTTT